>Ga0137398_10000438_pt1 | contig 14813 bp, 13 predicted proteins | sample czorhiz216metaG_FD_106659 | JGI IMG/M metagenome (GOLD analysis project Ga0137398, IMG submission 106659) | Vadose zone soil microbial communities from Angelo Coast Range Reserve, California, USA - czorhiz2.16 metaG | ecosystem: Environmental > Terrestrial > Soil > Vadose zone | place: USA...
AGGTGTCCGTGCTCGTTCGGGTTGTCCTGGGTCTTCTCTTTGGCGCGTTCCTTGGCATCGTGCATTTTCTCGTGGTCCACGGTGCCGGTTAGCCGCACGGTGTGGCCCACATGGTCCGCCAAGCGCGCGCGGTCGCCCTTCAGCTCCCAGGTCGAGCCGTTATCGGCCATCAGTTCATAGTCGTCGCCTTCTTTCTGGAGGCAGCCGGTCATTTCACGGACTTTGCCGCGGTCATCGTCGCGATCCTGCTTCGCGTTGTTCGCGAAACCGGCACAAGGCAACAGCGCAAACCCTGACAAACCCAAAAAGCTCAGCACTAATTTGCTTCTCATTCGTTTACTCTCCTCGCAAAGAGCCCTCAGTGTCAGCACTCCTCGCTTCAGAATTGTTTCATGGTCAGATGGTCCCAGGCATAGGGACAAACATTCACCCTCGAAGGTATCTGGCATTACGCAACCCTGCCCCATAAACCGCTGCATACACGAGGCTTATTCGCGGTGGCCGCTGAGCGCATGGCGAACTGGGCAAAACTCTTGACTTTGCCGCTCCGAGGAGAGTAACTAGCCTCTACGCGTACGTGCTTTTCCCAACCTACTCTGCGCGCACATCCAAACTCTGTGGAGGATTTCAAATGCCAGCAAAAGTTCGCCCCATTCCCGAAGGCTACCATTCCTTGACGCCGCAGTTAACGTGTCGTGATGCGGCTCGCGCCATCGACTTCTACAAGGAGGCCCTTGGCGCCAAGGAACTGATGCGTATGGCCGGTCCGAACGGCAAGGTCATGCACGCCGAGCTGCAGATTGGCGACTCGCGCTTCATGATCGGCGATGAATTTCCTGGAATGTCCGCCGCGCCTAACCTGAACGCGCCTCATTCCACCTCGCTGTTTGTCTACACCGAAGATGTCGACACCGCGTTCAATCGCGCCGTAAAGGCCGGCGCTCGTGCGGACATGCCGCCCAGCAACATGTTTTGGGGAGACCGCTATGGAAAGTTCACCGACCCGTTCGGCCATCAGTGGGGTGTTGCGACCCACGTGGAGGACGTGGCGCCCGCCGAGATGCAGCGGCGCTCCGAGGAGTGGACCAAGCAAATGGCCAAGACTGCGGGACAGTCAAGCTAGTCTCGGTCGCTTTCCTGAACAGGGCCCGCTTTCCGTACCTCGGAGGGCGGGCTTTTTTATGATTGGAAGACCGACGTAGCTCAGCGAGCGGAAGCCGAGGAAAAAGGTTGCGCCGCCGCGGCGAGCGCGGATAGAGAGTGCATGTAGGGGTCGCGAGCGACGCCGCGCTCGGTAAATATCGCGGCAATGTAGCGTGCCGGAGTGACATCGAATGCCGGATGCGCGGCAGGGACGTCCGGAGCGATGCGTACGCCATGCAGGTGCGTGACTTCGGCGGCGCTGCGCTCTTCAATGGGAATATGCTCGCCGTCAGGGATGGACAGGTCAAAGGTGGAGACTGGCGCCGCGATGTAGAACGGCACATTATTTTCCTTGGCCAGGACGGCCATCTGATACGTGCCAATTTTGTTGGCGGTGTCGCCATTGGCGGCGATACGGTCAGCACCGGTGACGATGGCTCCGACCTTCCCGGTTTTCAGGAAATGGCCGACCATGTTGTCGGTGATCAGCGTCAGCGGGATTCCGCCGCGATGAAGCTCCCAAGCAGTAAGGCGTGCGCCTTGCAAATATGGGCGAGTTTCCGGAACCAGCACATGCAGGTTTTTCCCTTGCTCGACGGCAATGCGAATCACGCCTAGCGCGGTGCCGATTCCCCCCGTAGCCAGCGCCCCGGCATTGCACTGCGTCATCACCTGGCCATCGCGCGGCATGAAGTCCGCGCCGAAGCGGCCGATGGCTTCGTCGGTGGCTCTCTTTTCGAGATGAATTTGCTGCGCTTCGGCGACCATGGCTTTCCGGATTTCGGGGATGTCCGTTTTGCGTTCGGCGAGTTCCGCGAAACGCGCTTTCATTCGCTCCAGAGCCCAAAAGAGATCGACGGCTGTGGGACGTGTCTCCGCCAGCGTGTCGCAGATTTGCGCGAACTCCGGGCCAAGTTCGTCCATTGATATTGCTGCGGATTTCAGAACGCCGAGCGCCACGCCCATGGCCGCGGCGACGCCGATCGCGGGCGCGCCGCGGATGACCATTTCGCGAATGGCGCGGGCGACTTCACGATAGTCCGTGTAGGTATAGCTGATCTCTTCGCTGGGAAGGCGGCGCTGATCGAGCATGACGACGCCCTTATCCGTCCAGGTGATGGGTTGAGCTACGTACGTTCTGAGGGCCACGGTAACGTCTATTGTAGCGAAGCGGCGAGGCGAAAACGAATGACGTCAGTGCGTGGGAATCTTCGTGAAGCCGTGAGTGCCGACGACGGTGGCGACGGCGATCATGGAATTGTAGCCGAGGTGCAGGAGAAAGCTGGCCAACACCGTTCCGGTGTGGGCGCGCGCAAACGTGAATATGACCCCAACGAGCATCAGCAGCACGACGACGCCCCACGTCCAGCCGAGCTGCGCTCCGTGCATCAAACCGAAAAGGATCCCCGTCAGCAGAATTCCCGGGACGATTCCAAATGATTTGGCGAACAACGGATACAAATATCCGCGGAAAACGGTTTCTTCGACCAGCGGCGCCACGAGCACCGCCATGGCCATCAGCAGCATCGCGCTGCTGCGATTCTTGATAATCTGCTCGATGGGCACATTTTCGGATGTATGCACCTGGGAACTGGCGATGAACACAAACACCGCCAAGCCGCAGCCGGAGAAGAAATAAGCCCAGGGGTTGGCCTTGCCGTCAGCCAAGCTGGATTTCAGTTTCCTCCAGCCCAACGAACTCCAAAAGGGCAGGTTTCGTAAAACAGCCAGGGTCACGTACAGAAACAAGAAAATCAGCGCGTACCACAGCAGGTTGCTGCCGAACAGAAACTGCGGCTTGTTCAGCAGGTACTGCTCCAACTGCTTGGGCGTCAAGGTCTGATGCGGCGCGTAATAGAGAGCAAGGCTGGTCTGCACCACGAAGAAACTGATCAACGTAAAGAAAGTGAAAAATGCGAAGTGCGGCCAGGACCATGAGATGCGCAGGTCTTCGGGCAGAGCGGCGCGCGGCGGCCCATCCGCGGAGACACTCGCGGCATAGCTTATGGGGTCGCCCGCCAGCGGAACCACGGTCGGTTCGGCGGGCGGCTCGGTGGGATTTGGCGGAACGGCCGCGTGGTCTGTCGGATCGGGCGGATCGTCGAACAAAGTCATCTCTTCTTCCTGCGCGCGCGTTTATGGACGGCGCTTCTCGGCCAGCCGGACGCTAACGCGCCCGCAACCAGCGGCAGCAGCAATTCGTGGTGACCGGTGATCGCGTAACCGCGCGACTCCTCTCCCTGGCGGCCACGGCGCGAGGTGGTGGGGCGCTTCACCACATTTTGCAGCGGACGGTAGTGCTGGATAAAGTCGAAGTTCGCGGTAGTGATCGGCCGGAGCGGAATGCCCAGATTGCGCACGACCGAAACCGCCTTCAAGAAGACCTCTGGCAGCAGAACCGCCGAACCCCAATTCAAATAGATGCCGCCAGGATGCATTTGCTGCACAAGCGAGCAAAACAAGCGGAAGTCCAGATGCGAAGCGGAACCCAACGCCGCGCCGTCCGCGGTACGGTGCATGTGCGGAATGTCCGTGCCGATCGCCAGATGCACCGTTACTGGAATGCGCAGTTTGTACGCCGCGGCCAAGACACTGGAGTGCGCATACGGCACATCGATCACCGCGTTATCCAGAAACTGCCCCGCGGCTTCCCCGTACCCAAGCCGCGCGCGCATGGCGATCTTTGCGATTTGATTCAAATATTCCCCGGTTTCCGCAGCCATCCCGAACGTCCCGGCGCCCAGTCCGCTTTCGACGTCTTCTGAAGTATTGCCAACCAGCGCGATCTCGAAATCGTGCACCAGCGCCGCTCCGTTCATGGCGATGCCGGAAATAAAGCCCCTCCGCATCAGATCAATCAGCAACGGTCCAAGCCCGACCTTGATGACGTGCCCGCCGATGCCCCAAAGGATCGCTCCGCGATGCTTGCGCGCTAGCTGAATGGCCGCGAGGAGATTGCGCAGATCGGTTACCGCGAGAAAGTTGGGAAGAGAATCGAAGAATTTGCAGAGCGAGGAGTTGTTGGCGGGCGGCTTGGCGAAATCGCGCACACTAACCTTGCTCTCCCGCGAAGAAAGCGGATAGGTCTGCAAGTTGGTCAAGGTGACAGGCCTGGTGGAGTAGACGCTCATTTACGAGGATTCACTGTAAGGCGAACCCCAGGGGCGTGCAAGCTGAAAGGGCCCGACGGGTCCGGATTCGCCGGCCGCTTAGTGGCCGTTGTTGGCAACCGCCAGGACCCGCGAGAGGGCTTGGCCGGTATAGGACTTTTTTGTGCGGGCGACCAGCTCTGGGGGCCCCTGCGCGACGATGCGGCCGCCGCCTTCGCCGCCTTCGGGGCCGAGATCAATAACCCAATCAGCTTGCTTGATGACGTCCAGATGATGCTCGATGATGAGCACGGTGTTGCCCAGCGAGACCAGACGCTGCAGGACATCGAGCAGTTTGCGCACATCGTCAAAGTGCAATCCGGTAGTGGGTTCATCCAAGATATATAGCGTCCGTCCGGTCTGCCGCTTGGAAAGCTCGCGCGCCAGCTTGATGCGCTGTGCTTCTCCTCCCGACAAGGTCGTCGCAGACTGACCAAGCTGCACGTAACCCAGCCCGACTTCCACCAGCGTCGCCAGCTTTTGCTGCACTTGCGGAATATTCTCCAGCAGCTTCAGCGCTTCGGAGGAAGGCAAATTCAAAACATCGGAGATCGAGTGCCCCTTGAAGCGCACCGCCAGAGTCTCCGAGTTGTAGCGCCGCCCCCGGCAAACCTCGCAGGTAACGTAAACGTCCGGCAGAAAATTCATCTCGATCCGCCGCAAGCCGTCGCCCTGGCACGCTTCGCACCGCCCGCCTTTCACATTAAAACTGAAACGCCCGGGACGATATCCACGCTCGCGGGATTCCGGCAGCATCGCAAAGAGTTCGCGAATGGGCGCGAACACGCCGGTGTACGTCGCGGGATTCGACCGCGGTGTGCGCCCAATCGGCGCTTGATCGATCTCGATCACCTTATCGATCTGCTCCGCGCCAACGATTTCCCGGTGCGGCCCCGGAGGGTCCTGGGAGCGATAAAGTTTTTGCGCCAGCGCGCGATAAAGAATGTCGTTCACCAGCGTGGATTTTCCCGATCCGGAAACGCCGGTAACCACCGTGAGCAGCCCCAGCGGCAGCGAGACGTCCACATCTTTCAAATTGTTCGCGTGCGCCCCAAGAATCTGAATCGCTTTGCCATTCGGGCTGCGCCGTTTCTCCGGAACCGCAATGCGCGAAGCCCCGCTAAGATACCGCCCGGTAAGCGACTCCGCGCTCGCGGCAATTTCCGCCGGTTTTCCTTGCGCAACGAGAAATCCGCCCTTGTCACCCGCCCCCGGACCAAGGTCCACCACGAAGTCCGCGCGCCGGATGGTGTCTTCATCGTGCTCCACCACCAGCACGGTGTTGCCCAGGTTGCGCAACTGCTCGAGCGAACCCAGCAGCCGATCGTTATCGCGCGCATGCAGTCCAATCGAAGGCTCGTCCAGCACATACAGCACGCCGCGCAACCGTGACCCGATCTGGGTGGCCAGCCGGATACGCTGCGCTTCGCCGCCGGAAAGCGTAGCCGCGGAGCGATTCAGACTCAGATAACCCAGCCCCACCGCCAGCAGAAAATCCAGCCGCTCGCCCACTTCCTCAAGCGGCCGTCCGGCAACTTCGCGCTGCCGAGCCGTCAACTGCTGCAGAATTCTATCCACCGCCGGCCGCGCCAGACTAAGCGACAGCCCGGTAAAATCCGCGATCGACCATCCGGCCAGCTTCACCGCCAGCGACTCCGGCCGTAGTCGCTTGCCGTGGCAGACGTTGCAAAGCGTCGCCGACATATACCGGGTCATCCACTCGCGATATGAATCCGAATTCGATTCTTCAAAATTGCGCTGCAGAAATTTCAGCACGCCGGTGAAGCGGTAACTTTTCTCGCCGTGCACCTGCTTGCGAGGAGCCTTTCCCGCTTCGTTGGAAGGCGGGTACCCGAACAGAATCAGGTTTTGCACTCGCGCGGTCTGCCGTTCGAACGGAGTCTGCAAATCAAAACCATGCGCGTAGGCGCCCAGCTCCAGCGTGCGCTTTAGAAGCATCGATCCCGAGCCCGGACCAAGCCCGCCATCGAACAGCGGCCGGCTCCAGTCCGTGATCACCCGCGCGGGATCGAAATCATATTTCGAGCCCAACCCATTGCAAGCCGGGCACGCGCCATACGGAGAATTAAAGCTGAACGACCGCGGCTCCAGTTGCGGCACGGAAATCCCGCAATCCGGGCAAGCCAGCTTTTCGGAAAACACGTGGTCCTTGCCGCCGACGATTGAAACGGTAACCAGCCCCGCCGCCAGTTTCAACGCCGTGGCGATCGATTGCTCGAGGCGCGCCCCAATCCCCTGCTTCACCAGCAAGCGATCGATCACTACCTCAATGGTGTGATTCTTGCGCTTGTCGATCGGCGGCGGCGCATCGAGCGGGTACAACTCCCCATTAATCCGCACGCGTACAAATCCATCTTGCGCCAGCTTCTCCAATTCCTTGCGGTACGCGCCTTTTCTACCGCGTACGATGGGCGCCAGGATCATGATGCGGTCATCGTTCTTGCACAGTTCGCCGGTCAGAATGGCCTGCACGATCTGCTCGCTCGATTGCCGGGTGATCGCTTTGCCGCAATTCGGACAATGCGGCACGCCCACCGAGCTGTAGATCACGCGCAGATAATCGTAAATCTCCGTGATCGTGCCCACCGTCGATCTTGGGGAGCGCGTGGTGGTCTTCTGCTCGATGGCGATCGAAGGCGACAGCCCCTCGATCACGTCTACCTCCGGCCGCTCCATCTGGTCCAGAAATTGCCGCGCGTATGCGGAAAGCGACTCCACATACCGTCGCTGGCCCTCGGCATAAATCGTGTCGAATGCCAGTGAAGACTTGCCCGAGCCCGAAAGGCCGGTGATCACCGTAAGCGAGTTGCGGGGAATCTCGACGCTGATGTTCTTCAGGTTATGCTGGCGCGCGCCGCGGACTACCAGTTTCGTCAGGCCCATGATCGGGAACGCTCCCTCCACAGGAGCCTCGCTGCTATAGGCAGTCTCCGGCACCCAGTAAACACACCGAGGCCAGAATAACTTTTCACGATAACAGGGCCTGCTTGCCAGGGTCAAATGTGGAAAGGCACAAGGCCCGGAACCGAGCGCCAAAACGCTGTTAAGCTTACTAGGAACACTGTAGGAGCACTTTTTGACGGGTAATTTTTCGCGGGGGGTGCTACGTTTTTACCGGGGTTCAGCTAGCAATGCAATGAAAATACACGACTTAGATATGGCGCGCGATTTGCACCCCTTCCAGGCGTGGGGGACGCGAGCCGAGGATCCCTTTAGGGGATTGAGGGCTGGGCCGGTTCGCTTGTCCCCCTTTTTTAACTTCCCCCGCCACTCCCGCATGCAGTACTCCTCCTAATGTTAATGGGTTTCCAAGCTAATGTTGTCCGTGAATGGCGCTGGCGATAAAAGCCAAAGACGCTACTAGCATTACCCCGGTGGCCGCCCAACCAAGGACCCGCAGATACGCCGGCAGCACAAACTGCCCCACCACCGCCTTTTTCATCGACATCAGCATCAGCATAAGCATCAGCGGAACCGATACAATGCCATTGATCACCGCGGACCAGTACAGCGCACGGATGGGATCAAGTCCGGTAAAGTTCAGCAAGGTAGCGATGCCAATTGCTGCCGCCAGTACTCCATAAAATTTAGGAGCCTGTCTCGGTTTCCTTTCCAAACCGGCCCGCCATTGGAACGACTCCGCCACGGCATAGGCAGCCGATCCCGCCAGCACCGGAACAGCCAGCAGACCTGTACCGATAATTCCCAACGCGAACAGCCCGAACGCCAGGTTTCCGGCCAGGGGCTGCAAGGCTTTGGCGGCATCGGCCGCCGTTCTTATTTCCCCGGCACCGCCCTCCACGTGCACGGTAACTGCCGCGGTAAGAATAATGAAGAACGCCACCAAGTTCGAAAATCCCATCCCTACCCGCGTATCCATGGCAATACGGTGGAATTGTGCAAAGGCTTGGGATGGTTTTTTCCTTAGCGGGGATTCATGCGCGTTGATCCGAGCATCCTCTGCTTCTTCTGAAGTCTGCCAAAAAAACAAATAGGGGCTGATGGTCGTGCCCAGCACAGCCACTAGAGCCATCCAATACTCCGAACGGAACGTCAAGGCAGGTACGACCGTTGCCCGGATGGCTTTGGCCCACGGAACATGAACCACAAACGCTGTCGCAACGTAGGCGAACAGCACCGTGGTCAGCCATTTCAAGTACTGAACGTATTTCTTATAGGGGACGTAGACCTGAAGCAATAGCGATAGCGCGCCTAACAGTACGGCGTAAACGTTCAGCGATCCGCCGAATACCAGTTGTGTTGCCGCTCCCATCGCGGAAATGTCCGCCCCGAGATTGAATATGTTGGCCAGACACAAAAGCAACACCAACCCATAGACCACCGATTTGGAATAATGCCTGCGCAGGTTTTCCGCGATGCCCACTCCGGTAATCCGTCCCAGCCGCGCGCAAATTTCCTGCATTGCGGCCATCAGCGGATACGAGAACAGCATGGTCCACAGCATTCCGAACCCGAATTGCGCCCCCATTTGAGAGTAGGTCGCAATTCCGCTCGGGTCGTCATCCGCCGCGCCGGTAATCAGTCCCGGTCCCAAGCGAGGCAAAATATCTGCCGGCGTCTCCGCGGCGCCGCCCGCTCCTTCACGTACCACAGTTGACCCTTCGGACATCGCCCACACCGCGCCCCCTATGTTGTTGGGCGTTTTCCCGATGCTGTATCGCTCGCTCATTTTCCCTTCGCGCCAAGCAACTTGCGTAGATCGATTCTTCTAGAAGGCTTGTTTGCCGAGCGCCGTGGCACGACGGCTCTCAGCGCCTTGGCATTCTTTCACACCGCGGCATCGCCATCGTTCAGAGCCGCCTGGTCATTCGTTGTCTCGTCTTACCGTCGCTATTCGACCCCCGGCTCTCGGTCGTCCGCGAAACAGCTGTAATCGCTTCGGCTTCTATATAGATGTGCCGTATCCGCGGAAACTGTGACCGCACTGCCTTTTCCAAACGGTCTACGGCCTCCGTGACCTCTGCGGCCGACAAGCTCGGCCGAAATTGAATATCCAATGCCAGCAGGACCGTTTCCGGACCGAGGTACATCGTCAGGGGGCGCCGCGACCGCTCGACGGCCGGATCCGCTCGTACCAGCTTACATATTTTGGCTCGTGTTGAGCTGCGCACTCCTTCTCCCACCAGCAGCCCTCGCGTTTCATTGGCCAACAGGATCGCTGCGACGACCAGGATCACACCGATCCCGATCGACGCCGCGCCGTCCAGCCCAGGCTTGTGCAAAAGTTGGCCGAGGGACAGTCCCACGAACGCCACGAACAATCCTAACAATGCCGCGGAATCTTCGAACAACACCACAAATAGGGTCGGATCTTTGCTGATGTGAATCGCCGGCCAAAGGTCATCATCATTTCCAGGTGAGCGTCGAAACTCGCGGTACGCCACCCACAGCGAGTAGCCCTCGCATACCGCGGAAATGCCCAAGATAATGTAGCTAGAAAGCAGATGATCCAGCGGGCGTGGATTCCCCAGGCGCAAAATCCCTTGATACGCGGAGGCAATGCCTCCGCCAACGAAGATCAACATGGCCACCACCAGCGTCCAGAAGTACAACTCCTTCCCGTGCCCGAAAGGGTGATCCTCATCTGCCGGACGCTGGCTCCGCCGCAACCCGAACAGCAGCAAGCCGCCGTTGCCGGTGTCCACCAGCGAGTGAACCCCTTCGGCCAGCATCGCCGAGCTGCCGCTGAAGAAAGCCGCAGTGAATTTCGCGCCGGCGATGGCCACGTTTGCGGCCATCGCGGCCAGTATCGCTTTCGGTTTCTTCTTCATTTACTTGGAACGATGCCACCGCGCGTTAGCTGGATTTTTTCCGCGGAACCTTCGCGCCCTTCTTTCGCGCTTCCGAGAGCCCAATCGCAATCGCCTGTTTTCTGCTCGTGACCCGGCCCCCTTTTCCCCCTTTGCCGGACTTGAGCGTTCCGCGCTTCCTCCGATGCATAGCGCTTTTCACCGTTTTCCCTGCCGCCTTTCCATAACGAGCCATGTTTCCTCCAATCTATTTCGATGCCGATCGAGAGCAGCCACCTGGTTAGGACACCTCTAGCCGGGCCGTAATCAAACCAAACAACGAGGCGTTAGCCGCTGAGGGTCTTGCTCTGTAGGAGTTGCAACACAAACTCCCCGGCCCCTCATTCGATATGAGGGCCACCCCCCCACTTCAACCATCCCCCAAAGCGCTTAGAATCAGCCGAAACTATGTGTATCCATTCCCGGGTCGGGTTGAAATGTCCACTGATGCCGCGACCTCCTCGCGCCGGTTTCCAAAGAGAGGTAGCAAGGGCGGCCAGAGCGAATGCTCTGGCGCGAAAACCCCGGGGGAGCGGATACTGCCCTCGACCAGACACCAAGCTTTCAGCAGGAGGCTACGACCAGAGGCGAGTGACGTAATCGCTCATGGTCATGAACAGCATGACCGCGAGCCAGAAGACCGAAGCCACAATCACCAGTTGCGTGCGCTTGGGGCTGTATTTCCCGTGCATGAAGAACAGCACCACCAGCGACGCCTTGAAGACGGCAATGGTCAGCGCCACGATGATGTTCAATCCGGAGAAGTATCGATTCAGGTCGATCTCCGCGGCCACCACCGTCAGAATGGTGCAAATCATCAGCGCGCCAAAGATGGTGAAGTAGATTTTCGGTGAAACGATATGGTGTTCCGACACGCGCCCTCGCTCGAAATTCCGCGCCTAATGGCGGTCAATCAGGTACAGCAACGGAAACAGGAAAATCCAAACGATGTCGACAAAGTGCCAGTACAAACCAATGTTCTCCACCGGTGTGTTGTACTCCGGCGTGAACCGCCCGCGCATCGATTCCTTGATGAGCCAAAGCAGCAAGCCCGCGCCGATAATCATGTGCAAGGCATGCATCCCGGTCATGGCAAAGTACAGTGAGAAAAAAAGCTGCGTGTGCGCGTCGGTGGCCACGTCGGGATGTTCGCCAAACTGAAAGTTCCAGCCGGGTATGTGGTGCTCGACGTATTTTTCGTGGTACTCGACTGCTTTGATCCCCAGAAACACGCAGCCGAGGATCAGCGTGGCGATCAGAAAAATCGTCAAGAGTTTTTTCTTGCCGACCTGCGAGGCCCACACGGCCATGGCCATGGTCAAGCTGCTGCCGATAAGCACGACGGTATTGATGGCGCCCAGCGACAGCCGGATCGTTTTGCTGGCTTCGCTGAAAATGTCCGGATACGTAGAGCGATTGAGCGTGTAGGTCATGAACATCCCGCCGAAAAACAGAACTTCGGTGGACAGAAAAATCCACATGCCCAGTGAAGCGGTTTCCCGCTGCTGCTCCATCGTCTTGTACTGCCCAAACAGTTCTCCGGTGCGATGCACTCCGCACTCCTCTATGTTTAGTCGTCTCCGTGCGCATGCGACGGCGCACCTTCGATAGCCAGTCCGAGATCGGGCCGGTTTTCGTAATCGTAGGGCTCCCAGGTTACTTCGGGCGTGACGTCAAAATTTTCCGTGAGCGGCGGCGAATCCGTTTGCCACTCAAGTCCGGTAGCGGGCCACGGGTTGCGCCCGGCCACCTTGCCGTAGCGCATGGACCAGGTCAGGTAAATCATGGGCAGCAGGTAGCCCAGAGCAAGAATGGACGCTCCGGCGGTGGACATTACGTTGAGCACCTGAAATTCCGGCGGGTAGCTGTGGTAGCGCCGCGGCATACCCAGATAGCCCAGAAGAAACTGCGGAAAAAACGTCAAGTTGAATCCGATGAACAGAATCACCGCGGCGACGCGCGCGAGAGACTCCGGGTAGAGTTTTCCGGTGATCTTGGGCCACCAGAAATGCAAACCGCCAACGTAACCCATCACCGCGCCGCCGACCATGATGTAGTGGAAATGCGCCACCACGAAGTACGTATCGTGGATGTGAATATCCAGCCCCAGGCACGCGAGGAAAAGACCGGTGAGTCCGCCGATGAGGAAAAGGCCAATGAAGCCGAGGGCATACAGCATCGGCGTGTCGTAGGAAATGGAGCCCTTGTAGAGCGTCGAAGTCCAGTTGAAAACTTTGACAGCGGAAGGAATCGCCACGAGGTAGCTCAGCAAAGAGAACGCCAGCGCGGAGTAAGTGGATTGGCCGGTGAGAAACATGTGGTGGGCCCAAACGAAGAAACCAATCACGGCGATGGCGATACTGGAACCGGCAATGAAGGAGTAACCAAAAATGGGTTTGCGTGCGAAGGTCGGAATAATTTCGCTGATCACACCCATGGCCGGCAAAATCATGATGTACACGGCCGGGTGCGAATAAAACCAGAACAGATGCTGGAAGAGAATGGGATCGCCGCCGAGAGCGGGATTGAAGAATCCAAGGTGAAACATGCGCTCCATGCCAGCCAGCAGCAGGGTGATGGCAATTACCGGAGTACCGAGGATGAAGATGATGCTGGTGGCGTACTGCGCCCAGACGAAAAGCGGCAATCGGAACCAGGTCATGCCCGGAGCGCGCATCGTGTGCACGGTAACGATGAAGTTCAGACCGGTCAGGATGGAAGAAAAACCGTTGATGAAAACTCCGATCACCGCGGGGGTGACTGCGGAGTTTGAATAAACGCTGCTCAGCGGAGTGTAGAACGTCCAGCCGGTGTCGAGCCCGCCGGTGGAAAACGAATACAGAACGAACCCTCCGCCGATCAGGTAGATGTACCAGCTCAAGAGATTGATCTTCGGAAATGCCAGATCCTTAGCACCGATCATAATCGGCAGGAGAAAATTACCGAGCACCGCGGGGATCGAGGGAATCAGGAAGAAAAAGATCATCGCCACGCCGTGCATGGTGAACAGCTTGTTGTAGGTTTCCGGTGTGACCAGCAATCCCGAAGGCGTGAGCAGGTGAATCCGAATCATGGTGGCAAACGCGCCGCCGATAAAAAAGAAGAAGGTGACGGAAACCAGATACAGCATAGCGATGCGCTTGTGATCAGTGGTGAGAAGCCAGGAACGAATGCCGTAGGTAGCGTTGAGATAGTGTTCCCGAGGCATTTGATTCGCGCTTGTGGAAGTTGCTTTCATACTTATTTCTTCCCCGTGGCCGGAGCAATTCCCGAGCCAGTTGCCGGAACCGGCTGCGTCTGCAGCGACTTGATGTACGCCGTCAGGTTCAAGATTTGCTCCTCGGTCATCTGCCCTTGAAACGTGGGCATCAACGGCTGATACCCGGCCACAATCTTGGCCTTGGGATCAAGAATGGATTCGCGGAGATAAGCTTCATCCGCAGTTACTGTCGAGCCGTCGGCCAGCAGAACTTTCGCGCCGTACAGGCCATTGAGAGAGGGCGCGCGCCCACGGCCGTCGCTCAGGTGACACGTGAGGCAGGCTTTGTCGGCAAAAAGCTTTTCTCCCGCGACGACCGGATTCTCGTTGCCCTCGGAAGCGCCGGAGAGCCAGGCGGCATAATCGGTCGGTTCCATGACGGTGACCCAGCCGCCCATCAGAGAATGATTCGTGCCGCAGTATTGCGAGCAGAAGAAATGATAGCGGCCGGCTTTGGTGGGCCGAAACCACATGGTGTTGTAATGGCCGGGCACCACATCCATCTTGACGCGGAAAGCCGGAACCGAAAAATCGTGGATGACGTCTTCGCTGGCCAGGATGAGCTTGACGTCGCGCCCGATGGGAACGTGCAACTCGTTGATTTCTTTCAATCCCGTGGGCTGCTGCGCCTTCCACATCCATTGTTTGCCGATGATGTAGATATCCAGCGTGTCCGCGGGCGCGCGGCGATAGTCGACGTAGACAACCGCGCCCCAGGCAAACATGGTCATGGCGAGAAGCAGCGGGACGACAATCCACGCAGTTTCCAGGCGCATGTCGCCGTGAATGGGAACGCCCACCTGCCCGGGATGGGTGCGGCGATATTTGAAAAAGAAGTAGATGACCGCGGCGGTGATGGCCACGCCGAAAAACAAACAGATCGCGGTGATGTAAACCATCAGGGCGTCCACGCTGGGCGCGAAGTTGGACGCTTGCTCCGGAGCTAATGGCAATTGCGACTGCACGGTTCTAATGTGCTCCTTGCGCAGAGCCGCCGCGGAGCGGCGGATGCAATTGGGTAGCGTGAACATCACGACGACGGAAAATCAGGATACCGGCAAGGATGGTAAGGATGGTTACGAGACCGCCGAGACGAATAATTTTCAGGATAGTGGCGCTATAACGCGCGCTTTCAGGATTGTATTCAAAGCAGAAGAGCAACAGACGATCGATGGGCGTGCCGATCTTGCCCGCGGAAGCGTCGACCAGGCCAAGACGCACGTCGCGCGACGGGTATTCCACGCCGTAAAAATATCGCGAGATGCGCCCGTCGGGCGTGAGCAGCATGATGCCGCTGGCGTGCGCGAAAATATTGCTGTGCGGGTCAAAAGAGTAGCGAAAGTTTGCGGCTTTGGTGAGGGCGTCAATCGATTCCTTCGAGCCGGTCAGAAAATGCCAGCCGGTAGCAGTATCGCGGCGCCCGAAGTGGGA
>Ga0137398_10000443_pt1 | contig 14760 bp, 13 predicted proteins | sample czorhiz216metaG_FD_106659 | JGI IMG/M metagenome (GOLD analysis project Ga0137398, IMG submission 106659) | Vadose zone soil microbial communities from Angelo Coast Range Reserve, California, USA - czorhiz2.16 metaG | ecosystem: Environmental > Terrestrial > Soil > Vadose zone | place: USA...
AGCCTCCGTGCTGGGCACGCTCCGGACGCTGCGCGTCGAGCGGCGGTTCCGGGGAAGGCGCGATGTCTCGGGCATGATCCAGGATGAGACGGGCGCCCTGCGGGTCGTCTGGTTCAACCAGCCGTTCGTGGAGCGCGCGCTCAAGGCGGGGGAGCGCTATTACTTCGCCGGGCCGGTCGAGCCCTTCCACGGGCTCGAGATGCACAACCCCGAATTCGAGGCGGAGGAGCCGGACGGGGAGCACCCCGGGCTCGCCCGGGTCACGCCCGTGTACGGCCTCACGCAAGGGGTCGCGCAGCGATGGCTTCGCGCCCGGGTCGAAGACGCGGTGCGCTCGTTGCCCCCGCTGCTCGATCCGGTTCCCGAGGCTTGGCGGCACGAGCACGCGCTTCCGTCGCTTCGGGAGGCGCTCGCGCGCGTGCATTTCCCGGAGCTTCCCGAGCACGCTGAGCCCGCGCGCCGCCGGCTCGCCCTGGAAGAGCTCCTCCGCGTCCAGGTCTCCCTTCTCTACGCGCGGGAGCGCCATCGCGGCCGGCGTGCCGCCCATCCGCTGGGCCGGGGAGCCGCGGAGGAGGCCCGGTTCCGGGACGCGCTACCCTTCACCCTCACGCGATCGCAGGGCGAGGCCCTCCAGGCCATCGATCGCGACCTGGACCTGGACGTGCCCATGCGGCGGCTCCTCCTGGGGGACGTGGGTTCGGGGAAGACGGTCCTGGCCCTGGCCGCCTCGGCGCGCGCGGCGGGGGCGGGGACCCAGAGCGCGATTCTCGCGCCGACGGCCCTCCTCGCGGAGCAGCATGCGGACACGGCGGCGCGGCTCCTCGAGGACGCGGGGTTCCGCCACGCGCTCCTCACCGCCGCCACGCCCGCGAAGGAGCGGACGCGCATCCTGGAGGACCTGGCCCAGGGCGAGATCTCGCTCGTGATCGGAACCCACGCGCTCTTGGAGCGCGACCTACGCTTTCGTGCCCTCGGGCTCGTGGTCGTGGACGAGCAGCACCGTTTCGGCGTGCGTCAGCGCGTCTCGCTGGCGTCGAAGAGCAACGGATTCAAGGACGCGCATCTACTCGTGCTCACCGCGACCCCGATTCCGAGGAGCCTGGCGATGGCGCTCTACGGCGATCTCGACCTCTCGCTCCTGACCGAACGGCCGCCCGGGCGGGCCCCGATCCGGACCGAGCTTCGGAGCGAGGGAGGCGTCGACGCGCTGGCCCAGGTTCTGGTCGCCGAGATGGATCGCGGGGGGAGCGCCTTCGTGGTGTATCCGGTGGTCGAGGAATCGGAGACGATGGATTTGAAATCGGCCACGGCCATGGCCCAGGAGCTGGGGCGGATCGAGCGCCTGGCCAAGGCCGGCGTGGTGCTGGTGCACGGCCGTCTCAAGGTCGCGGAGCGCCGCCGCGCGATCGAGCGGTTCCGCTCCGGCGAGGCGCGGGTCCTGGTCGCCACCACGGTGGTCGAGGTTGGCCTCGACATTCCGGACGCCACCCTCATCGTGATCGAGCATCCCGAGCGGTTCGGGCTGGCCCAGCTCCATCAGCTCCGGGGCCGGGTCGGCCGGGCCGAGCGGCCGGGGCGCTGCGTGCTTCTCGTCCGGAAGGAGACGGGTGCGCCCGCGAGGAAGAGGCTCGACATCTTCCGGAGGGCCGAGAGCGGGCAGGAGCTGGCGGAGGAGGACCTCAAGATTCGCGGTCCCGGGGAGCTCTTGGGGACATCGCAGCACGGGTTTCCGGAATTTCGCGCGGTGAACCCGGTTTCCGATCTCGACCTCATCGAGGGGGCCCGCGCCCTGGCCCAGGAGCTCCTCTCGGGGGAGTCCTCCCGCGGGGGCGCGGCCGAGCTCAAGAGCTGGATCGAGGCCCACTTCGCGGGCGCGGATCTATATCTTGGGAGCGGCTAGACGATTCCCCGAAAGATGGTCCGCGCAAAGCCGATAGAGGGATAGCGACCACCTGATTCATCCATCAAATCGAACGAGGGTGTGGATGCACGTCGAATGCAGCGCATGCGGCGCTCGCTATGTCATCGCCGATGAGAAGATTCCGTTCCAGGGCGCACGCGTCCGTTGCCGCAAGTGCCAAGCCGTGTTCTCCATCGAACGGTCGGCGGTGGCACCGCCGACACCGGCCGAGCTGCCGCTGATTCCGCCGACGCCTCAGGCGGCTGCTCCCGCCGCGCCGCCCGTGGCAGAGCCCGTGGCGCCCCCCTTCGAATCACCGTCCGCGCCCCCGGAGGCATCGCCCTTCGGCGCGCCGCCGTCGTCCTCCCGGTTCGACACGTCGCCGTTCGAGTCCGCGCCGGCGATGGCGAGCCCGGCGCCCTCGCGGTTCGATACGTCCCCGTTCGAGTCCTCGCCGGCTCCGTCGCCGTTCGCGCCGGCCATGCCGCAGGCCAGCCAGGGCGCGCCCGCGGAAATCGAGAAATTCGCCAATGCGTTCGCCTCGTCGGCCCCGGCGCCTCCGGCGGAGACCGCCGAGCCCGAGCCACCGCCTCCGCCGCCGGTAGCCGCCTCACCGCCGCCGCCCCCTCCTCCGGCCGCGCCCGCCGCGGTGAGCCCGTTTTCGCCCTCCGCCGGGATTCCCCCCGGGCTGCCCGAGGCGGAGCGCCTGAAGCACGAACGGGCCCGGCGCCTTGCGCGCGTGCTGGCGTCGGACATCGCCATCTACAACAAGGAAAAGCGCGACCGCGGCGTGAAGGACGGGAACCTGGTCGCGGTCCTGGGATACGAGATCAAGAAGTCCTGGGAGGTTTACAAGGAGCGCGTCACGCCGGAGATGGCGAACTCCACTCCCTACTTCCGTGACGCGCTGAACGAGATGCTCGCGGAGGGGAAGAAGGTCTTCTAGGCGCGCCTCCATCCGAAGTAGCTCGCGGCGCCCGCCGCGATCAGCATCGCGCCCGCACCGCCGACGGCCATCCCGGGCGTGAGCCAGCCCCGACCGAGCGCCAACCCCAGGAGGCCCGCCGCCGCCAGCACCGCGACGCGCGTGGAGAAATCGCGAAGTGCGAAGACCCGGCCGCGCGCTTCGACCCCCACCGCCGCCTGAACCGCGGATTCGGTCGTCACCAGGAGAATGGCGACGAAGATGCCCGCCACGAAGGCCACGGAGAGGAGCGCGGGAAGCGAGACGGCCCTCGTGAACAAGAGGAGCGAGAGACCCGTCCCGGCCAGCCCGAGGGCCATCCCGAGCCGCGGCGACCGCCGGCCCCCGCGCCACGCGGTGGCCAGGGTTCCCGCGACCATGCCGAACCCCAGCGTCGAGAGAAGGCCGCCGGTTCCCGAGACGAACCCGCTCATGCGCCTGCGGAGGAGCACGGTCCCCGCCACGTGGAGCGCGCCCCCCGCGATCCAGAGGAGCACGAGGGCGAGGATGGGGCCGAGCACGAGGCGATGGCGGACCGTGAGCCGCGCGCCCTCCTTCACGTCACGGCCCAGCGCCCGATAGACCTCGCTCCACGTCCCGGGTCCAGGCGGGCGTTCGCGCGGACGCGTTCGAAGCATCGCGAGGAACCCCACCGAGACGAAGTAGGTGATCGCGTCGATCCCGAATCCCCACCGCCATCCCGCCCGCTCCACGAGAACGCCGCCCAGCGCCGAGCCCGCGATGGTGGCGGCGACTCCGGCGAGCGTGGCGAGCGAGTTGGCTTCCACCAGCTCCTCCGCGGCGACCAGGTCGGGAAGGATGGCCGAGCGGGCGGGGAGGAAGAAGGAATTCACGAGGTAGAGCAGGAAGACCAGGGCCAGCGCGGCGGGGAGCCCTCCGTGCAGGGCGGCCGGGATCATCAGGAGGACGATGCATCCGCGGAGGAAATCGGAGACGAGGAGCACACGCCGCGTATCCCACGTGTCCACCAGCGCCCCCGCGAGCGGCCCGATCAGGATGGTGGGGAGGAAGCTCACCGCCGGTACCAGCGCCAGCTCGGGCGCGGGGTTCCCCGGATCGTGGGCGCGCTCCACGATCAGCGCGAGGAGGGCCAGGTAGTGGAGGCGGTCTCCGAAGATGGAGACGAACTGGCCCAGCCAGAGCGCCCGAAAATTCCCGCTCCGGAAGAGGCGCGCGCCCGTCAAGCCTTCGCGGGGGCCAGGAGCGCTTGGCTCTTGCCGGGGGCCTGGGCGCCCGCCGTCGCGCGCTCGGGGCCGACGAGCGCGCCGTAGATCTCCTCGAGGCGCTCCACGATCGTGGGCCACGCATATCGCCGCGAGGTCTCGATCCCGCGCGCGCCCAGGTCGACGCGCAGGCTGGAGCGCGCCAAAAGCTCTCCCAGCGCGATGCCGAGCGCGGCCGGATCGCGCGGCGGCACGAGGAGGCCCTCCGCCCCGGGCGTGAGGACCGTCCGATAGCCCGGGAGATCGGTCGCCACGATCGGAACCCCCGAGGCCATCGCCTCGAGGAGGACGATGCCGAAGCTCTCCCCACCGCGCGCCGGCGAGCAGAAGACATCCGCCGAGGCGTAGTACCGCGGGAGGTTCTCGTTGCTCACCCTTCCCTCGAAGTGGACCCGCCCCTCGAGCGCGCCGTGCGACATGGCCTCGATGCGCCCGCGCAGAGGACCATCCCCGACGATCACGAGCCGGAAGGGCACCGCGTCCTGGGCGAGCCCTTGGCACGCGGCCATGAGCTCGGGTAGCCCCTTCCGCGGATCGTGCCGCCCCACGAAGAGGATGTTGGGCGTGTCGTCGTCGAACCGCTCGAGCCTCCGGAGGCCCGGGCGGAACCGCTCCAGATTCACCCCGTTCGGGAGGATGTCCACGGGCCCGGGAAAATGCCGGAGCACGCAGTCGCGGGCCGCCTCGGAGACCGCGAGCGCGCGATCCAGGCGCCGATACGAGGGAAGAAGCGCCTTCCGGAAGAGCCGGAACGCCAGATCGGACGTGACCGTGGAGTGGAACGTGCCCACCACCGGCTGCTTCGCGATGCGGAGCGCCAGGAGCGGGAGGACCGGGGACACGGGGCAGTGGACGTGCAGGAGATCGAAGCGCTCCCGCTCGAAGAGCGCCTCGAGCTTGGCGCGGAGCCCGAAGCCGACCGTGAGGTTGTTCTCGGCGCCGTTGTAGGGAACCGAGAGGTTGTGCCCGAGGCGGAAGACAGGATATCCGTTCGCCGGGGCCGGGCCGTAGGCCCGCTCGGAAAAATGCGACGTGATGACCGAGACGTCGTGCCCGCGCGCGCGAAGCGCGTGCGCGCTCGCGTCCACGTGCTCCGTCACGCCCCCGACCGCCGGGTGGTAGGCCTGGCTCAGGATCCCGATCTTAAGCGGCATCGCGGCTCGGGAAGAGCGGGCGGAAGATGCACCATTGGTCCAGGTGGGCGGCGATGGTGCGTTCCTGGGCCTCCGCCATGCCCTTCGTGATGCGGCGGAGATCCTGCTTCAAGGGAAGCTCGGGCTGGGGGAGCGTGCTCCCGTCGAACACGACGACGTGGCCGCCCGTCTTGCTGCGCTCGGCGTGGGCGTGCAGCAAGACGGCGCCGGAGCGCCGCGCCAGGAGCGCCGGTCCCACGGGGAACGGCACGCGCCGTCCGAAGAACTCGGTGTCCAGGGACCGCACGAACACGTCGCCATCCGTGAGCAGCACGACGATGCCCGAGCGCTCGAGCGTGCGGAGCAGCGGACGAAACCCCTCCCGCGGGGTGCTCACGAGGATCCGCTCGCGCTCCTTGAGGAGGCGGGCCGAGCCGGTGAGCCGGCCGTGGAACTGCACCCCCGTGACGACGTGGACCCGGAAGCCCAGCCGGGCCAGCGCGATTCCCGCCAGCTCCCAGTTTCCCACGTGCGGCGCCGAGACCAGGGCGCCCCGGCCCCGGGCGAGCGCTTGATAGAGGATCTCCATGCCCTGAAACCGAAACCGGTCGTCGAGCGTCCGCGCGTCGAGCGAGCGCTGTGCCAGGTATTCCAGCACGAATCGGTGGTAGCTCTCGAAGATCGAGCGGGCGGTCCGGCCGAGCGCGCGGGAGCGGTCCGGGGTGAGCTTTCCGGACCCCGCGATCCAGTCCAGGTTCGACTCCACGGCCCGCCGGCGCTTCGAGCCGAGCGCGAATTCCACGCTCGCGGTCGCGCGGGCAAGGGAATCGGCGGCCCGGCGTGGGAGGGCGGGGGCGAGCGTGAAGGCCGCCTCGATCAGGAGATCCTGAATCACGGGCGTGTCGCTCGCGAGCCTTGTCGAAAAACCAGCACGGAGGGACGCTACACGAGGGCGAAGGACAGCGTCAAGAATGGGGGAGGGCTTTTGTTTGACTTGGCGCCCTCGCGGCGCCTAGAGTCCGGCCCAGGAGGGGGTGATTTTCCTCACACGTGGGATGAATTCAGCCATCCCCTCAGTGGCCCAGCTTGACGTCCGTTCCGTCCGATTCGAAGAGAGCATCGGCGGTCTCGACTTCGGAGAGACAGCGGCAGTGTGAGCCCGCGGCGACGTGCGGACAGACCGCGTACACGCGATTGTCGCGCCGGCAATAGACTTCGCGCACCCGGCGGACGCTGGTTCTCGCGGCGGGAGAATGCGGGTTCGGTTTCATGATGTCCTCCGTGGGACCTTGGGGCCGGAAGCGATCCGCACCCGCGCGACCTTGCGGGCGTAACGGTTCGGCTCTCGACGGTAACCACGTGCAACGCGCATGCCACGGGTGGACGGCCCACGGGGAGGTGGTTCGATGGCGAGTCAGAAGCTGGTGCGCTGCGAGATTCGAAGACCGGATTCGCAAGGAGACGCCACGGTCCGGTATGTCCCTCTGGAGATCTACGGGCTGTGGGAGTTTCTCATGCGCACGAAGCACCGCTTCGAGATCACGCGAAGCGTGGCTTCGCTCTGGATCGACGTGGACGAGACGCCCGAGGCCGCGTACGGCGAGAACCAATACGAGCGCGTGACGGAGGTGGAGCTTCTCCGTTATTCGGAGCGTGACGGCATGTTCAGCCGCGTGAGCCGCTATTTCCCGACCACCGACTACCCTTCGCTCAAGGGGCTCCTGCTCGGCCACTACGAGAGCGTCTCCGATCCCAATGCGCCCCAGCTCCAGATCAAGGAGCGCCAGGGAATCTGGATCCGGCGCGACCCCAGGGTCTGAGGCGGCCGGCGCGGGCCGCTATGTGTCGATAAACCCGCCAACTGCATCGCTTCCCGCCCGTATTTTTTCCTAAAGATTACCCCCCCGCGGACCGTTCTCTTCCCCGAGACACGGTGGCAAGACAAACCAACGAGAATCGAGGAGCGACGCCATGGTGGTGGTGAGCTATTCGGGACGCGAGATCAACGCGAAGATCGTGTACTACGGTCCGGGTCTCAGCGGGAAGACGACCAACCTCGAGAAGATTTACGACAGCGTTCCCGAGACGAATCGCGGCCGCATGGTCTCGATGAAGACACAAACCGACCGGACGCTCTTCTTCGACCTCCTGCCGCTGGATCTGGGCGATCTCCAGGGTATGAAGACCCGGCTCCTCCTCTACACGGTGCCGGGACAGGTGTACTACAACGCGACGCGAAAGCTGGTGCTGAAGGGCGTCGACGCCGTCGTCTTCGTCGCGGACTCCGCGGCGGACAAGATGGCGGAGAACCGGGAGAGCTACGCCAACCTCGAGATGAACCTCAAGGCCTACGGGATCGACATCAAGGCGATCCCCCTCGTACTCCAGTACAACAAGCGGGACCTGCCGAACGCGATGCCGGTGGAGGATCTGAACCGAGAGCTGAACCGGCTGAACGTTCCTTTCTACGAGGCTCAGGCGGCCAACGGGGTGGGCGTGTTCGAGACGCTCCGCGGCGTCTCCAAGCTCCTGCTCGCGAAGATCACGAAGGACGTTCTCGAGAAGGATAAGGGCGCCGTGCAGGGCCTCGCGCGCGCCAAGGCGACCGCCGCGAAGGCGGAGGCCTCGGCGGCCGCGTCCAAGAAGCAGGAGAAGCCCCCGACCGGCGGGAAACTCTTGAAGTACTTGAAGCGCGGGAAGGGTCAGGCCGAGTCGGAGGAGGTCGAATCGGCCGAGACCGAAGCCCCGGCCGAAGAGCCCACCCGGGCGAGCGCCGCGCCGGCCGCGGCGGCGTTCGAGCCCACCCCGCTCCTCGGAGACGACGCGCTCATGGACGACGCGCCCGTCGTCGAGATGCCGATGCCCCTGAATGCCGAGGAAGAGCTGGTGCTGACGGAGGACGACATGGTGGCGCACCCTCCTCCGGGAGCGCCCCCGCGTCCGCCGGAGCCGGCCCGCGAGCCGGTCCGAGCCTCCAGGGCCTCCGTGCCGGCGCCGAGCGCGGCCGACGAGGACACGATCGGCGACTTCGAGCGGGAGCCGGGTATCCCCACCATGACCTCGGGCCGCGCGATGAGCTCCGGATCGGGCGACACGCGGCGCCTCTCGATTCCCATCGAGCTGGGCCCGCTTCCGCGCTCGGGGCGCATCACCATGACGGTGGAGATCGCGATCCGTGTCGATTCGGACGACGCGCCCAAGAAATCCGGGGGCGGAAAGAAGGCCGACGGCTTCGACGACTCCTTCACGCGCGACCTGGAACCCATTCCCTAGCCCTTTTTCGTTGACACGCGCTCCGCGCGATCCCTAGGCTCCGCCCCGTGGATCGGGCCATGCCGATGGTGTTGACGGACGCTCCGCTCGGAGCGTCCCACGGGAGCGGGGAGAGCATTGCCCTGGCCGAGCAGCTGGCGCGCGGCTCTTCCGATCCCGAGCAGATCCGAGAAGCGGCCCGCATCTTCGCGCTCGAGGGACACCGCGAGCGCGCCATCGACGTCCTCCGCCAGGGAATCCTCACGCATTCCCGTCACGCCGCCCTGCTGGCCTCGCTGGCCGACCTCCTCTCGCGCACCGGCAGCTTCGAGGAGGCGGACCTCTATTTCGCGAGGTCGCTCGAATCCGATCCCGAGGGCGTCGAGGCGCACTACCTGACCGGCCTCCACCACGGGCGCCAGGGGCAGATCGGCAAGGCGGCCGGAGCCTACGAGGAGGTCGTGCGCCTGAAGCCGGACCACGTGAAGGCCTGGGTGAACCTCGGGTTGGCGCGGGCGGACGGCGGGGACCGGAAAGGCGGCCTGGATGCCCTGCGGCGCGCCGTCGCGGCCGATCCCAAGTGCTCCGAGGCGCACTCGAATCTGGGCGCTCTCTACGCGGAGCAGGGCCTGCGCGAGGAGGCGCTGGCCGAATTCCGCCGCGCGGTCGAGCTGAGCCCGGACTCCTCGGAGTCGCACTTCAACCTGGGCTGGGCCCTCCTCGCCGAAGACGAGTTGCGGGAGGCCGAGGCCACGCTGCTCGAATCGGTCCGGCTGGATCCGGCGAACGTCGAGGGTTTGTACGCCCTGGCGCTCCTGCACCAGCGAACCGGCGCGTACGCCCGGGCCGTCGAGGTGCTGAAGCAGGCCATCGAGAGGCGGCCCGACGAGGCGCGCCTCCACTATTATCTCGGGGTCGCCTACAACAGTCAGGAGGCGGTGGATCAGGCCATCCTGGCGCTCGAGGCGGCGGCCCGGCTGAACCCGGACGATCCCCGCATCCACCGTCTCCTGGGTGTGGCCTTCGACAAGAAGGAGCTGCCGGCCCGGGCCCGCGAATCCTACCGGCGGGCCGCTCTCCTCAACGGGTGACCGGGCCCGGCCGGCTCGGCCGCGCCTTCGAGAACGCCCGCCGCGAGCATCGCGGCGCGTTCGTGCCGTTCCTCACCTCCGGATTTCCCGACCTCGTGGAATCGGACCGACTGGCCTCGGCCCTGTGCGAGGAGGGGGCCGACGTCCTCGAGCTGGGCGTGCCGTTCTCCGATCCCATCGCCGACGGTCCGGTCATCCAGCGCACCACCGAGGCGGCGCTCCGCGCGGGCACGACGCTCGCGCACGTGCTGGGTCAAGCCATGAGGCTTCGGGCCCGGCATGAGACCCCGCTGGTCCTCATGTCCTACCTGAACCCCATCCTTCGCCACGGGGCAAAGCACTTCGCGGAGGACGCCAGGGCCGCGGGCGTGGACGGGGTCATTCTCGTGGACCTCCCGCCCGAGGAGGAGCCCGGCCTGTGGGATAGCCTTCGGGAGCGTGACCTCGACACGATCGCCCTGGTCGCGCCCACCACCGATCCGGCGAGGCTCCCGCGCGTGGTGCAGGGATCGAGGGGATTTCTCTACGTGGTGGCGCGGCTGGGGGTGACCGGGGGCGGCGCGGAGGACACCTCGGTCGAATCGCTCCTCGCTCGGTGCCGCGCGCTGTCCCCGGTCCCGCGCTGCCTCGGCTTCGGGATCGGCCTCACGACCCCGCTCGAGCGCTATCGCGGAAAGGCGGAGGGGGTCGTGGTCGGGAGCGCGCTTCTCGAGGCGGTGCTCGCGGCCCCCGACGCGCGCGCCCGCGAGGAGGCGGCCCGGCGTTTCGCGCGGGAGCTCCGGAAGAAGCTGCCCGCGCTCGATCCGGGCTGACTCAGGGAAGGTTCGAGAGCCTCCAGAGCGCCCGATCGCCGCTCCGGTCCGAAGAGAGCAGCACCTGGGTGCCATCGGGCGACCACGTGGGGTGGCGGATCTCGGCGTGCCCCACGTCCTGGGCGATCACGTCCAGCCCCTGGGCTTCTCCCAGCGGGCTGAGGGTCCAGACCCCCCAGCGCCCCCCTCGATTCGACGCGAGCAGGATCCGGGTCCCATCCGGGCTCCACCGGGGGCTTCGGTCGATGACGGGACCCGAGGGCGGATTCACCGACGCGGCGACGGTGAGCTGAATCGCGAGGGTGTCCGACAGCGAGAGCCTCCAGATCTGCCTCGTGCCGTTCGGCCCCGAGGCGCTGAAGCAGATCTGGTCCCCGGCCGGGTTGAAGGAGGGCTCCCCCGCGCCGAGCGATGCCGGCGTGAGGTAGATCGGCGTGAGCGGAGCGGCCGAGGTGTCGGGCAGAAGCGCGAGCCGGCCCGAATCGGGATTCGCCCCCTCCACGTAGATGATTCCCGGCCCGCCGGGGCGCGGCGTGGGGGTCCACTCGTTCACGGGGAAGGCCTCGAGCCGTCGTGTGACGCCGGATGCGACCTCGCGATACCAGAGGTCCTCGGACCCCAGGAGGTCCGAGGAGTAGAGAAGGAGGCCGCCCCGCACCCAGCGGGGCGCGCGCGCGTTGGCGCTGCCCGTTTCGGGCTCGATCGCGGTCCCGCTGCCGTCCTCCCGCGCCACCGCGACGCGATCCGATCCAAGCACGCGGGTCTCGAAGGTGATGGAATCGGCCCGCCAGTCCGGCCGATCCGGCTCGATCACCTGGACCGGCGTGATACGGTCCCATTGAACCCCCGCGGTGGAGACCAGCCCTCCGCCGTGGTGGTGGCACGCGCCGAGAAGCGCCGCCAGAAGCGCGGCCAGAGCCACGCGCGCGGCTCCATGACGGCCCATGTTCCTCACGAGAGCCGATCCTAACAGCGCGCGCGGCACGCGGCAACGCGCCCTGGCTCGATCCGGCCTCGTCGCCCCACGAAGACCGCGCGGGGGAGGCTCTGGAACGGGCATTCCCCGTTCAGAATGATTGGGTTCCTGCCGAAGAAAAATCAGGACGAGCCGCGAAGGGACGCGCACGAGGCGAGGTCCCGGAGAGGCTCAAGCTGAAAACGCTCCCCCGGCAGGATGCCGGAGATCGTCGAGGGCACGATGCTCCTCCTGACCCGAAAGCTTGGCGAAAATATCCGGATCGGAGACGACGTGAAGATCACGATCGTGGAGGTGAAGGGGAATCACGTGAAGCTCGGGATCGACGCGCCGCCGAGCGTGAAGGTTCACCGCGAGGAGATCTACGAGCGCATCCAGGAAGAGAACCGAAGGGCCCAGGCGGTCAAGCCGGAGGCAACCGACGGCCGGGGAAGCGGCACGGAGTGAGCCAATCGTACGAGGAGAACCCCGCCGAGCTGGATCGGTGGCTGCGACGCTGCGACGAGGTGCTGGCACTCCTCGATTGCGCGCTCCGGGGATGCCGGAGCGGGAGCCGCCCGGTGGTGGAGGAGGCGCTCCGCGAGTCCATGCAGTGCCTGGAGCTCGCGAGCGAGGATGTGGCGGGGCGCGTGCTCGGAATCCTCGATTTCTGCATCGCGGAATCGTCGGAAGGACGCTTCGACGAGGCGGCCGAGGTGCTCGCCGACTTGAAGGACAGCTGGACTGAAGCGATCGCATCGATCCGGAGGGACCGCAGCCGTGCCGCTAACTTCAATTGAGCCCCAGGCCGGGCCAGCCTCGCGGATCGCGGAAGTCCGGCGCCGCATCCGGGACCACTACTACGACCGCCCCGAGGTTCGCCGCGTCTTGAGCCACCTCATCTTGCGCCGGCTGGCCCGCGCGGGCGCCTCCCCGGAACGCAAGCACCCTGAATCCCCTTGACCGCATCGAGAGGTCGCTGGTAAGAACATGACCGGCGCCCTGAGTTCCCTCCACCCCTGGATGCGGAGTCGAGCGCGGAAAACATGCCGGAAGCCGGCTGGAATGCGGCGCAACTGCTTCAGCGAGCGGATCCGAGCGTTACGGCCCGCGAGGCGCAGAGACTCCAGGCGGAGGACTCCAGCGCCGGGTTGAGCCGTGCCCTCGAGGATCGCCTCTTCGATCCCGACCCCGAGACCCGTTCCCTGGCCATAAGCTCGATCCCGGGATCCTCGGACTCGCGTTCCGGGGAGCTCCTCCCGTCCATCCTCGAAGACGCCTGCCCCGACATCGTCGTCACCGCCGCCGAGGCCCTGGTCGCTCTTCGCGCGCCGCACGCGTGCGACACCCTGTCCGAGTGCCTCGCGTCGCGCCCGGAGCTGGCCGGGCCGCTGGCGCTCGCGCTCGCAAAGCTGGAGGAATCCGGTGCCGAGGATCTCCTGATCGACAGGCTGGGCGAGGCGGATCCCGCCGTGCGGATCGCGGTGCTCCGTGCCCTGGGGGCCAGCGGCACCCAGCGCTGCCGGTCCGACCTCCTCGGATTCCTCGAGTGCGGCGAGCCGGCCGTCGAAGCCGAGGCCCTGAGCGCGATCGTCCGCCTCCACGAGCGGGCGCCCCAGGCGATCGCCGCATCCGATCTGCCCCCCGGCTTTCCCGAGCGGGCGGTCCGGAGCCTGGCGGCCTCACGGGACCGAAGCTGGAATCGGACCCTGATCTCGCTCCTCGCCTGGCTCAAGCCGAAGGACGCGCCCTCGCTCCTCCTCCCGCTCCTCGATGACCCCGACCGCGCGGTCCGCTCCCGGGCGCGCGAGGCGTTCGGGCTGGTCGCGGCTTCCGCCGAGGACCCGGCGCTCCAGGCGATCGTGGAGGCGGCGGACCGCGCCCCCTCCGCAGCCGCCGCGGCGCTCGATCGGGTGGCGGTGGCGCGGGAAGAGTCCTCGCTGGCCGCGTGCCTGGGGCTCACCGCCCACGAGGACCCTCTGGTGCGCGAGCGCGCCGTGGCGCTGGCCGGACGGTCCGGCGGCCCCGGCGCCGCGGAGGCGGCGCTCTCCCTCGCCGAGGACCCCGTGGGGCACGTCCGCGCGCAGGCCGCCGAAGCCCTGGGCCTCTTGCGGTGGAAGGACGCGGGGCCGGCCCTGGAATCGCTCCTGTCCGATACCTATCCCGACGTGAGGCAGGCCGCTCTCGCGGCGCTCCGCGCCATCCGGGTGCATGAGATCGACGCGGCAGGGCTCTTCGATCGGGCGCGGGACGGCGCGACGAGGGCCGCGGCGCTGCGGGCGTGCGATCCGCGACGGGCCGGGTCGCTCGTTCCGGCCGCGGTCGCCGACCCCGACGTGGAGGTCCGGCTGGCCGCGGCCATGAGCCTGAACGAGGGCGAAGTATGGCTGGAATGCGCGGCCGCGCTCCTCGCGGACGAGGACCCGCGCGTTCGGGCGCACGCCCTGCGCGCGAGGCTCCGAGCCTCGGCGGCGCTCGGCTTGGCACCCCTCGAGCCCCTGCTCCGTGACCCGGACGCGGGCGTGAGGCAGACTCTCGCGTCGGGGCTCGAGCGGGCCGAAGGGGTCGAGCGCTCCGCCTGGCTCAGGCGCCTTCTCTTCGATCCCAGCGCCGGCGTGGGACGGGCGGCCGCCCGCGCCCTCGCGCGGCACCGGGACCGGGACGCGGCGGGAGCGCTGCTCGAAGCCGCCTCCACCGCGGCGCTCCCGGTTCGGGCGCAGGCGATCGAGGCGTTGGGAGCGCTCGGCGATCCCGAGTCGCTGCCGCGGCTCCGCGCGGTCGCGCGCGGCGGCGACCCGGCCCTTCGCGAGATCGCCGCGGAAGCCGCGCGGCGCGTCGAGGCGGCACGTCCATGAGATCGCGGAGCGTCCTTCGCGCGGGGGGAGAGCCGGTCCCGCCCGGGCAACAGGGGCTGGACGCGGCGTGGAGCTTCCTCAAGCACGCCCCCTTCGGCGTGATCGCGACCGACCGGGACGGAACCGTCGTGGCGATGAACCCGGCCGCCTCCAAGCTCCTGGGTTACGCGGCGGAGGAGGTGCAGGGGGAAGCGGTCGCGCGGATCCTGCGCGCGCCGCGCGGCGAGTCGCACGTTTCCCCCGGCGCCTGCGCGGCCCCGGAGGAATCGCGCGAGGTGGAGGTCGTGACGAGGTCGGGCGACGTGCTTCCCGTGGGGCTGCGCCTCCTTCCGCTCGAGGGGTTGGGCGGCGCCCTCCAGGGCACGCTGGCCCTCTTCCAGGACCTTCGCGAGCAGAAGGCGCTCGAGGAGCAGTCGCGCAGGCGCGACCGGCTCGCCTCGCTGGGCGCTCTCGCCGCGGGCGTGGCGCCCGAGATCCGAAACCCCCTCGCCGGGGTCGGCACCCCGGCGCAGGTCATGAAGCGGCGCCTCGCGGTGGGAGATCCGCGGGCGCCA
>Ga0137398_10000445_pt1 | contig 14739 bp, 15 predicted proteins | sample czorhiz216metaG_FD_106659 | JGI IMG/M metagenome (GOLD analysis project Ga0137398, IMG submission 106659) | Vadose zone soil microbial communities from Angelo Coast Range Reserve, California, USA - czorhiz2.16 metaG | ecosystem: Environmental > Terrestrial > Soil > Vadose zone | place: USA...
CAGGGCGCGATAGCCAACGTCGAGTTCGCGGCGACGCCGGCGGCCGTGGTGCGCGGGGGCGTGCTCGAGGCGGCCTGCTCGTGGCGCGAAGTCCGAGTCGAGGCGCTCGACGCGACGCCGCCGCGTGCGCGCATCGCGACCCGCGTAGTGCACCGCGGGTTCCGGCACGAGTTTCTCGGCTTCAACCGCGCCCGCCATGCCGTGCTCGAGGCGGCGATCCTCGCCACGCGCACGCACCTCCTCCCACCCGAGCAGATTCGCGACGAATTCGCGCGACTCCAGGTGATCGTCGACAAGACGGCCGGCCCGCGCGAGCGGGACGCGATGGCGCTGCTCAGCGATTACGTGCGCCGGGCGCCGCGCGCCGAGCAGTCCGCGGCGCGATGAGCCGTGTGCCGGCCCTGTTCGTCGAGGCGCCCGCGCGGCTGCATTTCGGCGTGCTGGACCTGCGGGGCGATCTGGGGCGGCGCTTCGGTGGGATCGGGGCCGCGGTCCCGGCGCCGTCGCTGCTCCTCGAAGCGCGCCCCGCCCCGAGCCTCACGGCCGAGGGGCCCGATGCGGCGCGGGTGCTCGAGTTCGCGCGCCGGTTCGCCGCGCACCACACGGTCGAGCTGCGGGTCGGCTTTCGCGTTCATCACGCCATCCCGTCGCACGCCGGCCTCGGCTCGGGCACTCAGCTGGCGCTCGCGGTGGCGCGCGCCGCCGCCGAGCTGACCGGCCTGCCGACGGAGGTCGCCGCGCTGGCGCGGGCCGTGGATCGCGGCGTGCGCTCGGGGGTCGGGACCTGGACGTTCGCCTACGGCGGCTTCGTGCTCGAGGGCGGGCGCGCCGATCACGCCGACGGCGTCGCCCCGCTGCTGGCACACCTCGCGTTCCCGGCCGCGTGGCGCTGCGTCGTGGCGGTGCCGCAGGGTAAGCCTGGGCTGGCGGGCGATCAGGAGGCGGCGGCGTTCGCGCGACTCCCCGCCCCGGACGCCCGCGAAGTCGAGCGGGTCGCCCATCTGGTGCTGATGCAGCTGCTCCCGGCTCTCGCCGAAGCGGATCTGATGGGGTTCGGGACCGCGCTCGGGGAGGTGCAGCGCATCACGGGCGGCTGGTTCGCGCCGGCCCAGGGCGGCGTCTTCGCGCCGGGCGCCACGCGGGAGCTGGTGGAGCGTCTGCGCGAATGGGGGGCTGTGGGAGTGGGCCAGAGTTCGTGGGGGCCCGCCGTGTACGGGATCGTGGGTGACGCGGCGGCGGCGCGCGCGCTGGCGGGGCGCGTGCGGGACGCGCTGGGGCCGGGGGGGAAGGGGGGAGCCGTTTATGAAGGGGGGTTCAGTCCGGGCGGCGCCCGGATATGGCGGGCCGACCCATCCGTTTCAGGCTGAACGGTCGGCCTTCCCCGGCTGATTGACACTGGCTGGAGCGGGGGATATAACCACTATCCCGAGCAAGCAATGCTAGTGCGGAGGAGTTGGACCAATGGCTCTCGCCCGTTGGGAACGCGGCCCCCCGCTCCGTGCGGAGCGTCGGGCGACCGATGGGCATGTTTTTCCCCCATCCTCATCCTCAACATGAGGTCAGCTATGAACCGCATCAAACTGTGTTCCGGCGGATTCGCGGCGAGTCTGATGGTACTCGTCGCCGCGTCTGCCGTCGCCCAGGGTGCGGGCGAGTGGACGATGGCGGGTCGGACGTACGACCTGCAGCGCTACAGCCCGCTCACCCAGATCAGTCGGGCGAACGTGAAGAGCCTCAAGGCCGCGTGGTCGTTCTCGACCGGCGTGCTCAGCGGCCATGAGGGCAACCCGCTGGTGATCAACAATGTGATGTACGTGCACAGCGCGTTCCCGAACATCGTGTTCGCGCTCGATCTGATGAAGCCGGGCGCGCCGATGATCTGGCGGCACCAGCCCGCCCAGCCGCCCGAGGCCAAGGCGATCGCCTGCTGCGACCTCGTGAACCGCGGCCTCGCCTACCACGCCGGCACCAACCGGTTGTTCATCGAGCTGCTGCAGGGTGACCTGCTGGCGCTCGACGCCAAGACGGGGAAGCAGGTCTGGCGGGTGCCGAACGCCGACTACAAGACCGGTTCGACCATGACGAACGCGCCCATCGTGATCAAGGACCTCGTGATCGCGGGCATTTCGGGCGGCGAGTTCGGGGTGCGCGGCCGCGTGACAGCGTACGACGTCAACACCGGTAAGGAAGTGTGGCGGGGCTATTCGACGGGTCCCGACGCCGACGTGAAAATCGTGGGCGACGCGAACCCGAACTATCCCTCGCACCGTGGCAAGGACCTCGGCGTCACCACCTGGCAAGGGGACGAGTGGCAGCGCGGTGGCGGCACGACGTGGGGTTGGTACTCCTACGATCCGACCCTGAATCTCTTCTATTACGGCTCGGGCAACCCCGGGTCGTGGAACCCCGATCAGCGCCCGGGTGACAACAAGTGGTCGATGTCTATTTGGGCCCGTAACCCGGACAACGGGGAAGTGAAGTGGGTCTATCAGATGACGCCGCATGACGAGTGGGACTACGACGGCGTCAACGAAATGGTGCTGTTCGACGCCACGATCGGCGGGAAAGCGGTCAAGGCGCTGGCGCACTTCGACCGCAACGGGTTCGGGTATGTCGTCGATCGGACGAACGGCAAGGTGCTCATCGCGCAGCCGTACGCGCACGCGGCACCGAACTGGGCGTCGAAGATCGATCTCACGACGGGTGTCCCGGTCCGCAATCCGCAGTACGGGACGACCTCGAAGAAGAACACCGAGGGGATCTGTCCCGCCGCGATCGGCTTCAAGGATCAGCAGCCCGCCGCATACTCACCGATGACGAAGCTGTTCTACGTCCCCACGAACAACATCTGCATGGACTATGAGGGCGTGGACGTGAAGTACTCCGCCGGTCAGTGGTACGTGGGCGCCATCGTGCGGATGTACCCCGGGCCCGATCAGATCCGGGGCGCGTTCGTCGCGTGGGACCCGACCACGGGGACCAAGAAGTGGGAGATCAAGGAGAACCTGGCGGCCTACGGCGGCGCTCTGACGACGGCCGGCGGCATCGTGTTCTACGGCATGATGGAAGGCTGGCTCAAGGCGGTGGATGCCAACACCGGCACCGAGCTGTGGAGGTTCAAGACGCCCTCCGGCATCATCGGCAACCCGATGACGTATCTGGGGCCCGACGGCAAGCAGTACGTCGCCGTGCTTTCCGGCGTGGGCGGCTGGGCGGGAGCGGGCGTCGCTCTGGGGATCAGCCCGGAGGATCCGACCGCCGCGCTCGGCGCGATTGGCGCCTTCGGCGACTACACGAGCATCAGCAACGCGGGCGGCACGCTCATGGTGTTCGCCCTGCCGTGAGGTCGTGACGGCGTAGTAGCATCACAGTGAAGAAGGGGCACCCGGTGCCGGGGCGAACGCGCTTCGGCGCCGGGTGTAGTATGTTCCGCACCCGACACATCCTCTTCGGAATCCGCAGGGAGCACTATGCATCGCACTTGGCTTACGCGCAGCGCGGCGTCGCTCGTCGCCGCCGCCGCGCTCGTCCTCATCGCGGGCGCGGCCCGACGGGCGCCCACCGAGCTGCGGGTATGCGTCGACCCGTACGACATGCCCTTCTCGAACGACAAGGAAGAAGGCTTCGAGAACAAGATCGCCCACGTGGTCGCGCGGGACTTGAACGCCGCCGTCGTGAACTTCTGGTGGCCCCAACGGCGCGGCTTTCTGCGCAACACGATCCTGGCGGGGTTCTGCGACGTCATGATCGAGGCCCCCATGGGATTCGACCCGGTGGCCCTGACCAAGCCCTACTACCGCTCGACCTATTACTTCGTGTACCGTGCCGATCGCGGCCTGGCGATCAAGTCGCTCGACGACACCATCCTCAAGCACCTGAAAATCGGCGTCAACCTGATCGGCTACGACTACACGAACACCCCGCCGGCCCACGCGCTTGGCCCCCGGGGGATCGTCGGGTTGGTCGGGTTCGGCAACTTCCTGAACCCCGATCCCAAGGCGGACCACCCGCAGGACATCATCGACGCGATCGTGAAGGACTCGATCGACGTCGCCATCGCGTGGGGGCCGAAGGTCGGGTACTGGGTGAAGCGGGCGACGGTGCCGCTCACGATGGTGGCGCTGCCGGACTCGGATCCCGTGTCGGGTATGCCGTTCGCGTGGAGCATGGCCATGGGCGTGCGGCACCGCGACAAGGAGCTCAGGGCCACCCTCGACTCCGTCCTCGCCCGCCGGCACGCCGAGATCGTCGCCGTCCTGCAGGAGTTCAACGTGCCCCTGCTCGAGATGCACCCGTAAAGGCGCGCGCGCCGAACACACGTCCACCGCTGACCAGGGGAGACCAGGCGTGAGGCACAAGCATGTCGTGCGGGGTGGTCTAGTCGGGCTGTGGCTCGCCGTCGCCGCGTCGGTCTTGTGGGCCCCGCGTGTCTGGCCGGGCAGCGCCGCCGTGGCCGCGGCGATCGGGAACAGCGACACGGTGCGGGACAGCCTGCTCGTCTCCGACTCGATCTACCAGGGGTGGAAGTGGTGGCACGTCTATTGTTATCGCTGCCACGGCGAGGACGCGATCGGCGGGGTCAACCCCGCCGCGCCCGACCTGCGCTGGGCCCTGAGTGCCAGCGGCGCCAACTTCCCCCGCGACAGCTTCGTCAACACGGCGTTGAACGGGCGGGTGGCCAAGGGGATGCCCGCCTGGAAGGTGCTGCTCGACACGTCGGCCATTCAGGAGCTGTACCTGTACGTGAGGGCCCGGAGCGACGGCTGGCTCAAGCCGGGCCGCCCGCACCGCGCCTCGGACCTGCAAGCCAAGAGCAAGTGATCGCGGGAAGGCGCGTCATCTCGCGGGCGGCCGTCGCCCTGCTGGCCACGAGCGGCATCGCGAGGCCGGTGTGCGCGCAGCAGCGCCTCACGCGCGAACAGGTGCTCGGCGCTCTCGCCGGCGCCACGGCGCAGACACCCGCCGACTTCACGGGCCAGGATCTCTCGGGGCTCGACCTCACGGGCGTCGACTTCAAGCGCGCCAACCTCACACGCTGCCGGCTCGTGGGGACGAACTTCACCAAGGCACAGCTCTTCGCGGCGACGTTGACCGACGCGGTGGCGACCGACGCCGATTTCACGGGCGCCACCCTCGACATGGTCGTGATGTATCGCGCCGATCTGCGCCGTGCCGTGCTGCGCGACGCGAGCCTGTTCGCCGTCATCATGCCCGATGCCAACCTGTCCGACGCCGATTTGTCGCGCGCCAAGATCGTGTCGCCCATGGCGCATGCCAAGCTCATCCGAGCCAAGCTCGTCCACGCCAGCCTCGGCGTGGACCCCGGGACGCAATCGATGGGAGTGTTGCGGACCGACGCCACGTCGGCGGACTTCACGGATGCCGACCTCACCGGGGCGAACCTGCGGAAGGTGCTGTTCGCGTGGACCGACCTCACCGGGGCGGACCTGACGGACGCGGACGTCAGCGGCGCGGATTTCACGGGGGCGATCCTGAGAGGCATCCGCGGGCGCGACCGCCTGCATGGGCTCGACCATGCGCTGCACGTCGACCAGGCCATTTTCAACGACTGAATCGGACCGACCCTCATGAATCCCGCGAGATCGCCGAGGCACACCCTAGCCCTGCCCTTCCTGATCGCGACCGTCCTGGCTTTGCCGGCGCGCTCCGGTGGCCCGGCGCTGTACGTCAGCAACGAGGTCGACAACACCGTCGCGGTGATCTCCCCGCAAACGAACAGCGTGGTCGCGACGATCGTCGTAGGGAGGCGGCCGCGCGGCCTGGCCGCGAGCCCCGACCGGCGCACCGTGTACGTGGCCCTCGGGCAGGACGACGCCCTCGGGGTGATCGACGTCGCCAGCGGCAAGATGACCCGCACCATCCCCGCGGGCCGCGACCCCGAGCTCGTGGTGCTCAGTCCCGACGGCAAGGTTGCATACGTGTCGAACGAAGAGATAGCGCACGCTTCGGCGATCGACCTCGCCGCTGGGAAGATCCTGTTCTCGACCCCGGTGGGCGTCGAGCCCGAGGGCGTCGGGTTGAGTCGCGATGGGAAGAAGCTGTATGTCACCGCGGAGACGAACAACACGGTTTCGGTGGTGGATACCAAGACCGGACAGGTGCTGCACACGCTTCATGTTGGTGAGAACCCCCGGACCGTCGCCTTCACACCGGACGGGAGTCGCGGGTGGGTCTCCGCCGAGGCGGGCGGGAACGTCACGCTCATCGACGTGGCCACGGATAGCGTGCTCGGCCAATTCCCGATCAGAGACGGCAAGACCAAGCCGGTCCGGATCGCCTTTTCGCCCGACGGACGACTGGCCTATCTCACGGAAGGCGCTGCCGCGAGCGTCAGCGTCGTGGACGTGGCACGGCAGGCGGTGATCGACTCCATTCGGGTCGGCCGGCGACCATGGGGCATCGCACTCTCCGCGGACGGCAAACGGCTGTACACGGCCGACGGGCGGTCCAACACCGTGTCGGTGATCGACACGGAGGTGCGCAAGGTGATCATGGCGATTCCGGTCGGGGACCGGCCGAACGACTTGCTCTACCTGCCTTAGCCCAGGGGAAGCCGGGCGAGCCACGAGCCGGGGCGATGGGTCCGCACCCAGCCGTCCACGCCCCAGGTCCGGCCGGCCCGCGCCGCGAGTAGCGCGACGAGCGTCGTGATCAGCATGTAGTGGAACCCCTGCTGCGCCGAGCCCTGCCACTGCACCGCCAGCCCGTAGTTCACCACTAGGACAAGGCCGATCGCCGAGGCGAGGGCGGTGAGGCAGCCGAACAGCAGCCCGAGACCCACCGCGGCCTCGCCGAACGCGGTGAGCTGCGCGAACAGCATCTCGTGCGAGACCACAGTCGCCTGCAGGAACTCCCGGAAGAACCCCACCGGGTTTCCCTCGGCGTACTTCGTCACCAGCAGCGGCATCACATGGATCCAGCGGGCCGAGGCGGTGGGCACGGGCAGGAATCCCCACGCCAGCGTGATCGTGAGCTTGGTGAAGATCGCCTTGGCGAACCAGATGCCGACCGCGATCCGGAGAAACGCGAGCCAGCGCTCGGGCGAGCGCATCGGGGCAGCCGTCGACACCGGAGAGTCCATTCTACGGCATCAGGGGATAGCACCCACCGCGCGCGCCACATTCACACGGCCGTGCCCGTAGAACAGGCTCTGGCCGGTCTTGTCGATATGGTCGGCGGTCTGCTCGATACGCGCCTTGATCCGGGCGGGATTCCTGCCGAGGATCGGGACGAGCAGTGCGGCGGTGCCGGTGACGTGTGGGGCTGCCATGCTGGTGCCCTGCGCGCCCACGATAAAGATGGGTAACGGGGCGCAGTTGATCAGTAGGCTCGTTTGGCTGCACGCCGCCCACACGAAGACGTCGCGCGTCGCGGGGGGCGCGCGCGGGGGACCGAACGAGCTGTTCCCGCCGGGCGCGGCGACATCGATAGCGGATCCGAAGTTGGAGTAGTAGGCGAAGGCATCGGGGGCGGTGAAGGGACCATCCGCCGCAGTGGCGCTCTGGGTCGGGCCCGTCGCCGCTACGCAGATCACGGCCGGTGTGTCGCAAAACGTCTCATAGGTATTCCCGTTCCGGTTCAAGTTTGCCGCGGCGTTCCCGGCCGAGACGACGATCGTCACGCCTTTGCTGCTGGCAAAGTTGAAGACCTTTTGCAGCAAGCCGACGAAGCGGCCGTTCCCCGCCTTCGGGAACCCGCCGCCCAGGCTCATGTTGATCACGTCGGCGCCGTTTTGCGCCGCGTAGATCACGCCGCTCAGAATGGAGCTGAACGGGCAGGCGTTGATGTAGCCGCACACTTTCACCGCCACGAGGGTGGTGCCCGAGGTGATGCCCGCGGCCCGAACCGCATTGCTGCTCACGGTCGCGGCCGTGTGCGTGCCGTGGAAGAACAGATCGGTAAACGGCTGCCGGCCCGAGAAGTACTTGGCGACGGTGTCCGCTTCGGTGAACGGTACGATCACGGTGTCCTTGTTCACCACGGCCTGGGCCAGGAACGTGCCGAGCAGGTCGACGGAGCGATTCAGGTCCACGCGTCCCAACAGATCGGCGTGCAGGTAGTCGATCCCCGAGTCCAGCATGAAGATCGACACGCCGGAGGAGCCCAGGGCGCCGTGCGCCCAGGCGACATCGGCTTGCACGGCGCGCATGTTCCATTGGCGGGCGAAGCGCACCGCACCGGCCGGATTGGCGTTGCTCGCCACGCCCCCATCTGCGGCCGCGTCGGGCGCAGACAACTGGGGCACGTCGAGGGCGATCCCGGCGTCCGCGTCCACTGCCTGGATCCCCCGACCACCGGCGAGTGTCGCGGGCCCGGATCCCCTGAGGCCGCTCACCGCGGCGAGCCCGCTGCCGGGCGATACCCACAGCACGGTTCCGCCCAGCGCGGTCACCCGCGCCCCGAACTCCGCCGGGACTGCACCCGAGAACGACACGATGTGCCGGCCGGTCCCGGTGCCGCCCGTCGCGGCGGTGCTCACGGTCATCGCGGAGAGCCGCGGCGCGGGGCGCGCCGCCGGCGCGAAAGGCATGCGCGAGTCGTTGAGACAGGCGCTCGCCGCCAACGCTCCGAGGACGGCGAATCGGGAAGCCGAACGAACAAGCGACACTGGACGCCTCGCAAGAAAAAGGGGGACGGGAAAGCTACTTCCCCACGCAGAAGCTCGCGAATACCCGATCGAGCACATCGTCGGGCGTCACCACGCCGATCAAGTCGTCCAACGCCCCGACGGCGGCCCGCAGATGGGTCGCGGCCGCGGCGGCGTCCACGCCGCCTTGCCGCGCAATTTGAAACGCCTCGACTTCCGCGAGCGCGCGCTGCAGCGCCTCGCGGTGGCGTGCTCGCGTGACGACCGGCTCCACATCACCCAGCGCGAGCAGGCGGCCGTAGGCGACCTCGGCGAGCTTGCGACGGAGATCCGCGAGGCCCTCGCCGGTCACGGCCGAAACGACGGGGACGGGGGACGAGGGACGCGGGACGGGTAGGAGGTCCGCCTTCGACCGCACGGCCACCACCGGCGCGCGACACGCCGCGAGGAACGCAACGCGATCAGTCCCCTCCCCCGTCCCCCGTCCCAGGTCCCCCGCGTCCTCGCAGAACAGGATCAGGTCCGCTGCGTCGAGATAGCGTCGCGCGACGTCGATTCCCATGCGCTCGACGCGATCGTCGCTCTCCCGCAACCCGGCCGTATCGACGAGCCGGAACGGAAACCCTTCGAGCACCGCGTACGCCTCGATCGCGTCCCGGGTGGTGCCCGGGACCTCGGTCACGATGGCGCGCTCGCGGCCGAGCAGCGCGTTGAACAGCGATGACTTACCGGCGTTGGGACGGCCGGCGATGACGAGCAGCGCCCCTTCGTGCAGCCGCTCCCCCTCGGGGGCCGTGGCGATGAGGTGCGCGATCCGCTGGCGCGCCGCGCCCCACGCGCGCTCGACCCGCTCGGCAGCCACCGGACCTTCGTCCTCCTCGGGAAAATCGATCTCGTAGGCGAGCAGGGCCTCGAGCTCGATCAGCTCGGTCCGGAGCTGCTCGAGCCGCCGGGACAACCCGCGGTCGAGCTGCTGCAGCGCGCGCCGTGCCTGCGCGGGCGAGCCGGCATCGATCAGGTCGGCCGTCGCCTCCGCTTGCAGCAGGTCGATCTTGCCGTTCAGGACGGCACGGCGGCTGAACTCCCCCGGCGCCGCCGGGCGGGCCCCGGCGGCGACGAGCGCCGCGACGGCGGCCGCCGGTACCAGCAGACCGCCGTGCGTGGACAGCTCGAGCAGATCGTCTCCGGTGTAGGAGCGCGGCGCGGGAAAGCAGGCGGCCAACGCATCGTCCACGGCCTCTCCCGTGGCGGGATGCACCACGCGGACCCGGCGCACCACGCGGGGCGGATCGGGCCGGAAGGGACGGAGCACCCGCGCCGCGACGTCGAACGCGCCCTTGCCCGAGAGCCGGATCAGCGCGAGCGCAGACCGGCCGGGAGGCGTGGCGAGCGCCACGATGGGATCAGACAGCACGGCCTATGCTCCTAACCCCTAGTCCCTAGCCCCGAGCCCCTAGGTCTTCTTCCCCTGCTCCCGCAGGCGGCGCTGCGCGATCATGTACTGCTGCGGGATGCTGAAGATGTTGCTCACCGCATAATAGAGGTTCAGCCCCGAGGCGAAGCGGAGGAACAGCAACGTCATGAACGCCGGCATGAAGTAGAGCATGGTCTTCGCCTGGGGATTCGGCGGCACGCCGATCTGCCCGACCTTGGACAGCACGAACATCGACAGCCCCATGACGATCGGAATGATGTAATACGGGTCGGAGCGGGCCAGGTCGGGCAGCCACAGGAACGGGACGCCGCGGAACTCGATCGTGTTCGCGAACACGAAGAACAGCGCGAACAACACCGGCATCGGCAACAGCATCGGGAGACAGCCGCCGAACGGGTTGACGTTGTGCTCTTTGTAGAGCTTCATCATCTCGCGTTGCAGCCGCTCGGGTTCGTTCTTGTAGCGATCCTGGACCTGTTTCAGGAGCGGTGCGACCGCCTGCATCCGGATGCTCGATTCCATCGCCTTCTGGTTCAAGGGCCACAGCAGGCCGCGCACCAGGACGCCGAAGATGATCAGCACCCAGCCGTAGGCGAGCTTGAGCCGGTCGTGCATCCAGATCAGGATGTTGACCACCAGCGCCGAGACGGGCTGGATGATCGGCCGCAGGAACCCGCCGTAAGGATTGGCGTCGTCCAGGTCGTGATCGAGCTGAGCCAGGCGGCGATGCTCCAGCGGGCCGGCATACAGCTGGTAGCGGAAATCGCCCGCCGGCGGCACCGGCAGGGTGAGCGTGACCGCCGCCCGCGTGGCCACGGCCGAGCGACCGAGCAGCGACGAGGCCGTCACGGTGCGTGGCCCGCCCTCCACGATCGCGGCGCCGAAGCGCGGCTGGTTCTCCTCGAACGCGAGTGCGGCCAGGAAGAAGTACTTGGACTTCACGCCCGCCCACTCGAACGGTCCGTCCAGAATCTTGCGCTCACCCGGTTTGAGCGCCTGGAAGTCGGTGCTCTGCGTCTTCGCCGCCTTGGTGACGACCGCGTAGTGGCGGAAATCGTCCATCGAGTCCGCCTCCACCGAGCGAAGCCCATCGCCCAGGCCCACCAGCAGGGTGGCGCCGCCCGAACCAAAGCCGGCGAAGCGGCCTTGCACCGCGAACCGATAGTCCGCGGCCGTAAAGCGGTACTCCAGCTCGATTCTCGCACCGCCCCGCTCGGCCGTGAAGCTCAGGCGCGCACTATCGCGGCCCTCCCCCAGCCGCACGCGGGTGGCGCCCGGCGTGAAGCTCCAGTCGGCGAGCACCACGGTGTCGCCGCCGGCGGTCAGGGCGTAGCGCAGCCACGGAAGGCCCGCCGGCACGAGCTGCACGGGACGCCCCGAGTCCGCGGCGGCGAACGAGCGGTTCTCCAGGAGCTCCGCGCTGACGAGCGACGCACCTCGGGTGCTGAAGCCCAGCCGATAGGTGGGCGAGGTGACCCAGACGGTTTCGGCGGGGGCCGAGACGGGGCCGGACGGGCGGACGGGCGGACGGGCGGACAGAGACTCGGCGGCGGGCGCGGCCGGCGGGCTGCCCGCTCCGGTGTCCCCGACCGCTCCGCCCGTCCGGCTGACCGGCTTTTTCGGTGGAAACAGGATGCTCGGCAACACTGCCACGATGAGCATCAGGAAGATGGCCAGAATGATGCGTTTTTCCATTATGGCACCGGATCGTAGCCGCCGGGGTGCAGCGGGTGACACCGCACGATGCGCCGCACGCCGAGCCACGCGCCCCGCGCCACTCCATAGCGCTCCACCGCTTCGTACGTGTAGCGCGAGCACGAGGGTTCGAAGCGGCACTGCGTGAACACCAGGTGCGACAACGTCAGTTGATAGAGGCGAATCAGCGCCAGCACGGCGCGTCGCGGCCAGCGACCTGCGCTCATGTGACCCGGCTCACCAGGTCCGCCAGCTCGGCGCGCAGCGCCGCAAACGAGACCGCGTAGGCGGTCCGCTTCGCGCGCACGACGAGATCGACTGCCGGAAGCGAGGGGAGCGCGTCGCGCCGCAGAATCTCCTTCACGCGACGGCGCAGTCGGTTGCGGGCGACGGCGGTGAACTGAAACCGGGGAACGACGACGGCCAGGCGCGGGTGACCCATCGGATTGGGACGCCACGCCAGGTCGAGATGGGAGGTGCGCAAGCGGCGACCCTCTTCCCAGCAGGCAGTGAGCTCCGAGCCACGCGCCAGACGCACGCGACGCGGATACCGCTCTCCCGTTAGCGACTCCGGTGCTTGGAGGGCAGGCGGACCGTGAGGCGCTTGCGCCCCTTCTTCCGCCGGCGGGACAGGACCGCGCGACCCCACACATCCTTCATCCGCGCGCGGAATCCATGTTTGTTGATGCGCCGCCGATTGCGCGGGCGATACGTCGGACCCATACATTCCTCTCGTGAGGCGGGGAAAGTACACTCTCGCGAGCGCGGCGGTCAAGGTTGACTTTTCCACATGCGAGCCGTAGTTTCGGGCCGCCCTTGCTGGACGTCCCACCTTTCGTCAATCGCGGATGGAGCAGTCTACTAAAGAAGCCTGGAAACGCCTCCTCGACGAAGCACGGCGGGAACTCCCCGACGCCACCGTGCGAACGTGGCTCGAGCCGGCGGAGCCGATCGCGCTGGACGACGGTCGGTTGATCGTCGGGGCCCCGGATCAGTTCGCGGTGGAGTGGAACGAGTCCAAGCACGCCGGCGTGCTGGCGCGCGCCGCGGAGCGCGTGTTCGGCCGCCCGACGGCGGTCGTATTCCGCGTGCAGGAGGATCGTCAGCAGCGCCCGCAGATGGATTTTTTCGTGGCGCCCCGCGAGGCGGTCGCGCTCGACAAGACCGGCGTCCTCACGACGCCGCTCAACGAGCGCTACACGTTCCAGACCTTCGTCATCGGCAAGTCGAACGAGCTGGCCGCGGCCGCCGCACACGCGGTGGCCGAAGCGCCCGGCAAGACCTACAATCCGCTCTTCATCTACGGCGCGACCGGGCTCGGCAAGACGCACCTGATGCAGGCCGTAGCCCACGCCGTGCTGACGAAGTATCCCGGGACGCGGGTCCACTATTTCGGGGCCGAGCAGTTCATCAACGAGGTCATCGAGTCGATTCACGCCCGCACGATGTCCGAGTTCCGGCGTCGTTACCGCAACGATGTGGATCTCTTCCTCGTCGACGACGTGCATTTCCTGGAGGGCAAGGAAATGACGCAGGAAGAGTTCTTCCACACCTTCAACGCGCTGTTCGAAGGGCACAAGCAGATCGTGCTCACCTCGGACCGCCCGCCCAAGGAGATCCCGGGGCTCGAGGACCGGCTGATCTCGCGGTTCGAGTGGGGACTGGTGGCCGACATCGGCCATCCCGATCTCGAGCACCGCATCGCCATTCTGCGCAAGAAGGCGGAGCAGGATCACCTCGAGCTCACCATTCCCGACGACGTGCTGCGCTTCATCGCGGAGCACATCCGCTCGAGCGTGCGGGAGCTCGAAGGCTGCATCATCAAGCTGCTCTTGTTCGCGTCGCTCAAGAATCGCGAGGTTACGATCGAGCTCGCGCGCGAGGCGCTGTCGGACAAGATCCGCCAGGGCGATGAGGCGGGGGGCTACGCCGGCCAGGCGACGCCGAGCATCGATCGCGTGCAGGAGGTCGTGGCGCGCCGCTGGGGCGTCACGCCGGAGGGCCTGCGCTCCAAGGCGCGGACCAAGACCCTCACCATTCCGCGTCAGGTGGCGATGTACCTCGCGCGCAACATGCTGGCCATGCAGCTCGTCGAAATCGGGCAGGCGTTCGGAGGGCGGGACCACTCGACGGTGATTCACTCCGTCGACAAGGTGGAGCGGCAGATGGTGCGCGACCGGACGTTCAAGGAGCGCGTCGAAATGGCGCGTCAAGAGTTGTCCGCATTGTAGCCAACATGTGGGACGGGATATGTGGGCCGGTGTGGACGCGCCGCGGCGCCGTGGGAAAATGGGCCGGATTGCCAACACTCCCAACAGCCCGCCCACAGCGCGGCGAACGGGCGGCACGCTGCACGACGTGTGTGTTAGCCCCAATCACCAACATTTCCCCGTACCCTACTACTACTACTATGTAGTTCTATAAGGTACTGGTAGTAGATTCTACGTTCACAATCTCCACACTGGGCGAGGCGGCGGAGCGGATGAAGTTCACGATCACTCGAGAACAGCTGCAGGAAGGCCTGAGCGCGGTGGCCGCGGCGATCCCCGCGAAGACCACGCTGCCCGTCCTGGCGAACGTGCTGGTCGAGGTCACCAAGCAGGGACTGCGCCTTTCGGGCACCGATCTCGACATCGCCGTCACCACCACGGTGCCCGCGGAGGTGGACGCCGAGGGTGCCGTGACGCTCCCCGCCAAGAAGCTCGTGGACATCGCACGTGAGCTGCCCTCGGGTCCGGTGCGTATCACCGCGGCCGGCGAGTCCCGGGTGGGGATCGAGTGCGGTCGCTCCAAGTTCAAGCTGCTGGGGCTGCCGCGCGAGGAGTTCCCCTCGTTCCCCGCCGTCAAGTTCGACGGCGCGTGGAAGGCGGCGGCGGGTGTGGTGCACAAGCTGGTGGGTCATGTCGCTTTTGCCGCGTCCACGGAGGAAAGCCGCCCGATCTTGAACGGTGTGCTGTGGGAGCTGCGGCCCGACCATATGCGCATGGTGGCGACCAACGGG
>Ga0137398_10000446_pt1 | contig 14736 bp, 6 predicted proteins | sample czorhiz216metaG_FD_106659 | JGI IMG/M metagenome (GOLD analysis project Ga0137398, IMG submission 106659) | Vadose zone soil microbial communities from Angelo Coast Range Reserve, California, USA - czorhiz2.16 metaG | ecosystem: Environmental > Terrestrial > Soil > Vadose zone | place: USA...
AAGGTCAGATTGTACGGCAAAGGGCCCGCGTGATGCCCTGTGTCGACGTAGAGGATTTGATACGTGAAGTTCGGATAGCCGACCTTCTCGACCGCGTCGGGATCGAACTTGCCGCACCAGAGCATTCTGGTCCCGGCGAGTGCCGCCGGGCAGTGCGTCCCCGGCGTGCAAAGAGCGTTGTCCTCGACGTGCCACAGAATCTCGCTCAACGACTGGTCGAGGCCGGTGTACGGGCCGGTCGAGCCAGGGGTGTAGCTGTTCAGCGAGTCAGCCTGGGGAGTGCTCCGGGGAGCCCAGGTTCCATTCGCGCGATCCGCGCAAGCTCCAGGGTAGAGAAACCATGTCGTGGTCGCGGTGGTGGCGGACCGGATGAGGGTGCCCGACATCGGGAGCGTCGTCGTTCCGTCAGGCGGCGGAGGCGGGGGCACCTTGATGCGCTCCATGGCGGATGCGAAACGGAGCGGCGTCAGTGCGATCAGGAGCGCCGCGAACGCGAGGATTCCGGAGCGGTGGCGGGCGCCGATCGACCGATGCGGAGTACTGAGGATCAAGCGAACCTCGTAGTGTTCCGCGCCCCGGAACGTTGAAATCAACCGTGCGGAATCATATCACAAAGCGCCCCCGATGGCGAGCGTGATCGCCTTCTCCAGCGTCATGGTCCGCCCTCTGGCGAATACCGCGGCCGCGCCGTCCGCGCCCACTTCGTCCCAGAGCGATCCGAGATCTTCCTGGATTCTTCGCCGGTCGGAGGGCATGGCTTCCACGCCCAGCTGCTCGCGCAGCGCCCTCGAGGCCCCGTAGAGCATCAGCGCGCGCTCGGACTGATCCTGGCGGAATTCGAGCGCGGCGAAGCGCTCCAGCGCGTCCACCATTCCCTGCCGGTCCCCCATCTCGCGCAGGATGCCGAGACTCTCGCTCAGGAGGGCGCGCCCTCGCTGGAATTCATTCGCGTTCGCGGCCAGGAGCCCCAGCTCTCCGAGGGAATACGCAATCCCCGAGCGCTCCCCCAGCGCCCGCTGGAGCGAGAGCCCCTCCTCGTGATAGGCGAGCGCGGCGGCATCGTCCCCCTGCGCGCGGGCCGAAGACCCCAATCCGTTCAGCGTGATCGCCTCGCCGGTCCGGTCCCCCAGGTCGCGCTCGAGCATGAGGGATTCCTCGTAGAGCTGGCGGGCCCGGGCGTAATCCTCCTGGCCCAGCGCGACGCTGCCCAGGTTGTGGAGCACGGCGGCGATTCCGTGCCGGTCGTCGATCGCGCGGACGTGGAGGAGGCTTTCCTCGTAGGCGGATTTCGCGGCCGCGTGGTCCCCCTTCACGTAGGCCAGGTTGCCCAGCTCCTTGAGGGAGAGCGCCAGCCCCTCGCGGTCCCCCTCGTCGCGCGCGATCGCGATGCAGGCTTCGATCCGGTCGTGCGCCGCGGCGTAATCCCCGAGACTCCGCGCGAGCACCGCCCCGCCGTGGAGCGCCTTGGCCCGGATCGGACCGCCCGACCTCGCGAGCGACGCCCCACCGGGCGCTCGCGTCGGCGAGGCCCCGCCTGCGGCGTCGATCGCCTTGGAGAGCCTTCGATTTCCTTCCTGCCAGAAGCCGCGCGTCCACCAGAACCGCCAGAGGCTCGCGCCGATCGAGAGCTCCGTCGCGACGTCGCTTCGTTCGTGGGCCGATTCGATCGCCAGCCGGAAATTGTCGTGCTCTTCCTCGAGGCGATTGAGCCATGAGGCCTGCTCCGGACCCAGGAGCCCCGGCTCGGCTCGGCCCGCGGCCTCCCGATAGAACGCGCCGTGCCTCTTCACGTACTCCTCCCCGTGCCCCGCGCGCTCCAGCCGCTCTCTCCCGTAGGCGCGCAGGGTCTCGAGGAGCCGGTAGCGCGCCGACCCCTCGCACCCCTCCTCGGGAATCAGCAGCGACTTGTCCACCAGGTGCGCAAGAAGGTCCAGGATCTCCTCCTCGGTGATTCCATTCCCGGAGCAAACGGACTCCGCCCCCTCGAGGGAGAGGCCGCCCGCGAACACGCTGATTCGCTGGAAGAGCTGCTGCTCCGTCTCGGTCAGGAGGTCGTAGCTCCAGTCCACCGCAGCTCGGAGGGTCTGCTGACGCTCGAGGACCGCGGTGCTTCCCGACGTCAGGAGCCGGAAGCGATCCTCGAGCCTTCCCAGGATCTGCGCCACGGGGAGCACCTTGACGCGCGCGGCCGCCAATTCGATCGCGAGCGGGATCCCGTCCAGGCGGCCGCAGATCTGTGCCACGGTCCACGCGTTCTGATCCGTGAGCGCGAAGCTGGGTTGGACCGCGGAAGCACGCTCGAGGAAGAGCCGCACCGACTCGTAGCGGCTCACCGCCTGCCGGTGGAGGGGCGCGCCCCCCGGATCCGGAACGCTGAGGGAAGGGATCCGCCACAGGGTCTCCCCGGGAACGCCGAGCCCCTGACGGCTTGTGGCGAGAATTCGGATCGCGGGGGCCGCGGCGAGGAGCGCCTGCACGAGCGAGGAGCACGCCGCGGCCAGGTGCTCGCAGTTATCGAGGACCAGGAGGAGGGTCCGCGACGAGAGATGCTCGGCGACCATCTCGACCAGGGGCCGGCCCGACTCCTCGCGGAGGCCCAGGGCCATGGCGACGCTCTGCGGCACGAGCGAGGGATCGGAGAGCGCGGCCAGCTCCACGACCCATGCTCCGTCCGGAAGGCTTTCGAGGAGGTTCCGCGCGACCTGGATCGCGAGGCGGGTCTTGCCGCACCCCCCCGAGCCGAGAAGGGTCACGAGACGCGCCGAGCCCAGGAGTCGCGCCACCTCCTCCATCTCACCCTCCCTGCCGACGAAGCTCGTGAGCGACACGGGAAGGTTGTTGGGCACGAGGGCCGCCGCCTCGGGGTCGGATGCGGAGCCCGCGAACACGGAGGGCGCATCCGACAAGGAGCGCAGCGCGGCCGCGATCTCGCCGCCGCGCGCGTACCGCCGCTCGCGGTCCTTGCCCATCGCCCGCAGCACGATGGCGTCGAGCGCTCGCGGGAGCCCGCGCCGGATCCGGCTCGGGGCGGGCGGCTCCACGACCGCGATCTCGTGGATCACGGCGATCGCGGTGGGCCCCTCGAAGGGCAGGCGCCCCGTCAGGGCCTCGTAGAGGACGACGCCCAGGGAGAAGAGATCCGAGCGCGGATCCAACGTGTCCCCGCGCGTCTGCTCCGGGGACATGTACGAGACCGTGCCCGCCACGGCGCCGGCCCGGCTCAGGTCGCTCACGGTCGCCGCGTTGTCCGTGGGGCCGGCGTCGCCCGGGCCCGGCTCCCCCTCGACGCGCTTCGCGAGACCGAAGTCCGCGACCTTGGCGCGGCCCGAGCGCGTGAGCAGTATGTTGGCCGGTTTCACGTCGCGATGGACCAGGCCGAGCGTGTGCGCCGCATCCAGCGCGTCCGCCACGTCGGCGCCGATCCGGATCACCTCGTCCAGGTCGAGAGGTCCCCGCGCGATCCGTGCGCGCAGCGTCTCCCCTTCCACGAACTCCATCGCGATGAAGTGATAGCCGTCCGCCTCCTCCACTTCATAGATCGTGACGATGTTCGGGTGATTCAGGGTGGCCGCGAGCTGGGCCTCGCGCACGAAGCGCTGGCTCGCATCGGGATCGAGCGAGACGCCCGAGAGGAGCTTCAAGGCCACGTCCCGGCCGAGCCGTTCATCGCGGGCGCGATAGACGACTCCCATGCCGCCGGTGCCGATCCGCTCCGCGATGCGGTAGCGGGAAATAGCCTTCCCGACCTGGATATCCAAGGGGACCTCGGTGCGTCCGAAACGCGTTCAGGGGGTCGCCGCTAGCATACTCCGCGCGCGGGTCCTCTGCGCGATCAACAAGAGGTGCCCCTAAGGCGTCAGGGGCGCGGGGGCGCGGTGGGATCGGCCCCGCGCGGCTCCTTGGCGGTGAACTTCGCGTACCCGAACGAGGCGAGGAGCAGGATCGCGCCGGCGATCGCGAAGGACAGAATCCGGTAGATCGTCTGCGCCGCGGCCAGGTCCACGAACAGCACTTTGAGCAGGAGCACGCAGAACACCCCGAGTCCGGACATGCGATAGGGTTTGTCCGGAAGCCGGAACCCGATCGCGACGAGCGCCAGCCCCTCGAGCGCCCAGGCCAGCGAGAGCCAGTGGCGCTCGATGTCGTGCCACAGAACGGCCGTGAGGAGGACCGACGCGGCCACGACGTACCCTCCCGACAGGTGACGCTCGACCGCGAGGCGCGGCGCCGGCGGCTCCCGCCGGTAGAGAATCCCCATGGCGTAGAGCGACGCGGTCAGGACGATCGCGTTTCGAAGATCGAAGAGGTTCGAGCTCCCGACCAGAAAGCCGAGCACCAGGACGAAGGGCGCGGCGAACCAGACGGTTCCGAAGGCGCGGATGCCGCGGTCTTTCAGGACCCACCCGATCACCGTGACCGCTCCCGCCTCGAGCGCCCAGTTACGCGGAACGATCGCCAACGAGCCGGTGATCGCGGTGAGGATCCAGAGGACGAAGCACGCCAGGGCGCAGTACAGATGGAAGGACTGCCCCTCCAGGGACCATCGGTATCGATCGCGGCCCAGGCGCCGGCTCGCCACGGCGGCCACGGCATAGCAGCCCATGGCGAAGCCCCCGATCATCCAGCGCCAGGGGACCCCGCGCCCGAGGACGGTGATGCGTTCCAGGTCCCACGCCTCCGAGCCCAGGAGCCAGAGGAATGTAATGGTCGCGAGCGCGAGCGCGAAGATCCGGAACGCCCACCGGTCGAGGAGGACACCCAGCCAGGCCAGCGACGCCACCTCCGCGAGCCAGAAGAAGCCTGTCCCCCGGCGCGTCAGTTTCTGGGGCACCGCGACGCTCAGAAACGTGAGCCCGAGGAGCACGTGCGCCGTGGACACCGAGGGAAGACCTCTCAGGGCCGAGACCGCGCTCAGGATCAGGCCGACCGCGCCCATCGCGGCGAGCGCCAGGTAACTCGATCCCGGATAGGTCGCGGCGACGCGCGGCAGGAGGAGCAGCGCGTAGGCGAGGCCGTTCAGGACCGTCGTGGTCACGAGCGCGTCTCGGCGCGGCGTTTCGCGTTCGTCGAAGGCCAGTACACCGATGGAATAGCCCAGCCAGTAGAGCGTGAGGAAGGATGCGTGCAAAAAGAACAGGGCCGCCGCCGGTCCTCCGGCCGGCATGGTGCTCCCGGCCACGGTCACGTGCCCTTCCACCGCGACCAGATGGGTCACGTAGGAGCCCGCCATCCCATAGACGAGGAGGGTGTGCCAGCGCATCCGCGCGGCGATGACCACGAGCGAGCCGATCAGGATCACGGACGAAGCGAACGTGAAGTACGTGACCTCGCTGATCCCCGTGGTCAGGAACGCGAGAAGGAAGGCGAGCATGGTGATCGCGGGTGAGCGATACGTAAGGGCGTGGCGGATGGCCCCAGCGGCCACCGCGAGGAGAAGGAGCAGGTCGAGCGGCGCGCTGCTCAGGACCTTCGTCTCGGGGACGTGATACATCGCGTACGTCGTGAAGTAAACCACCGCCCACCCGCCGCCCATGAGCCCGCGCCCATACCACTCGATGCCCGTCTTCCGCTCCAGGCGGAGTCCGAGGAACAGGAGCCCCACGCCCACCGCGTAGCCCATCGCCAGCTTCGCGACGGGACCGAGGTACTGGAACGAGTAGACCAGGAAGAACGCCGTGCCCAGGACCAGGCTCAGAATCCCGATCCGGTTCAGCCAGTAGCGGCCGATCTTGAGCTCGAGGTTCTCCCGGGGTGCTGCGGGAGCCGCGGGCGGTGCGGGACGCGCGGGGATCGCGGGTGGAGACGCGGGCGCCGCGGGGCGCACGGGTGCGGCCGCCGGCGTCACGAGGCGCTCGAGCGTCTCAAGACGGCGTTCCAACCGGGTCACGGTTTCCCGGAGGAGACGTATCTCTTCGAGGGAATCGTCGGTCACGTGGGCCTCCTCCCCGGTGGCGGGATGCGCCGGTACTCTACTTCAGCCCGCCCCGGCGGTACAGGCCCGCATCAGCGCTCCAACCCTGGGAGGTTCTCATGACTCGGCATCGCATCGGCATTCTGGTCGGGACGGTTCTGCTGGGACTCTCCTTCGCCCTCGCGTCCTCGGGATGGAGGCTTTCTTATTCGTAGCGAAGGGCGTCGATGGGACGAAGCTGGGAGGCCCGCACCGCGGGGAGGAGGCCGAAGGCGATGCCCACGGCCGAGCAGAAGAGGATTCCGATGGCGGCCCACTCCATGGGCACGCTCACGTCGAAATGGGTGAACACGGCCACGAGATTTCCCAGGAGAAACCCCACCACGACCCCGATCACGCCCCCGATGTTGCAGAGGATGACCGCCTCGAGCAGGAACTGACCCAGGATGCTCACGCGCTTCGCGCCCAGCGCCTTGCGGATCCCGATCTCCCGGGTCCGCTCGGTGACCGCGACCAGCATGATGTTCATGATCCCGATCCCCGCCACGACGAGCGCGATGAGTCCGATCACGAAGGCCGCGAGCTTCACACCCATGCTCATCTTGTTGAATTGAGTGATGAGGCTCTGACTGTTGAAGAACTCGAAGTTGTCTTCCTGGCCGGGTTTCACGCCGCGATCCCGCCGCAGCACCTGGCGGGTCTCCTCGATCGCGTCCTGGATCAGGGCGGGGGTCTTGGCGCGCACCGTGATATTGACCGAGCGCGTGAACCCGTCCCTTCCGATCATGCCGTAGGTGCCCACGAACGTCGAGACCGGCATCAGCACGTAGTTGTCGAAGTTTCCGCCGAACGCGGACTTCTTCTCGTCGAAGACCCCGATGACCTGGTACTTCCGGCCGTCGACGCGGATGTCCTTCCCGATGGGATCCGTGAAGGGATAGAGCTTCTGGGCGATGGCGTAGCCGATCACCACCACGTTCCGCCCGGCCTTCACGTCCATCTCGGAGATGTTCCTCCCCAGCCCGACGTAATGCGTGTTGTTGGGCGGATACTCCGGCGTGCCTCCGCAGATCGAGATGTTGGGATTGGTGGTCACGCCCTTGTAATTCGCCGCGAAGCCGAAGTCCCAGATCTCCGACCCCACGAGATCCACGGTGCCCACGTGCTCGCGGATGGCCTGGGCGTTCGCGAGCGTGAGGGGCGGGCGCTTCATGGCTTTTCTGTGCTCCGCATCGGAGTGGAAGCCGCCGGCGGGCCATTTCTGCACCTGGAAGGTCTGCGCGCCCAGGACGCTCATCTCACGCTCCAGGGTGCTCTGGATCACCGAGATCGCCGTCATCACGGCGATGATCGAGGCCACGCCGGCCACGATCCCGACGAGCGTGAGCATGGAGCGCAGCTTGTTGCTCAAGATCGCGCCGCAGGACATGAAGAGGGTGTCAAGCGGACGCATCGCGGCCTCCCCCGGCGTCGCGGTCACTCATGGCGCAGGGCTTCGATGGGGTCCAGCGTGGCGCCCCGGTAGGCGGGAAGAACCCCCGCCACGACTCCGACTCCGATGGAGACCGCGACCGCGATGAAGAGAATCGGCAGGGAGATGCTCGCCGGCATCACCGCCGCGTTGAGAATCGCCGTCACGATCGTGGCCAGCAGAATGCCGATGGCTCCGCCCAGGAGACAGATCGAGGAGGATTCGAACAAGAACTGGAGGAGGATGCTCCGCCGGGTCGCGCCGATCGCCTTCCGCACCCCGATCTCGCGCGTGCGCTCCGTCACCGAGACGAACATGATGTTCATCACGCCGACCGCGCCGACGAAGAGCGAGATGCTGGTGATGATCAGGCCGACCAGGATCACGACGCCCATGGTGTTGTTGAAGGCGCCCACCAGGGTGTCCAGCTTGTTGATCGAGAAATCGTCGGGCTGCGCGGGACGCAGCTCGCGGATCTTCCGCATCTCGCCGATCGTCTCGAACTCGAGGTCGCCCACGGCCTCCTGGCTGGGCGCCTTGACGGCGATGTTCACGTCCTGCCGGCCGTGGGAGCCCCCGAACGCCTTCACGTAGGACGTGATCGGGACGAAGATCTGGCGGTCGAAGTTGGGCCCGCCCAGGAAGCTGCCGCCCTGCTTTTCCATCAGCCCGATGACGCGGAAATCCGTGCGTCCGATCCGGATCGACTTGTCCAGGGGGTTGACCGTGCCGAAGACGCCGTCCCGGACGTCGGTGCCGATGACGCATACGCTCTTCTTGTACAGGACGTCGAACGGCAGGAGGAAGCGGCCCGTCTGGGGCTGCGCGGTGGAGAGCCGGGACTGCTTCTCGGTGGTCCCGATGATGACCACGCCCTCCATGGTCTTGTCGCGGTACTTCACGTCCTCGTTGCCGTTCATGGTCGGATTGACGATGCCCCGGCCGCGAAGCTTGTCCTCCAACCGCCGAGCCTCGCGCAGGTCGAGTTTGGGGCGGTTGCGGAACGTGAAGAAATCGTTCATCACCACCCAGGGCATGCGCGACACGTAGATGACGTCGGTGCCCACGGACGAGAAGCTCTCGCGGAACCTGTTCTGAAGCCCGTTCGCCGCCGTCATGGTGACCACCACCGCCACGATGCCGATGATGATTCCCAGGGTGGTCAGGGCCCCGCGCGCCTTGTTCGCGCGGATGGCCCGAAGGGCGATCTGGAAGGATTCCTTGATGCTGAGCGACAGGTTCATCCGGTCGGCATGCCTCCGCCCTTCGAACGGTCCATGTCCTTCTTGGTGTTGTCGACGGTCACCACGGCCCCGTTCTCGAGGTCCTTGGATATGGCACGGTAGCTCCCGGTGACGACTTCGTCCCCTTCCGTGAGGCCGCCCAGGATTTCGATCAGCTCGTCGCTTTGGATTCCGGTCTGGACCTGTTTCGCGACCGCCTTTCCATTCTCGATGCAGAAGACGATCTCCACGAAGCCGTCCTTGTCGGGCTTGTAGCGGGATTCCGCGTCCTTCCGCTTCTCACCCTTGACCGTCAGCTGATCCACCGTGCGCACCGCCACGCTCTGGAGCGGCACGCTCAGCGCGTTGTCGTTCGTCTTGGTGACGATGTCCGCGCTCGCGGTCATGCCGGGACGGAGCGACTTGGGCGGATCGATGATCGCGATCTTGATCTCGAACTCGGTCTTTTGCTCGGTGGTGCCCGCCCCGCTCGCGTTGGCGCTGCTCCCGATCTCGGACACCACGCCCTTGAGCTTCTGGTTCGGGAGCGCGTCGACCTCGATCTCGGCCGGCTGGCCGATCGCCACGGACATGATGTCGTTCTCGTCCACGTTGACCTGGGCCTCCATGACCCGGAGATCCGCCACCACCAGAATCACGTCCTTCTGGAACTGCGAGCCGAGCGCGATCTCGCCCAGCTCCTTGTTGAGGGCGCTGATCGTTCCCGACATGGGGGCGTAGATGGTCGTCTTCGAGAGATCGTCCTTCGCCTGCTTCAAGGCGGCCTGGGCCTGCTGGACCTGGTCCATCGAGGACTTGTGGCGGGCGACCTCGACCCGGTACGCCGCCTGCTTGGTCTCGAAATCAGCCTGCGACTCGAGCTTGCCGGCCAGAAGCTCCTTGGACCGCTTGTACTCGTTCTCGGTGCGGATCATGTTCTCGTTGTTGAGGGAGGCGTTGGCCTCCGCGGAGCTCACGCTCGCCTCGGCGCTCTCGACCGCGGCGACGTAGCGCTCGCGCGCCAGCCCCACGAGGAAAGCACCCTTTTCGACCGACTGGCCCTCCACGACGGGGAGCTTGGTGATCTTGGCGCTCACATCGGCGCTGATCTCCACCTGCGTCTTGGGCTGGATCTTTCCGGTCGCGGTTACCTTTTGAACGATCTTCTCGCGGGATGCTTTGGACGTCTGAACCGCGGGGGTCTTGTTGCCGCGGCCTCGGAGCGCCATGCCGCTCACCGCGGCGATCAGCACCAAGGCGGCGACCCCGACGACGACGTGCTTGCGCTTCAGTTTCATTGCGGGACGCCTCCGGTCTCTTCGAAGCAGAACGCTCTGGATTGTGGTCGGGAACCTGAAAAGAATACGGCCAAACCGCGATCCAGGTTACGACGCAGTTGAGGGGAACCGGGGGCCCGTGGGCCGAAAAACGTGGCCGGGACACAACTGATTCAGGCGCCGCAACTTGCGTAGGATCGACCGTTCCCCTCTATCGTATCACGACGAACCTCCCGACTTCGTGTCCTAGTTCCGAGTCGACGGAGTAGAGATAGATCCCGGTCACGATCTTCTGTCCGTTCCGCGAGATGAGGTTCCAGGGCACCGACCCCCGGCCCCCGGTCACGGGATCCTTCCCGTACTGGAGATCCGTGGGAGGCCGGCCGTCGAAGGGCAGGTCCTTCACCAAGTCACCCGCGAGCGTGAAGACATGCACGGTTCCCCGCGTTCGCGGCAGGTTCATGAACGTGACCTTCGTGCCGGAGGGATCGTCCCCCTGCGGCACCAGGTCCCACGGCGCCCCTCCCTTGTATGGATTCGGCACCACGAACACGTGCCTCTGGTCGTTCACCGATCCGCCGCGCGGGTAGACGACCTGGGTGTTGGAGGCGCTCGGGTTTCCCTGTAGAACCGCGTCCGCGCCCGCCGAGTCCCCGGGCACGATGGAGAGCGGGACGATCGAGTAGAAGTACGGGAAGCCGTTCAGCACGTGGGTATCGACGTAGCTGTACCGCCCCACCGCGAAGAGGGTATCGACCTGGATGTACATGGAGTCATCCCGCGCGGCGCGGAGGACGGGATCCCACCGAACGTCGACCGGGTTGATGGTCAGGAACGGAACCGCGGGGTCCACCAGCTGGGCCAGGGGCCTCGCGGGGGTGCCCGAGGGCCTCGCGCGCCACTCTCCGAGCAGGGACCAGAGGTCCGGCGATGGGCCGTTCGTCCCCAAGGGGCGCGTCCACCCGGACGCCCGGTAGATCCGGTACCCGATGAATTCCTTGAGGTTTCCCTTCTGGGCGTCCCGCACCTGCTCGGCGAAGTTGTTCCACTTCAGGGTGACCTGCCGATCCCCGGGGAAGAACCAGGCCGACGTGCGCGTGGAATCCGCTCGGCTCGAGTAGTGGTGGAGGAAATCCGAGACCTCCCCCGCCCCGCCCTGGCCGCCGAAGAAGGGCGCCGGCAGAGGCGCCGCCGCGACCCAGTTCACGAGGTGCTCCCGCCCGCCCAGGCCGGTATTCACGTCGCAATCGAAATCCACGTAGGTGCAGGCCGGTGAATTGATCTGGAGGTTGAGGGTGTCCTGGCTCGCGCAGTGCGCCCCGCTCGGGATCGTCCCGCCCAAGACGTCCTGGCACACGTACTTTCCCCCCTGGTTGTTCTCGCACGAGGCGTCGGGATCCCAGACGGGCGCGTTGGCGAACTGGGCGAGCGAATTGACGTCGCTGTGGAAACGAAGGCGGCAGAACGAGGACTCGGGTATCTGGTAGGCGAATCCGCGCCCTCCGAGCTCGGTGCTCCGGAGGCAGGTTTCCTTCCCGCAGACGCCGGTAAGCGCATCGCCGTCCAGGTCGGCGTAGATGCCGTCGAAGACCTGTTGCGCGCGGATGGCGTTGTCGATGAGCGAGCCGCCCCCGGGGCTGGGCCCCCGCCCCAGTCCGATCACCCAGGCCACGGAGACCGTGAGCGAGGACTCCGGCAGGATGGACCGGAAGGGTCCGGTGGCCATCACGAACCGGTAATCGAGCGGCCTCTGCGAGATGACCTGGCCCACCACGTCGGGGTTCAGGGCGGGATCGGACATCAAAATGTACCGCTGCGCGTCGTTCTCGGGGTCTCCTCCGCCCGCGAACGAGGCGGATCCCGAGAAGAACTTGAACGACGTGATCCCGACGTGCCGCGGGGCGGAGGCCCCGCTGGGGTCGATCGTGTGGTTCAAGAACATGCAGCCGAAGTATCCCGGAGCGTCACCGCCCTTGGCATCCGAGGTGCTGCCCGGATTGTCCGGGTTGTCCCACATGTACCCCATCTGGATCCTGCGATTCGTGATCCCCCCGGTGGGACCCGGATAGGTCACGGTGGAGTCGATGAGCCCGGCCATGTCGTCGAGGAAGAAGCAGTTCGGGCATGCGGCCCGGCTCCCGATATCCATGTCCGCGAAGAGGCCCACGTACACGTTGCGCAGGGTGCGGCCTCCGATGTTGATGATCTTGTAGTCCATGCCGACGAAGTCCGTCTGCCCCGGAGTCGACCACGCGTACGAGGTCTGCTGGATCTTGATGCCCAGCGGGACGTGCTCCGGGCTGGAGGCGCGGATGTTCTCGGTGTCGTCGAAATACTCGGAGGCGAACATCTGCTGGCCGATGGCAGCGTAATCCTCGTCGCACCGCCCGTCCCCGTCGTCGTCCTCGCCGTTCGGAAAATCCTCGTCCACGAGGCCGTCCCCGTCGTCGTCGGGATTCACGCTGGCGGAGATGACCCGGTTCCCTCCGGGGATCCCCTCATAGGACTCGCGCACGTCGGCGATCCGGTCGGGCGGGAGCGGCGCGCACGGGTTTCGCGGGGTGAGCGCCGGGGACATCTCGAAATCGGCGTTCGTGGGACCGATTGCGGTCGTGACGTGCGGGATGCCGCTCACGTCCAGCGCCCCGACCCAGAGGCCGGCGGCGTAGATGTAGTCGATCCCCGAGCCCGGGGGCCACTCGGCCCCGGGCACGTTCGAGAACCGCCCGAAGAAGGGGTTTCCGGTGACGCCGTAGTTGGAGACCTGTAATTGCAGCCGCCCGACGTTGTGAACGAACTTGCCGTCGTTTCGAAACAGGAGGTGCGGACCGGTGCGACCGGTCGAGGGGGGTTGGAGCTGCAGGAATCCGCAGACGAAAAACCAGAGTGCGCCGATGCTCAGGAGCCGGAGCGTGGATCTCATCCGAGCAGTCCCCCGACAGATTTCCCGGCTGAGGAAAGGGGTTTTGTCCGGCCATCATGGAGATTCGGGGAGGAGGGGGGAGAACGACTCAACGAATTTGATCCACACGAAACGCGGTGTCAAGAGGGTTTCCGTCGCCGGGACCCCCGAGCTACCGGGCGATCGCGACCTTGATGGCCGCTCCGGCAGCCCCGTCCTCGGATCGAACCAGGTAGATGCCGGCGCCGGCGCGGCGGCCGTCCGACCGGGTTCCGTCCCAGGTCGCCTTGGCTCCGGCGGCCGTGGTCCATCGCCTCACCAAACGGCCCTGGATGTCGTAGACCGCCAGGGTCCTGGCCTTGCCCGCCGGCCCACCGGCCGCGATCTCGACCGGCAGCGCGCCGGGAGGGGACACGACATGAAGCGACGCGGTGCGAATCTGGGTCGAGGAGCTCATGAGGACCTTGACCACGGCGCTCCCGCGGAAGACTTCCCCGGTCACCAGAGACCCGCTCACCTCGAGCCGGTTCGCTCCGATGGAAAGAAAGGGATCGAGGGCGTCGCGCGGGAATTGGAATGACGCCTCGGGAAGACCATCCCCGTTGGCGTCCCCTCGGTTGAGATTCACCGCCGTGGCCCTCACGGTGCCGTGGAGGCGCACGGTCTCGGGCAGGATATCCGCGACGGTGAACCCCGCGTCGGGGGTGGGCTGGACGACGGCCAGGAGCAACCCCCCGGTGCTCCCCTTGTTGATCCATGCGGGCTGGAGTGTCACCAGGGCCGGCTGGACCGGCGGCCACTCGAACCGATATGCCCGGTAGGAGGCGAAGCCGGGATCGAAGGTCAGCTCGGAGACGATGGAGCCATCCGGCGCGACCTCGGTCAGCGTCGGCGTCGTGGCGCCCCAGCCGATCAGGGTGTTTCCGTTCGAGAACCGTTGGACGTAGCCGAAGGCGGGGCCGAAGACGTCCGGGGTGAGCCGATACTGCCAGACGAGCGTCGCGGTCTTCTGCGTCTCGTCGAGGGCGTACTCGACGGCCCTCGAGAAGAGCGGGAGCCGGAGGTTGCCGTTATCGAACAGAACGAGATGCCCGTTGGGCAGGAGATGAGCCGCGTGCTGATGCGAGAACGGGAACGGATCGTTCACGAACGTGAACTGGTTGTTCCGGCCCCCGAGCCTCCAGAGGATTTCCCCCGTCGTCCGGCTGATCTTGGTCACCTCGTCCATGTTTCGGCTGGACAGGATGATGTCTCCGTCGGGATCGACGTCGAGTGAATTGCCGTGCACGTAGTCGATCCCGCCATTGATGGCGGCGTGCCCCACCTGGTCCGTGATCTTGAAGTGATCCCAGCTGCGCCATTGGAACACCACGTTCTTCGCCTGATCCAGCTCCTGGATGATGAGCCCGATCGCGAGCCCGAACCCCAGACCCCCTTTGAGCGTGGTCAGGTCCACGAGCTCGGGGTCGTAGCTCATCAGCAGCGCGTGGCCATTGGGAAGCAGCACGATGTCATGCCCATCGGTGGAATAGCCGTTTCCGCATCGAAAGCTGTCGACGACGTCGTAGTGCGCGTCCAGGGCGTAGAAGCGCCGCGCGGCGTTGTCGAAATAGGTCAGGCGGCCGTCGGGGTGCATCTTGAAATCGAGCCCCTGGCTGGTGAGCTTCCGCTGGAAATAAGGGGTCCCGTCGTTCTCGAGGATCATGAGGAAGGACGGGTCCAGAGAGTGGCCCAGCGTGATGCTGCTCAGGAAGAGCCGGCCCGGGGTCGGAGATCCGAGAACCGACGCGGTGATGCGCGGGAACTCGGGCGGCAGGGGCACGGGGGGCGGAGCCGGAATGCTGTCGATCCGCACCAGCCCGGACGCGCCGGAGCCCGGAGAGGACGCGAGGTCGTCGCCCTCCACGAGGGCCGGGAGCGCTCCCAGCACGTCCCGCTCGGGCCCGGCGATC
>Ga0137398_10000448_pt1 | contig 14715 bp, 12 predicted proteins | sample czorhiz216metaG_FD_106659 | JGI IMG/M metagenome (GOLD analysis project Ga0137398, IMG submission 106659) | Vadose zone soil microbial communities from Angelo Coast Range Reserve, California, USA - czorhiz2.16 metaG | ecosystem: Environmental > Terrestrial > Soil > Vadose zone | place: USA...
ATCTCCGGCAGCAACTGTTCCGGGAATTATTCCGCCCGGAAGTGCTTATGGACCTGCCGCGGAAAGGTTGGTCGCGGGCCGTGAGCGAATCTATTTTGACCGCATATGGGATGACTTCACAGGGGATCCCAGCAAGCCCGACGAAGCCACCCGAAACTTTTTCGCGGCGACCTATGCTCAGCCGGGAGGAATGAGGGCCGGCTTTGCGCAGTTCACCGCCTTTTCCCAAGATGCGAAGGACAACAAAATCTTCGAACAGACGAAGCTCCCGATGCCGGTGCTCGCTGTGGGCGGCGAGAAGTCCTTCGGCGCATTACAAGCTGTCATCATGCGCCACGTGGCCAGCAATGTTCAGGAAGCTGTGGTTGCGGGATCGGGCCATTGGTTGATGGAGGAACGCCCGGTTGAGACCGTAGCATTGATCCGGAATTTTCTCGTTGGCGGTGTCAAGAAGCAATAGATAGTGCTAGGAGACAAAGCTAGCCGCCGAATTTTGCCGAAGAAGAAAGATCCCGCCGCCGTCAAGCTTGGACAGAAGGGTGGGAAGGAGATCGCCAAGCGAGGGCCTGAATACTTCAGGCACTTGCAAGCTCGACGGAAGAAGCGCAAGGGCGGTCGGCCTCCCAAGTCCAAGAAATCACTCTGAATAGTCCGTCCCAGCCTAGACGCTCCGCCTCTGGCGTCGCAGGCCTTCGTTCCGAGAGGGGCCGGTGAGGTGTAAAGAGCTGCTTCGGCCAAACCGACAATCATGCTCGAAGAATCTCTTGCCAAAGGCTATGCCACATAACTATCACTCGCGGTGGACATGGCGCGTGAGGAACTCGCCCGGCTGTTGTCCTGCCTTCCTAAGCGCGGCCAAAGCGCCCGGTGTTGCGACGATCTGGCCGAGTTCGAAAGCAGGTTGTTTGCTGAGTTGTTGCATTGGAAAAGCTCCTTTCGTTGGTTTCGTTTTTTTTGCTTCTTAGAGGCACCGCAGAGAGCGGTGCATTAAAAGCAAATGCCCTTCCTGGCGGGGCGGGGCGCCTGGCCGGCCGTGTTGTCAAGGGCGCGCAGTTTGCGTTTATCGGAGCGAAGCGGGAGACCCTTGACAGAAGAAGCGGGCGGTCCAGGCGCAGGTTTTGGCCAGGAAGGGCAGAACGAGACGCTCACTCAAGAGCAATTTTAAAGGAGGCCTTAATACGGGCAGAATTACACATAGCTGGCGGATTCGCCGGTGCGGAGGTGATCGCACTAAGCCGCTCAGAAGGAGGACGCAACAATGCCAAATTTAGTGCTGGTCTTACTAGCCCTGTTTTCAGCTTTACGAGACTCCAATCCATCCGGTTGCAAGGTTGCAGGAGAACACGAACACACAGCATGGTCCTCCGGATGTGCTGTCGCCAAAAGCGCAGACCACACTCACTGGAGTCACATGAATGACGTGCTGAAATACCCCGAGCCCGTGACTTCTCTTCACGGCGTCGTCTTGGCAGCGGGAGGAGGGGATACAAGTGTGGAAGGCGTCCTTGTTGAGGTCTTCGATCATCCGGAAATCGTCTTGGAGAGTCGGGGAGACCAGACGCGCAAGGGACAAAAACGGTTGGCTGCGTGCATCACCGGGAAAGATGGCCGGTTTTCTTTAGGCTCCAAGCCCGGGAAATACGAATTGCGTTTCAGCAAGCAAGACTGGAACATTCAGTCTGTCATCGTAGAGGTCAGCAAGAAAGCAAGTAAAAAAACACCTATGAAGGTACTGATTGAGGCCGCAACATAGTCCGAGGGCAGGTGGTACGCCTTCGGATCATCCCCTAACTCAGCGTAGCTAGAAATCAGAAATCGCGAGGTAGCCGACAGAGAATGGTTTTAACGATAGACAGGCGTCTGCTGAAGCAACCGGAAGGCGGCAGATGGCCCAGCTGCGAGAGCGCGGGTCACAGGGTGCCAAGGTTCGCTATTCGTCTGCATGGCCGTCTAGTTAATGGAGAGATGCAGTATGAAGCGTAAGTCAATCGGCTGCGGCATTCGAAGTTCGCCGGCCTACGCGACGACAAGGACCCTCGAAGCGTGGTCAAGGAGCAGTCAAGCGAGACTTAATTTCGGAGTATAAGCCTCTTGAACTGGAACGCATCACAGTTGGAGCGATGGTGAATCCGTCGAGCGGCTTCAAGCTCACCTGGATTCCCCGACCGGAAATTGTGAAACGGCTGGGACACTAAACGACCAGCAGCTGCGGTAAAATCCGCTGCTACGTTCATCTTCTGACCGAATTCCTTCGATTCGGACAGCTGTCTCTGTCAGCCACAGGTGGAAGTGGGCCTTGGCGGCCAGGCCTATATTACTGCTGAGGGCTGTCTCTCGCCAAAACTTCAGCCGCGATGAAAAGCTGCGTGGCTCTCTATCTGTCGTGAACCTATGGAGCGAATCCTGCCGTTCGGCGTCCCTTTCCCGAGTCCAAGATGTGTGCGGTCTTCATAGTGGTAGGCGAGCGTGCTCCGATCTAGAGAAGAAACAGGCTGAACATGGCAGGCCGTTATACCAGATCAACGATTGGAAGTATTGTTGTAAGCTGTTGATTCTGCAATCGCCCAGAGTTTTGGCGAACAGCACGTATGCCTGGCGACAGAACAACACCAGGGGATGAACACGGGAATTCTTCACCAAGACCACAATCTGCCTTGTTAGATATTGGACAGCCGAAACGCTGGCGGCGACTCGTCCCTCGGGGGCTCCGCTCACTGTTCTGGAGTGATTCTGCCCGTCGGTATGACGCTTTTTTGTCGTATAGTCGGAAATCCGACAGTAGCGTTGCGCCCGTGATTCAATCAGCCCTTCAGCGTTTCTTGCGCCCTTGGTACAAGGTAAGAGCGAAAACGATCTTTCAACATCTCTCGTGCCTACCCGCTGGTTCCAATCTTGAAGCTGAGCTGTTCGATCGGCTGGATCGGTCACATCATCTGATTCTCCTCGCCTCCCCGGACGCTGCCCGCAGCCAAGGTGCAAGCGGAAGCAAGTCATTGGTTCAGCCGACAGAGAGACGGCCACGAACTGGGAATCGTCACGAAAGGATCGGACCAGTCTTGGCACTACATACGCGATCACCTGTTGCCGCCAGCGATTCGGACGAACCTAACGTACGGTTATGATGGCCAGACCGCATTCGGCTCGGCGATCGTTTGGGACATCGGTACCGGCAAGGAGCTCTTTTCCCTGACCAGCCGTTCCGGTCCCATCCCAATGGAGGTTATAACCTGGAGCTCGGACGGCAAGCGCTTGATCGTTTAGCGCGAATAGTTCGTCGCCGCTGCTGGAATGACGGGGAAATAGGTGTGTCTGGCCGTGCCTTCATGTAACGTGGTCGGAAGTGATTCACGTTCAGAAGTTGGGCCGGATGGCGCATCGCAGAATGCCAGCAGGGCGGGGAAGCATGGGCGAATTAACAATTCGCCAGCCACAGGGCCCGGACTACTCAGTTCGCAGGCTCGCCAACCACTTCTCCAGAATTGCTTGGCGGGGTGGCTCAATTTCGGCGAAGGCAATTCCCATCCCGGAGTTCGGCTTGAAGTGGACCACCTTGCCGAATGCGGCGAAGCTTGCGCCGCCATGCGAAATTCTCAGTGAAACTTTCGTGTCCTCTGGGAATGGACTTGAGGTGTACACGTAGCAGCCGAAAAGGCTCAGGTTGATGGTACGTGCGGTGAGAAGCCTTTCTGACCGCACGTCGGTCAGCTCAATGCTGGCCGCGAACGGATAACGGCTGGCGCGATGTAATCCAGATGGAATGGAATGACGCCCTCGCTGTTGTGGATTCTATGTCAAGCGGGCCACTAGTCCAAATAAAACATGCCAAATCACGCGCCGCATTGCGAGGTGCGTGAGCTTATGCTTTGCTGTGTGCGAAGTGCCGTACAGTGCGGCGGTCTTCCTAGCGGCACAATGAGCAAGGGCAAAGCATTCCGCTAGCCTGGATGATGCGATTGCGCGTGGTGTTGTTCTGCGGTATCAAGATTTGATTATCGCGTTGGCTGCGGAGCACGAGGCGAAACTGTAGCCACCGGAGCCGCAGGATAGTCCTCACAACCGACTCCGACGTCATAAATTTTACCAACGGCAAGCTGGTCCGAAGTGAATGAGTGCTGACAGTCTGGGTATTTCAGATGCAGAATTGAATTCCGTGGATAAATTTAAAACAGTAACGGGCCAGAGCAAGGCACGCGCGTAAGCCGTATCGTTCGCTGCAAAAGTTAGTTCGCTGGTGGCCTAATTTTGAGAGCGCGGGATTTCAACTCGATTCGCCGGTCCTTACGCTGGATTTCGCATCTGGGTGCCGGGGTGTCCAATCTCTCGGCGGGAAGGCAACGTGCCAGAATGTAGGATTGGGCAGCACGAATTCCACTCCCATTTGCGGATGCTCGTCCTGATGTTTGTCTATGTGGGCAACAACACACTCCAGAGCAGCTTTTGTCTGTACGTTTGAGAGACTGAGCCGCTGTCCTCGATACACCTGCGTCGAGACGAGAATCAACGCCCCGTGCGCACTGATCGCCACTGTATAAGTATCTTCTTCAAAAGGCAATCCGACGCCCATCTGCCCGGAGACTCGCACTGGAATGGTCATCAATACTCGCTGACTCCGTCGGCGGTTTGCCGCGAGCCAGGAGGTTTCGCGGGATTCGGCAAGCCACGTCTCAAGAGTCTGAAAGTGCTCCGGCTCAATGGCGGTAAACAGCAGACCCATGCCGTTGCTAGCACGGGAATAGACGACCCTTGCCCCGGCTTCAAACAATTGTGCCCTTTTTGTGATGCGTACGTCCGTGACCGTCCCTAAAGGGAGGGGGTTGTTCGTGTCCACATAGCAGCCTTGCTGACTCAAGTCACGGACGCGCGTTTCAATCCGCGCACCGGATTCAGCGGCTACTACCTCAACAGCGGCAATGAACTCGTAGCGAGGATGAGCCCGGCGGTCTGCCCCGGCTAGCGCGACGGAAGGGCTAGCAGGTTTTTCCACCCCACTGGGAATCGTGGGGGTGGGAGGGCTCGCAGGTTTGGAGCCTTGTCTATGCTTGCGTCGCTTCATGCGCGAATCCTCGCAGACCTCACCGAATAAGGAGCAATTCCCTGGCGTGTCCTTTACAAAGGTAGAGCGCGGTATCCGGGTTCCTGTGCCACTTCCAGTCGGTCCAGCGCCGCTCCCAGTCCGGTCGGGCCCGGTATGGAGTGGGGTGCATGCGCGAGATGAGGGCAGGCCGGGAGAAACAGAAGTTGGTCAGGTTGATCTCTATCCGCGAGCGTTTTGAGGTACCTGTGGGCGCGAACATCCATTGCGACGATTACGTCATATCGCTGATCTCTAGGTCTCTCTATGTAAAAGCGGCAGTCCCCATTCTCGACCTGTGAAACAGCGTCCTCGTGTGTTAGCGTCCAATGACTTCCATCCGGCGTGAGCCCACAAATCGCACTGATGCGCTCATGTGCGCCCGTTCGCTCGGTCTTCACGATGCACCGAATACGGAGGTATCGAGCCATTTGCTAGCCTCCTGACGATTCCAATGCCCGTTGGATATCGGTTCATTTTCCAGCAGAGGCTCTATCAACCGCGTGGGAAGGCCAATCCAGCAAACCCTGTATCTTCGGCTAGGGTCTTCACCCGGCAAACAGAAGGGCGCATTTCCGCTCCTCTGTCATTTCACTGGCCTGTGCGTCGGTCTGTACCTCGCTTCCCGGCATGACCAGACCATGTGCCAGTAGTTGCTATGCGCGTTAGGGTCGGGGTTCAGGTCGCGGGGAGAAATAGACAGCACCTCAACAGTTGGAATACTCGGATCAGGAGCACACTGATTCTGTCGATAAGAAAATCGTAAAGCTCGGTCACTTCCTGACAATCGAGGCACTTTGTTTTGATCTTGCTGCAAAGATGGTAGTGGGTCGGAAGAGGTTCGGGCCAGATCACGCGGAAATGACATCCCAACTGGGGCACATAAACATCATGTAGCTTGGCATCTGAACTCCTGCATTTGATTTTGCAGGTAGGAGACAGGGGAATGCAGTTTACGTTTCCTTAGCCCAAGAGTCCATGAAGAGTTTGCCGTTTTACCGTTCCCAGGACCACCATTCGGCACTTATGGCGTACAGCGTACCGGTTAAATTGCGATGCCGAAGAGGAGTCGAAGATGCGAAGCTCTACTGCTTGGCGAGAAGCTTGAACTGCATGGTGTTGGCCTCGGCTGGTTGTTCTAAGAATACTCGTGTATCCACGGTCTCATAAAGGCCTTCTCGCTTGATCGGAACCACGCCTGGCGTACTGCTCGGCAGATGTTCGCGTATCGAGGCGAAGAGCTTTTCCCGTCCGGAGAAGGCGGCCAGATTCTTGTATTCCGTCAGCAACACAATAGAGTTTGGGTCGCCTGCTTTGACGCCAGGAGCTATCTGCACCGTCTCTTGGATGCGGTGGTAGCTCAAAACCGCACCATGGCGCTTAGCTTCCTCCCTCACCCGCATCCAGTGGTCGTCCAAATAACCAAGTGTTAGTCCCATGTTGGGCCCCACCGCAATGAACTCCAGCGTCCAAACGGGTTTTTCCGCGATATCCGGGCCTTGAGCGTCTCCCCGGACATTGAAACAAATAGCGCAAAGAAGAAGACTGCCCAACTTCAGTAGTCGCATGACTTTACCCCATCTTTTCAGACGCACTGCCATTGAGAAGGCTATCGTATCAAGTGGAAGTTGCGTTCGGAAGCGCAATTCTATTGTTTCTTATTCCACAAGTCCCAAAAGAGTTTTGCCGTGACTGGCCCGTGCCCGGCATAGTGGTTATTGGAAAATGCAAAAATCTTCAAGACCTTGGTATTGCTCACCAGCGATTTGAATACCTCGATCAATTTTTCAAGTCACTAGTGCGGTCGATGATGGTCTTGTCCCACGTCGTGGTCTGCTTCTCAATCCGTTTGCGGTCTCCAAGCCACCGAACGTAAGCAAAATCGGCGGTAATCAAATCGAACGTCTCTTTCATTTCCCACGGTCTCGGCATGAACGATGTGTCGATCTACGCCAAGGCAACCTTATATTCTCGGAGCACATCCGCGAATCTTTCATCTCGCCAGGTGTGCTCCGCCAAAACTCCATCAAGCAATTTTCAACCGAAGTAACAATGTTATAGGGGGCCGAAAGAATAATTCGCCAGGGACACCCACGCGAATCGTTGCTCCTAGGGTTTCTGGACGCTAATTTGTTTAGAAAACTCCGCGAAAGCAGAAAAAGCGAGCAAGGAGAAACAAAACGCAAAACACAAAAAGGGGACATTTTAATCGAGGTAAGGATGAGGACATTTCTAAAGAGCTTTGACACATGCGGGGACAACATGCGGGGACAACATGCGGGGACAACATGCGGGGACACGCGTTGACTTCTCGCCCCTTCTACAATAGGTTGCTTCCCGGTTTGGAATTCTTCTGGCCATTTCTTTGTACGCGAAAGGGAGCTCCCTATGCGACGTCCCTCAACATCTTTGCTGATCGTTATGATGTTCGTCTTATCGTTGGTTGCACCCATTCCGTCTGCGGCACAAGCGAAGCCCGAGAAAGCCGCGCCATCTGCCGTGGCCAAACCCAGTCTTGGCGACTTTGATGACTTTGTTAATCAGGCGCTTAAGGACTGGAAAGTGCCCGGCGTCGCCGTGGCAGTGGTGCAGGGAGACAAGGTCATCCTCCTAAAAGGCTACGGCTATCGCGACATCGAGAAACAGCTGCCTGTCACACCCAACACACTGTTCGCGATCGGCTCGATTTCGAAATCGTTCACGGTGTCGACACTCGGCATGGAGATGGACGAAGGCAAAGTGGATTGGGACAAGCCGGTGCGCGATTATCTGCCGATGTTCAAGATGTTTGATCCCGTGCTCACCGAGCAGATGCAGATACGCGACCTGATTACCCATCGCTCCGGACTGCCGCGGCACGACATGGTATGGTACAGCTCGGATTTCTCCAGGGAAGACATCATTCATCGGCTGCAATATCTGGAACTCAACAAGTCCCTGCGCAGCACCTTTCAATACAACAACCTAATGTTCATGACGGCGGGCTACATTGCGGGATTGCTGAATGGCAAGAGCTGGGAAGACACTATCCACGAGCGCATTTTATCTCCCTTGGGAATGAATGGCACGAATTTCTCCCTCAAAGACTCGCAGAGCTCTGCAGACTTTGCCTTGTCTTATCGCAAGGGCAACGACGTGAAGGCAGAGGTGAAACGGATGCCCTTTGACGAGCAGTGTCCTGACCGGTGCGCGATTGGGCCAGCGGGGGAGATCAACAGCACCGCAGCGGATATGAGCCGGTATGTGTTGTTCCATCTTAATAAAGGCAAGCTGGAGGGGAAGAGGCTGTTGTCGGAGAACAATGCCAGCCAGATGCAAACCCCGCAAATGGTGCTGCAGGGCACACCCGATTACAAAGAAGAAAGCGAGACGAGCTATGGCATGGGATTTTTTGTCTCCCAATACCGTGGACACAAGCGGGTGGAGCACGGCGGAAACCTGGATGGGTTCAGCGCCGAACTGGCTTTTCTGCCCAACGACGGGGTCGGTGTGGTTGTGTTAACCAATCTCGATGGCACCGGCTTGCCCAACGCCATTGCCTACAATGTCTTCGACCGCCTGCTCGGTCTCGACCAAGTGCCATGGAGCCAGCGCTATCTGCAGCAGGAAATCAAAGGGAGAGAATCCGAGCAGGAGGCGAAGAACAAAGGTTACGCGCCTCACAAGACAGGCACGCATCCGTCGCATGACCTGAAGGAATATGTTGGCGACTACGGGCATCCGGGATACGGCGTGGTTTCCGTCGTGGCCGATGGTTCCGGCTTCAAGCTGAAGATTAACAAGATCACGGCATCGGTCGCGCATCTTCACTACGACGTTTTCGAGGTTCCCGATACTCCTTTCGATCCGTTTGCCAAGCTGAAGGTCTCCTTCTTCTCCGATGCGAACGGCGACATCTCGACTTTGACACTGCCGCTTGAGACTAGCGTGAAGGACATCACGTTCACGCGCCTGCCCGACAAGCAGCTGACGGAGAGAAGCTTCATCGAAGCCTTCACCGGCCAGTATGAGCTTCCTGGAAGCCCGACACCGCTGACGATTTCGCTGCGAGGCGATCACACACTGGTCGTGAGCTTTCCTGGCGCACCGGATCTCGAGCTGCTTCCGAGGCGCGGAACGGCCTTTGACATGAAAGATCAAAGCGGCGTGACCATCGAGTTCAAACGGGACGCAGGCGGCAAGGTCACCGAGGCCGCCCTCAACGACAACGGCACCGCCATAGTGCTGAAGAAAAAGTAGGAAGATGGTTCGCCGTGGCTTCCGCAAATTCCGTCCGATCTGAAAACAAAGAGGTTCCGATCATTCGTGAAATCATGGTGGCTACCACGATGAGCTCTCTTTTCGTCGCCATTTTCGCTTTGGTGGCCTCCAGTTTTCGAACCCGTGCGGCCCGGCAGGCTGAGATCCTCGCGCTTCGTCACCTACTTGCGGTTCTCCAAAAGAATGCGCCGCGTTGCGCCGCTTAGCCGGAGCAGCCCGGTTCGTCCACGTCTGCTTTCCCTGAACACACTTTTGCTGATAAACCGAAACGCGATTCTTTCACGACACGAACCCCCTGCACTTCGATGGACACGTCGACTGAGCGAGGCCGACACTGCCATCTTTAGACTCCGATATGCTTGCCAACAACGAAACCAGTGTGATCGACGAGATCTGCGATTAGCGTGGCATAAGGATGCCGGTTGACATACGGGCGGACGGAATTCTCGGTAATCACAGGGTCTCCCGGCAGTCAACGGCGTGTCGCGATGAGGAATGTGCCTCCAGTGAGTGTTGCAAGGCGAACAAACGCAGCGGCGCGAACGCACGGGTTACGAAAGTCAGACAGGTGTTCACTACTTTGCCCGTCCGGCCATCCTTCAGTTGGTGTTCTGTGATGGTTATTGCTACCTAGAATACGATTTCACGCCGCTCCTTGCCGCTTGCGGAGCAGCGACCTACGCTTGAAAGAGAGACCGAGATTCAATCGGGCGCCGCCGGTTAGGCATATGCAAAAACAAATGCGCAAGTTTCGAAGAAGTGAAGTCCTTCGGGCATGGTGTGGAGTCGGGTTGTTGTTGAGTTTTTCAGCCAGCCTGAAGGCTCAGACTAAGGCAAGCGATGTTCCGAAGCTTGTTCAGGATCTCAATGACAAGGATCCGGCGGTGCGCGGCGCGGCTGCGGCGGCGCTTGACAACCTGCACGACACCGCGGGAGAGCCCGCGCTCATCGCTGGGCTGAAGCAGAGTAGCAAGAACGTTTCCGCAGCTACCGTGGTCGTGCGTACGCTAGGTCGATTCAACGACGCGAAAGCCGTTGCGGCCATCGCTGACCTTTTACCAGGTGAAGCAGGACACGCCGCGGCGCAGCAGCTCGTACAGTTGGACCCGCTGGGAATCCAGGCTGCCGCCGATGCGACAGCATCGGAGAGTGAAGCGACGCTCGCGGCGGTGCGCGACTCCTTTATAGACGCTCCAGAGGTGGGCTTGAAGGTGCTTCCGAGCACGTTGAGGAATTCGAAATCCCCAGCGCAGCGGGCCGTTATCGTAATTCTGCTGGCGGACTGCGCTGCTCAGAACCCGTGGTATGAGGATCCGCCGCGGTCTGCGTTTGTGAAGGGATTCCTGCCCGCGGCGACGGATTCTGACCCCGGAGTGCGCGTGGCAGTGGCAGGGGCGATCCAAAAATTGGCGGAGACTGAAAAGCTAGATGATCCCGGCATGGGTCATCCCGACTTCGGTTTGAAAGAGGCGCTACCTGTGCTGAACACGTTTGCCTCAGATCATGACGCAGACGTACGGACGGCAGCGATGGATGCTCTGGGGTCGTTGGGGAACGCGGACGCCGCCGCGATTATCAAGAAACATGTGAACGACGCGGACGAGACGGTCAAACAGCATGCGGCAGAGGCCCTGACAGCGGCTTCGGCGGCCGCGGCTGCGCCAGAACCTGCTGCGAATGTGGAACCTGCAGCCAAAACAACCGGGAAGGGCCGGGCCACATCGAAGAGTGCCGAAGCACTGGAGCTTGCGCAGATCAAGAAGTGGAATGACGAAACGGATATTCCGAAACTCATTGCTCTGTTCCGCGATCCAAGCTCGCTGGTGCGCGCCGCCGCAGCCGACAAACTCGGAAAGCTCGATTACCGAAGCACAGCGATGAACGGAGCGGATCACGAGCAGAACCTGAGCGAGGTTCTAGTGCTGATTCAGGCGTTGAAAGATTCACATGCCCTGGTACGCGCCGCCGCAGCGGAAGCGCTCGGAGCGATTGGCGACGAAAGCGCTGCTAGGCCCCTGATTGGCTTGTTGAAAGATCCGAAGCCAAAGGTGGTGGTGGCAGCGGCGAATGCGTTGAGCGCGATGGTCACGGGGCAAGGATACGTGCAGGCCGCACTGTCACCCGAAGACCACAAGGCGGCGGGGGGTGCGTTGGTGGAACTGCTGGCGACCAGCGATCAGGAAGTGCGCCATGCTGCGCTGCGAGCACTCGTCGAGGTCGGTACAGTGGACGATATGAAGCGGATTGTGTCCCTCTTGGAAGACCAAGATGTCACTGTGCGCAACCAGACGACGTTGGCGCTCGCTCGCGCGTTCTATCCGAACCCGAATGTCGAGAGAGATCCAAAACTGGACGCGCTGGAAAAGGCTGCCGGCCCGCCTCTTGCGGCGGCGCTTTCCGTACCGGAGACGCGCGGCGCGGCGATCCAAGCGCTTTCCGCGATGAAAGCGTCGCCAGCGGAGGCCGTGCATCCACTGATCGAGAGTCTGAAGTACAACGTCTGGATCCATGCGGACGGGATGTCGCGACCGGAGATTCAAAGCACGCCTTTCAACGGATTTCAGGGACCGATTGAGATCGGTCAAGCGATTGACGTGCTTTCGCGAACCGGCAGCCAGGAGGCGGAGCCGTTGCTCGTGAAGTTTCTGAACATCATCAATCCAGACGCAGGAAAGCATGCGTGCGCGGGGTTGGCAACGCTCCGCGATGCAAGGGCGGTCGGCCCCCTGCTGGAAGTGCTGCAAAGGAAAGGAGTAGACCTACAGCCAGAGGCGGCCGAAGCGCTGGCCGCCTTTCAGGATCCTCGCATTGTTCCTGCGCTGATTCAGTCGTTGCAGTCGGAGTATTCGCTGCGTGGAGCGGCGGCGAGAGCGCTCGGGCATTTTCACGATCCACTGGTCACTCCGGCGCTGATCCATTCACTTACGGATGAGAACGCCGACATCAGGCTCAAGGCGGCGGAAGCACTGGGCAATTTGGGCGACGCAGCGGGAGTCGAGCCGTTGGGACGAGTTGCGAAAACTAACTACGAGGCGGTGAGGGCCCTGGGTAAACTGAGGTTTCCAGGAAGTGTTGCGCCGCTCGTGAGTGTGATGCAGGATAAACAGGCTCAGTATCCGACTCGCGGTGAAGCGGTGGCCGCTCTGGCGAAGCTCTGTGATCCGCAGGCGGTTCCGGCGCTGATTCAAACAATGGAGCAGGAAGTGGCTGCGGACCCATCCAGCGCACTGGCCGCGCAGTGCGTGCATGCCTTAGGTGCTATCAAGGACCCACGCGCGATCGAGCCGTTACGAAGGCTGGTGGGAAAACCGACGATGGCAAGTCAGGAAGCAGAACAGGCGCTCAGGGCATTAGGCGTCTCACCTTCAACGCAGAGGTAGATTGGTGCGCGCCTGGCGACACTCGGTTCCTGACCACTCGTTCCACTACTGCCTAAACGCGCCGCTGCGGTGTCGGACACAGTTGACGGATTGGACTGTAATTGGTCGCGGCGTTACATCAGCATCGGTGAGGCCCATGGCCCACTTGATGGCCTCCACATACATTTTCTGCATCCTGGGATCGTCCCAATTTTGTTCTACGTGGCCCAGAGTTGAGTAGTAAACGCGTCCCTTTCCGTACATTTTGGCCCAGGTGACCGCAAAATCGAGATCCTTGCGGTGAACGCGAGGATTGTTCACATCCAACTTGGAGGCATCGAGCCGCATCAGGACGCGGACATTGTCTCGCGAATAGTCTTTCATCTGATAGATCTCGTCCTTTAACACAAACGACTTTGGCCACTGCTGCATGCCCGGGAAGTTTGGGTCCTCGATGAGAATGGGTGCGTCAAAGGTGCCCCAGGGATGTTCGTCGAAGTATCCGCCAATCATTTCGCCGTACTCCGGCCAGTCCGTGAAGGTGATGGCAGCGCTGTGGACGCCGAGAAAACCTTTTCCATCCTCGTGGACGAACGAAAGAAGCGCAGCTTTCTGTTCCGGGTTCATTTCCAGTTTGCCGCCGGTATAGAAGAGCACGGCGTCAAAATCGTTCAGATTTTTGGCGTTGTACTCGAGTTTTTTCTTCGTCAGCACTTCGGTATCCGTCCGGATTGTCGTGATCCACAATTCCGTTTCCCGGCCGAGGCGCTCGATGGTGGCGATGGCGTGGGAAACGGCCTCGTGGCGGTAGCCTTTTTCTTCCCCGAGGAACAAAAGATGCTTCTTCGGCTGAGCGGTCGTCTGCGCCCCGCAGCGGCTACCGAATGCCACAAAGAGAATGAGCAATACCATCCGTAGCATCTTCATTTATGATCCACCACCTATTCCTGCGAGCGGGAGAACTATTTCTGGTTCCCGAGCCACAAAATCGCGTTTGCGAACAGCATGTTTTGTGTCGCGTCGGAGTAAATCTTTTCCCCGTTTGCGCCATGGCCCATGTTCATGTAAATCATTCTGTACTTCGTGTTAGTCCAGACCACGGGAAGGTCGCCGCTGGGGATTACGTCCTTGATACCGATCGGATAGTTGGAGGGGTCGAGCGTGACGAGGACCTGGACATTCTTATTGAGGCGCGGACTGGGCTTCCAGAGATACCATTCGTTCGCTGGGGACATGAAGGTTGCGGGAAGGTCCTTGGTCACGGGGCTCGTCCGGTTATCCACAACCAATTTCGCGGGAAGCGGCGGCCAGTTATTCGAGTAAAAAAGCGCTCCGCCCAGGAAATCCACAAACCACGGCCAATTTGTCGTTTTATCGTTGTAGCCGGCAACGTGAAACCCGATCCAGCCGCCGCCGTGTTCCATGTACTTCTCGAAGGCCGCCCTCTGCTCCGGAGTTTGGGGAAAATTGTTCAACCACAGGATCAGCCGGTACGGCTTGAGGTCTCTTTCGTTGAGCTTTGCCCAGTCCGTAGTCGCATCAAACACAAAATTATTCTTTGCCGCCAAAACCCGATAGAAGGCGAGGGCATCGTTGGCAGTGTGTACGTGATCCGGTTCGACATCCGTGGAGTAAAAAGCGAGTACCTTGAAACCAGGGTCGATGGCAGCGACATCCCCATCCCAAAATAAGAGCAAAAGAGCAACTGCGAACAGTGCCCGAATCCCAATGGTTAGGTAGTTCCTGCGATATATTTGTTCAGGAACGGTACCATGCATCATTTTGCGCGATTCTCCCGCCGGCCAGCGGCCCAGAAAATGGAATTGGCAAAAATCTGCGTGAAGGATTTGTTGTCGAAATGCTCCGGACGGTGGCCCATGAAAATGTAGATGTTCCTGGCCTTCACGTGCTCGTTGGTCCAGATCACCGGATGGTCTCCCATCTTAAGATCTGTGGCGGGTGTATAGGTTTTCTCGTCCACGCTTGCCAGCACGTGGACGTTCGGCCGCGGTGAGGTGTCGTAGG
>Ga0137398_10000449_pt1 | contig 14689 bp, 10 predicted proteins | sample czorhiz216metaG_FD_106659 | JGI IMG/M metagenome (GOLD analysis project Ga0137398, IMG submission 106659) | Vadose zone soil microbial communities from Angelo Coast Range Reserve, California, USA - czorhiz2.16 metaG | ecosystem: Environmental > Terrestrial > Soil > Vadose zone | place: USA...
GCCCGGTCCGGGTCGATGTCGGGCAGGAAGCGACCCACCGCCAGCTCGAGATGCCGCACCGGCAGGAGATCCGGCGTGCCGCCGAGAATGGTGACCTCGCGCCGCCGATCGCCATACCCGACGCGCGCCGAGCCGACGGAGATCGGCGCCACCCGGCGCACCTGCCGGCAGCGGCGCAGCACCGCCTCCGCATCCTGAAGCGTCAGGTCGCGCGGCGTGCCGCCGACGATCGGCGCGCTGCCGCTCGTCTCGACCTTTCCCGGCAGGACGATCAGCAGATTGCTCCCGAGCGAGGCGAACTCGCCCGTCACGTAGAGACGCGCGCCCTCGCCGAGCGCGGTCAGCAGGATCACGGCGGCGACGCCGATCGCCACTCCCAGGAGCGTCAGGCCGGTGCGCAGCCGGTGACCGGTCAGGGCGGCCCAGGAGAAGCGCAGGATCTCGAGAGGGGTCACGACGGGCGCGCCGGCGAAGCGTCTTCCACGATCCGTCCATCGACCAGACGCACCACCCGGCGGGCGCGCCCGCCGACCTCCGGGTCGTGTGTCACCACCACGAGCGTCAGCCCGCGGCGGTTCATCGTCTCGTAGAGCTCGATGATCTCGTTCCCCGAGGCGCGGTCGAGGTTGCCGGTCGGCTCGTCGGCCAGCAGGATCGACGGGCTCATCACCGTCGCGCGCGCGATCGCCACCCGCTGGCGCTGGCCGCCGGACAGCTGATCCGGGCGATGACCGGCCCGATCCGAAAGACCGACCGCCTCGAGGGCCGCCATCACGCGGCCGCGCCGCTCGGCCGGCCTGATCCCGGCCAGGACCATCGGCAGCTCGACGTTGCCGGCGGCGGTCAGCCGCGGCACGAGATGGAAAAACTGGAAGACGAAGCCGATCTTCCGCCCGCGCACCTGCGCCAGGTCGGCTTCGGGCAGGCTGGCGACCTCGCGGCCGTCGAGGCTGTAGGTCCCCGAGGTGGGACGGTCGAGACAGCCGAGCAGATGCAGCAACGTCGACTTCCCCGAACCGGAGGGGCCCATGATCGCCAGGTAGTCGCCGTCCGGGATGGTGAGATCGACCTCCTGCAGGGCCCGCACCGTCTGGTCCCCGACCTGGTAATGGCGGGTCAGCCGCCGCAGCTCGATCACCGGGCGGTGTCCTTCGGGTCCTCCTGGCCGCCGGCCTGGCTCTTGCCGGCGCCTTTCTGATCATCCTTGGCGGCGGCCTCTTTCTGCTCGGTCTTGATGACGGCGCGCGCTCCCGCCTTGACCTCGGCCCGATCGAGCGAGACGACGACCAGGTCGTCCTTGCGCAAGCCGCCGGTCACTTCGGCATATTCCCAGTTGCGCAGCCCGGTCTTGACCTCCCGCTCCGCAAGGAGACCCTGCTCGAAGACCAGCGCCCGATCTCCCTCGAGCAGGGCGTACGACGGAATGCGCAGCACGTCGCGCACCGCCTTGAGGATGATCTCGACGTCGGCGGAGGTGCCCGGAAGGAGCGTGCGCGCGAAGTCGGCGCCGTCGAAGTCGATCTCGACCTCGAGCGTCCGGTTCTGCTGCTCGACATCGAGGACGTAAGGCGCCACCCGGGTGACCCGGCCGGTAAACGACTTCCCCGGATACGGATCGAGGGTGATACGCGCCGGCAACCCGACGCGCACCTTGCCCGCATCCACCTCGTCGAGCGGGGCGCTGACGTAGATCGACGTCGGATCGATCAGATCGTACACCGGAGGAAGCGCCATCCCCGGCGGCGACGGCGACGCCCACTCCCCCATTTCCGTCCGCAGATCGGCGACCACGCCATCGAACGGCGCGAGCAGCGCCGTCTTTTTCAGATTGGCCTCCGCCAGGTCGATCGCCGCGGACGAGCGCTCGATCGCCGCCCGGGCGGCGGCGCAGCGGGCCCCCGCGGCGGCGCTGCCGCTCTCGAGGCGATCGAGCATCTCGGTCGAGACGATCTGATCCTTTTTGAGCCCCAGGCTGCGCTGGTAATCCCGCTCCGCCAGATCGGCGGCCAGGCAGGCCTCCTGCGCGGTGGCGCGCGCCGTCGCGAGATCGTGCTGCGCCAGCGCCAGCGCCGCCTTGAGATCGGCATCGTTGATCCGGAGGAGCACCTCGCCCTTCGTGATCCGATCGCCGGCGCGCGCCCCGATATAGGCGACCCGGCCGCCCACCTCCGGGCTCATCTTCGAGCGGCGTCGCGCCTTGACGGTCCCCGCCTTGCTGTTGGTGACCGTCTCCTCGACCGTGCCGGGGGCGACCCGGAACACCGTGACCGGCACCGGCTTCGGCCGGAAGATGGTCAGCCGCAGAAGGTAGCCGGCGAGGATGAGAGCGGCGACGACCAGGACGAGCTTGAGCCATGCCGGCAGGCGCATAGGACGAAACGATACCACGCCGCCGGGCCGGCGCCTCTCCCTTGACCGGCCGCGGAAGCGTGGGATAGCGTGACGGCCATGGGCCTTCCGGCGGGCGGGACAGCCAGCGATCCGATCCTTGTGGGCCGGGACCCCTTCCGTGCGGGCCGCGACCCGATCCTTCTGGCGATCACCGCCCTCGCGGCGCTGCTGCTCCTCGGGCGCCTCGGCGATCGGGTGCTCTGGCAGGATGAAGCCGAGACCGGTCTTCTGGCGAAGAGCATCCTCCGATCCGGCCTGCCGATCGCCTCCGACGGAAAGAACGTCGTCTCGCAGGAGGCCGGCAAGGAATTCGGCAAAGACTTCCTCTGGCGCTGGTCTCCCTGGGCGCAGTTCTATCTCGCGGCCGGATCGATCGGCCTTCTCGGTCCGACGCCGTTCGCGGCCCGGTTGCCGTTCGCGATCCTGGGGCTCTGCTGCGTCCCCGCGCTCTATCTCTTGTCGAGGAGGCTCTCGGGATCGACCGCGGCGGCGCGGCTCAGCGCGCTCTTCCTGACTCTCTCGGTGCCGTTCCTGCTGCATGCCCGGCAGGCGCGCTGGTACGCGGCGGCCTACCTGTTGCTGATCGTTCTCCTGCTCGCTCTCCAAGGGATGGCGAGGGGGGCGCGCCGGGCCCCGGCATGGTTCGCGGCCGCCGGGACGCTGCTGTTCTACACCAACTACTTCGTCGCCCTCGGCGCCCTGCTGGCTCTCTGCGCCGCGGCCCCGGCGCTCCGGCTCGGGAGGCCCTTCCTGTTTCGGCTGGCCGCGGCGCTGCTGGCGGTCGCTCTTCTCTGCGCCCCGGGCGTCGTCTTCTTCGGGCTGCTCGCCAGGCGGGGGCCGCTCGACCTGAGGCTGGCGCTGGGTCTCTTCGTCTTCTATCTCGGGGCGTACCTGACCTTTCTCCTGCCGCTGCCGATGCTCTTCGTGGCGATCTTCGCCGCCGCTCCGGCCACGGGACGGGAGCCGGAAGCGGACATGGGACGCTGGATGACGTTCCTGCTGCTCTTCTCGCTCGGCGATATTCTTTATCTGTCGTTCGCCCCGTGGGGATTGTTCCGATACATGAGCGTCCTCCTGCCGCCCGCCATGATCCTGCTCGCGCTCGGCGTCCGCTTCATCCAGCTCCGCAGCCGCGCGGCGGGGCTGGTCGTGATCCTTTTCCTGATCTTCACCAACATCTTTCATCTGACACCGCTCGGCTTCGCGCAGACCCTCGGCACCCTGTCGGCCGACTCCTTTCCAGGGCCGGGTCCCGCCGGCTCGCCGCTCCTCGGCTATCTCTACGAACGGACGCACCGTTTCGAGGACCCCGAAGCGGCCCTCTGCGGGGCTCTGAACAGGCTGGCGCGCCCCGGCGACGTGGCGCTCGTGACCTACGGCGATCTGCCGCTGCAGTTCTGCAGCCCGCTGGTCGTGGCCGGCGGCATGCAGGGGCGGGAGCTTCCGGACAAACCGGATTGGATTGTGGTGCGGCGGTTCTTCGTCAGCGCCGACCCCGGAAAGGACCTCGACGTGACCCGCTTCATCCAGGCTCATATCGACCCGGCCGCCTACGAGCCGGTCGACCTCGGCGTCGCCGACACCATGCTCGGCAACGACCCCGACCCGACGTACCACCTCTTCAGGCCACCTGTCGACGCGCCGCCTCTGGTGCTGATGCATCGGAAGCAAGAATGAGGCACGCCGAAGACGGACCCGCCGGGTCGTCCGAACCCTCGCCGGCGCGCGGGGCAGCGGTGTCGCCCGAACCCTCGCGATCGACCGCGCCGGCGCGCGACCCGGGCGAGCTTCTCGCCGGCGGCATTTTTCTCCTCGCCATCCTGTTCGCCGCCGCCGTCCGGGTCAGGCTCCTCGAGATCCCGCTCGAGCGCGACGAGGGGGAGTACGCCTATGCCGGACAGCTGATCCTGAAGGGGATCGCGCCCTACCGCCTGGTCTACAACATGAAGCTCCCCGGCACCTACGCCGCCTACGCCCTGATCATGGCCCTGTTCGGTCAGACGGTGCGGGGGATCCACCTCGGGTTCCTGCTGGTCAACGCGGCGACCAGCTGGCTGATCTACCGCGTGACGCGCCGGTTGTTCGGCTCGTTCGCCGCCGCGGGCGCCGGCGCCTCGTACGCCCTGCTCTCCCTTTCTCCCTCGGTTCTCGGCCCGTTCGCCCATGCGACGCATTTCGTTCTGCTGCCGGCGCTCGCGGGCCTGTTGCTTCTGCTCGATGCGATCGACGACGGACGAGCGGCGACGCTTCTCGGCGGCGGGTTCCTCCTCGGCCTCGGCTTCGTCATGAAGCAGCATGGTCTCTTCTTCATCGCGCTCGGCCTGCTCTGGCTGATGCCGCGCTGGCTCAGGCTCCCCCTGCGGCGTGTCGCCCGCGAAGCGGGGCTGTTCGCGCTCGGAGCGGGGCTGCCGTTCGCGCTCACCTGCCTGACCCTGGCCGCCTGCGGCGTCTTCAGGCAGTTCTGGTTCTGGACCTTCACCTACGCCCGGGTCTACGTCTCCGAGGTGCCGTTCGCGGATCTGCGGCGGATGCTGCCGGGCACCCTCGTCGAAATCATCAGACCGTTCTGGCCGATCTGGCTTCTGGCCGCGGCGGGAACGGTGGCGCTCTTCAAGGAGCAGGAGTACCAGGGACGGCGCTACCTCGTCACCACCCTGCTCGGCGTCTCGTTCCTCTCGGTGCTGCCGGGCTATTACCTGCGCCAGCATTACTTCGTCCTGCTCCTGCCGGCGGTGGCGCTTTCGGCCGGCGTCGCGATCGACGCCCTGCGCCGGCTGCTGCGGGAGATCGGCCAGCGGGAGATCGCGGCCTCGGCGGCGGCGCTTCTGCTCCTCGCCGCCGGGTTCCTCGCGCTTTATCCGCAGGCGCCGTATCTTCTCGGCACCACCCCGCCCGAGCTGTCGCGCTTCATCTACGGGACGAATCCGTTCCCCGAGGCGGTCACGATCGGCGCCTGGCTCAAGGCGCGCTCGGAGCCTCAAGATCAGATCGCGGTTCTCGGATCGGAGCCGGAGATCTGCTTTTACTCCGGCCTGCGATCGGCGACCGGCTACATCTATATGTACGGCCTGATGGAAAAGCAGCCGTACGCCGGCCGGATGCAGCAGGAGGCGATCAAGGAGATCGAGGCGGCCGCGCCCCGCTTCCTCGTCTTCGTGAACCTCCCCGAGTCCTGGAGCTGGCGGAACGATTCGGACAGGACGATCCTCGACTGGTTCAGGAAGTACGCCGGGGCGCGGTACGATCGAGTCGGCGTGACGGAGCTCTTTGCCGACGAGGAGACGGTCTACACCTGGGGCCGCGATGCCGCCACGCTCGCCCCCCGGAGCCCGCTGCATATCTACCTCTACGAGCGCAAGACGCCGCCGCCGGGAGGATCGGGCTGAAATGCCCCCCACCCGCGCCCGGCATGTCGTCCTCGGCTTCATCCTCGGTCTGACCGCGGTCGCCTATCTCGACCGGGTCTGCATCGCCATCGCGGCCCCCGCGATGCAGGCCGACCTCGGCCTGAGCGACGCCCGGATGGGATATGTCTTCAGCGCCTTCACCTTCGCCTACGCCCTGTTCGAGCTGCCGGGCGGCTGGCTGGCGGATCGGTTCGGACCGCGCCTGATGCTAACCCGCATCGTCGTCTGGTGGTCGCTTCTGACCGCCGCGACAGGACTGTCGCGCGGCTTCCTGTCGCTCTTCCTCGTGCGCCTGTTGTTCGGCGTCGGAGAAGCTGGAGCCTTCCCCGGCACCGCGCGCGCCTTCGCCCACTGGCTGCCGGCGCGCGAGCGCGGCCGGGCGTTCGGCCTGGCGGTGATGTCGGGGGTTCTGACCGGCGCGGTGACCCAGCCGCTCGTCGCGTCCCTGCTCCGGCTGATCTCATGGCGGGCCCTGTTCGGCTCGTTCGGCCTGGTCGGCATCGCCTGGGCCGCGGGGTTCTATCTCTGGTTCCGCGACGACCCGCGCCGGCACCGGGGCGTCAACGAAGAAGAGCTGAAGCTCATCGGCCGGGAGCCGCCGCGGCCGCGCGGCGCCGTCCCCTGGAAGGCGATGGCCCGCAGCCGCACCCTTCTGGCGCTCTGCCTCATGTACATGAGCGCCATCTACGGCTGGTACTTCTACCTGACCTGGCTGCCGACCTACCTGATGCGCGCCCGCGGCTTCGGCATGCGCGAGGTCGGCTGGCTGGCGGCGCTGCCGTATCTCGGGCTGGGCGCGGGCGTGCTCGGCGGCGGATTCCTCAGCGACCGTCTCTCGCGCCGCTGGCCGGCGCGCCGGGCGCGGCGCCTGCCCGGCCTCGCCGGCCCGCCGCTGGCCGCATGCGCCGTCGTCGGCGCCGTGCTGACGCACGACCCGGTCGCGTCGATCCTGCTGTTCTCCGCCGCCGCCGGTCTCGGCGCCCTCGCGGTCGCGCCGGCCTGGGTCGTCTGCCTGGAGATCGGCGGCGCGAACGCCGGAGTGGTCAGCGGCGCGATGAACACCTTCGGCAATCTCGGAGGAGCTCTCAGCCCGCTGGTGGTGGGCCTCTGGCTTCAGAGGGGAGGTTCCTGGGACGCGCCGCTTCTCAGCCTGGCCGGTTTCTATCTGCTGGCGGCTCTCTGCTGGCTGGCGATCGACCCGGAGCGCCCAATCAGCCCAGCTTGATGCCGCTGCGCTCGAGGGTCGCCTTGAACTCGCCCTTGTTGACGGCGCAGGCGAGCGCCTCGGGCGGCTCGACGAGACCCTTCTTGACCAGATCGAGCAGCGCATCCGAAAGGGTGACCATGCCGATCGCTTTGCCGGTCTGCATGATCGAAGGGATCTGAAAGGTCTTTCCTTCCCGGATCAGATTGCTGATCGCCGAATTCACCAGCAGGATCTCGAGCGCCGCCACCCGGCCGCCCCCCTTCTTGCGGCAGAGCGTCTGGGTGATCACCCCTTTGAGCGATTCCGAGAGCATGGTGCGCACCTGGTTCTGCTGATCGGGAGGGAACTGATCGATGATCCGGTCGACGGTCGACGGCGCCGAGTTGGTGTGCATCGTCCCGAAGACAAGGTGGCCGGTCTCGGCCGTCTCGATGGCGATCGCCACCGTCTCGAGATCGCGCATCTCTCCCACCAGAACGATGTCGGGGTCTTCGCGCAGGGCGGCCCGCAGGGCGTTCTTGAACCCCTGCGTGTGATTGCCGACCTCGCGCTGATTGATCAGCGCCTTCTTGGGCGGATGGACGAACTCGATCGGGTCTTCGATGGTGATGATATGGACCGACTCGTTGGCGTTGATATGGTCGATCATCGCCGCCAGCGTGGTCGATTTTCCCGACCCGGTCGGCCCGGTCACCAGCACGAGCCCCTTGTGCAGCTCGCACAGCTGCATGACGGTCTTCGGCAGCCCCAGCTTCTCGGCCGAGGCGATGTCGGTCGGGATGACGCGGAACACCCCGCCCATGCCGCGGCGGTCTTCGAACAGGTTGCAGCGGAAGCGGGCCAGCCCGGCGATCTCGTACGAGAAATCGACGTCGTGCGACCGCGAGAACTCGGCCAGCTTGGTCTCGGGAGCGATCGCCAGGAGCAGCGCGCTCACCTTCTCGGCCGACAGCACCCCGCCGTCTCCGATCGGCACGATCTCGCCATCCTTGCGATAGAGCGGCGGATAGCCCGAGGAGAGATGAAGGTCCGAGCAGCGCTCCTCGACCATCTTGGCGAACAGCGCCTCGATGACCGGCAGCGCCTTGCCGGCCGCCGCCGGGCTCACGGACCGCGGACGGGCCGCGGCGGCCGGAGCGGGAGGCGCCTCGGGAGCCGGAGCGGAAGCGGCGGCTTCGTCGCCGCCTGCCTCATCCACGGCTCCCTGCGCGGCCGGAGAAGCGTGCATCTGCAGCGAGCCGCCGTCCCGGACCACGCGGACCATGAAATCGCCCGCCTCGATCGAGTACGGGAAATGATGCTCGCCATCCTCGGCAAGCGTCTCCGCCAGCTCGGAAGGAGCGATCTCCTCGAGCAGATCCTGGATCTGCTCGCTGGTGACCGGCTGGGGGCTGACGGTCTTGCGGGTCGACCCGATCATCAGGGTGACCTTCTCGCCGGTCGACAGCACCAGCCCGTCGGCGCGGAACTGGGCGATCGCCTGGATCAGCTTGTCGATGCGTGCCATCTATGCCGCCTTCGTGACCGCGATCCGCGCGATGCGCGACTTGTTGATCAGATGGATCGTCCCGTTCTCGCGCACCGCCAGGAACCGCTCCCCCAGATTCAGGAAGTCGACCAGGCGCCGACGCCCCTCCGGCATGACGAACTCGACCAGCCCCTTGAGGCTGGCCCCGTTGTCGAGACTGACCTCGACGCGATCGGTTGAGACCGACACGACCACCGCGTCGGGGTCGTCGTCGACGCTCTGCTCGTCCTCGGCCGGCACCGACATGGTGACCACCGCGTCCCGCTGCAGGAGCACCAGCCGCCCCTTCCGATCGGTGGCCGGAAAGAACGGATCCGGCCCGTTGAGAAGATCGCTCGGTCTCTCGTATCCCGCATGGTGCGCCGCCTGTCCGGCGAGGTAGAGGCGGAGCGCGGCCGGCTTCTGCCCGGCAATCGTCACCTCCGCGGTGACCTCCCGCTTGGGGACCCGATATTCGTCCGCCATGCAGGTCAAAATGCGGCCGGGCGACTGACAAGTCAAGGCAGGGAGGGGAGATCGGCTCGGCGTGAGGAGCCGGGGCGGAGTTGCTCTCGCCGGGCGCGGGTCCGGCTCGCTGGCGCGAGGCCTCCCCTCATCGCGCCTCGCTCCTACCCACCGCGCTGTGGACCGCGCGGCGGGGCCCCGGTCGCTCGGTCGCTCATGGCCCGGCGAGAGCAACTCCGCCCCGGCTCCTCACCCCGTGGGGGTCTCCCCCCGCTGACCGACTCGCCAGCCGACACCCCAGACTAATGATGCCGCGGCCGACCCCAATAACAGCCCGGGCGGTGCGGTGGAGGTCCCCAACCCGAACCCGGATGGCGTGGGGAACAGGTTTTACTTCCACGATGGGTGGCGAGACGGGGGCGGGGACAGGGTCACCTCGGCGGGCCATGAGCGACCGAGCGACCAGGGCCCCGCCGCGCGGTCCACAGCGCGGTGGGTAGGAGCGAGGCGCGATGAGGGGAGGCTCGCGCCAGCGAGCCGGACCCGCGCCCGCCGAGGTGACCATGTCCCCGCCCGCCTCCCGTCCTCCCGACGTGAAAGCCTATTGCGATTTTCCCCGCAGACTCCTAGACTCCCGGGAATGGAGAGCTCCGGCTTAACCCGGCGTGGGTTCATGAAGTCGACGGCGGCGCTCGGCATCGGCGGCGCCGGCTGGCTGGGCGGAACCCACCTGTATCTTAAAGATGACCGCTGGACGCCGAACCGGTCGTTCTGGGTGTCGCGCGGGCGGGCCGCGGTCAATCCGCCGCTCAAGGGGACCGAGACCGCCGATGTCGCGATCATCGGAGGGGGCGTCACCGGTCTCTCGACGGCGCTCCACCTCCTGACCCGGCATCCCGGGCTGAAAGTGGCCCTGCTCGAGGCGCAGTATGCCGGCTTCGGCGCCACCGGCAGAAGCGGAGGGGTGCTTGGGGACGGCACGGAGATCGGCGAGCCCGAGGGGACCGACGACAATGTCGCCCATGTCATGGAGATCATCGACAGGCAGGGGATCGCCTGCGACCTCGAGCATGAGCCGGCCACGCAGCTCGATCCTTATAAGTACGCCGTCGGCCTGAAGGGGGCGATCGAGAGGCTCGGAGCACGGGTGTTCGAGGGCTCGCGGGTCGAGGCGATCCGGCGTGGAGCGTCGGTCGAGCTGCTGGGGGACGGTTTCTCGCTGCGGGCGCCGCAGCTGGTCGTTGCGACCAACAGCTACACCCCGCGCCTCGGCATCGCCCCCGAGCGGATCGCGCCGGTGCATACCGGCGCCGCGGTCACGCCGCCCCTTTCAAAAGAGATCCTGCGCGACATCCCCGACGCGATCCTGGTGCACACCTCCCCCGAGATGTACATGTGGGGCCGCAAGACGCCGGACGGGCGGGTTCTGGTCGGGGCCGGCGCGAAATATTTCTACGGCGACGGCCTCTATCATTCGGGCGAGCCGTGGCTGTTCCGGGCGCTCCATCGATTGATGGAGCGCACCTTCCCCGCCCTGGCCGGCTATCCTTTCGAGCATTCCTGGACCGGCCCGATGGGGGCGACCTCCGACCAGGAGCCGATCATCGGCCGGCTCGGCGGCGCCGCCGGGGGTCGCCTCGGGGGCGGGGCGCGGTCGTCCCCCGGTCCGAGCGAAGGGAACATTTTCTATGGCGGGGCCTACAGCGGACATGGCATCGCCATGGGGACCAAGATGGGGTCGTTCCTGGCCGCCTACCTGGAGGGGGAGCGGCCACCGGCCTGGCTGCTGCGCCACACGGTTCCGATGCCTCCCGAGCCCTTCCGGTATGCCGGCGTCAATATGGTCATCAATATGATGAACCTCGGGCTCTACCATATGCCGAAGCACGATTGATGCTCACTCCGCGCGTTCGTCTCCGGATCCTGGCGGTCCTGTCGGTCGCCCTCTTCTTCGTGCCGATCGTGGCGCCGTTCGTGCAGGCGATCACCTGGGTCGAGGCGGTCCGCCTCGGCTGGGGAGGCAGGGCCGACCGGCTGAGCGTCGCCCTGGCCGCCTTTGGAGCGGGCGCCGGATTTCTATTGTTTCTCGCCGCGGAGTATTTGTGGGTGGTCTGATACAATAATGGGAATGCCCGCGAACAGAACGCTCGAGCGGTGGGTCGACGAGTGCGCCAGGCTCGCGCGGCCCGATCGCGTTGTCATGTGCGACGGCTCCGAAGAGGAGCGGGCGCGCCTGACGCGCGAAGCGCTCGAGAGCGGCGAATTGATCCCGCTCGACCAGCGCACGCTGCCGGGCGGCGCGTTGCACCGCAGCGCGCCGAACGACGTCGCCCGCACCGAGAAGCTGACCTTCATCTGCTCGAACGAGCGCGACGACGCCGGCCCGACGAACAACTGGATGGCGCCGCGCGAGGCGTACGACCGGCTCGGGTCGATCTTCGAAGGCTCGATGCGCGGCCGGACGATGTACGTCGTTCCGTTCCTGATGGGCCCGCCGGGCTCGCCGTTCCGCAAGGTCGGCGTCGAAATCACCGACAGCATCTACGTCGTGCTCAACATGCGGATCATGACGCGGATGGGCGCGGTGGCGCTCGAAGAGCTGGCCGGCTCGGACGATTTCACGCGCGGCTTTCATTCCAAGGCCGACCTCAACGTCGATCGCCGCTTCATCTGCCACTTCCCCCAGGACAACACGATCTGGAGCGTCGGCTCGGGGTACGGCGGCAACGCGCTTTTGTCGAAGAAGTGCCTGGCGCTGCGGCTCGCGAGCGCCCTCGGCCGGAAGGAAGGCTGGCTGGCCGAGCATATGCTGATCGTCGGCATCGAAGACCCGCAGGGCACGACCACCTACATCGCCGCCGCCTTCCCGAGCGCCTGCGGCAAGACCAACCTGGCGCTGCTGGTGCCGCCCGAGCGCTACAAGGGATACCGCATCTGGACCGTCGGCGACGACATCGCCTGGCTGCGCCCCGGGCCGGACGGCCGTCTGTACGCCGTCAACCCCGAGGCCGGCTTCTTCGGCGTCGCCCCCGGCACCAGCGCGCGCAGCAATCCGAACGCGCTGGCGATGCTGCAGCACGACGCCATTTTCACCAACGTCGCGCTCAAGCCGGACCATACTGTGTGGTGGGAGGGTCTCGAAAACCCGCCCGCCACCTGCACCGATTGGCAGGGACGCCCCTGGACCCCCGCGAGCCGCGAGACCGCCGCACACCCCAACAGCCGCTTCACCGTTTCGATCCGCCAGAGCCCGACCTTCACCGAGGCCTGGAACGACCCGCGCGGCGTCCCGATCAGCGCCATCCTGTTCGGCGCGCGGCGCGCCGCGGTCGTGCCTCTGGTCTACGAATCGTTCGACTGGCAGCATGGCACCTACCTCGGCGCCACCATGGCGTCCGAAACCACCGCGGCCGCCACCGGCGCGGTCGGCGTGGTGCGCCGCGATCCGTTCGCCATGCTCCCGTTCTGCGGCTACAACATGGCCGACTACTTCCGCCACTGGCTGGAGATCGGCGCCTCGCTGAAGAATCCGCCGCGCATCTTCCGGCTCAACTGGTTCCAGCGCGGGGACGACGGCCGCTTCGTCTGGCCCGGCTTCGGTGAGAATCTGCGAGTCCTGCGCTGGGTGCTCGATCGCTGCGCCGGCCGGGGCGAGGCGATCGAGACTCCGATCGGCATGCTGCCGACCCCGGGAGCGATCGACGTCGATGGTCTCAATCTGGCTCCCGCGGCGCTGCAGCGGCTCCTGGCGATCGATCGCGACGGCTGGCTGAGCGCTCTCGCCAGCCAGGATGAGTTCTTCGCCTCGTTCGGCTCCCGCCTGCCGGACGCGATGCACAAAGAGCATGACGCCCTGGCGACGCGACTCCAGCTGGCGGGCGCCAGCACCGGTCCGCGGGCCCGCTGAACGGTCCGCGTTGATCCTCCGCTGCGCCGCGCGGGCGACGGCGATTCTGACGCTGACCGCGGCCGGCTTCGCCGCCGAGCCGATTCCCCCGCAGACTCCTCGCGCCGCCGATCGTGATGCGCCGCGGGTCGCGGCATCCGAGGGCGGGGCGCTGCTCGACACCATCACCGTCATCCCCTCTCCCGACGCGGGGTCGTTCCAGCCGATGGCGCGATGGCGCGCCCCCGGGCGGCCGACGCTGGCGCTCGCCCTGTCGGGGGGCGCGGCGCGCGGTCTGGCGCACCTCGGCGTCCTCGAAGCGCTCGAGGAGGACGGCGTCGAGCCGGACGCCATCGCCGGCACCTCGATCGGGGCGCTGCTCGGCGCCTTCATCGCGGTCGGCTACTCGCCGGCCGACGTGGTGCAGATCCTCAAGGGGCGCGACTGGGAATCGATCGTCTTCGGGCTCGACCTGCGCAGCCGCGTTCTCTCCGACAGCGAGGATGTCCGGCAGACCAGCGCCCTGGTCGACATCCGGCTGCGGCGCGGGCGCCAGCTTCAAGTCGGGGCGCTGCTCGAGGGGCGCCTGCTCGAGCGCGAGCTGTATCGTTACTTTCTGAAGGGGCAGCTCGACTCGGACGGCGACTTCGATCATCTGCGGCTGCGGTACCGGCCGGTGGCGACCGACATCCAGAGCGGCAAGCCGGTGATCCCGTCGTCCGGGGATCTGGTCTCGTACGTGCGCGGCTCGTTCGCCATCCCCGGGGTGTTCCGCCCGGTGCCGGTCGACGATCACCTGCTCGTCGACGGCGGTCTGGTCGAGAACGTTCCGGTGCGTGCGGCGAAGTCGTTCGGCGCCGACGCCGTGCTGGCGGTCGACGTGACCGAAACCCTCGACCCGGAGAAACAGGTGCGCGGCGCCCTCGCTCTCGTGAACCGGTCGCTCGCCCTGGTGATGGCCACGACCACGCGCGAGTCGCTGGCGCTGGCCGACGTCGTCGTGACGCCGGCGGTCGCGCCGTTCTCCTCGGCGAATTTCACCGGGCATCTCGAAGAGCTGGTGCAGGCGGGGCGCGCCGCCTACACGCAGCAGCGCGAGGCGATCTGGAAGATCCTCGAGGCGCGATCGAAGCACCGCGCGCCGATCGACTACGCCGCCATCGAAGTGCGCGGCACCGCCCTGATCGATCGAGCGGAGCTCGCCTCCCGTCTCGGCGGCGCGTCCGGAACGGTCAGCCGTTTCCGGGTCGAGGCGGAGCTGGCCCGCGCCCTCAACCTGGGACCGTTCGCGTCGGGCCGGGTCGAATGGCGCGCCGCCCCGGGCGGAAAGCTCCTGCGCTTCATTTTCGAAGAGACGACCGCTCCTCCGGGGGCCGCCGCTGCTCCGGGGGCCGCCGCTTTCGTGGAGGGCGCCGCCGCTCCGGGGAACGCCGCTCTTCAGGCAACGGCCTCGGACGCCGGCACGCGCCCACCGCCCGAGCTTCTGACCGAAGAGAAAGAGATCGGACGGATCGTCACCGAGACGAAGGGGGAGATCCGGCTCGAGGTGACGCAACGCTTTCTCGCCGACCTGCAGGGGAAGGCGTTCGATTTCGACCGCCTGGCCGACCGGCTGGACGAGATGGTGGCGCGCGGCGCGATCTTCGATTGGACGCTGCAGGCGCGCCGGATGCCGGACGGGCGGATCGAGCTGCATGTCCTGGTGCGCGGCGACGACTACTGGGAAGGCTCGTTCGGCGGCGCCTTCCGCGGCGAGATGAGCTGGGCCGGTTATCTGCGTCTCGCCAAGGCGAACATCACCGGACGGGGCGACTTCGTCGACCTGA
>Ga0137398_10000450_pt1 | contig 14684 bp, 16 predicted proteins | sample czorhiz216metaG_FD_106659 | JGI IMG/M metagenome (GOLD analysis project Ga0137398, IMG submission 106659) | Vadose zone soil microbial communities from Angelo Coast Range Reserve, California, USA - czorhiz2.16 metaG | ecosystem: Environmental > Terrestrial > Soil > Vadose zone | place: USA...
CAATTCTGGAAGCCTGGAACGCTAGGGCCAGGTAGTTCTCTCGATAGAACCTCTGGTGAGGAGGATAGCCTCCTACCGTCGGCCATTCCATCCCAGGCCCTGTCCATCCAAGCACAGAGAGATCGTTTGCCGATCGCGAAGCACAGTTAGCAACTCTTTCGTTTCCGAGGTGCCAAGCTTGCGACAATCGTTCTTTTTACAGAGGACAACATTCTGTATTGTGTAGAAAATCACCAAGCCGTCATCGTTGTTGGACAGACTGGATGTGGCAAGACCACTCGTATGTCGCGTTTATGTTTGGTATAGTCCACTCTCGTACTTATTCCTAGAAATTCCACAATACCTGCACGAGAGCGGGTGGTCTGCCGGGGGTAGGGTCATAGCCTGTACACAACCCCGTCGCGTCGCGGTTACCTCTGTAGCAACTCGCACGGCTTATGAGATGGGTTCAGTCGTGGGCGAGGAGGTTGGTTGGCTACCGGTCGCAAGTCTGTGAGATGTTCCTGAACTCTTGCTAGGTGGGGTACACTATTCGCTTTGAGGACGTCAGCAGCAAAGAGCTTACACGCATATGTTACATGACGGATGGTGTTCTCTTTCGGGAGGCTCTATTAGACCCTCTTCTGAGCCGCTTTAGTATAATTATGGTACGCGTGCCCTTGTTGAGTCCTTACTCTGTTTTTTTCTGATATATTGGTTCAAGGTTGATGAAGCACACGAACGCAGCGTATACACCGACTTGCTTCTGGCCATTCTGAAGAAGTAAGTCGTGCATCCCCGCCCAACTTACCTTCTAATACCGACCGAGTTCGTAGAGTGTGTCGGAAACGTCCCTCATTGCGAATTATCGTGTCGTCTGCAACATTGGATGCTACCGCCTTCCTGGAATTCTTCTCATCTCCACCAGACCCGATTGACTCCATAATTGTAAGCTTGGAAGGGAGGGCGTATCCTGTTCAGATAACTTATCTGGAGGGACCGACTGAAGACTACGTACGCAAGGCTGCGGAGACTGTGATGTCCATACATAGGCAGGTTCGTTCCACCCGTTTACTCATTCGTGAGATTGTCCTAACGCTCTTCAGCATGGCAAAGGGGACATCTTGGTCTTCCTGACTGGTCGAGAAGAAATAGACAGGTGTCTGGAAGAACTGTTGGATGGTATATCTTCGTCAGTGACTTCGAGTTGGGGCATCTGGAATGAAACTAACTTAAGGAACATTCTCCAGACTCCCGGAAAAAAGGCTGCGCCTAAGGCCTATGGCACTGCACTCCGGTCTCACTATGGCCGAGCAGATGGAGGTTTTTGAACCTTCTCCCTCAGATGCCAGGAAGGTTGTAGTGGCCACTAACATTGCTGAGGTCAGTCCCCATCCATTCGCAACTACCCAATCTTGATCTTTCCACTCCATCAGGCGAGCATAACTATTGAAGGCATCAAGTTCGTTGTGGACTGTGGTTTTGTGAAGGTAGTCAATGCATCTCTAAGATGGAACTGCATTAATCTTTTCTGTCTAAGGTTCGCATGTACGACGGTTCTGTCGGGCTGTCGTCATTAAAAGTTGTTCCAATATCTCAAGCATCGGCGATTCAAAGGGTGGGAAGGGCTGGTCGGACCTCTGAAGGGTTGTGTTATCGCCTTTACACTTTCTCCAACTACAATCAGTTGCCCGCTGTCACTATGCCGGAAATCACTCGCACGGAGCTTTCTTCCGCCATTCTTCAGCTGAAGGCTTTGGGCATTGATAACTTTATGAAATTGCAATGGCTGACGATCCCGCCATCCGAATCAATTGCTCAGAGTCTCAGCTCTCTAATCATTCATTCAATCATAGATAATGACGGTCGTTTAACGTCTCTTGGCACGAAGGTAGCGGAGATCCCGCTAGACGTCAAGGCGGCTTGCGTGGTAAGTCCTTTAGACGACGATCTAGAACTGCTGACGCATTATGCATTTAAGTTGCTTGACTCTCAAAGGTTCAGATGTGGGGAAGAAATTCTGGCGATCATCGCAATGACCGCTGTTCAGGTATCGGTCCCACTTTGTGCGATCGACTTCGATCCGAAACAACTTTCCGTCTTACAGGACGTCTTTATAATTCCCGCAGGCGCTGCAGGCGCCTCCGCTGAACTCGAACGTAGAAAGTTCACAGCTGAAGAAGGGGTATGTCATGTCAGTTCCACTCTACAGGAAGATGATTATGATTTCGTAGGATCATCTCACTCTATTAAATGGTGGTTTCTCCGCTGGGATGCCTACATGCGCTGACGTTCCACATAGCATACAATGCCTTCGTTAGTCATGGAAAATCGTCATCATGGTGCAAATCGCATGCACTGTCTTTCAGGGCGCTGTCACGCGCCGTTTCAATTCGTTCCCAATTGAAGAAATATATGCTGCGTTTCAACGTCCAGATAGAAAGTTGTCAAGGCGATGCTAAACGCCTGCGGCAGTGTCTGGTCAACGGATACAAGCAGAATGGTGCACGATGGATTGCTGATGGAACGTACAGGTCTATTCGAGGCAACACTGTAAGTGCTCCTTGAGATTTCCTCTGAGAATCCCTGCTGAGGTACATTAGGTGCTACATGTTCACCCCAATTCTACTCTGTTCACAAGGAAACCGTCTTCGGGTTGGGTTATCTTCCACGACATTGAGGAGACCAAAAAGATACAGTGAGCCTTTAGGCTTCTTGGTTGACGCCACTTCATCGATAACATTGATATTTAGGATGTCCATAATAACTGAAGTTGAACCAGAGTGGTAAGTGTCATGACACGTCACTACCGTATGGAGTACCTCACATTGCATGGCAGGCTATTGGCCCAAGAAAATTAATCTCCTGTACTTTCGTATAAAGCTTGGGAAATGTCCAAAAAAAAAGGCAACGCAAGAAACGCAAAACCATGTTTTCTTTCAGTCGGCATATTACAGACCCCGAGCCTCAATGACGTGGTGCGTCAAAAGGGGGAGTTTGCAATCTTCAGCTGCTAGGTCTAGAAACACCACCCATTTCGAGGCCACGACCATTCAACGCCCAGAAGGTTACAATGTTTTGGACGAGCAGACGGCGTGTTGCAGATGATGTTCGGTGTACGGGTTTTCAAACTCGTTCCATTTTCTTCGGGGTGTATGAGCTTGGCCCCGATATTCGATACTTTATTAGGTCGACCCCGCGATAGTGGGTGTTTTTGATAGGACCCAAAAATATGTGATAGTGTATTATGAAGTTGCAATGGAATGCTTGAGGCGAAAAGAAAGGCTATGCGTCGGAGCCTAGTAGGCTTGTTTACAGGAACTTGTCAGCCCTGTCACTACCACTACGTGTAACCTTTTTGTTATATCGTAGCGGTTCCCCCTCAAATCTCGTGGGTAGGTCTCGCCTTTCCCTGGATTATCAATGCTCACGAAACTTCCTTGATTGGTGTAGAATGACATCGGTTGCGAGCATCCCTGTTTATATGCTCCCAGGTGCCCCAGCTCTGCAGCCACCGCGCACTGCGCTGGAAACTGGGGATCCAAATCTTGCGACCGAAGTCCTTCCTGCCCCTCCGACCCTGTCTTCTGTCCTCCAGGCCTCGGGCAAGCGAGATCCTCGGAAGCCCGTTCCAACAATGTCCTACCTACCACAACATGACCCCGGGACTACTTATGCGGGAGTTTTGACTGGGCCCATAATTGGCAGTCTGGAAAGTGTACCAGAGGTGGACGGACCAAGGCGTAAACGAGTACGACTAGACAAAGGGTGCGTGTTGAAATGGTTGCCTTTATGTACGCCAAAAAGTTCTTTTCACGACTCTTCTCCGTAACTTCACTCGCCCCGAATTAAATGATGGCTGACCACTCTTGTTCTACTAGGTCCCTCTCGCAATTAGCACAGCGAGGCGCACCCCGTCGGTTGAACACTCCACCGCAGGGACTGACGAATATCGATGCCCTTGAGCACATGGTCGCAGGGCAATTGGAGACTGACTCTCAGACTAACAGCTGGGATCCCGAGCTCGTTTCTCGGTCCAGTTCAGTCGCAATTCCTGAGGACGTGCCTCCAGGCTCAAAGGCCACCCGTGCGAAGGAGAAAGGCAAGGGAAAGAATAAGGAGAAGGACGGGGAAAAGTTGGTTAGCAGGGTTAAGGAGGAGCCATTGCCCGCTGCACTTCCACTTTTCAACAGTGTCTCTTCCGCGGTAACTGCTCTCCACCTCTCATTCTTTATGGTGTGCTCATTTTGCTAGCGAAATGAGGATCATTGCTCCGCTTGCCGATCATTAGGGTCACTGGTCTACTGCGATGGTTGCACTCGGGCGTATCACCTTTGGTGTCTTGATCCGCCAATGGAGGCAGCAGATATTCCGGAGGGAGAAAGTAGGTGGTTTTGTCCCAGTTGCGAGGTACACCAGGTAAGAGAATGAATGCATTCAACCGTAGCCGAACCCTCTATAGATCGTCTCATTTCGATGCCGCTAGAATCCGCCGTCAATGCCACCATCAACTCTGTTATCCCCGCTCCTTCATCATGTTCAGAGCAGTCCGCCTGTGGAGTTTCAGCTTCCTGAAGATATCCGTACTTATTTTAAGTTTGGTGAGTTTTTGGAGAAAACCATCCCACGGTTGTCTGATAGTGTAATCTCCTCAGTGGGGAGTAACCCTCGGGGGCAATACGTGGATCTTTCGTTGATCAAAGCACCACGCCTCAAGTAGGTGTTCCTCTTGAGGCTTGCTCTACGAATCGCATTTAATTTTCTTTCGCCAGCCGGTATGGTCAGATGGAGTATCGCGACCCTTACCGCACGAAGGACAAGAATGGCGCCCCGGTGCTTTGTTTCCGTTGCGGCACGTCTGCCCTGCCCCGAACGATGTCCCAAGATACACTCACCTCAGAGAAGAGGTCACGGCGGCAGAGCACACATGACCCTGACTCAGAACCGTGGAGGAGCATAGTTTCTTGCGATTACTGCCCACTTCACTGGCATCTCGACTGCCTCAACCCGCCCTTGTTCACCATTCCCCCATTGGACAGGAAGTGGATGTGCCCGAACCACGTGGATCACACGCTTGTAAGCACTTGTCATCTCATTTATGACCGTTCTTGTTCTGAGATGAGGGTAAAGCGTATCAAGTATCGAGTCCCAAGGCAGAATCCCACAGTAATAGATGTCGTCCGGCCTGGGCAGGTGAATAACGGAAACGTTGAGATTCTCGATGTTGAGACGTCATCAACGCACGATAAAGTCGCCGTCGACGAAGTCTTTATCAACGGAAAGAGATATCGTATTCCCGAGCGCATCATCAAACTTGACTTTTGGGACAAGGTTCATGGCACACACTACCCTAATCAGAGGTCTGCATAGGCGTTACCCGTTCCCTTGACAATTTATAAAATGATCTAACAGGTCCAAAACTGGCGCTGATGCACCTCTGTCACCGCTTACGTCTTTAAGCTCTTTGGATGGTGATGAAAACGAGACGATCAAAAATTCTCTACGGGGGATGGGTGTCGAGGACGTTCGGCTCGCTTTGGTAGGCTATACCACCAGTGTTGGGTATCGAGTCTTGCTGTTGACGTCATGACAAGCTGCTTCTAGACATGGCACAAACCGGAATCTCATCGGAAGAATCAAGTAAACCCACATCTTCGCTCAAACCCATCGAAGGTTTCGCCAAGGACGAAACGGACTCTCAGGGATGTCAAGATCCTATATTCCCCGCACCAACTCACTCAGAATCGGGCCCTTCTGAGACAAAGCTTGCCGAAAGAAGTTCAGAACGAAAGCAGCCGGCACGGGCGTCAAAACGCGACATTGTATTTGTAAGGAAAAACTGACGTATGTATGTATCAATTGAATACTGAGCCTGGACCCATTTGTAGTCTACCGCCTTTTTCGAGAGTAACGGCTCGGGCGACGAAGAGCAAGGTGTACCTGATTTAAGACGCTCCGCAGCTGGCGCGGCAGGTCGGGAGCGCAAACGGAGGGCCGGGAGAGGGCGTCCTTCGCGAGGTCAAGGTCACCAAAGGTCTACGAATCGTGCCGTGAAGGGAGAGCCAATAATTGCACCCGTAACCACCGGACCTGTAAACTCGGCAGCGTCTGCACCCGCATCTCAGTCAAGCTCACCGATCGCTGTGGATAATAAGGCGGTGTCCAACCCAGTTACCCCTTCACAGCTTGGTCCAAACGCTACTCCGACGCTTAAAATCAGGTTACCGCGATTCAGTCTGGCGCCTGGTTTGTCCACCAAATCGGCATCGGCATCGCCTGTTCAGAAAAGAACGGGGGAGCGATCTCGCCGTTCGCTACGTCGGCAGACATCTACCACCGGATCTTCCTCGACATCAATTTCCAAGGGAGACGGGAGAGGATCAAGAGCAGAGAGCCCGCGAGAGTGATTTTTAATGATTATGACGTGTACCTTATTAGACCCCCAATACGAATGATTACATAAGGAATCCTCCTTGCTTGCATCAGCCAAAGCCGAGCTGACCCGACCCGCCCGAGGTTGAGCGCGCTACGATCAATCCACCTCTCTCTCCTCCACCCACCACCCATCATGGCTCTCTTCCGTCGTGCGAAGAGCTCCCAGCAGGCCTCAACTCCTCAAGGAGAAACGCCCAAAAAAGAGAAGACGAGTTGGAAGCGACCGGCCAGTGCGTCTTCCTGACTTTGCCGCTGACCCCTTGCTGAGCGCATTGCATAGATACCGCGTTCAAGCAACAACGGCTCAAGGCCTGGCAGCCTATTCTGACACCAAAGACGGTCCTTCCGACGCTTCTCATCATCGGCATCATCTTCGCGCCCATCGGTGCTCTCCTCATCATTGGCAGTAATAAGGTCTGTTTACCTAATACAATGCCACCCTCTCTTTGTTTTTCACAGTGCCTCCACAACATAGGTCACCGAAATTACAATAGACTACAGCGCCTGTGATGAGCTGACTCCAGTGGCAAATCAACAAGCTGCTGAGAGCAATCTCGTCAAGGTGCCAAATTATAGCTACCGTCTTCGCTCATCGCAGTCCGGTGCCCAATTCTCGGCGCCCCAATATGCGTTTATCAATTCGACCAGCAATAGCACCTCTCCCCAGTGCATCGTTCAGTTCGATGTTCCTTTCAACGTCTCATCCAGTGTACTGCTATATTACAAGCTTACCAACTTTTTCCAAAACCACCGTCGTTACGTTCAAAGTTTCGACGCGAAGCAGCTGAGGGGTGACTTACGCACGTTCAATGATCTGAAGAACGGGAACTGCAAGCCTGTTGCGACTGTCGGCGACTCCCAGATCGTATATCCTTGTGGGCTGATCGCCAACTCCATATTTAATGGTATGGTTATCATTTTCGTCGCGTTAATGGCCTTCTTACACCTTCGGTAGACACGTTCAGTAATCTCACTTCACTGAACGCGCCATCTGGGACTCCTTCGACCTACAACTTTTCGCAAAAGGGCATCGCTTGGCCAAACGAGGCGAAAAAATACGTCTCGCAGTCTGGGTACAATATCTCCGATATCGTCCCGCCTCCCAATTGGGCTGCGAGGTTCCCCAACGGCTACACGACGGACCAGCCACCACCCGATCTACGCGCTGATGAACACTTCCAGAACTGGATGCGCACGGCTGGTCTCCCGACTTTTACAAAGCTGTACGGCCGCAATGATCAGGATCAACTTATTCAGGGACGCTACCAAATCACCGTCGACATGAGTATGTTCTTCACGAGATTGTCAATATATTCGCTAGCTCATCTATGGTAGATTATCCTGTCAGACCATACTCCGGTACCAAGTCGATCGTGATATCGACTGTGTCGTGGATTGGGGGTAAAAATCCCTTCCTCGGGTGGGCATATGTAGCGGCAGCTGCACTTTTCGTGGCACTTTCTATTGCGGGTACTATCCGTCATGTTATGAAACCAAGGCGTCTGGGTGATATGTCCCTATTGTCCTGGAACCAATGACAGGCTCTTGGTCACGTTGTCTTCATTTTCACTATGTTTTTTTTTCACTTCATGTTTAAACTTGTACACTACTGTCATTCCAGCATATATAATGCGTATCCGCGTCGATTGTCTATACTATCTGGCTTTGAGAGTTAAACAACAACTTGCTGAATGTCACACTCTGGTTGAGGGCGCAAGCTAGGAGCTTGAGAGTATATTATAAGCTTCACGGCGTCCGAAACGAAGCTAGGTATTGGTTATTTCTATCTAGTGAAAATTGCTAGGGATCGTGGCAGCAGGAGCGGAACGAATGAGAAGGACATTACTCGTGAGATCGTGAGAGATCATAAAATTAACTTTGGGACGACTATATGGTAACCTTCCAAACCCAAAGCCTATTGTCGATGGAGCAGAGGACTAAGCTGTATGGAACCAAATTAGACTAGGAAGCACGACCTGGACGTTGTGAGGTGAGTCTCACGTTCTGCCGCTGCTGGCCCAGCGAGCTCATCGGCAATGACCGACCCTGTTGGCGGGAGGAGCGTCCGAACGGATCTCGCGCTGTGTACATGCCGAGGCTATGAATCGCGCCGAGTAGTAGCTCCTGCTCCTTCCTATAACGCTGATGTGCCTCATTCAGTAGGCGCTGTCGACACGGCAGTGTGTCAGATATCAAAAGGCGGAAAGGCAAGATATGCTTGTATAAGAAACGCTCACCTTGTGCCGTTTCAATTCGTCCTCTAGTATTCTAACTTGTGACCGGATATCAGTCTCGTCGAGCACACCACCCTGTACACCAGTCATTCTGGCTTCCGCACGAGCGAAAGAAAAGCGATGGCCAACTCACGGACGGAGCGAACTCTCGTAGTTTAGCCTGTTCCTCTTTAAAGAGCTTATCCTGTGATTTGATGAACTAGAGCGCGATTTTTTTTTAAAAGGGAAAAGGCATAAAGAAAAGGAGATCCCGTACTGTACGAGCTTTGGTCAGCTTGTCCTGTACAGTCTTCAATTGCTCCCTAAGCTGGACGTTGTCTTCGTGCATGCCCAGGACACGGGTTTTCACATCTTCCGGCACGCCTTTTCCTGACATCGACAAACGTAATTCACTAAAGGGTCTTAATTCAATCGACCTGCTAAACCACCTCACGTGGACAGTCGAGACGCACCCAAAGTCGCGTTCTCTTTGCAACATCTTCTCCCGCTGGTTAATCCCTTCGCTTTGAAGATTGACTTTTTCAAAGAGTAAGCTATTGATCTGTTCTAGTTGCATTTTGTTCTTCTCAGCAGCTTCTTTCACTTGTTGTTGAAGACGGACCACGTCCTCCTCCAGAGCCACTTTATCTTCATTGACGGACTCCCGCAGAGAAGCTAAGATGTCTACTTGATCCTTGTTGACCAGTACCACTGGATTAAATCATGTCAGAGACATAACGAAGGACTTGGTTCAAGACGGACGATCTGATTTCACAATGGTCAATTCCTTGGAGAGCGTGTTGTTCTGTACTTCAAGTTGCGCGTGGTCTTTCTTCAGGTTGTCTAGCTCGTTGACTGTCTCGTTCAAGCGCTGTCGTAGGGCAATAGCCGCCTCTGGTCTATATGATAGGTGAGGATCAGGCAGGGTACAACCACACTAAGCGTCTCATACCCATCACCCAGAGCCCTTCCGCTGCGAATCTCTTCAAGTTCATTTTGTAGAACGAGTTTCTCACGATGGGAGGCCAAGTAGTCTGCTTCATAACGAGCCTTCATACGGTTGGCATCATCCAGAAGGTTCTCGAGGACCAGAACTCTACTTGAGTCAACCTGGTTCGTTCTCAAGTCTTCAAGCTCTCGGGTGAGCTTTCGAACCTGGAGTTTTAAATCTGTCATAGTGGTTCCTGAGAGTGCGTCATCTAGCTCGCCACCGAGCCTGTTAGACAGGTCCTCATCTTCCTCTCCTCGGCCGGGGGTGCTCGGTTCTGCACCATGGCCCGATTGGCGTTTGGTTTGATCAGAAGCTATAGAGCGATGAGACGAAAGCTCCAGCTCGCGGACGCGTTCCTGGTACAGTTCTAGAGCCTCGGAATCCTTGGCACGTTCTTCCTGAGTTATTCGTAGCTTGGTTCTGGTTTGCTCCAGCTCAAACAAGGCAGTTTCGTGAGCCTTGTTGCGCGACGCAGCTTTGCTCTCCAACTCAGCAATTTGGCTCTTGTAAGACTCCATAAGCGGCTTGAATGCGGCCACCTTGCGATACTCTTCCTCCAAAGACGCGTTCTTGTCTACCAGATCTGCATTTTGTTTTTCCAGTGACTGCGAGACTCAACGACAAAGGGTACGTGTAGTATACTGACAAACGTACCTTCGCTGCTTGGCGGAGGTCGCCGGCGTCTTGTAGTTTCTTCTTGTACTTTTCCATCGCATTCTCCATTTTGGAAAGCCGATCTGAAGCGTGGCGGAGTCTTTCTCCTTATCAAAATATACTCCACAACTTCGAGGATATGCTTACTCGTCAACTTGATCCTTGAGACGCGCGGCTTCGGCAGCGTAACCTTGCAGCTCATCCACTCGATGCGTCAAGTCTGCCACGGCTCTTGTTTGTTTTTCAAGCTCTGACTCAGTAACCGCTAGATTCTCCTCGCTCTTCTGTCTGAATGAGGGATGATATGACGAATGAATTTTAAGAGGCAGTCCAACAACGTACAAATCGGCCCGCAGTCTGTCCATGTCGGCTTTCATTCCGACATCTGTCTTGTCACTTCTTCGAGTGTCCGCTTGATGCAATAACTCGCGTGTGCGAGCGAACGCGTCATCTCTTTCTGATAGGACGTCTTCAAGCTGGGATTGGAGTGAACGATGACCCTCTAGAAGTGCTTGGTGCGCTTTCTCGAGGGCGTCTTTCTCCAGCTGCAACCGACTGCGCTCAGATTGGAGCTGGTAGTAGTGGTCATCTCTACATCGATGAGCTACGATCAACGAAGTAGTTGAAGCGGTCACTTACTCGGTCTGATTCCGATCCTTGATACTCCGATCGCCTGAAGTGCGTCCGACCTTAGCCATAACCTGAATCCAACAACGTCAAATGACTCGCAAGGTCTGAAAGAGTGCTGCCGTACCTGTTCAATAGCCTTCATGAGACAGTGTTGGTCTCCTTCACTTAGGCCCTGAATTTTCTCAATGAATTCCTTGTTCTTATCGCATTGGACAGCAATGGCAAGTGTGAGTCGACACATTATTAGAGTGGATGGAACATTATATTCTTTTGCTATAGCTTGTAAGTCGGGAACTTGGAGAGTGTCAGTGAACTGTCCAAGAACATCGGAGAAATATTGCGTGATAAGTCGATAGACGCGCTTCAGGGCACTGAAACGCAGAACCCAGTTGTCGGGCGGCTCCTGCGAGGCACGAGAGGGCGATTGAAAGTATTCTGCATCTCTAAAGGCGTCTTACGAGTCAGAAGGGACGGTATAGACGGTGGATCATCGCACATGATTGAGAGTATCTCGAGAAGGCCAGCGCCATCGCTCAGGTCTGCGACGGTTGCAATAGAGCGATGTAGGTTGAAAGTAGAAAAGAATGCCAGAAAGGAATCAAGTTCTTTGTTTTGTGACTCTGCCATGTCGCAAGACGGTTTTCGTGTTGTTCGAGTGCGACTACTCGAGCGCTTATGTAATCATTATAATGTCTTGCATGTGACAAAATACCCAGGAGCAGTACTAGTTGTTGACATGCACCTCCCCAACAAGCCAGCACCACATACTGTGGGTAAGGGAGGGAGTGTGTAATAATGCAGGTGGTCACCCTGACAAGCGCCAGACTTCCCGCTCCTCCCACGACCACTGTCTCGGGCCTTGGCCTTGGTGTTCCCCGCAGCAGAGCTCTTCCATTGCGCTACCTGCCCCCTCTGTCCGAGATGGAGGCTAAGTTCTACTATGACGGCCTGCCTCTGCCCTGGTCTTGGTTGCTCGCACTATCACCATTCCGTAGGAGGCGCGCATCAACCCAGAAGCGTACTCGAAGGTCAAGGAGCTCCACGCCCGGGCCGTTGGCAACCACGCGCTCAAGGAGGGCTGGCAATACGAACTTCTTGTAGAACACGATATTACCGATGTCGATGTCGAGATCTGCGAGTCGGCCGTTACCCGCTCGGCCGGTCTCAAGCTTCTCGCGTCCGCCTTCCGCATCCTCTCCCCCACCGTAGATGTCCACGAACCTCTTAACGCTACGCTCGGTCCCCCCATCTGTGCCCAGCTACGCCTTGGGCTGAGGGTGCCGGAGGCTTCTTCATTATCGAGGGCGGGAATACTGAGAGGCTCCTCCTCGTCACCGCCCGCCACTACTCACCACGTCGTCTTCACGCTGGACAGAACATGAGCAAACACTTCGAGCATAAGCGACAGCCAGGGCTGTTAGAACATCACACTCCTCAGCGATGCGGCGCTGAACATGTACCTCGGAATCTATCCAGGCCGAGATTGGAGACAAGGCACTTATTGCCCAGTATATTGCCCAGTATCAGGAGGGGGCATATTAGGGCGGTGGTTTCGGCAGCGGTAGAGACTGGATCGAGCCTTCGGATGCACTTTACTCCTCGCGCACCCCGAGTTGGGCGGGCCTTGGTTTCGCGATTGAGGGGAAGGACGGCCCGGAAGCGAACAAGGAGCGCCAGAAGGCCCAGGTTGGGTCGAGTTGAACGAGGCGAGGAAGGCGATCGAATCGCTCAAGACCTTCTACCAGGACGTTTCCACTCACTGGGCCACCTCGGAGAGCCGCGTTCTGGGCCATGTCATCATCTCTCCTCCCATCCATGTTGGCGTCGGCAGCAGCAGCGAGGTTTATACCGAAGATTGGGCTGTCATCAAGATCTACGCTTCCAAGGTCAACGCGAGTAATTTCAACGACAATGACATCAAACTTGCCTGCTGAGATGTGAGTACCGAGGTTGATACCCGCATCTCAGCAGACTCGTTCACTCATGATGTACCCGAATCCACGGAATGCCCGTTCCTTCACGTACCTGGGCGACTGTCTTCTGATATTCAATGACACCATTCCGGACGAGGAGATGCGTCACCCGACTGTACTCGACCCGAACAACAACCCGTGCCTTGTGGTGATCAAGTGCGGTAACACCACCGGCCTGACCGTCGACCGTGCCAAGGACAATTGCTCCTACGCCCGTAACTACTACGGCAGTGACAAAGCCGAGACCTCTAAAGGATGCGTGATGCGCCCGTCCGACTCAAAGTACGGCGCTTTCTTCTTTGATCCTTAGGGAGAAATCCCCAGGAGCTGTGTCATGGGACTGCATGTCTGCATGGAGAATGGGCAGCGCCAGCAAGGCTGTGACCCTTCTACATTGCACATGACACGAATGTGATCACAATATATACAGTATAGCATGTGCCAACACATCCGAATGAGAGCGGAGAACCGGTAATGATTGACTACGACATGTGAGTAAGTAATCTTGTGCAATCGTCAACGTTCAACCTCCCCACATCTTAGGAAAATATATTGTTTCGCATGTTGCAATTTGCATAACGAGCACCGCACTCCCAGTGCTCATTCCAAACCATTCCTGCAAACCTTCCAATGTGAAAACGTTGAGTGTGAGCTGGCTGAGGCAGAGGAAACCCTTGTCTTTCAAAATGGTGCCATACAGTGCAAATACAACACCATCTTGTTGTGTTCTCCATTCGTGTCAAGAGAAGAGAACCAATGGATGATTGGGGGATTTGTTCAATACAGTAGACCAGATGGATACACCACTATAGATGAGAATGTCCTCTTTTTTGAAAAGCGGAGACATTCGAGTGAACAAGCATACAGAATTTGACCTTAGCTGATCTGCTTCTGTAGACACTCGGTATGTTACAGTTGTATACCGACAATTTTTAGTGATGAATTGGCTCTGCCAAGTCGCGGCGCTCCTATTCCAGGGGAAATGAGTGGTTCCATTCTGTGGGGAAGAGTGCTTCCATTACAGGAAAGAGCGCTTCCATTCCGGGGGAAAGATATACGGGCGGTTTGTCCTCCAAATGCAACCTCGGCGATCTATCTGTTCGCATGCGAATCAGCGGCGACCGGGATGATTTGAATCCTATAAAGTTGCAGGTGCACCAAACGCAACTCTGCACTCAGCTTACTACTACCAATTCAACTCGAGTCTGCTCAGAGTACTATCACAAGTGAGCCCAGGTTCTCTTTTGCCGCCTTCCCGTACTCAACTTCTCGTCTTGTCCTCTCTTCCTGCAGTGCCAGTGAACACCCCTGCTTCTATCTCTTCCTCCAAAGAGCTCGCCAGTAACGAGAATCCCGGCTCCCCTTTTACGACCGGTGCCTCCGAGTCCCCGCAAGGCTCTCCCCTTACGCTCCCATCTCCTCTGTCCGAGATCGAGGCTAAGTTCTACTACGCCGGCCTACCCTCTGCCCCGGTTTTGGTCGCTCGCACTTCCACCACTCCGTGGCAGGCCCCCCCGGGCCCGGAGGCGTACTCGAAGGTCAAGGAGCTCCGCGCCATCGGCAAACACGCGCTCACGGAGACCTGGGAAGACAACCTGGCTCTCAAGGTCCATGCCCTTCTGGACTTGATGACGGTGAACTGGACCAGCACAGACGTCGTCCGCATAGGGAACACCGGAGAGTCTTCCGCCCCTGTCATCCTCTGGATTGGCGTGATGCCTGCCTCTCTCTCTGGCAATGACGGTGTCAACGTGGCCTCCAAGTGCCGGGAGCTTCTTGTAGAACACAATGTTGCCGATGTCGACGTCG
>Ga0137398_10000451_pt1 | contig 14679 bp, 13 predicted proteins | sample czorhiz216metaG_FD_106659 | JGI IMG/M metagenome (GOLD analysis project Ga0137398, IMG submission 106659) | Vadose zone soil microbial communities from Angelo Coast Range Reserve, California, USA - czorhiz2.16 metaG | ecosystem: Environmental > Terrestrial > Soil > Vadose zone | place: USA...
CGGCCCCGAGAACCCGCGGCCGGACCAGGCATTCCCACGGGAGTGACCCGCGCGGGGATCCGGTTTCACACGTTCGTGCGGCCGCGGGACGCGGTGCGGCAAAAAAACCGAAGATTCGCGTAGTTACTTCGCGGCGGTCATCCGTTGAGCGGAAGATTTTGGGGGGTCAAGTCACCGCCCGCGTGCGATCAGAAATGGATCGGCTTTCCCCGTACGGCGTGCGCCGCCTCGGTCAGCGCCTCGCTGAGCGTCGGGTGCGGGCGGATGACGTGCAGCATCTCCTCGCTCGTCGCCTCGAGCCGCAGTAGCGACGCAGCGTCCCCGATCAGCTCGGTTGCGCGCGGCCCGACGATGTGGACGCCGAGGACCTCGTCGTATTTCTCCTCGCCGACCACCTTCACCATGCCCTCGTTCGAACCGAGGATCTTCGCCTTCGAATTCGCGGAGAAGGGGAAGACGCCCGTCTTCACCTTGTATCCGCGCTCCTTCGCTGCCTGCTCCGTCAGTCCAATGGACGCGATTTCCGGATCCGAATAGGTGGCGCCCGGGACGAGATCGAGGTTGGGCGGATGCGACTTCTGCCCCGCGATCCGCTCCATCACGAAGATCCCTTCGGCGGAGGCGAGATGCGCGAGCTGCGGATGGGCGCGCCCCGGAACCGCCACGATGTCACCGATGGCAGAGAGCCACGGCTCGCCGGTGAGCATGGTGTTCGGATCGACGACGACGAAGCCGCGCTCGACCTTCACGTTGGGGAACTTCTCGAGGTCGAGGTTCTCCGTGACCGGCCGGCGGCCGACGGCGCACAGGAACATCTCCGCCTCGAGCTCCTGCGTTCCCTTGGAGGTGGTGACGGTCGCCTTCACTCCCGCCTCCGTGCGGTCCACCTTCTCGAGCTTGGCGGCGGTCAGCGACTTGATGCCCCTGCGGCGGAATCCCTTCTCGAACTCGGCGGAGATGTCTTCGTCCTCGAGCGGGACCAGCCGTGGAAGCAGCTCGACGATGGTCACCTCGCTTCCGAAGCGGCGATAGACGGAAGCGAACTCGACCCCCACGGCGCCGGCGCCGAGGACGATGAGACGCTTGGGGACCACCTTGTTGTCGAGCAGCTCGTCGCTCGTGACGATGTAGGGAGGCTCGACTTTCAGACCGGGGAGCAGGCGCGGCGCCGAGCCGCTCGCGAGCACGACGTGCTTCGCCTCGATGGTCTGGTTGCCGGACGATCCGCCCGACACCGCGATGCGCCCGGGGCCGGCGAGACGGGCGTGCCCGTGCACCCGTTCCACCTTGTTCTTGCGGAAGAGGAACTCGACGCCCTTGGCGTTCGAGCTGACCATCTTTTCCTTCCGTTTCAAGACCCCGGCCATGTCGACCGAGATCTCGCCTTTCACGTCGATGCCGTGCTCCTTCGCCTCGCGCGCGACATCCAGTACCTCGGCCGAGTGGAGCAACGCCTTGGTGGGGATGCATCCGCGCAACAGGCAGGTGCCGCCGAGGCGCTCGTCCTTGTCGATGCAGGCGACCTTGAGGCCGAGTTGCCCGGCGCGGATCGCGGCGACGTAGCCGCCCGGTCCGGCCCCGATCACGGCGACGTCGTACTGGGGCACTTCCCGCTCCTTGCAGAAGGGCGCGTGGAAGTAGCCTCGCGCTACCTGCGTGTCAAGGCGGGGGCCGGTTGGCCGTGGCGCGCGGGCGGAAGAGCGAAGAGCGGAGCCGCTTGATCCGACCCAGGCCCTGTTTGCCCAGGTCGACCGCTCGCGTCCTGAGCTTTCGCGCCCAGGCGAAATGGGCACCGAGCAGGGTCAGTCCGACGAGGATGAGAGGAATGCCGGGACCGGGAAGGATCAGCAGGGCCACGCCGACGACAAGGAGCACGATCCCGATCGAGATCGTGAGCGCCTTGCGCGCGTGTGCCGTCAGCCGGTCCATACCCACGAAGTAAGACTTTAGTCCTGCCCGCGCAAGCGGAACGCCCCCGTCAACCGCGCCGGACCGGGCTCAGGCCCGCCGATTCGCGAATGGCGCTTGCAAGTCCGCCCCAGTCCCAGTTCTCGCGGCCGCGGGCGAGCGCCGCAAGGAAATGATCGCGGGCGACGCCCCCGAGCGGAAGCGGCACGCGGAGATCCTCGGCCGCCTTCAGCATGAGGTTCACGTCCTTGAGGCCCAGTACCAGCGCGAAACCCGCGGGCTCGAACTCGGTCTCGGCGATGCGGCTGCCGTAGCCGCGGACGGCCGGGGCGTCGAGGAAGGTCGAGCCGACGAACCGCATCACTTCCACCGGATCGATGCCGGCCTTCTCGACCAGCGCCAGGGCCTCGCCCAGGGACTCGATGAGCGAGAGGATGAGGAAGTTGCCGCACAGCTTGACGAGGCTGGCCTGCCAGGGCTCGGCGAGCGAGAGCGACACCTTGCCGAGCGCGTCGAGGACGGGCGCGAGACCCGCGGTATCCCCGCCCGTCACGATCCACAGGAGCTTTTTCTCCGCCGCCTCGGGACGTCCGAACACCGGCGCCGCCACGTAACGCTGGCCGCGGGCGGCGTGCTCGAACGCGAGCCGGCGCGCGAGCGCGACGGAAATCGTGCTCAGGCCGAGATGGGTCGCTCCCCGCGGCAGATTCTCGTACAGCACGAAGGCAGCGGACTCGACCGCGGCGTCGTCCGCCAGCATCGTCGCGACCACCTGGGAGTCGCGCGCGATGTCCTCGATCGATCGCTTCTCGGCCACGCCCGGTGGCGCCTTCCCCGGAGTCCGGTTCCAGCCCGCTACCTGGAAGCCCGCGGAAGCGAGGTTCTGCGCCATCGGCCGACCCATGCGGCCAAACCCGAGAAAGCCGACCTGTTCCACGAGCTATCGCCCGAAGAGGGCGCGGAGGCGCGCGCCGAGCCCGTTGCCGATCATCGTCCCGTACACCTTGCGTCCCAGCCGGTATCCCTTCGCGCTGTACGGGTAGTACCAGAAGGCCGGGAAGTTGAAGCGCTCCAGGTTGACGTGGCGGACCTCGCAGAGATCGCGCAGGCCGTGCTTGCCGTGCACCCGCCCGAGGCCCGAGGCCTTGACCCCGCCCCACGGCGTCTCGGGTGCGGCGTGCGTGTAGAGCGCGTCGTTGTGCATCACCGTGCCGGCGAGAAGCCGGTTGGCGATGCGGTCCGCCCTCTCGCGGTCACGGGTGAAGACGTACGCGGAGAGGCCGTAGGGCGAGTCGTTGGCGAGGCGAACCGCCTCCTCTTCGGTACGGAAGGTGAGGATGGGAAGCATCGGCCCGAAGGTCTCGTCGCGGACGATGGCCATGTCCTGCGTCACGTCGGTGAGCACGGTCGGTTGCACGAAGCGGGCGCCGTCGGGCGTCACCTTGATCTCGCCGCCCGCCAGCACCTTCGCTCCGCGCGCCTTCGCGTCGTCGAGGTGGCGGCGCACGATGTCGACCTGCATCTGTGTCGTCATCGCCCCGACGTCGACGTCATGCCGGTTGGGCTCGCCCTGGCGCAACCCCTTGGCGATGCCGACCACCCGGTCGGTGAACGGCTTCGCCACGCTCTCGTGCACGTAGACACGCTCGATCGAGGCGCAGGTCTGGCCGGAGTTGGCGAACGCGCCCCAGGCGATCTTTCGCGCCGTCGTTTCCAGGTCGGCATCCTCGAGGACGATGGCCGGATCCTTACCGCCAAGCTCGAGCACGCACGGGATCATCTGCTCGGCCGCGGCGACGTTGACCTTGCGTCCCGTCGCGACCGAACCGGTGAAGATCACCATGTTGACGCCGGATTGCACGAGCGCACCGCCGACCTCGCCACGGCCTTGCACGACCTGGACGAGGCCGCGCGGCACTCCGGCTTCCTCGAGCAGCGAGCGCAACTTCTCCGCGATGAGCGGGGTGAATTCGCTCGGCTTCAGCACCACGCCGTTCCCGGCGAGGAGCGACATCACCAGGTCGCCGGCCGGGATGGAGAACGGATAGTTCCAGGGCGAGATGATGCCGATGACGCCGCGCGGGTAGTAGCGCAGGTAGCTCTTCTTGTGCGGGAACATGTGCAGCGGGAGCTTCTCGTCCCGCAGGATCTTGTGGGCGTGCTTCGCGAAGTAGTGCGTCAGGTCGGCGACCGGCAGCACCTCCATGAAGAGCGCCTCGTTCTTGGTCTTCCCGTTCTCCCGCACGATGAGGTCGCCGACCTCCTCGGCGCGATCGAGGAGCAATTGCTTGAACGCGAGGAGGACCGCGACCCGGTCGCGGAGCGGACGGCCGCTCCATTCCAGCTGCAAGAGGCGCGCGGAAGCCACCGCTTCGCGAACCTGCGCGGGGGTCGAGACGCGCACCTCGCCGACCAGCTTGCCGCTTCCGGGCTCGTAGACGGCCAGGGTGCCGTGCGGGGTCACCGTCCCCTGCGGGGGACGGGCCGACGGCGTCGTATCGTCGAAGAGCGGACGGTCGAGCGGGAGGACCTGGGGAACGGTCTCGGCCATGGCTTCTCTCCTTGCGAGGTCCCGCCGTAACGCCCCTTGCCGCACGATGTCAATCGAAGTTGCGGCGGCCTGCCGCACACCTCGACGCCGGGTCGCCTCTCGCCATACAACAGCCGCGATGGAGTTGCGTCTCACAGTGCCGGCTGCCGACGCGGTTCGTGCCCGTGCACGTGACGCGGGAGTCGCCGGCCACGTGCTCCGGATCGCGGTGGTCGCGGGGGGCTGCCACGGACTCTCCTACGACCTGTATCTCGTGCCCGAGGCGCTTCCCGAGGACGCCGTCGTCGAGTCTTCCGGCGTCCGCGTAGCGGTGGACGCGGCGAGCGCGAGGCTCCTCGACGGGGTCGTCGTCGATCTCCGCGGCCGCTCCTTCGTCTTCCAGAATCCCAGCGCCCGGAAGTCCTGCTCTTGCGGCGCGAGCTTCGAGGTCTAGATGCCGAAGCTCCTTCGCACGCTCGCGGCAGTCCTCACCGTCGCGGTGCTCACCTGTCTCGTAGGGTTCGTGCGTGCACGAGTCTCGGGCGGTCCCGCGGAATCGGCCCGCGGCTGGATGATCGGCCTTCTCGTCTGCTTCGGAGCGATGGGCCTGGCGGCGCTCTACATGGCCGCCGTCGGCGTCTACCACACCATCCTCGCGCTCTTCGGATGGGACGGCGGACCGGGCATCCTGCGCAAGAATCCGCACTACGTTCCGGGCAGCGACGAACCGCTGCCGGACGATACGCCCCTCAACTGACTACTCATCCTGCGAGAGCGCCGCGACGACGGACTCGCGACGCGACTCGAAGAGGCGGGCAGCGAAGGCGAGGAGTCCGCCGTACGCGACGCTCATCGCGACAGCCAGCCCGAGAAAAGCGACCGCCGGCGGCAATCCGAGAACGGCCGCCAACGCGAAAGGTCCCCAGGCGGCGACGCTCAAGAGGAGGAGCACGAACATGCGGGATCCCACGGGCCCGCTGCCGCGAACCCGTCGCAGGCGCATCCCGCGAACCGGGACCGGCCAGAGCACGCTCGAGACGTTTCCGACGGTGGCGAGGAGCGGGAAGAGCGCCAGATGCGCGAGGAGAGCGATCGCCACCTGCTGCGCCGTGACCGGTCCGGTCGCGACCGCCACGATGACGAGCGCTGCGAAGATGAGGAGCGAGAAGACGTAGGCGACGGCGTTCTTGGCGACGAGGACCGCGCGAGGGGACACCGGCCACAAGAACCATGCCCGCGCTCCGCCGAGATCGCGGCCGAAGCAATTGGTCGCAATCTCCAGCACGCCGAGGTGCGCGTAGACGGCGGCGAAGAGGAGCGGCTCGCGCCGCACGAATCCGGCCGCGTCGCGGAAGAAGACCGAACGCAGGACGAGGAAGCCGACCGACACGAGGACCAGCTGGAGCCAGCCCACGCGCAGCACGGTCTTCGTCTCCTTCTCGATCAGCGCTGTGAGCCGATCGGGGAGGCCAGGGATGCACCAGCCCCGGCTCTTGACGGCGGCCGCGGCTGACGGCGTTGCCTCGACGGGACGTCGCGCTTCCCGGAGCGAGATGACATGTGCGAGCGAGGCGGAGGCGAGCCCGACCACGAAGAGGAGGATCGCGAACGCGAGCGCGCCCGGAACGTCGCCAAGAGAGAGATGCTCCGCGAAATGGGCGGCCCAGCCGGGCGGTGTGTACTCGACCGCCTTCCAGGCGGTACCGGCGAAGAGGCTCCCCATGCCGCGGCGGCCCGCCCGGGCGATCCCGAGCTGGAACGAGGTGAACGCCGCGGCGAAGAACGCGACACCGGCGATGCGGCGCACCGCGGGATGCGCATCGAGCGCGCCCGAGAGGGTCGCGACGAGGTGCAACAGGCCCGCTACCGCCCAGACGCACAGCGCCTCGGCGCTCAGCAGCGCGAAAGCGCCAGGCATGCCAGGGATGCGCGAACCGGCGAACGCCATCGCGAAGAGGATGGGCCAGAAGAAGAGCCAGGCCGGATCGAGCAACTCGGCGGCGAAATTGAGCGCCGAGACCAGGCGCGGGGGCACGGCGAAGACGAGGAAGCGGCGCGGGTCGAAGAGCGCGCCGCTCTGCCCCCTCGGAAGAAGCGCGAACCAGATCCGAGCCAAAAGCACGCCTGCGAGCCAGGTGGCGAAGATGGCGACGGCCCCGCCTCGCGCCTCGACGCGCCCGGGTGCCTCCTGCAGCTCCGTCGCCTTCATCCAGACGCCCGCCGCCACCGCGCAGCTCACTGCGAGGCCGAGAAGCAGGGACAACACGGAAAGAACGAGCCGCCCCCACTCTCGGCGCCTTGCAATCCTCCGGAGCGAAAGCGTGACCCGCAGCCAGATCAGGGCCCTGGTCTGGTCCGCGATCGAGATCAAGGCAAAAAACTCAACGCCCGCGCCGCGCCCCGGCCCTCACCCACGAGATGGACGAAGGCGTCGTTGAGGGTCTGCGCGAGCGGCACCGCGGAGACGACGCTTTCCAGCGTTCCTTGCGCGACGAGCCGGCCCTTGTGGATCACGCCGACATGGGAGCAGAGCCGCTCGACGACCTCGAGGACATGGGAGGTAAGGAAGACCGTGAGCCGGCCGCGCTCGACGAGCCCGGCGAGGAGCGCGGTCAAGGACGTCTTCGCGACGGCGTCGACGCCCTCGAACGGCTCGTCGAGGAACAGCAGCTCGGGGCCGTGGATCAGCGCCGCCGCGAGCCCGAGCTTCTTCTTCATTCCAAAGCTGTAGTCGGCGATGAGCTTGCGCCCGTCCTGGGCAAGCTCCATCGCCTCGAGTAGCTCGTCGGCCCGGCGCGCAGACTCGGGCCTGCCCAGTCCGAAGAGGCGTCCGACGAAGGTGAGGTGCTCGCGGCCGGTGAGGCGGTCGAACAGCAGCATTCCGTCGGGGACGACGCCGATGCGCCGCTTCACCTCCGTTCCCTCGCCCGTCACCTCGCGGCCGAGGACCCGGATGATGCCGGCGGTAGGCGCGAGGACTCCGGTGAGCATGGAGATGGTGGTGCTCTTCCCGGCGCCGTTCTCGCCCAGAAAGCCGTAGAAGCTCCCGCGGGGAACGCGGAGGTCGATCCCGTCGACCGCGAGCTGATCGCCAAACCGGCGGACGAGGCCGTGCGTTTCGATGGCGAGGTCGCCCCCGCCCGCCTCCTCGATCATTCTTCCTTCGCGAGGGCCGCGGAAACGCCTGGCGATCCGCCCGAAGCACGCTTGCCGAGAGCCACCGGCGCCGGCGCGACGACGCTGCCGCTGCGAGGAACGGCGGCCTTCTGCGCGAAGGCGAGCGACTCCGCGACGAGCTGTGCGTCGGCCCGCTCGACGGTAGCCGGGAGATCCCGCTCGGCGAGATGCGTGTGGACCTTCATCGAGCAGAACTTCGGCCCGCACATGGCGCAGAACTCGGCTGTCTTGAAGGCGTCGTGCGGCAGCGTCTCGTCGTGCTTCCGCTGCGCCGCCTCGGGATCGAGCGAGAGGCGGAACTGCTCGCGCCAGTCGAAGGCGTAGCGGGCGCGGCTGAGGGCATCGTCGCGGTCGCGCGCGCCGGGCCGGGCCCGCGCCACGTCCGCGGCGTGCGCCGCGATCTTGTAGGCGATGATTCCCTGGTGGACGTCCTCGGCGTTGGGGAGGCTCAGGTGCTCGGCGGGCGTCACGTAGCAGAGCATCGAAGCGCCGTGCCAACCGGCCATGGCTGCACCGATGGCGCTCGTGATGTGGTCGTAGCCCGGCGCGATGTCGGTGGTGAGCGGACCGAGGACGTAGAAGGGCGCCTCGAGGCAGACGTCCTGCTCGATCTTCATGTTCATCTCGATCTGGTCCATCGGGACGTGGCCGGGTCCCTCGATCATCACCTGGACGTCGTGCTCCCACGCCTTCCGCGTCAGGTACCCGAGTACCTTGAGCTCTGCGAACTGCGCCTGGTCGGATGCGTCCGCCAGGCACCCGGGGCGGAGCGAGTCGCCCAAGGAGAAGCTCACGTCGTACTTCTTGAAGATCTCGCAGAGCGCGTCGAAGTGTGTGAAGTACGGATTCTCGAGCCCCTTCGCCATCATCCACTGCGCCATGAGCGCGCCGCCCCGGCTGACGATCCCGGTGATGCGGTGCTGCGCCAGGGGAAGGAAGTCGCGCAGGATCCCGGCGTGGATGGTCATGTAGTCCACCCCCTGCTTCGCCTGGTCCTCGACGACGTCGAGGAGATCCTGCGCGGAGAGCTCCTCGATGCGCTTCACCCGCTCCACCGCCTCGTAGGTGGGAACGGTGCCGAGAGGAACGGTGCTCGCGCGGAGGAGCACGTCGCGGATGTGCGGGATGTCTCCGCCGGTGGAGAGATCCATCACGGTGTCCGCGCCGTGCTTGAGGCAGGCGCGAAGCTTGGTGAGCTCGCCGTCGACGTCGCTCGTCACCTGGCTATTGCCGATGTTCGCGTTGATCTTGCAGGTGGCTGCGATCCCGATCGCCATCGGCTCGAGCTCGGGATGGTTGACGTTGGCGGGGATGATCATCCGCCCGCGCGCGACCTCGCTCCGCACGACCTCGGCCGGAAGACGCTCGCGACGCGCGACGTGCTCCATCTCCTCGGTCGTTACGCCGAGGCGCGCGAAGTGCATCTGGGTGACGTTCGGACGACCGCGCCGCGGTTCGATCCAGCCTGCACGCATTGGCGTATCTCCAGAGGGAGATCGACAGTAACGGCAGCGCTCGAGAGCGTCAATCGCAAGCTCCGGCCTCGCTGCTAGTTGCTGCCGCTCGAGCTTCCGCCGCCGCGGATCTCGCCCACGATCCGGCTCGCGCCGTAGATGTGATCGAGCGCCTCGATCAGCGCCGGCCCCGACACGGAGATGGCCCGGTTCACCCGCGGGTCGCACCAGTACTCTCCGCCCACCGCCTCGCTGTTGCCGTCGAAGATGAGGCCGACGATCTCCAGTTTTGCGTTGAAGAGCGGCGAGCCCGAGTTGCCTCCGATGATGTCGTTGCTCGTCGCCAGATCGAACGGCGTCCCGAGGTTGAGGCGTCCGTCGTCCTTGGCGACGGTCCAGCTCTTCGGAAGCGCGAACGGCTCGCGGCCGGTGGCTCGCTCGAACGCGCCGCCCATCGCGGTGATCGGGTTCACGCGTTTGCCGTTTTCTGCATAGCCCTCGACCGACCCGTAGCTCAGGCGCAGCGTGAAGGTCGCATCCGGGTAGTTGCTCGTCCCCCCGAGCTGGAAACGGACCTTGGCGATCCTGGCCTGGTTGCGCTTCTCCACCGAGTCCACACCGTGCTCGTAGGCGTCCCGAAGCTCGCGCGAGGCGGGATCCACCAGCCGGACGAGCTCAATCATCGGATCGTTGGAAGCGTCGAGCGCAGCCTTGCCGCCTTCGAAGAGCTGCTTCCGGACCGCGAGGTCCTTGATCTTGCTTCCGGTCACCAGCTCCCTGGCGAGATCGTCGGGCGACTTCTTCCCGAACACCTTGCGCACGAGCGGGTCGTCGGGACCGAGCACCTCGCGGAGCTTCGTCAGCGAGAAGCGCAAGACCTCCGTCTCGTAGTCGTCGTGCACGGGCGCGGTGGAGAAGAGCTTCTGCTTCAGCGCCGGAAGTCCCGAATCCACGAACTCGCGAAGCCGCTCTTCGTTGGGCTTCTGCAACTCCTCGGCCGCGCGGACGAGGTAGCGCGCATTGCGGAAGTAGCTCGCATTCCCGATCGAGAAACCCCGCGGCCGCACGAAGGTGCCGGCATTGGTCGGCGCTCCTTCGAGCACGTAGAGCCGGTCGTGGATCTGCTTCGCCTTCTCCACCGACCTCGCGATCTCGTCCCAGGTGCCGGCGACCGCCTTGTTGTTCCGGGTCTTCTGCTGCAACGCCTGCTCGCCCTTCTCCTTCTGGTTGAAGAGAGCGGGATCGATGAGCGCCTCGCGGCGTCCCTTGATCGCCTTGTAGCTGTTCTCCACCGTGAAGAGGTCCGCCTCCGCCGTCCGGTACTGCTCCGGTCCGCGCCGCGTGTACTCGGTCAAGAACCCGCGCACCTGCGCCAGATAGGCGAGGCTATCGGGGAGGGCGACGTCCCGCTCGTAGCGGAGCTGGGCGACGGTGAGCTCGCGATCGGTGCCGCCCGGATGGCCGGAGACGAAGGTGAGGTCGCCTTCCTTGGCGCCCGCAGGCGACCAGCGGAAGTAATGGTCGGTATGGACGGGCTTGCCGTCCTCGTAGGCGCGAAGGAACGAGACGTCGAGGTCGTAGCGCGGGAAGTTGAAGTTGTCGGGATCGCCGCCGAAGAAGGCGATGGCGAACTCGGGCGCAAATGCGAGGCGCACGTCCTGGAACCGGCGGTACTTGTAAAGGTCGTAGCGGCCGCCGTGGTAGAGCGTCACCACGTCGCAGCGCACCTTCGCATCGCCGCCGGCGCACTCCTTTTCGATCTTCGCCAGCGCGCCCTTCTGGGCCCTCGCGAACTTCTCGCCCGAAAGGCCTTCCGTCGCGGAGCTGACGCGCGAGGTGACGTCGGAGATCTGCACCAGCTGGTTCAGCTCGATCTCGGGACACTTCACCTCTTCCGATTGCGCCTTGGCGTAGAAGCCCTCCTTGACGAAATCCTTGTCCTTGGTCGAGAGCTGCTCGATACAGCTGTGGGCGCAATGGTGATTCGTCATCACCAGGCCGTCGGCGGAAACGAAGCTGCCCGAGCAGCCGCCCGCGAGCCGCACCGAGGAGAGGCGCGCTTCCTCGAGCCAGCGGTCGTCCGGCTTGAAGCCGTACTTCTTGGAAACCTTTTCTTTCGGGAAATTGTCGTAGGTCCACATGCCTTCGTCGGCGCGCGTGGCGAATGCCACCGCGAGCCCGAAGGCCAGCGCAGCAAAGCGATTCATGTTCGTCCTTTCCGCCCTGGAAGCGGAGAGTTTCGAGAGAGGAGAGCGGGCGGGTTTTGCCGGAAGGAGCGCGGTCCGTCAAGACGCTACGGAGCCGGGATGGCGGCGAGGAGATTGCCGAGTTTCTTCAGCTCCGCAGGCGTTTCCGGGTCTGCTAGCCATTCCGCCGGAAAATGGCGCTGCGCGCGGAGGAAGGCGTCCAGCTGCGCGTCCTTGCCGTAGAGAGCGGACGCGGCGGCGACCGCGCGCACGAGCGCTGCCCGGACCGACGACGCCTCGGTCGTCTGCTGGGCGATCTCGACGGCTGCGCTCGCCTCGGCGAGGTGCTGGCGATCGTGCAAGCGGAGGTTTTCGCGCCGGCTCACCATCGAGAGCGAGTCGAGGAACCGGGCCAGGTTCTCGGTGGTGAGCTTGATCTCCCGTGCGCGCAGCGGGTTCTCGAGCGACAGCGCATGCAGCTTTTCCCGCGTCTCGAGGAAGATCCGCTTGTCCGCCGTGCGCAGCGCCAGAAGCGCGCGGGTGCGGGTGAAGGTGTGGACATCGCGGAGCGCCTCGGCGAGCACCGCGGCAAGCCGATCGTCGGGCGAGGCGGCAATGCGCCGGGCGTGACCGCGGAAGAGGAAGGCGAGATTGGTCGAGGCGTTCCGGACGAGGAGCGCCTGGGCGAGATCCATCGCGTATCCCGGCACGACATTGATGCGCTCGACCTCTTCGACCGTGGACGCCAGCTGGTAGATGAGCTCGCCGATCCCCGCTCGGAGGCGGCCGCGAAACTCGAGCAGATCGGAGATCAGGTTCCAGGTGTCCGAGACGACGCTGGGATTGCGCAGGCGCTCCCCGAGGCGGGCCACGTCGCGCCGCAGGCCCATGGAGACGGCCGAGACCATGCCCGCGATCTCCTCCTCCTTCGAGGGCGGGCGTTCGGGCACCGAATCCGAGCTGACGGGTCCGAAGGCCGCATCGAGGCCGGCGTCGAGGTCGGGCTCCGCGCGGGGCGGAAAGACCTCCTCGGCGACCGCGACCAGCCGATTCACGCTCTCGACGGTCTCGCTCATGACCGGAGCGAGCTCTTCCCAGACGACGAGGGTATGTGACCCCGTGGAAGAGCCTGCCTCGAAGCGGACCAGATCGACCTCCGCGAGCTGCAGGATGGATTGCGCCGCGCCGAAGAGGAGCCGGTTCACCCGCTCGCGAAGGCCGGGCGGGAATCGCCCCGCGAGGTCCCGCAGCCGCTCCTCGACGTCCCGGGCTGCTGCATCCTCCGGAGGAAGCTCCCCGATCATTCCGGGCTTGCTAGCAGAAAATGGAAGGGCGCGTTCCATCTTCCGGAACGCGCCCCGAAACCTGCTGCCGCTGGCAAGCGTCGCCTACGCGGCTTCCTCGAAATCCGCCAGGTACCGGCTGAGGAAGCTGCGGGTGCTCTTCTCCACCTGCCGGACGCGCTCGCGGGACAGGCCCCACTGCTTGCCGAGGTCCTCGAGCGTACGCGGATCTTCCTGTGTGAGACGGTCGTTGAGGATGTCCCAGGCCAGTTCGCCCATCCGCTTGCGGACCCGGCCGAGCGCGCTGCGTACGTTCTTCTGCCGCTCGGCACGGATGACCTGCTCGTCGGGCGTCGGCCCGTCGTCGCTCAGGCGATCGAGGTGCGTGGCCTCGCCCTCGGGATCGAGAGACTCCTCGAGCGAGATGTCGCGCGGAGGCAGTCCGCCGTGCGGCATGGTCCTGCGCACCGCCGAAGGACCGTCCTTCAGCGACCGCGTGATGTAGGCGCGGATCCACCAGACCGCGTAAGTGGAGAAGCGGTTGCCCTTCTCCGGGTCGAAGTGCTCGATGGCCTTCAAGAGGCCGTAGTTCCCCTCCTGCACCAGGTCCTCGAGGCGGACTCCACGGCCCATGAACTTGCGGGCCACGGAGATGACGAGGCTCAGGTTGTGCAGGACGAGCTTCTCCTGCGCACGCTTGTCGCCCTTCCGGGCTTTCCGCGTGACCACGAGCTCCATCTCCCGATCGAACGGGGGGTGTGCCCGGATCAGCTTGATCAGGGGCGCGAGGTCGTCGAACTCGCTGCGGTCGCGCATTCTCTCTGCTCCGTCCTTTCCCTTTCCTGCGATAACGCCCGGCAGCCTCCAACGATCCCGACCGCCGTAATCCGGCTTCCGACCACGTTTCTTCTGATGCCGAACGCCGCAGTGTGTTGCTGATTCCTTTTCGCGGCGTTATGACGCACGGTCCACCTGAGAGCAACTCGGCGCCACCCGAGCAAGTACCCGTAGACATTGGCAAGTTCAGCGGACACAAAACTGCCCGGACTGCGGCCGGTCGTGCGCCGCTGGTTCGAGTCGTCGTTCGATGCCCCGACCCGCGCACAGGCGCTCGGCTGGCCGCCCATCCTCGCGGGAAAGAGCACGCTGCTGCTTGCGCCAACGGGATCCGGGAAGACTCTCGCAGCCTTTCTGACGTCGATCGACCGGTTGATGTTCAATCCGGCTCCAGAAAAAAAGTCCCGCTGCCGGGTGCTCTACGTCTCGCCCATGAAGGCGCTGGCGGTGGACGTCGAGCGCAACCTCCGGGCGCCCATCGGCGGCATCGCGGCGCAGGCCGAGCGCGACGGCGTACCCATCCATGTTCCCGTGGTTGGAATCCGCACCGGCGACACGCCGGCGAAGGAACGCGCGCAGATGTTGCGCGCCCCGCCCGACATCCTCATCACCACGCCGGAGTCGCTGTACCTCCTCCTCACGTCGCAGTCGCGGGAGATCCTGCGATCGGTCGAGACGGTCATCGTCGACGAGATCCATGCGCTCGTTTCGGGCAAGCGGGGGGCCCACCTGTTCCTCTCGCTCGAGCGCGTCGAGGCGCTGCGGACCGCAAAGGGCCCGTTGCAGCGCATCGGACTCTCCGCGACCCAGCGCCCTCTCGACGAGGTGGCTCGGCTGCTCGGTGGGGGCGAGCTTTCGCCGTCCGGCCGCAAGTGGCGACCGCGGCCGGTCGAGATTGTCGACGCCGGCAGCAAGAAGCAGTTCGACCTGCGCGTCGAGGTACCCGTCGAGGACCTGGGCAAGATCGGCAAGGTGGAGACCGCGACTTCCGAGCGGGGAGAGGGCCGGCGGACCTCGATCTGGCCTTCCATCCATCCCCGCCTGGTCGAGCTGATCCGGGCGAATCGGTCGACGATGATTTTCGTGAATTCGCGGCGGCTCTCGGAGCGCCTGGCCGCCGCCATCAACCTGCACACGGCGCGCCCCGCGCTGCCGGAATCGGCCTAGGGCCTCACTGGTCGGGCGGCGGCGGGTGGGCGAGGAAATCGCGCACCACTTGCTGCAGCCCCGCCCGGTCGTAGACGAAGAACAGCTCCTGGGGGCGGGGGCCGCGGCGGAAATAGTCGACCTCCGGGATGCGCGGA
>Ga0137398_10000453_pt1 | contig 14654 bp, 14 predicted proteins | sample czorhiz216metaG_FD_106659 | JGI IMG/M metagenome (GOLD analysis project Ga0137398, IMG submission 106659) | Vadose zone soil microbial communities from Angelo Coast Range Reserve, California, USA - czorhiz2.16 metaG | ecosystem: Environmental > Terrestrial > Soil > Vadose zone | place: USA...
CACCGAGACGCACGGGTTCCTGGTGGAGTGGGCCGCCGACGCGTTTCAAACGGGCTCCGGCCCCGCCCTCGCCCTCCTCGGAGAGCTGGGGCTCAAGGCGGAGCGCGTCCAGGCCGCGCCCGGCGCCGCGCGCCGCTACGTCTTCGCGCGGGGAGAGCTGCATCGCTTCCCCCGCGGCCCCGCCTCCCTTCTCCGCTTCGGCGCGCTCTCGGCCGCGGGCCGGGCGCGCGTCCTTGCCGAGCCGTTCCTGGCCCATCGGGTCGCCAAGGAGGAAACGGTGCACCAGTTCGCCGCGCGCCATATCGGCGAGGAAGCCGCGAGCGTCATGGCGGGCGCGTTCGTGCGCGGCGTCTACGCCGGGGACTCGAAGAAGCTCTCGGCCGACGCGGCGTTTCCGCGCATGCGGGAGCTGGAGCGAAAGCATCGCTCGCTGATGGCGGCCATGGCGAAGGAAGGGCGCCCCGGCCGCTCGGGCGATCGGACCCTCTGGTCCCTGGCCCACGGGATGGGCTCCCTCGTGGACCGCCTGGCCGAATCCCTGGGCTCCGCCCTACGCCTCGAGATGCCGGCGCTCCGCCTGAGCCGTTCTTCCGAGTACGCGGCGCCCATGCCGTTTTCCGTTCGCTTCGCGAGCGGGGCCGAGCAGAGCTTCGACGCGGTGGTGGTGGCCACGCCTCCGGCCGACGCGGCCGCGCTTCTGCGCGACCTGGACGTCGCCGCGGCGAAGGCGCTCCGCGAGATCCCGACCTCCGGGGTCGCGGTGGTGGCGCTGGCGTTCCGGAACGAGGCGTTCCGATCCAGGCCCGACGGCTACGGATTCCTCGTCGCGCCCGGGGAGAGCCTCCCCATCCTGGGCGCGCTCTTCGAGTCGAATCTCTTCCCCGGCCGCGCGCCGGAGGGTTTCACGCTGGTGCGGGCCTTCCTGGGCGGCGTCGACCGGCCCGAGCTCAACACCGAGCCGGACGCGAAGCTGATCGGGCTCGCCTGCGAGGCTCTGGACCGCGCGCTGGGGTTGAAGGGCGGGCCGGAGCGGACGTGGGTGATGCGCCAGGAATCCGCGATTCCCCAGTACACCCTGGGGCACCGGGAGCGGGTCGCGTCGGTCATGAAACGGCTGGGTGCTTTCCCGGGGCTCTACGTCGCGGGCAACGCCTACCGCGGGGTCTCGGTCGGATCCATCGTCGAGGACGCGGACCGCGTGGCGGGCTGGCTGCTCCACGCGGGGCGGTAGGGGCTCACCGGCCCTCGTACTCGCAGCGCGCTTCGCAGGTCTCGTGCACCGTGATCCTCACGAGGGACGGGAGCGCGGGCCGGAGCCGCTCCCAGATCCATCGGGCCAGGTTCTCCGAGGTGGCGTTCTCGAGGCCGGGCACCTCGTTCAAGTGGTAGTGATCCAGCTTGGCGCGCACCGGCTCCACCGCGGCGGCCATCACGCCGTAGTCCAGGAACCACCCGGTCTCGGGATCCACTGCCCCCTCGACGGTGACCTCCACCCGGAAGCTGTGCCCGTGGAGCCTGCGGCACTTGTGCCCTTCGGGCGCCTTGGGAAGCAGGTGGGCCGCCTCGAACGTGAAATCGCGCGTCAGTCGCACCCGCATCAGTGCATCCCCACCATCTTGTGCGTCTGAGGAATGAGGCGCGCCTCCGGGTAGCGGTCCCAGGGCCACCACGCGAAGATCCGCCGCGCGTCCCCCTTCGTGTGCTCGGGCTGGAGGACGACGGCGCCCTCGTACCGCAGCTCGTCGAGGAGACGCACCGCGTCGTCGAGATCCTCCCGCGTCTGGATCACGAACTTGAGCTGCCGCCGCTCCGGGGGGAGCGAGAGATGGCGCCTCAACGACGGCGCCTGCGCTTCCACCACGTCCCCCTCGAAGGTCTCGGCGCTCCTCCCCTTCGGCGCCACGGTCCAGAAGTCGATCGGCTCGAAGAGCTCCTCGACCACGCGGGCGCCGCTGGTTTCGATCGAGATCCAGTATCCGCTCTCTTTCAATTCCCCGATGAGCCAGAGGAGGCTCTGGCGCGGCGCCACCACGGGCTCCCCGCCGGTGAGACAGACCTTCCGCGTGTCCGGAAACGCGAGCACCTGGTCCCGCACCTCGGCCGGCGTCATGGCCAGAAACCGGCCCACGCCCGTGTGGGTCAGGGCCTCGGGCTGGTCGCACCAGACGCAGTGAAGGGGGCAGCCGTAGAAGCGGACGAACACGGTCCGCTCCCCCACGTGGAGGCCCTCCCCCTGCACCGAAAGGAAGATCTCGTTAATTCTAAAGCTCGGCATGTCTTGCACGGGTTGCATCATACAGCTTCCGCATTGACTCGAAAATCCACGGTACTTAGAATCACGATCCGCCCCTGAGCACAAACGGCGCCCCGGGGATCGCTCGAGGGAGCAAGGAAGCCATGACTCAAGCCAGCAGAACCACCTACGCCAACCTGCCCATCAACCACGCCGAAGAGCCCATCCGTCTCTTCAAGTCGGACTTTCTCGAGTTCTTCACCCATATCCATCCCATCGTCGTCCTGCTGCTCTTCGTTCCGGTGGTGGCCTTCTTCCTGGGGCGCGCCCTGCTCCCGGGCGAGGCCCACGCGGCCATGGGGTCGGTTCTCATGGCCTACGCGGCGGGGATCCTCGTCTGGTCCCTGAGCGAGTACCTCCTGCACCGGTTCGTGTTCCACTACGAGCCCACCCAGCCCTGGCTCCAGCGGGTCTGGTACCTGATCCACGGCGTCCACCACGAGCAGCCCCAGTGCAAGACCCGCTTGGTCATGCCGCCCATCCTGAGCATCCCGCTCGCCTTCTTCTTCTACGGGCTCTTCCACGTCGTCGTGGGGATGATCCTCGGGATGCCCCGCATGAGCGGGCCGGCCTTCGCGGGCTTTCTCACCGGCTACCTCTGCTACGACATGGTGCACTACGCCGAGCACCACCTCTCGATGCGCTGGGGTTTCCTGAAATACCTGAAGCGCTACCACCTCCGGCACCACTACAAGAATCCGAACCACGGCTTCGGCGTGAGCTCCCCCGTCTGGGACGTGGTATTTCACACCAAGCCGAAAGAGCCCTAAGCCCCTATACTGTCGCCGTGGAAGCGCTGGCCGCGGTCGGCAACCGGGTTCGCCGTGTTCTGGAGGTCGTCCAGGACATGTCGCTCTTCTGCGTCTCGGTGCTCCGCTCCGCCTTCTTCCCTCCCTACTACAAGCACGAGATTCTGGAGCAGATCCATTTCTCGCTAATCGGCTCGCTGTTCATCGTGATGTTCACGGCCTTGGTCGCCGGCCAGGCCCTCGCGATCCAGCTCGCGCGGGAGCTGGCGAAGCAGGGCGCGAAGTCGGAGCTGGGCCACTTCATGGTGATCTCCTCGGTGCGCGCGCTCGGCCCCGTGCTCACCGGAATCGTGGTGGCCTCGCGGATGTCGGCCGGGATCACGGCGGAGCTGGGGGCCATGAAATCGAGCGACCAGATCGACGCCCTGGTCGCCTTCGGCACCGATCCCATGAAGCGCCTGGTGGCGCCGCGGATGATCGGGCTCTGGATCGCGCTTCCGGTTCTGACCGTGATCGGCGACACGTTGAACGTCGTCGGCGGCGGGTTCATCGGCCTGGGGTACCACGTCACCTTCCAGTCTTATTACAACGGCGTGGCCAAGTACCTGACGCCCGTGAACATCCTGGTGGGCATGATCAAGCCGATCTTCTTCGCGGTTCTGATCACCACCGTGGCCTGCTGGAAGGGGTTCACCGCCGCGGGGGGCGCCAAAGGCGTCGGCGCGGCCACCACCGAGTCCGTCGTGATCTCCTCGGTCGGGATCCTCGTGACCGATTTCATCTGCACGAAGCTCATCTTCCGGGTCCTGGGCTGGTAGGATGGCGCCTTGATCGAGTTCCGGAACGTCACGTTCTCGATCGGGGACAACACGATTCTGAGCAACGTGTCCTTCCGCGTGCCGAAGGGCCAGACGAGGGTCATCCTCGGTCCCTCCGGCTCGGGGAAGAGCACCATCCTGCGTCTCCTGATGGGGCTCTGGGTGCCGGACGCGGGAAGCATTCTCGTGAACGACGAGGACATCACGAAGGTGACCGCCGTGCGGCTGCGGGAGATCCGGAGATCGATGGGCATCGTCTTCCAGCACGGCGCCCTGTTCGACTCCATGACCGTGGGAGAGAACATCGGGTACACCATGCTCGAGGACAAGCACGACGAGGATGAGATCGAGGAGAAGGTGGACAGGTACCTGACGATGGTGGGGCTGGACCCCGAGGTCCGGGATCGCCTGCCGGACGAGCTCTCGGGCGGGATGCAGCGGCGCGTCGCCATCGCGCGCGCGCTCGCCGCGCGGGATCCGGAGATCCTGCTCTATGATGAGCCCACGACCGGGCTCGATCCCCAGAGCGCGCAGCGCATCACCGACTTGATCCTCGGCTTGAGGGATAAGATGGGCAAGACCTCGATCATGGTGACCCACGATATTGCCGATGCATTCAAGGTAGGGGACCGGATCACCGTCCTGGACCGGGGGGTCGTCGTGTTCGAAGGCACACCCGAAGAGCTGAACCGAGCCGGCGATCCGTTCATCGCCGAATTCCTGGCCCCCTTCCGCAAGGCCGTGGCGGCCGCGCGCCGACGGGAGCCGTCGGGGCTTCCCTCCCCCCCGCCCGGAGGACAGCCGTGAAGCGCACCGGACGCGTTCCCTTCATGAGGCTCCAGATCGGCTTCTGGGTGCTGGTCGCCTTTGCCCTCTTGCTGTGGGCCACCTTCCAGTCCGGGAGCCTCAAGTTCTTCGGGAGCGAGGAGAAGATCGTTCTCCTGTTCGGGAGCGTGGGAGGGGTCGAGGAGGGCTCGACGGTGCGGCTGAACGGCGTGCCGGTGGGCCACGTGCGGGATATCTCGCTCGAGAAGGGCGGGAACAACGTGGTCGTGGTGCTCGGGGTGAAGAAGGGCACGCGCGATCGCCTCCACAAGGGCGCGGCCGCGCGCATCACCTCCACCGGATTTCTGGCGGAGCTGTACGTCGAGCTGGATGGCGGGGATCCACGACAGCCGCTGATCCAGGACGACCGGGAGATCGCGGTCCTTGCGGCGCCCGACGCCAACACGGCCATGAAGAAGGTCGAGGGAATCACCGACAGCCTCCAGGTGCTGCTGGGGAACCTGAACTCCGCCGGGCGCGCGCTCGGGAACGGGCGCGGCACCCTGGGGCGTCTGAGCCAGGACGAGCGCCTCTATCAGGAGCTGGTCGAGCTGAGCCACAACGCCAACGTGCTCACGGCGCGGCTCAACGAGAACCAGTCCCGGGTCTCCACCGAATTCATGGCCCTCGCGACCTCGCTCGATACCCTGATCCAGAAGATGGAGACCGGCCAGGGCACGATCGCGCAGCTCATGAACGACGGCACCCTGCACCAGAGGCTGGCCTCGAGCACGGCGCGCGCCGATTCGATCCTGGGCGCCATCTCGGCCGGACGCGGTACGTTCGGGAGGCTCTACGCGGATTCCACGCTCTACGACGATACGACGGCGCTGATGGCCTCGATGAAGCGGCTCATGGCGGAGATCGAGAAGGACCCGAAGAAGTACTTCAAGTTCAGCATCTTCTAGGCTAGACCCAGCCGGCCTCCCGGTACCACGCGGCGGTCGCGCGCAGGCCCGGCTCGAGCGGCATCTGGGGCGCCCAGCCAAGCTGTTCGCGGATCTTGCGCGAGCTCACGATCCAGGCTCCGGCGGTGATCTCCCGAAACTTCTCCCGCGAGAAGAAGGGCGTGCGGCGCGTGACCGCCCCGGCCAGCTCCCCCGCGAGCGCCCCCGCTTGGAGCAGGAGCGCGGGGATGGGAAGGCGCACCGCCCAGGTCCCCATGGCGCGCTGGATCAGGCTTCCCATCTCCTCGTAATTCGTGACGTCGGGACCGCCCACGAAGTAGACCTGACCCACCGCCGCGTCTTGATTCAGAGCCGCCCAGACCGCGCGCGCGTGATCCTCCGCGAAGACGACGCTGAAGCTCCGCGCCCCCCCTAAGTAAGGCCTCAGGTGATGCTTGACCGCGCGGAAATACTTGAGCAGCGCCGTCTCGCGCGGGCCGTACACGGTGGGAGGACGGATGGTGGTGACCGGGAAGCGGTCCGCGGCGAGCATGGTCATGGTCTCCCCCACGAGCTTGCTGCTGCCGTACGCGGAGACCGGGCGGGGCGCCATGGCCTCGGTCACGGGCGCTCCATCGAGGCTCGGGCCCGCGGCGGCCTGGCTCGAGATGTAGAGGAATCGCCTCGGCCTGGGATCGGCGTGCCCGGCCGCGTCGAGGAGGTTCTCGGTGCCCCAGGCGTTCGCGCGGTGGAACTCGGCGGCGTTCCGGGCGTGGGTCAGCCCGGCCGCGTGGACGATCCACGCCGCGCCCTCCACGGCCTGGTCCAAGCCCTCGCGGCGGCAAACGTCGCCTTCCACGTATTCGACCGGTTTCCCGTCGAGCCAGCGTCGCGAGGACGTGCCGCGCAGGAGGCAGCGCACGCGGACGCCGCGGCGCAGGAGCTCGTCCACGATGTGGCTGCCCACGAAGCCCGACGCGCCGGTCACCAGCGCGACCGAACCGCTCACAGATTCCGCTCGTAGATCCGGTAGGTCTTGTAGTGGTCCCCGTGCACCGCGCCGATGAGCCGATTCACGAGATCGTTGTCCTCGAGGGTCCAGCCCACCTCGCACCAGACGTATCCGGCCGCCCGCGAGGCGACCGCCGCCTGGTGGACCAGCGCCGCATCGATGCCCCGGCGCCGGTACCCCGCCTTGATTCCGAGGGCCATGAGCCGGAGGGTCTTGATCTTCCGGAGGGTCCAGAGAAGTCGCACGATTCCGAAGGGAAAGAGCTTTCCGCGCAGTGGCTTCAGCGCCACGTTCACGTCCGGGATGGCGAGCGCGAAGCCGACCGGTTCCCCGTCGATCTCCGCGAAGAGGGCCAGCTCCGGAACGATGGCGGGCTTGAGCTGCGCCGCCATGTGATCGATTTCCGCCTCGGTCATGGGGACGAAGCCCCAGTTCTTCTCCCAGGCCGAATTGTAGATCTCCTTCACGCGCTGGAGCTCGGCGCCGAAGTGCTTCAAGCTCATCGGGCGGACCCGAACATGGAACCGGTCCCGCGCCTTCTGCGCGATCCGCGCGACCTTCTCGATCTGCTCCAGGGGCGAGTCCGGAATCGGAACCTTGAAGGCGTAGAGGTCCTTGACCTTCGTGAGCCCCGCGGCCTCCATCCACGTGGAATAGGTCGGAGGGTTGTACGGCATGAGGATGGTCGGAGGCGCCTCGAAGCCGCGGATCAAGAGCCCGCAATCGTCGTTGGTCGTGAAATTCATCGGCCCGCGCATCACCGTGGCGCCGCGTTCCCGGCCCCACTGCGCCGCCGCGGTCAGGAGCGCCGAGGCGGCCTCGGTGGATTGCGCCTCGAAGAAGCCGAACGCGACCTGCCGCTCCCCGTGGTAGCCGTCGTAATTGCGGTCGATGGTCGCGGCGATGCGCCCCAGGTCGCTCCCGTTCCGGCGCGCCAGGAAATAGGCGGCCTCGGCGTGTTCGAAGTAGGGGTTCTTGCCGGGCGTGAGCCGTGTGCGCTCATCCGATGTGAGCGGGGCCACCCAGTGCGGATCGTCGCGGTAGATGTCGTGGGGAAGCCGGATGAAGCGGGCGAGCTCCTTCGCGCTTACGACGGAGACGACATCCACTTCATCCCCGGCGGCGTCGTCGTGTTCTCTGCGGGGGCCATGACGAGTCCCATTTCCGCGTCGACTTCCTTGACGATGCGCAAGATGGTGTCGAGCTGCTGGTCCTCGTGCGTGGCCATGTACGATGTGCGAAGGAGATCGCGTCCGGGCTGCACGGCGGGCACCACGATCGCGTTCACGAAGACGCCTCGATCCAGGATGCGCCGCCATACCTGCATGGTCTTGACCCGGTCGCCGATGAAAATGGGCACGATGGGCGTTCCGACCCCGGTCCCGACCTCGAGGCCGAGCGACTGGAAGCCGTTCCTCATCTTGTCCGAGATCTGCTTGAGCCGCACCCGGAGCTGAGGCTCGTGCTCGATGATCTCGAGCGAGGCCAGAGCGGCCGCGGCGCTCGCGGGCGTGACGCTGGCGCTGAAGATGAGCGCCCGGGCGTGGTGACGGAGGTAATCCATCACGGCGCGCGGGCCCGCGATGAAGCCGCCCAGCGAGGCGAAGGACTTGCTGAACGTGCCCATCACGAGATCCACCTGATCCTCGACACCCAGCGCCTCCGAGGCGCCGGCCCCGCGGGTCCCCAGCACGCCGAAGCCGTGCGCGTCGTCCACGAGGAGGCGCGCGTTGAATTTCCGCGCGACCCGCGTGATCTCTTGCAGCGGGGCGATATCCCCTTCCATGCTGTAGAGCCCGTCCACCACGACCAGCTTCCCCGCCTTCGCGGGGATCGAGCCCAGCACGCGCTCCAGGTCGCGGACGTCGTTGTGACGGAACCGCTTCACATCCGCGGGGCTCAGCCGCGCGCCGTCCACGATGCAGGCGTGCGCCTCCTTGTCCAGCACCACCACGTCCCCTTTGTCCATCAGGGCCGAGATGCTGCCCAGGTTGGTGAGGTAGCCCGTGGAATAGACGAGGGCCGCTTCCTTGCGGGTGAACTTGGCGAGCCGCTCCTCCAGCTGGACGTGCATCTCGAGCGTTCCGTTCAGGAACCGGGAGCCGTTGTTGGAGGTGCCGAACTTGAGGAGCGCGTCCTGGGCCGCGGCGATCACCTTGGGGTGCTTGGTGAGCCCGAGGTAATTGTTCGACCCCGCCATGATGATGCGGCGGCCGTCGATGGTGACCTCGGTGCCGTGATTTTGCGCGATCGGGAGAAAATAGGGGTAAATGCCTGCGGCTTTGGCCAAGCGATGTTCTTTGAAGCGATTACACTTGTCGAATAGATCCACGCGTACCCTGGGTTTTGGTCTATGAGTTCGCTCGAAACTCAGAGCGCCGGATCGAGGGGTCAAAAGCGTTCAGGGAAAGATACTCGAATCTGGAAAGCGCGTCAATCCACCTTGATCGCCCGCCGGGGGAAGCCTAGTATCCCGCTCGTCGGTCGTAACTTAGCCCCTTCCCCGCACGGAGGCTTCGATGTCCACGCGTGTCCGGATCCTGCTTTGCCTGGCCCTCTGCCTGGCGCTCCCCACCCCCGTCCAAGCCACCTTCTCGATCGTCGCGCGCGACCCCGAGACCGGGGATCTGGGGGTCGCGGTGCAGTCGCACTACTTCTCGGTAGGTCCAATCGTGCCGTGGGCGGAGCCGGGCGTGGGCGCCGTGGCGACGCAGTCGCTCGTGGAGGTGAGCTACGGGCCGCGCGGCCTCCAGATGATGAGCAGCGGCCGGGGCGCCAAGCAGACCCTGGACGAGCTCCTCTCGCAGGACCCGAACAAGGAGGTGCGCCAGGTCGCGATGATCGATTCCCGCGGCGACGTGGCCGCCTGGACCGGGAAGCGCTGCATCCCGGCCGCCGGGGACCACGTGGGCATGCAGTATTCCGTGCAGGCGAACCTCATGTCGAACGACAAGGTGTGGCCCGCCATGGCCCAGGCCTACGAGACGACGAAGGGGGATCTGGCGGCGCGCCTCCTCGCGGCGCTGGAGGCAGGACAGAAGGCCGGCGGCGACATTCGCGGGCAGCAATCCGCCGCGATCGTGATCGTGAAGGGCAAGCGGTCCAACAAGCCGTGGGCGGACCGCATCATGGACCTGCGCGTCGAGGACAACCCCCACCCCATCGCCGAGCTCGAGCGGCTCGTGCGGACGTGGCGCGCGTACCGGAACGTGGACCAGGGGGACGCCTACGCCACGGACGGGAAGATCGAGGACGCGATGAAGGCGTATGCCGAGGGCGCGCGCTTGGCGCCCGGGAACGACGAGATTCTCTTCTGGCAGGCGGCCTCGCTCTGGCAGCTCGGGCGGGAGAAGGACGCGGCGCCCATTTTCCGGAGAGTGTTCGCCCACGATCATCGCTGGGTGGAGCTGGTGCCGCGGCTGGTTCCGGCCGGTCTCTTGAAGGACGATCCGGCCTCGATCCGGCGCATCGAGGCGCTGGCCCCCGGCGGGGGAAAACACCGATAGCCCGACCCTCCGGCTTGCATCGGCGCATCCAAACCATCAGAATGCGCGTGAACCCACATCTCGGAGGATTCGCATGACGGAGCGCACCGCGCCCCCCGCAGCGGAAGGGCACAGCAACGTACCGTACGTTCCCGGATTAGCCGATGTTCCGGCGGCCCGCTCGAGCATCTGTTTCATCGACGGCGAGATCGGGATCCTGGAATATCGCGGCTACCCCATCGAGGCGCTGGCGGAGCGCAGCACGTTCGAGGAGACGAGCTATCTTCTCCTCTGGGGGAAGCTCCCCAGCAGGACCGAGCTGGAGAAGTTCACCCGCGATCTGGCAACCCACCGGGATGTCCGGTTCCGGCTGATCGATCTCTTGAAATGTCTCCCCGATACCGGCCACCCCATGGAAGCGCTGCAGGCCGCGATGGCCGCATTGGGCATGTTCTATCCGGATCGGGATCCCATGAATCCCACCGACCGCTACAACTCGGCGGTCCGGCTCATCGCCAAAGCCCCGACCCTGGTGGCCGCGTATCACCGCTTGAGCCATGGCAAGGAGTACATCCCGCCCCGCGAGGATCTCACCCACGCCCAGAATTTCCTCTACATGGTCTCGGGCGAGGAGCCCGAGCCCGACGTGGCGCGCGTGATGGACATCTGCTTCATCCTCCATGCCGAGCATTCCATGAACGCATCCACGTTCGCGGGACGGGTCACCGCGTCGACCCTCGCGGATCCCTACACGGTCGTGTCCTCGGCCATCGGCGCCCTCACCGGCCCGCTGCACGGCGGCGCGAACGAGCAGGTGATCCACATGCTCCAGCAGATCGGTGAGGTGGAGAAGGTCCGGCCGTACATCGAGGATCTGATCCAGCGGAAGCAGAAGATCATGGGCGTGGGGCACCGCATCTACAAGGTGAAGGACCCGCGCGCGCTGGTGCTGCAGAAGCTCGCCGCGCAGATGATCGCGAAGCGCGGCACCAACCCCCTGCTCGCGGTGGCGCAAGAGGTCGAGAAGGTGGTGGCCGAGCATCTGTCCCCGAAGAAGATCTTCCCGAACGTGGACTTCTATTCCGGGGTGGTCTATGAGGCGATGGGCATGCCGGCCTCGCTCTTCACGCCGGTCTTCGCCATCGCGCGCGTCAGCGGCTGGCTGGCGCACTGGCTCGAGCAGCTCGAGGACAATCGGATCTACCGCCCCTCGCAGATCTACACGGGCACCCACAACGAGCCTTACGTTCCGATCGACGAGCGCGTCTAGCGGTTTCGCATGTGCACGCTGATCCTGGGCCTGGGCATCCTGGGCCCGGGATCGCTGCTTTTGGGGGCGAACCGCGATGAATCTCCCCGACGTCCCTCGACGGACCCCATCGTGCTCGTGGAGACGCCGCGCGTCGTCGGTGGCCGGGACTTGGTCTCGGGCGGAACGTGGCTCGCAATCCGGCAATCGCGGTTCGTGACCGCGCTCATGAATCGCCGCCCGCCGGCCGGGGACGCGCGCGATCCCTCAACCCTCCAATCTCGTGGCCTCCTGTGCCTCGACGCCGCCGCCGCGGGGGACGCGGGGAGCGGCTCGCGCCTCGACGTGGTGCAGAGGCTCCTGAGCCGCCATTCCTTCGCCCCGTGCACGCTGGTCGGCGTGGGCGTCGACGGCGAGGCGTGGGCTCTCGCCGTGGGCTTGGGCGAGCCGCGGGTAAAGGCGATCGCGCGGGGCTGGCACGTGATCACGCACCGGGATCTGGACGACCCCGGCGAGCCGCGAACCAAGTGGATCCTGGACGACATCCAGGAGAAGAGACCCGGATCCCCCGAGGAAGCGTTCGACCTGATCGCGGGCTACCTGCGCTGGCACGGTGACGAGAGCCGGCCCGCCGTGTGCCTCCACCGCGAGGTGTTCCCCACCGTGTCCAGCAGCCTTCTCGGGCTCGGGGTCCCCGGGGGCCCCCGATACCGGCACGCCTCCGGGGCCCCGTGCGTCACACCGTACCGGGACTGCACATCGCTTCTCACCGAGGAGGGAGAATGAGATGACCGAACCGTTCGTGGTGCTGTCGTTCTACGGCTACTTCGTCCTCTTTCTCCTCGTGGAGTTCGTGCTCACGCGGTCCCGCCTGGGTGCGAAGGACCAGGGGAATCGCGACCGGATGTCGCTGTTCTTCTTCTTCATCTGCCCGTTCGCCGGGATGGTCCTGTGGATGGCGGCCATCAATCACAAGTGGGTACCGGCGCACCCCTCCTGGCCCCAATGGATCGCCGGCTACGCGATCGGTCTCGCCGGCTTCGCGGTCCGGATCATCGCCAAGCGAACCCTGGGGCGGTTCTACACGGTGCGGGTGCAGCTCCAGGAGAATCACGAGGTGGTGGACCGCGGCCTCTATGGCCTGATCCGCCATCCGCTCTACCTTGGGATTATCCTGGAATGGATCGCCCCGCCCCTGATCCTCGGAAGCCCGGCGGGGTTCCTCTTCGTCACGATCTGGATGCTGGCGGGAGTGCTCCAGCGTATCCCGCGCGAGGAGGCGCTGCTCCTGGAAGGCCTGGGGCAGAGCTACCGCGATTACATGAGGAGAACGAGGCGGCTGGTCCCCGGCGTGTGGTAGGCGGGGCCGCCCTCGACAGGGCGCAATTTGCTATGCTTGTTGCCGACGCGCGAGAACGTGCTGCGGCACCCGCCCAGCACCCGCTACCCCCATCAAGGAGGCTTCCGGTGACTCCTCGCCGCCCTTTCACTGCATTGCTGGCCGTCATGGCTGTTCTCTTATTGTGTTTCACGGGAACTGGTTGGGCCCGCACCACTTGGGGGCTCCATGGCGGCTTCAGCTCCGGCCCGGACCAGTTCGTTGTAGGCCCGCACATGAATCTCGACGCTGTGGGAGAGCATGTGTTCATCGTCCCGAGCGGCGAGGTGGGATTCGGGGACAACGCCTTCACGATGGCATTCAATGGGGACGTTCAGTACCGCTTCGTGGTGCACAAGAGCAAAGTGCATCCCTACGCGGGCGGCGGGCTCACGCTTCTCTTCATCGACCCGGACGGTCCCATTGGAAGCGAAACCAACCTGGGCGTCACGGCCTTGGGCGGCATCTTCTTCGGAGACATGAACGGCAAGCCTATGTTCGTGGACGTCAAATTGGGCCTCACCGACCAAGTGCCCGATGGGAAATTCCAGTTCGGATTCAATTTCTAGGGCGCCTACCCGATCTCCACGGCGAAGCTCAGCTCCACCTGCTCCGGCGCCAGGCAGCGCTTGTCGTCGCACGCCTGGAAGCGAACGCGCGCGACGCCGGGGATGCGACCCGAGGCGAGGCCCGCGTCGGCCTGGATCGCGACGCGGATCGTGACGCTCCCGGCGTAGACCGATAAGCGCTCTCCGCCGATCGGCGCGAGCGATCCATCCGGGAAGCGCATCTCCCCCGGGGTCAGCCCCTCGGTAAGACCCAGCTCGATGGACGTGGGCACGAGGTCCGCGCCGGAGGGCTTCGCCGACTGGATGTGCCAGCCGGGCTCCACCTCCAGCGCGATCCGGAGCTCCACGCTCTCGCCCGGCACGATCCGAGGCTTGGAGAGCTCCGCGGACGCGATGACGGGACCACGTTGGGCGCGCGCGGCGGGGACGCGATCCGGCGCGGCAGGCGCCTCGGGGGTGGCGATGGGCTTCGCCTCGCTCCACGCCAGAAACGCGAGCAGGAGATGCTCCGCCGCGCGCGGCGCCTCCTGCAAGATGCCCGCGAAGACCTGGAACATCTTCGCGGCGTATTCCTCGTAGCGCGCCTCGCCGGTCAACGACCACAGCCGCACCAGGACCCGGGCGGACATGCCGTTCCCGGACGGCACCGCCTGATCGAAGACCTCCTTCGTCCGAGCGATGAGGGACTCGTGGTCGCTCGCCACGAAGAAGAATCCCCCCTCCTCCTGGTCCCAGAACCGGCCGATCATGGCGTCCACCAGACCGCGCGCCTCGTCGAGCCATGCGCGATCGCCGGTCACCTCGTGAAGGTCCAGGAGCCCCCACGCGAGGAAGGCGTGATCCTCCAGGTAGCCCGGGAGCCGCGATTCCCCGGCGCGCCACGAGCGGAGCAGCTTCCCGTCGCGACGGAGCGCCTTCAGCACGAACCGGGCGGCCCGCTCCCCCGCTTCCACGAGATCGCGGCGCTCGAGAGCGCGGCCCGCGCGGGCGTGGGCCCCGATCATGAGCCCGTTCCAGCTCGTGACCACCTTGTCGTCACGGCCCGGCGCCGGCCGCAGGAGGCGCGCTTCCAGAAGGATCCCCCGGGCCCGATCCATCCGCGCGCGCAGCTCCTCTTCCCCCACGCCCGCGTCGCCCGCGAGCGCAGCCCAGGGCTTCCTTCGGTGCGGGATGTTCCCGGGCTCCTCCCCGGTGACCGCGTCCGTGAAATTGCCCCCCTCCTCGATCCCGTACACGCGAGAGAAGAGCGCCCCCTCCTCGGGGCCGAGCAGGTCCAGGATCTCCTGCCGGGCCCAGAGATAGGTCGCGCCCTCGCCCGCCTCGGTGTCGGCATCCAGGGCGGAATAGAACCCGCCCTCGGGCGAGGTCATCTCGCGCGCGACCCACGCG
>Ga0137398_10000455_pt1 | contig 14638 bp, 6 predicted proteins | sample czorhiz216metaG_FD_106659 | JGI IMG/M metagenome (GOLD analysis project Ga0137398, IMG submission 106659) | Vadose zone soil microbial communities from Angelo Coast Range Reserve, California, USA - czorhiz2.16 metaG | ecosystem: Environmental > Terrestrial > Soil > Vadose zone | place: USA...
GATTCGTCGCCACGTTGTAGGAGTTCACAAACGTGTTGTCAAAGCGGTCCGAGGAATCGTCGATGGAATGGCTGTACGTGTACGCGACGCTCAATTGCAGGTCGCCGATGGTTCGCCGGGCACTAAACTGCAGGGCGTGATAAATGGAATTGGCAGTATTCTCAAGACGGGTGACCTTGCCATATCCACTGAAGTTGGGTCTCAAGGGATCGGGGTTTCCGCCGCAAGCAATGAAGAGGTTGGTCGCCGCCTGACCGGTTACGGGGGCACCTGCCGAAGTTGTGCTGGGCACCGGCGCGCTGGAAGCGACTTCAGGTGCGCAATCTGCGCCGGTGATCACCTCGCCGGGTACGTATGGGTTCGCTGCGGGATCGACGGGCACGATTTGATTGGAATTGCTTTCCAAAGTCAAATGCGTGCCTTTGCTTCCCACGTACGAAGTCGTTACAACTATGTTCCCGGGAAGTTCCTTCTGAACGTCGAGGTGCCACTGCTGGACGTATGGCCACACAGCTTTGTTAGGTATCGAATTGACGCCCAGTGGAAAGAAAGGAATCGCGCCCCCACCGCCACCGATGTTGGTGTAGCCGGACACATTAAACTGCGATGCGTTGAGCGCGAACGGAGCCGAACCTTCGAGGGATTCGGTGTTCCCTTCGTTGCCATTTGTGTGCTCGAAGAAAATGCCATAGCCGCCGCGAATGGCCATTTTGCCATCACCTTTGGGATCGAATGCGAACCCGATGCGTGGTGCCGGATTGAAGAGGTGTCCCTTCAGACATCCTGCGTTCGAGGATCCACCGGCAGTGGCGCTCGGGAAACCCACGACTGGGAATGTCCCGCCCGTTCCACCGCACTGGATAATGCCGTTGAACGGGTTCCCGGAACCAGGTACAAGGGCTCCTGCAAATCCGGTTTGGGAGCCATCCACGTCAATAGTTGGAGTGCTGCCCGAGCTAAAAGCCGAGGGTTCCAGGTTGAAGGCATGTTTATATCGCTCGCGATACGTTCCGAATAGACTGAGACGCAAGCCCAGATTTAGGGTAAGGCGTTTGGTAGCGCGCCAGTCATCCTGGAAGTAAGGTTCCACGATCTTGTAGCGGTTGTAGTATTTGGCTTCGATATTCCATTGCTGATACTGGGAGATATTCCCCTGCAACAGATCGGCAAAAGAGTTTCCTGTGCTCAGTGGTGAAGCAGTGTCAAAGGTCAAGATGCCCTGCAGGTTGGCTGAGTTCTCCTCGTTCTTCTGCGCCGCTGCGAAGTACACGCCCATAACCAAGGTATGCGTGCCAACTGTTTTGGTTAGATTGTCACGGTAGGTATAGACCGGGTTGGCGTTGTTCCATGGGAAGTAGCCGGTATCCTGAGCCAAGGTGCTTCCGTAGGAAGTATTGCCGTTAAGTTGAATGGACGGAAGTTTTGCACCGAAACCGTTCTGAAAAATCGAGCCCATCGCGAAGCCGGAGGGGAGCGGAGGATTGTTGAGGGCGGTGAGGAAAATATGATCGGCGGTGTAGCTGGCCACGAATTCGTTGACCATCGTCGGAGTGATGTTTGCAGTCAATCGTGCGACGAAGCTGCTCCCGGGACCTACGAAATTGGTATGAATGTCCTGGAAATTTGAGCTGCCTACGCCCCAAAGAGGATTCGGAACAATCGTCGACCATGAGTCGTGGATGTATCGGAAGGTCAAACGGTAATTGTCGGTTAGGTTATGGTCGACGCGCACCAGCTCTTCACGCCAAGTAGTTGGCGTGGAGACGATTTGCGAGACCGCGGGAAAGCCGCTTTGGGTTGTGTTGGGCGATGGAATGAGAGCTAGAAGAGCCTGACCCACGGGGCTTATCGGCACTGCCGCCACATCGGCCACCGGATTCGCTCCGGTGTTGGGGCAATCGGCGGGATCCGCAGCACAGAGAGTCGAGAAGTCGCCGCCGCGTTCGGCGACCGACGGAACGTTTTGCAAAATAGAAGATGGAGTCTTTTCTCGTCGCCATTCCTGGGACCAAAAGAAGAACGTCTTTTTCTTGTCGGTATTGTAGTGATGGGGAATGTAAACGGGTCCGCCCACGGTATAGCCAAAGTCGTGTTTCTTGTAGGGCGGGTTGGGGTGATCCGGGTTGTTTCCGGATTCCCATGGTCTGGCGTTGAAGAAGTCGTTGCGCAGGTACTCAAAGGCGCTGCCATGGAAACCGCTAGTGCCGCTCTTCGTTTCCACTTCAACCGTACCTGAACCGTTGCGGCCGTATTGCGCCCCGTAGTTCGAAGTCAGAACTTTGAATTCCGCGATGGCCTCGAGATTAGGATAAACGTTAAGCGTGGAGTTGCTGCCGTTATCCATGTTGTCGCCACCGTCGAGTTCCCAATTGTTGTATTCAGTGCGCCCGCCATTCATGCTGTAGGCGACGTTACCGTATACGCCGACCTTGCCTTCGTCCGAGCCACTCTGATTCACGACGCCTGGCGCCAAAGTGACGAGCTGGGTAAAATTGCGCCCATTCAATTCCAACTGGTTTATCTGCCTGGCGGTAATGGTGTTGGTCAGGTCCGAAGACTGTGTTTCGACCTGCGCCACGCTTTCGCCGGTAACAGTAATCTCCTCCGTCATGGCTCCGACCGTGAGCGGCACATCGATGCGGGCCTTCTCCGCAATGTTCAGTTTTATATTTTGGGCGGTGTACTTTTGAAACCCTTTGGCGCTAACGGTGAGATTGTAGGTATCGCCTGGCAAGCCGGCAATGGTATAAGCGCCGTCGGCGTTGCTGGCGGTGCTGCGAGTGATGCTGCCGGCGGTGTTGGTCAGCGTAATATCCGCGCCAACGATGGCCGCGCCGGATTTATCGATGACCGTGCCGCTGATGTAGCCGGTGTCCTGCGCATACGAGACGCAGGGGATGCAGAGCGCGAGCAGAAGTGCGCACGAGAGAAGACCGAGTGCCGCCGTCGCCGCGCGCTTCCATTGAGAAGCATACAGACTACGGACATATGCCTTCACGGTAGTACCTCCAAAATAATTTCGGTTTGAAAATGGGACGGTGAGCGATACCCACGCGGCCTAGACGCGTAACTCTGGTTCGGCATTCGCCGGAGAGAAATCATTCAGGCCACAGCCCCCACCACTCGACGATCGCAGGATTGCACCGCGACTTATTAAATCGAGTTAATAAAGCATTGCGGTGCAGATGTCAAGCGGCATCTTGTCTCCACATTGTCCGCGCGGAAATGGAACACGAGAGCCCTAAACGCTTGCGTGCTGCCGGTGATATCAGGTTCGAAACGAAGACAGTCCTGCCGTCAGGTGGCACTTGAATTCGCCTTGCCGCTGCCGGAGACTAGAAACTCATGAAATTGCAGGCGCTACCGAGAATTCTGGGCATGTTCGCTTGTGCGCTGGGCGCGAGCGACCTTTTCTTGCAGCGATCCCTGGCGAGGACGGCAGGTCAAGAGCAAGAAGGGGGCGAGCAGAAACCGAGCGGCGCGTCAACATCCGTCGCGGGCGCTGGGGCTGCTGCTGCAACCGATGCGCAGACTTGGTTTGCGAAGGGGCAGACGGCACTGCAAGCCGGTGACTTGGATTCGGCGGAAGCAGACTTTCGGCGTGTGGCGGCGATCGACCCGAGGTCGGGAGCAGCATATGCGAATCTGGGCGTGATTGCCATGCGCCGCAAAGCGTGGGATCAAGCTCTGGCGCTGCTGCAAAAGGCCGAGAGGTTTGAACCGAAAATGACCGGGATCCGCCTGAACATCGGCCTGGTCAAATATCGCCGCGGCGACTATGCCGGCGCGATCGCACCGTTCGCTTCCGTGGTTCACGATCAGCCCGACTCTCAGCAGGCGCGCTATCTGCTGGGACTTTGCCATTTATTCACCGAGCATTACGGCGACACGGTCTCCGAGCTCGAGCCGCTGTGGCCGCGAGAGTCAAACAATTTCATGTACCTCTACGTTCTGGGAATCGCGGCGCACAATGTGGGGCGCAAAGATTTGGACGAGAAGGCCCTTAACCGCCTGGTGGAAATCGGCGGCGACGCTCCGGAGTTTCATCTGATTCTTGGCAAGGCCTACCTGAATCGCGGAGAGCCGGAAAAGGCCGTCCCGGAGTTTCAGCGCGCGGCTGGCGTGAATCCCAACCTGCCGTATCTGCATTTCAGTTTGGGCGTGGCGTACCTGCGTCTGGACAACAACGAAGCGGCGAAAGCGGAATTCCGCAAGGATCTCGAGGTTGAGCCGGATCTGCCGGACACTTACGAGCAGCTAGGGGAATTTTATCTGCGCGCAGGAGATAACGAGGAAGCGCTCAAGTTTTTTCGGGAAGCGCTCGGGCGCAACCCGCGAATGCCCGGCGCGCTTTTCGGTACCGCCAAGATTTGCTTACAGCAGCAGAAGTACCGGGAAGCGCTGGCGACTATCAGTTCCGCGTTGCGCCTGGCGCCTCAAAATCAAGGGGCGCACTTTTTGCGGGGCCAGGTGTTGGCGCGGCTGGGACGCCGCGAAGAAGCACAAGCCGAATTCGCGGCGGCAAGGAAAATCCTGAATGCGGATCTGAACCAGCGGCGTGAGTCGCTCGGCGACCACCCCGTTCCGAATCCCGAACTGGCTGAGCCGCCGCAGTAGAATCTGGGGGGCAGCTGTGACTGGCTACTTCACAGGGGCGGCGCTTGCCAACGGCCATGCGCCTTTTCGATCTGTTCCGCAACCGCCAGGACCAGCTCTTCTTCGTGTGGCCGCCCAATCACCTGCACGCCGATGGGCAAGCCGTTCGCCGAAACACCGGCGGGCACCGCTGCGCCGGGCAGCCCGATCAGGTTGAGCCACTGCGAAAAGCGCATGGTGTCGCGATAACACTGTCTTGCGCCGGGCCGCCACGTTCCTTCTCCGTGAAGGAATGCCGTCGTCGAAGAAACCGGCGAGAGCAGGATCGGGACGTCGCGCATCTGACGAAGGACTTCTGCGCGCAGCACATCGCGCTCCGCACAGGCCGCTAGGAAGGCGTCGAGGGTTACGTTCGGTTCGGCTTCCGCCGCCTCCAGATACTCGCGGAAGATCCGGCTGAGCTGTTCTCGTTGTCCCGCGATGCTCCGCTGAAACAGATGCGCGATTGCTGGTCCAAAGAAAAACCACCACAGCTCGATGGCGCGATCGAGGCCTTGCAATCTCTGCGGCTCGAGTACAAATCCTTGCGCCGCTAGATTGTTTGCCGCCTTTTTCACTGCGGCGTTTATTTCCTCGTCGACGACTCCCAGCGCATCGCTCTCCAGAATTCCGACACGCAGCCCTTTCAGGTCCGGATCACCGACTGCGCGAACGGGCACCGCCGCCGACAGTGCGTCTCCAGGATCGGGGCCAGCCATGACCTCAAAGAGTGCGCGAATGTCCGCGATTGTACGGGCCATGGGTCCAACCACTCCGATCCACGCGAACGCTCCAACTCCCGCTGGAAAATGCCCGGTGGCGGGAATGCGCCCCGGCGTGGGCTTGAGTCCGCAAATGCCGCAAAAATGCGCCGGAACGCGAATCGAACCGCCGCCATCGCTGCCCACGCCTCCCATCGAGCATCCCGCGGCAACCGCCGCAGCTTCGCCACCGCTCGAGCCGCCCGCGCTGCGCGCGAAGTCCCAGGGATTGCTGGTCTTGCCGCTTACAAGGTTGTCGGTTTCATAGGCCATCAAGAATTCCGGCGTGTTGGTGTTGCCGAGCACAATCGCTCCGGCAGCTTTCAGTCGCGCCACCAGCACAGCGTCTTGCGAGGCAACATAGGTTTTCCGTAGAGGCGAGCCCGCGGGACACGGCCATCCGACCACATCGATGCAGCTCTTCACGCTGACCGGAACGCCGTGAAGCGCTCCCAACTCGTCGCCGCGCAGCACGGCTTGCTCGGCACGGCGCGCTTGCTCCCGCGCCGCCGGTGCATCTAGATGCACGAATGCATTCAACTTCGGCTGCAACGTTGCGATCCGCTCCAAATGGACCGACACAACCTCCGCCGGAGAGATTTTCTTGGTACGAATGAGTTCGCGAATCTCGGCGACTGTCGGATAGGGTAGGGATGCCATATGAGCCTTGCGAGCGTAAGAGGCGATTTTGAATGCGTCAAGTTGCTCGCTGTTCCCAACTAGCTTGCCGAGCGGCCAAAGCAGGAAAATAACGCGACACGAAAACGGTTGACGCTGCGTCGCCCGCGCTTCAAAATCGAAGGCGTCTCAGGCGCGGCGGTCCGTGCCGCTCCACAGTTCGCTCGCATCGGAAAAAGGCGGCATGAAGCGTTCCCGTTACCGTCACACTCGGTTTGCCGTTCTCTGCCCACTGTTTTGCGCCGCGGCAGTCTTGCCCATACTCATTTCGGGAGCCGCTTCTTGGCAAGGAAAATCCTCGACTGCTGCGCACGCCACTGCGCCATCGGGCCAGAACGAAGCCTTCCGCCTCAACACCCTTGGCGTGGCGTACATGAATCAGCAGAAATTCGCGGAAGCCCAGAAATATTTCGAGAAGGCGCTGGGGGCCGACGCGAAATTCGCCATCGCGCGCTTGAACCTCGGCATTTCGCTGATCAGCCAGCAAAAGCTGGAGCAGGCGCGCGTCGCGTTGGCAGAGGCCTCCCGGCTGCTGCCAAACGATCCGTACGCCTGGTACAACCTCGGGCTGGTCTACAAGGACACCGGAGAAAACCAAAAAGGCATCGACGCCTTCCAGCATGTGGCAGAGCTTTCGCCGGACGCGGACGCCCACTACTTCCTCGGCTACTTGCACAGCCAGCTGCAACAGTACGACGAAGGCGTTGCGGAGTTTCAGAAGGCCATTGTTGCATTTCCGTATCACGCGTCCGCGGAGTTCGGCATTGCGCGCGCCTATCAACGCAAAGGTGACAGCGATTCGGCGCGCCAGCATCTCGCGCGCTTCCAGAAAATCACTGCGGAACATCTGGGCGCACCGTTCGGCGCAGCCTACGGCGACCAGGGCCGCTTCTCGCTCGCGGAGCTGGGCCGCAGCGGTGTTCTCTCGGCACCCGCAGCGATTCCTGTTCGCTTTCGCGAGCAGCCGATCCTCGCGGCTCAGACTCAGCTCCCGGGTCCCAGCATCGGCGCGTGCTTCTTCGACTACGACGGAGACGGCAAACCCGACCTGTTTCTGGTGAGCGCCAACGCGGACGGCGCCGCCCGGTTACTGCACAATCTGGGCGACGGACGCTTCGAAGACGTGACGGAACATTCCGGAATTGTGCTTAAAGGCAGTGGTCTCGGATGCACCGCCGGCGATTTTGAAAATGACGGCCACACCGACCTCGCTGTTTGCATGAGCGATGGTGTGCATTTGCTGCGCAATGGAGGCGACGGCAAGTTCGAGGATGTGACGCAAGCCGTGGGAATCCGCGTCGAAAAAGGCTGCGTCGGCGTCACATTTGTCGACTACGACCACGATGGCGATCTTGATTTGTACATCACCATGTCACCGGACGCAGCTTCGCCCGGCGGAAAGCCTCACAACGTCCTGTGGCGCAACAACGGTAACAGTACGTTCACCGACATTTCTGCCGACACCGGACTGGGCGTTGATGCCACCGGTGCCGGACTGGTCACCTCGGATTTCAACAACGACCGCGCGATCGACTTTGTTTTTGCCGGAGGCAGCAGCGGAGCCTCGATCTATCTAAATCCTCGCGAGGGGAAATTCTCTCCGTTGCCCAGTATCGATTTCACAAAAGAAAATCTTCCGCCGGCGGTCGGCGTCGTCGCGTTCGATTTCGATAAAGACGGCTGGATGGATCTGGGCTTCACGCACGCGGGGGCGCCAGGGATCAGCCTGTGGAGAAATATTGAGGGCCAGCGCCTGGAGCGCGTGGCAGTTCCCGATTTTTCCTGGCGGCGCGGCTGGGGACTCGCGGCCTTTGACTACGACAACGACGGCTGGCTGGACCTCGTCGCTGCCGGCGAGTCGAGCAGCGGCGGCGAGCTGCGTCTGCTGCGCAATCTCGGCTCGAACGGCTGGAAAGACGTCACGCGCGATGTTCATCTTGATGCCGTAAAACTCACAGAGCCGCGCGCCATCGCCGTCGCCGATATCGCAACAAATGGCAGCGCTGATCTCGTCGTCACTCAATTAGGCGGCGCTCCGCTCTTGCTGCGCAACGAAGGCGGCAACCAACACCGCTGGATGCACATCGACTTGAAAGCTCTCAGCGACAATAAAAGCGCGATCGGCACAAAGGTCGAAATTTACGCTGGCGCTCTTTATCAAAAGTGGGAAGTGCAAGGCGCTTCCGGCTATCTCGGGCAAAATTCCGCAACACTGCTCGCCGGACTGGGCACCGAGCGCAAAGCGGAAGTGGTGCGCCTGCTCTGGCCCACTGGCGTTCCGCAGGACGAAGTGAATCTCGCCGCGGAAAAAGAGCAAAGCATCGGCGAACTTGATCGCCGCGGCAGTTCTTGCCCGGTTTTGTTTTCCTGGAACGGCCGCGAATATGAATTCATCGCGGACATGATTGGCCCCGGCGTGGTCGGCCACTGGGTCGCGCCCGGGGAGCGCGACGTTCCCGATCCCGACGAATACTTGAAGGTTCGCGCTAGCAGCGTTCACCCGCGCAATGGCTTGCTCAGCTTCCGCTTCATGGAGCCGATGGAAGAGACAGTGTACCTCGATCAGGTTCGCCTGCTAGCCATCGATCATCCCCCGTCGTATGAGGTTTACCCGAACGAGCGCTTCGTCACCGCCCCACCATTCCCGGAATTTCGCGTGATTGCTAGCCGCGGCGCTCGCGCGCCGGCCGGGGCCTGGGACGATCACGGAAACAACGTGCTAGCACTGATCGCGGAACGTGACCGCCAGTACGTCACTAACCTCGAAGCGCTCCCGTTCGCGGGTTTCGCCAAGCTGCATTGGCTCGAGATGGACCTCGGCGCATGGGACTCCGCAAGACCGCTGCGCCTGATCATCGATGGCTACACCGACTACTTCACGGCGACCTCGATGTACGCCGCCGATCAAGCAGGAATTAAAGTGGTCGCACCGTATGTCGAGGCGCTCAACGCGCAAGGCAAGTGGATACGCGTGGTCGACGACATGGGCTTCCCCGCCGGTCTCGAACGCACCATGGTCACCGATCTTAGCGGGAAGCTGCCGCCTGGGACGCGGCGCATCCGCGTCGTCAGCAACTTGAAAGTCTATTGGGACGCGATTCGCATCGACCAAACGCCAGAAACGCAAGAAGTGCGCGTTGCGGAGATGCCGCTGGCCAATGCCGCGCTCGATTTTCTCGGGTATCCCCGCGAGATTCGCCTGACGCCCGCGAGCGACACTACTTACTCCTACGCGCAGCGCAGCATGACCGGGCCCTACGCGCGTGCCGCCGGGAATTACACACGCTACGGCGGCGTCCTTTCGTTATTGAAGAAGGAAAAGCCAGACGACCGTTTCGTGGTCTTCAGTTCCGGCGAAGGCGTGAAGCTCGATTTCGATCCGCGCAAACTGCCCGCGCTTCCTGCCGGCTGGGTGCGAGATTATTTCTTCTACGCCAACGGCTTCGAGAAGGACCTGGACTTCTACGCCGCGCATGCTTTCACGGTCGAGCCATTGCCGCGCCACACGCTACTTCCCTACCCGTATCCTGAAGGCCAGGAGTATCCGGGCGACGCCGAACACCTGCGCTACCAACTCGAGTACAACATAAGGCAGCGCTCGGACCGACTGCCCTCCACGCTGCGTTACCAGTACAAGCCCGCAAACTGACCGCTCAATCTTTCCCGGTCAGCAGCGCCTCCCGAATCTCGTCCAACTCTTTTTTCTTTTCTTTGTTCACGTCCGGGAAAGCCAAGTCCAGCTCATCGAGAGCCTCGACAATCGCCGCGGCCACGACCAGCCGGGCATACCATTTATTGTCCGCGGGAATCACGTACCACGGCGCGCGCTTCGTCGCGGTGTTTTGCACCATCTCCTCATACGCCTCCTGGTAGTCGTCCCAGAATTTCCGCTCCTTAATATCGCCCATCGAAAATTTCCAATTCTTCTTCGAGTCGTCCAGGCGCCCCAAGAAGCGCTTCTTCTGCTCCGCTTTCGAGATGTGCAGAAAGAATTTACGAATCAACACGCCGTTGCGAACCAAAAACTTTTCGAAGCCGTTGATGTCCTCATACCGCTCTTGCCAAATGTGCTTGGTAACCAATTCATCCGGCAACTTCTCGGCCTTCAAGAGCGGCGGATGAACGCGTACCACCAGCACTTCCTCATAATACGAACGGTTGAAAATGCCGATCTTTCCACGGCCCGGCACAACCTTGTGCTCCCGCCAAAGAAAATCGTGCTCCAGATCTTCATTCGTCGGCGCTTTGAACGCGTACACGTCGCATCCCTGGGGATTTATTCCAGACATCACGTGCTTGATGGCTCCGTCCTTGCCCGCCGCGTCCATGCCCTGAAAAATCAGCAGCAACGCCCACACATCCTGGGCGTACAGTTTCTCTTGCATTTCGGCGAGCATCAGACTGCTGCGCTGGAGCAAACCCTGCGCGACCTTCTTCGATGTCACACCGTTGGTGTCGCCGGGATCGAAATCCTTCAGCCGAAATTTCTTCCCCTCGGTGACGCAGTAGGGCGAAGCGATCCGCGCCGCCTCCTTAACGAGTTTGCGGGTTTTCATGGTTTCCGCAGTGTATCGCAGGGAGCCTCGGATGCAATATCCGCTCCGTCGCGTCAGAACAGCGAGCCGACTCCCCAGCCGAAAGCACCCAGGCGATTGCGCAGGTGAAGCAGCGACCCGTCTGGCATCCACACAGAACGATTCAGCCGCAGCACGTTCAATGCGTAATACGCTCGCACCGGAACGCCGAGGCCTGGCAGCGTCCAGCGCAGTTCCAATCCCGTCGAGCCGTGCACGATTCCGCGCGTCGAGTCAATCACCACCGGCCTCCAGTGCCCCAGCCAATTTTGCTGCAACAATCCAGAACCTAGATCAAAGAAGCCGACAGCTTGGCCGCCGCCGCCGAGGTGCACCCGATACTCGGCGTTTACAGCGCCGATCAGGTTCGCGCCCGCCGGCGTTGTGGAATAGCGCGCAGTTCCCGAAGAGTCCGTCGAGAAAACCACCGCCTGGGGCCCAAGTTCTCCGTCGCGCAAGCCGCGCACAAACTCGTCCCCGCTGTACCTGCGCGCCGCGGGCGGCATATCACCGGAATAGCTCCCGACGCCGCCAAACGTTGCACGAAACGCCCAGGCATTTCGTGGATTGAAGACCGGATCGCGAAATATACGCGCGTACTCCGCTTTGGAGCGCACCAGGTTCTCGCTTCCCCCGAGCCACGCACCCGAAACCGAATCGGCCAGCACGATCTGCTCGTCTCCGGTGTTGCGGGTCCATCCGAAACCAACGGAATGGCTGGAAGACGTGGCGTGAGCGTCTCCAGCGACAAGGCCATTCGGTCCTGCGGCTGTGGGCGGCCTGTAGCTGGTGCGCGAATAGGAAAGCCCGTAGTTCGCAGTCAACATCTCTCGGGTCGTAGGCGCATAGCTATAATCTGCATTCATACCTTCGCTCCGTTGTTGAAAGAAGGGTCCTTTCACGCTCCCGGCAAGCATCGGTCGCAGAAACATGCGGAAAACGGAAAGAGCCAATGATCCGCGGGAGCCGAGAAAACTCTCCTTCGCCAAGCCTACCGCTAATTCAAGGCTTTCCGGGCCTCCTTCGATCTTTGAGGTAAGGAGCTCTTCGCGAGCCAAGAGACTGAAAAGCGAGTACGCGATTCCCAGCGTGCTGCCGAACTGGCCGTGGCCACCCACCATCGAAACGCGCTGCTGGCCCAACTCCTCGACGCGAATGGTGACGTCGACGCTCTGTGCGACGTCGTGCGGTTCGATGTGGATGTCTTCTTTTTTGATCGGCTTGAAATACCCGGTGCGTGCCAGTCGCGCCAATCCCGCTTCCAGGCCGCGTTCATCGAGCGGAACGCCTTCTTTCACTCCGATTCGGCGTCGGAAATAGCGGTCCGGGAAACGTTTCATCCCGCTAAATTCCAAGCGCCGGACGGTATACGGCGGTGTAAGACTCAACCCAAATTGGACGTGAACCGAATGTGTTTCCGCATCCATCGTCTGAATCACTTCAACGCAACCCATTCGCTGGACATCTTGTTTCTTTGCGTTTGCGCGCACGCGCATTTCCAGAGCTCGTCGCAAATTCTCCACGCTTTGGGCAGAGTAAGTCCCGCCGGGCAGTGGTAGTAATCGCTCCGATTGCGCCTCGCTGCCAACGCCAGCCTGCGCAAGAGCCCTACTGACGCCGGCGGATGCCGTCCGATAGAAGTGTCCGGCTTCCACCGGGACGGTGAGTGCCAACTCCTTTTTCCCGATCGGTTGGCGCCATGGAAACCACCGACGCGAATTCTCTTGGTACTCCAGAATCTTGGCAGCGCCGATTCTGGCGCCGGGATATCCGTGGTTGTGGTAATAGGCCAGCAGGCGCGCGCGATCCTCCTCGAACCCCGGTGGTGTAAAGGAATCTTTGCCCCGCAAGCTTGCGAACCACGCGCCTGGCTTGATTCGTCGCATCTGCCGTCCCAAGACCTTGGCGCTGATTTCCGGATCGCCCGCGAACGTCACGCGCCGCACTGGAACATACGGCCCATCGTGAATCTCGAATCGCTCCCGGACCGTTGCCTGCGCGGTTTCGTCTCTGCGCGTCACCACCAAAGCGTCCGGACGACCCAGTTCTGCCAGCGCGGATTCGATCTGACGTGCGGCACGCTGAAGCGAAACTACATTTTCCGGCTCGCCCAGTTTGGGTGTTAGTTTTTTCTCCGCCAACAGTTTGTCGACCTGCTGGCGCGAAAGCAGCCGCGAGCCCGCGAACTCCACGCCGGTCAGAAACGGAAGCTCCGTCAAAGCAAAGGTAAGGCGCAGTTTCTGGCGCGAATTGTCCGAGGATTCGACGCTTGCGACTTCTACTCGCACGTCTGCGAACCATCCCAGGCGAGCAAGCGCCCGCGCATCGCGTTCGACTATTCGTTCATCAAACGCGATTCCACGGCGAGAGGTAATTTTGCTCGTGAGTGTTTCCGGATGGATGCGGCGCAATCCGACAAATGCGATTTCGTCAATAGCGGCGGACCGCACTCCGCTCGCATCGTTGTCAAACGTTACCTGCGCGCAGGGTTCGTTCGGCGCGAGCAGCGTCGCCGCCACGACCAGGTACACTGCAATCATTCTGCACGTGACTCGGCTTGCTTCCATCGCTCCTCTGCACCAAGAACCAATGCCTCAACGGATGGCGCCGCTCGAGGCCGGGTTGCCCCCAAGCGCAAAAAAGAGCCGGCGGTTCCGTGCCGCCTGGGCGCTTCCCTCCACTCCGCTCTCCTATTCTCCCCGCACCTCCGCGAAGTCTGCGCCTCGGCGTTAGCCTTTGCCGGGGAAGAGTGCTCCGCTATTTCCGCGGTCAGGAAGAAAAAGACTGGATGCTTTTCCACCGGCCGGTTCGTTGTAAGGCAGTCTCCAGTCGATTCGCTCCGGAACTTGAGCTTAGGAGCAACGCGCGGAGTTTTGGCGCATCTGGCGATTGAAACTCGGAATAACGGGAAGACCAATTCTGGCCAGCGTTGGCATTCCGGCACACCTAATCCCCGTTCCACTAAACGAAAGCGTCAAAAAATGTGAATACCCTCTTGCACATAAAGGGATTTTTTCGTCCCGCCAATCCCCGCGAACTTCCGACAGGCGGTTTCAATGTTATGTAATAGTCCTAGTTTCTATAGCTTACAAAGATGAGAAACGGCCACAAAGTTGCACAAGAACGTGCGACCCGCGATTAGACGCGTGTGGACGTAGTTGGCAGTTCGGAATGCACGACCTTGGGGGAGATCTAATGATGAAGTTTGTGAAACTGGCGGTAATGGTTGGCGCGAGTACGCTTCTTGCGTCTGCGTCGCTTAGGGCGGACTCGGTTGTATTTGATTTCAATTCGCTTGCCAACGGTGCGGGGAATAGCACCGTCCAGTCTTACATGAACAGCAAACTTGGCGCCGCGGGTTCTGTTGTCGTGGGGGGTTCGCAGGCTTCCAATGCTTACACGGGGGACGGCCACGTCGTCGGCCCGGGCAATGGCAGCACTTCGCTCACGCTCGCTACGTCGGATGGTACAACCCAGCATTTGAGTACCAAGGACACCTTTATCGATAACGTTAGCTCTTCCACTGAAATATCAATGACTTTCAGCGGCCTCAAGATTTATGGCGTGAGCTTCGACTACGAGATCTTCCCGGACGGAACCTGCCCCACGGGCACTGGCTGCGGCTCGAACTTTCCAGACTTCACCTTCAATGCGGACGGCCTGTTGGTCTTCAACACTCTGGGCGTGATGCCGGGGAACCCTGGGGCCCCTTACACCCACTCCCCCGCCAGCGGATCGAGCGGCACGGAACTCGCGCCGCAGTTTCTCGGGCAAAGCGGCACTTGGACCTTCCCGAATGGCGTCACGAAGCTGGAGTTTGTCGATTGGCCGGCGACCATCGGCATCGATAACCTCCAGATCACCACCACCACTCCGGAGCCGGCCACGATGACGCTGATCGGCGTGGGCCTGCTCGGTCTGACTAGCCTGCGTCGCAGGCTGATCAAGAGCTGACGATCCGCAAGAAAACTTCTCGCAAGTTATCGGGGC
>Ga0137398_10000458_pt1 | contig 14566 bp, 42 predicted proteins | sample czorhiz216metaG_FD_106659 | JGI IMG/M metagenome (GOLD analysis project Ga0137398, IMG submission 106659) | Vadose zone soil microbial communities from Angelo Coast Range Reserve, California, USA - czorhiz2.16 metaG | ecosystem: Environmental > Terrestrial > Soil > Vadose zone | place: USA...
AAAGCCATTATTTTAAATGAAAATTTAAGGATAAATTATGTTAGAACAGATTCAAAATGAAAATGAACAATTACGTTCACAAAATAGACATGTAATTGCTCAATTACAAGCAATGAATCAATGTTTGGATGAATACAAAAATGCCAATATTGGCTTGAGATCAAGTTGTATTTTATTAGAAGAAGATTTAAAAAAGGCTCAACAGGATGTTAGTAGTTTGACTCATCGATGCAATGATTTAGAAAATGATAAAGCTTCTCTTAAAAGAGAATTAGATCAACCGTCCCAAATTGAGACTAACCGTGTATCAGAAAACGCTGCTTAATTTTTCTTCTTTTTAGGAATTTTAGCACCTGCTTTGCGAGCCGTGTTTAGTGCGATAGCCACGGCTTGCTTTTGTGGCTTGCCAGCAGCTTTTTCAATCTTTATATTCTTTGAAATGGATTCTTTGCTTTTTCCTTTAACGAGAGGCATTTTTTTATCCTTTTTTTCTCACAATAATATTTGCTTTAGAAACAGCCTTTTTAACGGGTTCGCCTTTTTTTATTAGCTTATCTTTTTCTTGCATGAATTTTTTAGCTCCTTTGGCGATATCTTTTTTAGATTTAGACATTTTCATTCTCCTTATTTAATCTAATTTTGAAACGCATTCAGCATTAGTGATAACAGTCATATTAGATTTAATTTCGGTAAAAATAAATGTATATCCCGTATAGATTAAATCTTTTATGCTTTGAGAATAAATTAATTTGTTATTGGAATAACATCTTATGGTATCAGCCTCAGCATCAACCATTGTGATCATCCACATAATAAAAACAAATGCGATAAAATAAGTGTGTTTCATAACCAACATTCCTTGTTAGATACAGGCGTTTTCTGCAGCATATACCATAAATGGTAAAGTATCTGCTTGTTCCTTCTTCATTTTTGCAAACCAAACTTTTTTAACATTATCCCACTGAAATCCTGCATCTTTTACGATTTGTCTTTGATCATAGCCAACATGGGCATGATAAATCATTCTTCCTCGTCCGGATTTATCGAGGAGATGATCAATGTCATCAACTGATTCAATTGCAGATAATAATAGTAAGCAATCATCCAAAGCGCGATGGGTATGTACAATAGGAACCCCAAGATCAGCGCAGATATGAATAAGGTTAAGCGGAATACCTTTTCTGATAGGCCATATAACGTCATTTTTAGTGCATATCCATTTTTTGTCTCTGCTAATCTGTTGAAAGTTAATAATCGTTTCAATCCATTTTTTATCGAACTCTGCATTGTGAGCAACAATCGCATCGCACTCATACATCATATTAACTAATAATGTTTCTGAATATCTATTCATACTTTCTGAAATAGATTGTAATGCTTTTACCTCAATACGATTTATTTCATAAGCAGGATTTTCATCGGCACGATATAAGGTAGAAACTTGGCTTAAAATACTTCGAGTGGGGATATTATAAAAAATACCTGCTATTTCTATGACATTACCTTTGGATGGATCAAGGCCCGTTGTTTCCGTGTCTATGATAAGGATGTTTTCCATGTTTCCTCTCTTCCATTTCAGTTGTTAAATATTTCTTGATAACTGAATTATGTCTCAATACTATTTACTAAGTTAATAAAATCTTCTTCGGATAGTTTTTTTAATTTTTCCCAGAATATCTCCGATGCCATTTCATGTGTAAAAATACTATGCCCAAACTTTTCTTCTGCATATTGATGAAATTCTGAAAACAATGATGCGCCAAAACTTATACCGGTATAAGCAAAAATAATTGCAGATTCGCGTTTATTCATATATTTCCTTATTTTTATAACCCTTTTTCCAGCTATACCCTAAAGTGCCTTTATGGCGACCTTTAATCATCATATCTTGTGTATTATCTTTGCTTGTTCCAACCCATAGATGATTAGGATTGCAACACGCTGGGGTGTCGCATGTATGACAAACTAAATATTTATATGGTATTTCTCCATTAAAAATTTCATAAGAAATTCTATGTGCTTTATAAGTCCCATATTTTCCATAATGGAACTGTCCATATCCTTTTCTATCTTTTCCTTTAGGCCATATCCAGCATTCATTTTTAATTTCCGATCTATTCAATGCTAAGCAAAATTTTTCTATAAAAGAAATTCTATATATATTTTCAATGCTTTTTATTCCTGAGCAATGTCGTGAACAAAAAATACCTTCTTTTCGGAAACATAAAAAATCTTTTTCGCAGTTTTTACATTTCTTGATTATAGGTTTTCTCATTTATTACTCAGCCATGATTGCCATGATTCTTTGGTGAGGGCTAGATTTGAACTAGCGAACCCCGTAGGGGAGTAGATTTACAGTCTACCTGTTTTAACCACTCACACACCTCACCTTTGTTCTTTGGCCTATTTTTCCTTGCACCATATCTTGCTACTTACGATTAGCTACAGTTTAAAGTATCGTCGGCCATAATTCTTTGAGAGAAGGCCAGAATTGCACTGGATATAGGTTGTAACGTAACTAATGAGTGCGCTCAATACGCAAGCCCGATCTATCCTATCCTCATAAGGCGTGTCACTGTCCACGCCGCTTCTCTCATTTTCCTAAAAACAAACATCGCAAGTACAATGATCGCGTTTACCAGATTCACATTGTTTATTGGCAAAATGGTCCGGGTATATTTTTCCTTTGTTTTCTTCGCATTGTTTACAGTTACTAATTTCAAAATTTTCTATCATTTTATTTTCTCTCATAATTCTTTGGCACTCTCAAGACTTCTTCATGGGTCTGCTAACATTGACATTATATCGAGTTACCCACTTTACATCCGACCAGTCAATGAATAATCGTTTGTCAGAGTGCCATAATTTGGCGCAGGACTTACATAAAATAGAGGGATATCACTTGCAGGTGATCTACTTTAATGCCCACATAAATTCATGCCGTCTTTATTCTAGGTGGACGGCGCACCCTTTCACCGAGATCACAGGGAAGCAATCTCTAGAATCCTATTTATTATTAATTAAATTTTGTAATTTATCTTCCGTTGTTTCTTCGCCTAACATTTCATGCATGAACGCTTTGTCTATAGAAATGATGCCGTCTTTGATAGATGTACCTATTCCTATCATTTGACGAACCTCATCCATTTCAATTTCTTCTACATTGTTTCTGTTGTAGAAAGCAAGAATGCGGGATGTTTCAATGCCCATTTTGTTTAATTTTTCTAGCACTTCTTTACGCTTAGAGGTAAATGTTTTTTGATCACCTACTGCAAATTTAACAGCAGCATCATAAACACGGTCAACTAATGCTTTTGGAACTACTTTGAAAATAGCGTTACGTAATGCAATAGCGCAAGCAGCATTTCCTGTGGTGACTTGCATATCATCACTGTATGTTCTTCCATCTTTGGTCGTAATTTTACGTTTAACGTCTGCACTAATACGAACGTTCTTCTCCAAATCCCATGCCACACCTTGAGCGGTAATAAACTTACCATCATTCTCAATAATACGAGTAGCCGCATGTAAGTTTCCCCAACAGCTAGCAACAATTTCTGCTAGCCGAATGGAACCGCCTTTAATTTCACTCTTACCATCTTTTCCATTTCTGACTAAAGAATAAAAACAAGATTCTGCTGTTTCTTGATCAAGGCATGCTAACTCTAATGCATTCTCAATAAATTCTTTTTGCTTTCTTGGGTAAGCTTTTGCTGTCGTTATTTGTACGTCTAATTCCGCTCTAGCAAATATCCCGCTTTCTGAAATCATTAGTTCTGACATTCGGTCTAACTCCTATAAATAATATGCAGGCAAGGAAATAACGCTTGGCTTATATGATGGCCATATCGGTAAATCTTTTTCGTTGTATTCTCTAAAGTCTTCGAGAATAGCTTTATACTCATCATGCCCGCGCTGAATCGATTCTTTATCTAATATATAAATGCCAACAGCATAAGGCGCTACTGTTTCAATGGCAATAAATACATAGTCAGTAATTCGATTATGTTGAATATGATGAATGCCATCCTGAATCATGGCAGCCTGTATGTGATAGCCATATTGTGCCATCGATCTTTGAAAAGAATTACTAGAGGCATCATTAGTAGTCTTAATATCGCATATCATATTTGCATGCCAAATGTCTGGGCGTGCCTTACATAAAACATTTGTATTGCAATCCTTCCAGTAAATGGATTTTTCAACTTGTGCGCCTTTTAAAAACTCGGCTGCATATTTATCACTATTAACTGAATCACGAATATTAATGACCTGTTCATACATATCTGTCGTTAATATCTGTTTGCCTTCATGTTCGATATGAAGCGCTTCCCATTTCTCTTTTCCTGCTTTAGTTCGACGATCTAATTTTTCAGTAATGCTGAAATATCGATTCTCAAACTCTTGAGGCTCTAGTAAGATGCAATGCGCAGCTTTGCCTAACAGTTGCTGTGGAGTGGTATCATCTTCAAATGATCGATTTGGATTCTTGTATTTGTTCCAATAATGCATGGGCGATTTTTTGAAAAGCATAATGCCACTTCTACTAATACCTTCTGAGGTATGATATTCATGATCTTCAATGTCGTAAATTCCGGGTTTAAAAGTATTCATTATATCCACCTCACTTCGCCGTTAATTGAATCATGAACAGGATTAAGTCCTGCATCGTATTTATGCTGTACCTCAATACGGCTTAATCTAGAGTCAATTAACTCTTGCATACGGTCTAAAACGAGGTCTTTTAAGATAGGATCATTTTTTAATAAAACATCGAGGAAATTATAGCGGTCGTGTTCACTTATAGAGCAAACATCTAATGAATATCCACATATTAAATCTTTATCGGCATAATCATCAATTAAACAATTATCAATGTATTTCTCAATCGTATTTCGCATGTTTGTCATTCCTTTGACTATTATTCCTCTATTCTCTTTGCATTCGTTGGGTGAAACAACGTATTTGTTCATGTTTAGTTCTCCTAAATGTATGTTTGTGTCTAGTACGAGAAGGAATATAAAACATTCAGAAACAAATTGCAACAAATATAAATAAACTATAATATAACAAAATATTAAAATATTTTTATAGGTTATGGAAATGTTAAGTAAAAAATGCTCAAATACCGAAACAAAATTAGAAAGGAGATGAAAATGGTTGATGTGAGCAATTATAAAACAATAAAAGAGCTGGCTACTTGTTACGAGCCATTGTTTACGGAGTCTTCAATTAGACAAATGATTCATAAAAACACAAATGGCATAAACAAATGTGTTTTTAAAATTGGCGGAAAGGTTTTAATAAATTTATCAAAATTTGAACAGTGGTTTAATAGTAGAGAAATAAGCAATGGTGGGGATGAATAATGAGCATGGAATCTGATTTCTTGCTAGGCATTTCATATGGATTACTTATGCAAGTGCGAGCACATCTTATTCGAAAAGAAGATATTGAGGGAATGACTTTAATTGAAGATGAGTTTCAGTCGTTGACTGAAAATATAGACAAAGTTTTCTATTCTAATGGTATGGAGAAAAAGAATGACAAAAGAAAATGAGTTACATAAAAAATTAACTAAAATGACCGAAAATGTCATGTGTTGTTATCATGAAGAAATGCACGAATTTTTAAACTCAGTTGAGCCAGGTACGATTACTGATGCAGATGTTATTTTGATGATAATGAATATGACCATAAGCGTTGGGACTAATATTTACTATAGCATTAAGCAAATTCTTCCTACTACCGTTATCGATTTTGATTTCTCTAAAGTGAAAATTGTTAACTCATTTGCTGATTCATTAGAGAAAATTAAAGACTTTAATCCAAAAGAAAATACAATGCCCTTAACGGTCGAACAAGTGAAAGAAGTGGTAGAAAAAGGTTTTGTTGTTATTGCAATGCCGGATGGTACGCAACGTAAAGTCACTGAAAAAGATATCTTAGTTAAAAAAGAGGATATCGAAAAAATCATTGAAAATGCTAAAAAGGAATCAGTCAATGATAATACCGGAAAACTTATTATCCCTGGTAATGAGATACTTCGAAAACGATTTAACTAGGGCAACACTTTGGTTCCATGTGCCTAATCCTGTTTTAAAGGGAATGAAGCCAATCGATTATAAGTTAGGCGGTACTTATGACAGATTGGAAAAAATGATAGGTGATGCTTTACGGGAGAGTAAACATGATTCCTGATTTTGAAAAAATGGTTTGGAAGTGTCCCTGTTGCGATCAACAGCGCACCGATAAATTTATTAAAGTGTTTCAGCATGATATTTCGTCATTATATGGTCATCCTACGGGAACTATGTTTGTTAATTGTAAGTATTGTGCTGATATGCCGGGATGTTATGAGAAAGCATCTAATCGTGAGTGGGTAATTAATAAATTTCTACCTGGACGTGGAAAATTAAATGAAGACAAACCCTAAGAGTTTAACTTATGAAAAAGTTTTAAACTCAGCTATTGAAATGTTTGGAGATAGAGATAAGGCCACTAGTTGGTGGATTTCAAAGCAAGAGCAATTGGGTGGAAAGTCTCCTTATGAATTAGTGAGAGATGGCAAAGGGCGTTATGTTATGAAAATGATTGAGAGGTGTTCGTAAAAGGAATTAATTAAATCATGGATGATAATAAACCCGTCAAATGTACTGAATGTGGTTGTCAAAGATTTGCAGAAAAAATGGCTGGATGGTTATGTTTTAAATGTCTTACTTTTTATAGGAGATAACATGACAGATAGAGTAATAAGCCTTTTAGTAACGCTTGATAAAGAATATAGAGCTGATGATATACAAGTTATTATCGATGCTATAAAAATGGTAAAGGCGGTTAGTGATGTGACATCTAATGTATTTAGTACGAGAGAACAAATGAACCATTATGCTTTTGAGAAGAATTTTAAGCATAAACTAATTAGAGAATTGATGAGTAAAATTGAAAATGAATAAATTAATAAAACCCCTATTTTTATCCTGTATTTTATATGCAAACGTGTCTTATGCTGATGTGTTTAATTTTAAAATTACACAACAGAATTTTTATTGTAAGCCTAAACAAAAATGTGATGTGTACGCGGATTATGATGTGTTCGTTGTGAATGAAACAAATAAAACTCAGCATTATACTTTGTTATATAGCTTAGAATTAATTACTCCCATATCTAGTTATACCGCTGGTGAAAGTTTTGATATCGCCCCTCATGATACATTCAAAAAACATTATCATCATATTTGGCGAGACTTTATGTTAGAAGATTCTAATAGTTATTTATTAAAATCTAATATCGCCATATTTGGACAGCCTGAAACTAATAAAGAAATGACTACTACGGTGTGGGTGTATTAATGAGTCCTGAATTTAAAGACAAGCCAAAAGAATTTTTGCAATCAGTTCTATTAAATCTAGAATCATACAAACAAGGAGCAATAGACACGATAGAAGTATTAGAAGTTTTTATTAAAGATTTAAAAATACAAAACATAAATTTATATGATAGTAAAATAGATGAGATCAAAAAAATTATAGGTAGTAACCAAGATGAATCTTGAATCTCAAGTTTGTTCATTAGAATTATCTAAACGATTATGTGAATTAGGTGTGAAGAATGAACCATTATTTTTTTGGTACAAAGGGTATAAAGATAAGCCATTCTGTGACTATCATGAACAAGGATGCATACATCAAGATTATCCTAATCCAGAAATAATATGTTCAGCATTTACGATTTCTGAACTATTAGAATTATTGCCCCATAGAATAACCATCAAAGAAAATGAGCCATTTAATAGCTTTAAATTGAACATAGAGAAATCATTTATTATTGATGATGAAATTATTAAGCTAAACGAACCTATTAAGACTTCTTTCATTTATGTTGTTAACTATTATTGTGATTCAACAGAATGTAATGGAGAAGATGCATGGCTTAGAAGGCTGTTATGCAAGCATCCTTATGATAGAAATGCGTCGGATGCATTGGCCAAAATGCTCATACAGTTAATCGAAAATGGATATGTGAAAAATGAATAACGACTGGATAGATATAAATGAACGTCTTCCTGATAATGATGAATTTGTATTAACAGCTCGTAAGGGTGCTAAATCAATCCGTATAAATTATTATTCGTCTATCCTTAATCAATGGATGGGAGAAGGATTTAGTGACATCACTCATTGGCGACGTTTGCCGCCAGCGCCTTGGGAGTAATGATGAAAAAAATAGCTGAATATTTATTGGTTATAGGAATTTTTATTTTTTCTTTTGGCCTTACTCAACTTATGCAAACAAGTAATAATAAATTCATATTATATTTAAGTATCTTCTTTGTAACATATGGCGTTACTCATCTCGTTGAGCAAATTAAATCATTGGTAGGTTGGAAATGAGCTTAATTAAAAAACTATTATGCAATCATCCTAATATAAGTACAAAAACTGAAACTAAATTACCTATAGATAATCATCTATTGATCGTTAAAAGTATTATTCAATGTGATAATTGTGGAAAAACATTCGCCCAGCATCCAAGAGCAATATGCTGTCATGTGCAACATATTCATTCAGAAATAGTAAGAGAACAATTTATGCAATATTACAATTCATTTAAACAACAAGAGGAGATAAAAAGTGGATGACCATTATAAATATTTAACAATGTCGGTGTGTATATTTTCTTGCTTAATTCTAACAGAAGAACTTAAACACTCAACAAGCAACGTTTTATGGCTATTTGGCGCTTGTTTAATGGGATTTGGGGTTTTTTCAATCTTAAAAAAGATTAAATATTTGTGGGATTGATTAAATGACATATAAACCAAACTTTACTCAACAACAAAAAGACTGGATATGCTATCAAATAGGTGATTGGTATTTAATGATGAAACCATTACTTGAAGGGCAACATAATCTTGGTTATATGAAAGAAAAATTAAAATTAATGGTGTGTGATGATAATGTCCATACTTCTGAAAAAATGTCCATACAAGAAGATAAATGTCCGAATGACTGCGAAAATGGCCGTATACCCGTTTCCCCATTGGGATATGTAATCTGTCCTATATGCAAAGGTCATGGGGTAATCAAATGAGCGGAATTACAGGAACAGGTTATGGTGATAAACATAACTGGAAAGATAAAGGTACTGAACAAATGCCCATTCCTCAAGATAGATCGACCTTATGGGTATGCTTAGATTGTAATGAGACGTTCAGACATTGGTATCATGTTGTTCCTGATATATTTCAAGCAATGAAAGATAGGGGTATCAGAGAGGAGTGCATTAAAGAATGAATGAAGAAGAATTGAAAAAAGAATTGATTAAATTTCAAAAAAAAATATTTGAATCTCAAGAATCTGTTAATCCGATTTTTGAAAAATTCTATTTGGATAATTGGCTAGATTTTTTAGCATAATCAATGAAACTACCTAGAATAGACGAACTAGGAAATTTATGGAAACAAGAATCTGCGTTAATACTTATGAAGTAAATATTTGGTGTGATGAGTGCAGTAAAAAACCTAATCCAAGTTGCAAACTAAAATTTAGCGGGGTCGTCTTAACATCATTTCCGCCACAGTATCCTCATTACTGTGAATTATGCAATAAGAGTTTTACCCTTTTGAAAAAATATCCATATATAGAGTATAAGGAATGAACATGACCGAATGGATTAGTGTTAAGGAGAAATTACCCGATAATTACAAACCTTATCTTTGTATTTTAGAGTCTAATGATTATTGTAATGAGCATAGATGGTGTAATGTTTTATTCTACGATTTTAATGTGAATAAGTGGTCTCATCATGACGTATCATGTTGCTATGAAAATGATATTGAATATTTAACTTCCTGGTATAAAGTCACGCATTGGATGAAATTACCGCCCCTTCCTAAGGAACAAACATGACTGAGTGGATAAGTTGCAAAGATAAAACACCACCTCAAGATGAAAAAATACTTTTCACAGATGGAAAAATTGTTGAATGTGGCCAGTATGATTACAATAAAGTATTTAATAAATATGATTTCATTGTAGCTGACATATGGGTAGAAAATTCATCATTAATGTATAACATTACTCACTGGATGCCATTACCACAACCACCAAAGGAAATAATTAAACTTAATAGATCATTTATTTGTTCTAAAGAAAATATTGACGGATAAAATAAAGGAACCAACATGACCGATATCACAAACTGGCCTCAAGCATTTTCAATTGTAGGTATTGCATTATCAGCAGCTGCCGTTCTTATTGTTCTTATAATAAGGCAATTTTAATAGGTTAAGGAACCAATATGACAAATCCACAATTAATAGCTGACATAGTGTCAGAAATAGAAAAAAAAATAACAGAAATACCTCCTCTGATAGATAAAGAAAAATTATTAAAACATTTAGCTGCAGCCTCTATTCATATAACTTTTTTCATGAATGATCTTTATGAAGATATTGAAGGATATGAACCTTTTGCTATAGATAAAGAATTAGAAAAAATATTTATAGAAGAATGTGGATGCAATTTAAATAAAAAGGGTAAGGCATGAAAAATAAAATTGATTTAATTACTATGCGCCTCATAGAGGTAAATCATTTAATAGATGATGATCTGTTACAAATCGAATATTTTCGCCTTCTTAAACATGTTTTTGATAAACAGATTATTGCGCTTTCAGAGATCACCCTCGATCACCGATATATCGACCCTAAAACCATTAAAAAAGCACAGGAAAATAACCGTGGATAGTTTAGATTTTTTTAGAAGATTGGCCGACTCAAATGTGAAGATTCAAAAAAGAGCTACTCGAATTATTCTTGGATTATTTATTACTAATTTTATTCTTTTACTGTCCCATATTTTTATTTTATTTAATAAGGAAAATATTTTTAGTTATACATCTATTGGGTGTCTTTCTATTAATTGTTTTTGGTTATTGTTATTTTTCTGTGAAAGTTGGACTGACTTAGGGAATGAAAAGCATTTGCTTAGAATGTTAAGGCAACATGAAAACATGGTCGGCTAAAGAATAAACCGACCCTACAACACCAGTCATATATAAAATGGAACAAATTTATTACAAACAGTTTCTTATATTTCGAGTGGCGCATGGTATGGGATTTTATTTATTAATACAAGGGTTTATTGATGAAGCTTAAATTTGAAAGGGAAATAATATTTCAATCAGGCAGTAAGTCTTCTACAATTTTCAGATCGAAAGTTATTGGTGGGTGGTTAATAGAAGTATTGAATTTTAATGAAAATGGTAATCAAGTTACTTCTAACTCTGCATTAGAATTTATATCTGATACAGAACATAAATGGGAAATTTGTAATTGTTAACGTAAGATATATTACTAAGGCAACACCCCTGTTTGTGCAAGGGTGTCTTAACAATTCGGTTGTCCTCAACCTGGCTAGCGTCCCTCAATTATACGGGACCACAGGATTTGGTCAACCCCTACAGATAAGGATTTTTTATGTCTATTGAAAAATACAACCCTAAAGTGGAATATGAAACTATTCCATATGCTCAAATAAACATCAATGTGATTCAAAATATTCCAAATATGGAAGCGGGATTCGTGTGGGTCTATTTACAGACTAAACCAAAAGATTGGAAGATTATAAAAGAACACTTAAAGAATCACTTTAAGATCGGAGATGGAAAAATAAAAAAGATATTTTCCTATTTAGCTAAGAGTCAACTTATTGAATATATTAAAGAATATGACAGTAAAGGTAAGATTACTGGATGGGATATTAAGGTTCTCAATGGCTCTAGATTTGTTAGTTATCCACAACCTGAGTCCACAGGGTCAATTATCCACCGTGTGGATAGCCATTCGAATGGTTCTGGGGCACTACATATAATAGAAAATACAAATAATAGAAAAAGCAGAGAGCTCGTTCGCAAAAAACGCGAAGCTCTCTCTGAAAATTTCGAAGCAAATCAAGAAGCGTTAGTGGCAATGAAAAGCAAAAACTTAGACCCAATGAAAGTTATTTCTAAATTTAGACAGGATGCTAAATCTAAGGATTTGAGATACGTGGATTGGGATGCTGCCTTTATGAAATGGATTATTAATGAGAAAGTTGTCTCTAATGCGCTAATATTTAGTAAAAATGTTATAAATAGCCCTATAAATGAACCACGATGTACTGTTCCTGATTATGGTCCTGGCCATCCAACATGGGAGGCATTACATGGGAATTCTGTCAGTAAATAATTTAAGGAGTTCGCATGGAAGCGAAATATCCAGAAATAGTGTTAGGGGAAGCTTTGTGTATTAAAATAAAGAATATTTATTTTGATGATAAAAAATGGGTTGATTGTCATAACGAAGTAGCCGCCAAGTTTAGCGAGTTCAAAGTGTTAATGAGAAAATTTTACACAGATAAGTCGGATTTAGAGATATTGAAAGACGTTTCGCGGTATGGGTTGCAGGATGTGGCGGATGTGTTTAATTGTTCTATGTAGAACATTCGGTGTGTGGATAGGGCAAAAAGTGGGTAACGTTTAGCTTGGTTTAGAGAAATAAAATAGTTAGTACCTTTGTATGGGTTAAAAAAAGATTCGTTATAAGTGAAATTTGGAGGTTTTAAGGATATGAGGCTAAAGTTTAATTTGGCTGATAGAGAGAAATATGTGGATGCGCTTAAAAAACTTCATGGAGGAAGTCATGATAGCCAGAAAAAGACGGATAGGGAAAAGGCCGATACTAGACCCGAAAACTCAAAAACTCATTGCCAGTGAATATCAGGAATGTAAAGCGTTTTGGCAATATGCCATTGAAGCAGGGTTTCATGATGACTTGGTTAAGAATGCCAATGAGCGAAAAGAAAACGATTCTTGGTTTATTAATGCGCTATTTGCCATTGGATTTAGGAAAGGGTTGCCGGATTATCACTACATTTGTGCCAATCAAACCTATCATGGGCTTTGGATTGAAATGAAAAGGATGGATGAGAGGGGAAAAAAAACTAAGTCAGAACAGGATGAATGGATTGCAAGGTTGTTGAAAAAAGGTCATTATGCTAGTTATGCATATGGATGTGAGGATGCTATCCGAATTTACAAAGATTATGTAAATAACCGAATTTAAAAATCCCCGCAACTCCCCATAAAAAAAAGATGTAATCTCCTTATCATCGGTCATTCTCCCCTTCTAATAGGGGAGTTTTTTGCAGTTTTTATGCAAAAGTTAACTTTAAATTGATGGAAGCTCGAAAATAAAATGCGAAGTCGTTGCTGTGGTGTTGAAGTCCATGTCTTTGAAACGAATGAAATGGGCGGATATTATACATGCGAGAATTGTTATCGTCCCTGTGATAGCATTATTCCTGATTATCATCACCAGGAAAGGGAAGATGCCAAAATTTAGTCAGGATTCTTTTTCAAAATTATCAACGTGTCATATGGATTTACAGGTATTATTTTTTGAAGTTATTCGCACGTTTGATTGTACTATTTTGGAAGGATTTAGAAATGAACAGGAGCAAGAAGAGGCGTTTAAAAAAGGAAATTCAAAGCTTCATTGGCCTAATGGCAAACATAACCACTCACCCTCTCAGGCCGTCGACGCTAGTCCATATCCAATCGAATGGAATAATATACCTCGATTCTACTGGTTCGCTGGTTATGTCATGGGAATCGCCCAAAAGCTCCGAGATGAAGGTAAAATGACTCACGCCATTCGGTATGGCGGCGATTGGAATAACGATAAAATTATTGGTGATCAAACCTTTAATGATTTGGTACACTTCGAATTGGTTGTTTAATTACATGGAGTAAAAAATATGAGCGACGATCCAGTAACAAAACGCAATCCGCCCAATCCCGTTGGACCTCAAAACCCTGAAGATGATTCCATTCCTTATCCTGATAATAACTAGGATTTTATGGGAATATTGAATTGGATAGGCTTAGGCGATCAAATAGCAAAGCCTATCGATTCTATTGGAAAACTTTATACGACAGATAAAGATAGGCTCGATGCGCAATTAAAACATGAAGAGATTTTGCAAAAAACTCAATCTGGACAGAGTGAAATTAATAAGATTTTTGCATCCTCCGACGGTATCTTCAAGAGTGGGTGGCAGCCACTTATCGCGTGGACATGTGGTTTTTTAGTGCTTCTTTATTATGCGCCACAAATTATCATTGTTATGTACGTTTGGGGAAGAAGCTGCATTTTAACAGGCGTAGTGACACCTTTTCCGATGAAACCAGATGATATTCTTAATCTAGTATGGTTACTGTTTGGATTTGGCGGGTACTCATTGGGCAATAGGGCTATTTCTAAATTATTTTAGAAAATGTTGTATTAATGCAGAAATTCCAATGATAACCGTTTGAAGTGTGGCTAGTATGCCTATTATCTTCCATTGCGAATCACTAATGTATTTTATTAGTTCTACTTTTGTTTCGTTTATGGATTTTTGTAACTCTAATTTAGAATCATTAATATCTTTTTTAAGGCAAAATTAAATTTCCCCAAGTTCACTTTTTTTGGCTAATTCTTTTGTATCATTAATTTGATTAAATGTTTTATTGTTCGCT
>Ga0137398_10000459_pt1 | contig 14565 bp, 10 predicted proteins | sample czorhiz216metaG_FD_106659 | JGI IMG/M metagenome (GOLD analysis project Ga0137398, IMG submission 106659) | Vadose zone soil microbial communities from Angelo Coast Range Reserve, California, USA - czorhiz2.16 metaG | ecosystem: Environmental > Terrestrial > Soil > Vadose zone | place: USA...
CACGGCGAACGTGCGGCTGAAGGTTGGATCGGTCAATGAGAGCGTTACCGTCAGCGGTGAGGCCCCTGCGTTAAACATGGTCGATGCCTCCATTGGCAATCCCTTCAGCGAAACCCAGGTGAAGCAGATTCCGCTGGATGGCCGCAATGTTCCGGACTTGCTGAGTCTGCAAGCAGGAGTCACCTCGATCGGCAATGGCCCGCATCTGGATGATCCGAAGGTCAAGGACCAGGACAGCCGCAACGGCGCCGTAAATGGTGCCCGCAGCGACCAAAGCAACATAACCCTGGACGGCGTGGACGTGAACGACCAGTCAAACGGCTATGCCTTTACCTCCGTCCTGCCGATTACACCGGACTCGGTGCAGGAATTCCGCGTGACTACATCGAACTACAACGCTGATCAGGGGGAAGGCTCGGGTGCACAGGTGTCGCTGATCACCAAGAGCGGTACCAACAGCTTCCACGGATCGCTCTACGAATACCATCGCAATACGGCTACCAGCGCCAGCGACTACTTTGTGGGTCAGCCGCTTAAGTTGATCAGAAATGTCTTCGGCGCATCTGTGGGAGGTCCGATTCAGAAAAACCGTTTGTTCTTCTTCGCTAACTACGAGGGCACACGCCGGCGGGAAGAAGAGAGCACGGTGCGCGCAATTCCCACGCCAACTCTGTGCCAGGGCATCATCCAATACGTAGACGTAAACGGGCAAACTCAGCGTTTGACCCAGGCCCAGCTTTCCAATCCGAGCCTGGATCCTCTCGGTCTCGGAATTAATCCTGCAATCGAGAACTCGAGTCACACCGGCTACTTCGACAAGACATTCTGAACCGGCCAATTCGTAACCAACGACACTTCCGTGGGCGATGGCTTGAACTATTCCGGATTTCGTTTCCGTGCGCCCATCCGCTTCGACAACAATGCTTTCATCGCCCGACTCGATTACCACATTACCGCCGACGGTAAGCACACCTTGTTCTGGCGTGGTGCCTTGCAGAATGTATTCAATCCGCAGGACCCCTTCCTGCCGGGATCTGCGCCCGAACAGACCATGACCGACCACAGCAAGGGATTCGTCGTGGGATATACGACGGTTCTCAGTCCCTCCGCGGTCAACGCGTTCCACTGGGGATTCACCCGCCAGAGCGTTGGCATACTGGGAAACACAAGCCAGGATTGGAATGTCTTCTACGGGCTCGACCAACCCGTCTTCTATAACCACAATGCCCAGACGCCAGTGCAAAACTTTCTCGACGATTTTTCCTGGACCCGGGGGAAACACAGTCTTCAATTTGGCGGCAACATCGGTATCGTCCGCGATCCTCGCCTCAGCTTGCAACATTCCTTCAGCGAAGGGAAAGGGGCCACCAATTGGATGTCCCCGACTGGATTCGCCAACACCGGCGGCTATCTGGATCCGGCAAACATTGGGCTGCCTGAGCCGGCTTCGGCTTTCCAGTACGACTACCCCGTGCTGGGCTTGCTCGGCATGGTTTCCGACATCGTCGCCAACTACAACTACGACAGACAGGGGAACGTGCTTGCTGCCAGCACCCCGGTGAAGCGGAATTATGGGCTCGAGTGGTACGAGTTCTACGGACAGGATTCGTGGCGCGTGAAGCCGAATCTCACAGTGACTTACGGTTTACGCTGGTCGCTGTTCCCGCCGCCATGGGAAGTGAATGGGTTCCAGGCTTCTCCGGATGTCAATCTGGGGACACAGTTCGATCAGATCGTAAAGAGCATGAAGCAAGGCATGGGATATGACGCTCTCCCCCTGGTCTCCTTTGTTTTAGGCGGACCCGCCAACCACGGACCCGGTTGGTACAATTTTCAAAAGTCGAATATCTCGCCGCGCATCTCCGTGGCATACTCGCCTCGTCCCCATGGCGGATGGCTGCGAAACATCTTCGGCGAGGGCGATAAGACAGTAATTCGCGGCGGTTTCAGCAAGGTCTACGATCGCGCTGGAATGCAATTGCTCAACACCTTCGACGCGAACCCTCCCGGCGGATTGGGTGCGACGATTCAAAACGCCTGCTGTACCTTTGGCTATGACGATGCCGCCCACGTCCCCCGCATAACCGACATCAACAAGATTCCCACTTGCGGCCCGGTCGACAACTGCGTTAATCCGGCGAACCAGGTGTTTTTTCAGCCGCCGCCGCCAGCGCTTCATCCGCTGCCCAACAACCAGGCGATCACCTGGGGAATCGATCAGTCGATGAAGACTCCTTACGCTTACGCCTTCGATTTTTCCGTAGGCCGCGAGTTGCCGAACAGATTGTCCCTGCAACTCTCTTATGTTGGGCGCTTGGGTCGTAATCTGCTCACTCAGCGCGACCTGAGGCAGCCGCTGGATATCGTGGATCCAAAGAGCGGGGTTGACTACTACGCTGCCGCCACCGCCTTGGCCAAGGTTGCCCACGCGCACCCAAACAGCTCGTTTCCAACCTTTCAAGACTATGTGAACTTTGTAAACTCCTCCATTAACGACGCGGCTATCGGCCCCACTGCCGTGTACTGGCACGATATGCTGCCGCCGCTTCAAGCGGGCGCCAGCGCATATGAGAGCTTTGGCAATTTTGCAGGATTAAGCCCCGCTCCCGGCAATCAAAGCCTCATTCAGGCCATCTACGACCTCTACTACGATCCATTTCTTTCCTATGTCGGCAACGAGGTCGTTGGGATCGGGGACGTTGACCTGTACTCCGGTCTCGGGGATAACACGGGCAAGGCCTACACATTCTGCGCTCAGCCCGGCTGCACTGGCTTCGGGGCGGGACCAGGCGACTACCTAAATAACCAGGCGACTAGCATGTTCGCTTGGAGTTCCATTGGGAAATCGAATTACAACGCCCTGCAGGCCAGCTTGAGGAAGCAGTTTGGCAGCGGATTGCAATTTGACCTCAACTATACGTATTCCAAGTCTATCGATATCACTTCCTCTGCCGCGCGTCTGGGGTGGGCATCATGCTGCAATGTCGGATCTCCCGGAACTCGCCTGGCAAATGCCTTCGATCCCAACGGCCGTCGCGGAGTCTCAGATTTCGACACGACTCACCAAATCAATGCCAACTGGATTGCCGAGCTGCCGTTCGGAAAGGGCAAGCGCTTCGCCGGCAACGCCGCCGGCGTTAGCAACGCCCTGATTGGAGGGTGGCAACTTTCGGGATTGGCTCGGTGGACAAGCGGCTTCCCGTTCAGCGTGGACAATGGCAACTACTGGCCCACAAACTGGGACGAGCAGGGCATCGCGCAAATGATCACCAGCCCCCGGACCGGACACTTCCGACAGCCCAACGGTTCGATTAGCGTTTTTGCCAACTCAACGGCGGCATTTGCCGATTTTCAGCATCCCTTCCCTGGCCAAAGTGGTTCACGAAATGTGGTCCGTGGAGACGGCGACGCTGGGTTGGATATGGGCCTGAGCAAGCGATGGATGATGCCATTCGAAGGCCAAAGCCTGCAATTCCGCTGGGAAGTTTTCAACGTGCCGAATCTCCATCGATTCAATGTCGCATCGGGCCTACAGACAGGATCCGCCTGCGCATGCATTGCTTCGCTTCAGCAGTTGCCACAGTCCTTTGGCGCTTATACCGGCCTGCTTACACAACCGCGGGTGATGCAGTTCGCACTGAGGTACGAATTCTGAAAGTGTCGCGGTCGCGCAATCGGACGGTATGGGCGTGTGGCCGTCCGATCTCATCTGTCGAGCCATGGCCCATGACCGTATTGTGTTCGAATCTGGGCAACAACTTCCGTAGACGATAAGATGAGCAGGCCCTCGCCCCGGAACCTCCCAAGATTTCTATGCCGCTAGCACGCAAGCTGCGTTTGATTGACTACTTCGCACTGGGCTTCGGTGTGATGGTCGGCACCGCCTGGCTGGTGGTCATGGACGACATACTGCAGCGTGGCGGGCCGTTGGGGGCTGCTCTGGGATTCACCACCGGGGCGCTGATGTTGCTCCCGATCGGTTATGTCTACGGCCAATTGGTCCGAGCCATTCCGGACGCGGCTGGAGAAGCCGCTTACGTCGCAGGTTTTTTTCCTCCGACTGTAAGCTTCGCCACCGGCTGGATGATGTTCCTGAGTTATTTTCTGACCTGCCCGTTCGAAGCTTTGGCCGCGGGCCGAATCAGCGGGTACTTGTTTCCGTCGCTGAATAGATTCGAGTTGTATCGCTTGGGCGGATATCCCGTGTATTTTCCGCACGTGCTGCTCGGACTCACCATCACAATCGTGCTGACTTGGGCGAACTATCGAGGTATTCAGACGAGCGCAAGGTTAGCAAAGACGACAACTTTCACATTCCTCACCCTAGTCGTAATCTTTGCCCTGGCGGGGGCAACGCACGGCTCCTCCGCCAATTTTCGTCCTTGGTTCAGCCACGCTCCTCTCATGTCCGTATTACTGGTCTGGCAGGTCGTCCCCTGGCTGCTCTCGGGCTTTGAGTCCGTCGGTAAATGCGCCGAGGAAGCTCACCCAGGTTTTCACGCCCGCGATTTTTCCGTCGCCATCCTGTCGACGATCTTTGCTGGTCTGGTTTTTTTCTGGATTGTAATCTCTGCCGTCTCCTATGTTGCCCCCTGGCAAAGCCTTAAAAGCAATCAACAGTTTCCGACCGCGCTGGCCTTCGAACGAGCGTTACACGCTCGCTGGATCGTTGACCTTATTATGGCCTCAGCGCTGGTGGCGTTGTTACAGGCATTCAATGCCAATGTGGTGGCATCGTCACGGCTACTGTTCGCCATGGCAAGGCGAAACCTGCTCGATCAAAGAATGGCGCGGCTACATGCGAAGAATCAGACGCCCTCGACCGCCATCATCAGTGTAGGAATCGCCACTGCACTAGCTATGTTGCTGGGTGAGGCTGGTTTGGTTCCCATCCTGGAAGTTGGAGCGCTGGCTGCGGCTGTGGGATGGATGTCTGCATGTGCCGCGTACTTGCACATGAGACCGAACTTGCGCGGTCGCGCCGCGGCTGCCTTTGGATTGCTGGTCACGGGATTGATGGTCCTGGTTAAGGTTGTGCCCGTCGTTCCGGGTCACTTCACGCGCTACGAATGGATAGCGCTCGCAATCTGGATAGTACTTGGAGTCCTGATTACATTGCCGGTTTCCGGAACCTACCGGCGATCGGAGCAGAGGGTTCTGGTCGAAGACGTGTCGAACGTGACACGCCGTTCCGAATCTTAAGTTTTTGCATCATCTGGCTTGCGCCACTCTACGGTGCTTATTGTCACCAACTCAGTTTGGATACAACGGCCGGAAGTGCACCGCTGTCGGCAAACTGCGCGTTCGTTCCGGCCCTTCCCTATTCCATGACTCGTTCCAGTAGCGCAAGCGGAATGTGCGGGGAGAAACCCCGAATTGTCTCTTGAAAGACCGGCTGAAGTGGGCAGAGTCGCTGAATCCCCAGAAAAACGCGATCTCTGTGATGTTGCGTTCTGCCGAGCGAGGATCGCAGAGTTCCATCCGGCAGCGTTCAAGACGCCGTCGGCGAATACATTCCGTAATCGTGGACCCGCTGCACGAAAAAAGCCGATGCAAATGTCGCACCGAGATCCCGACTGCGCTGGCTATTTCAGTTGGACTCAACGCGGGCTCCGACAAGTGAGTTTCTATGAATTGCTCAACCCGCGAAAGCAGTTCGGCGCAGCGGCCTGCATGTTCATCCCGTTGTTCCGGGTGACCGATGCAAGCGGACAAGATTTCCAAATAAGCCTCAATTGCGGAAGTACCCTCTTCGAGAGTCAACACTGGGGCCTCCTGATAAAGCGAGGTCGCAAGACGGAAAAGGGTCACCCCGAGTCCGGACGCACCTGAAATGCGGGGCAGCAACGGTAAATTGGTGAGACGGAGCCTGTTCTCCATCAACCAGCGTGGCACGCGCAAATAGAGCCTGGAACACTCTCCCGCACAATTGGAAGACCAGGAATGGCCGGAGTCGATCAAGGTGCTGTCGCCGGGGTTCAGAATAGCCATCGCACCATCCTGCGAATAGCACCTTACGCCCTTAAGTTGGGTGATGACGATCGAATACCGGTCCACGGAGTTCGCACTTAGCACCGGAAACTTTGCAAAAGAAATCGGGCTGGACGAAAACCGGCTCAATTCCAGGCCAGCGATGTTGCGCCGCTCAATCGACCCATGAAATAGATGCCGCCGGGGGAATTCAAACCGGCAATCGCCGCAAATCTGTCGCGCATTCGACAGCCATGCGTCCAACCGGTCGGCGATGGGTATCAAGTCTGTCGAAAACGTCTGTGACATGGGATCCACCGTTGTTCGAACTTGAGCCGACGGCGTCTTCGCGCAGCAGAATGGACAGGCGCCAGCATCGGCCCATCTTTAACTTGCCAATGTTTCGACGGGCGAACGCTAGCACACTGTTCAAACCGTGTGCAAGCTCAATCTGGCCAAACCGGAATGGAGTCCATTGCGCCCTCTGGCGGCGGGAACCTGCAATCCAGACGCGGTTAGGCCCTACCTAGTGAATTTCTTCCCCTGAGGGGATTAGCGAATGTTCCCCTCAATCCGCGTTTGGGTGAACGGCTCTTTACCATTTTGCCGGGCTCCCCAGGAAGGCCTGCACCTTGGTAATTTGAATGCCTGGAGGGAAAGGATAATCATTAGCAGGAATGTCTCTTCCCCAAAACACGCGACGATGGCCAAGGCATCCCGTTGATCTACAAGTTCGCGTGGTTGCGGCGGGAGGGTCGCCTGAGACCGTGGTTCCCGGCCGCGGAACCGAGATGAGCGAAGGCGGCATGCTCTTGTATGCCGGGATCTTGTTGAATCCCGGCGATATGCTGGAGCTCGAGTTTAATACTCCATCTCATTCCCGGATGACGGCCGTGGTTCGCTACCGAAACGGTTACTGCTTCGGATTGGAGTTTGTGGCTCCCATCACCACCTGATTCTGCTTCGAACCTGGTTTCGCTTCCCGTCCAAATTCCACTCTTCGTACCTGAATCTCCTGTCGTTCCAATGCTGTTTTTGATCTGCGTGTAAACTCTCTAAGCGGGTTCCGACACCGCTCGAAGACACAGGTCAAGCGAAAATGAAGAACGAAAAGCTGGCGAAATTTTATCGGATTGAGGACGGCAAAGACTTCCGATTGAAGGATTACGACCCCGCTGATACCGATGGCTGGCATGCAAAAGAACGTGCGGAAGAGGCTCTGCAACAGGGTGTTGCGCGCCTGGCTGAGTTGCAGGACGAACTTTATGCCCAGGATCGTTGGGCTGTTCTGCTCATTTTCCAGGGCATGGACGCGGGGGGGAAGGACGGTGCCATCAAGCATGTGATGTCGGGGGTGAATCCGGAGGGCTGTCAGGTCTATTCCTTTAAGGCTCCGACGGAAGCCGAGCTGCAACATGACTTTCTGTGGAGAACCACGCTTGATCTTCCCCAACGCGGCCACATTGGCATTTTCAACCGCTCCTACTACGAAGAGGTGCTCATCGTGCGCGTGCACCCTGAGGTGCTGAAGGGCGAGAGAGTTCCCTCATCGCTGCTGAGCAAAAATCTCTGGAGCGAACGCTTCGAAGATATCCGGAGTTTTGAACGGCATTTAGCGCGAGACGGAACGGTGATCCGAAAGTTTTTTTTAAACATTTCGAAGAAGGAGCAAAAGCGGCGCTTTCTTGCTCGCCTTGATCAGCCCGAGAAGAATTGGAAGTTTTCTGCCGCCGATATTCACGAACGCCGATACTGGGATGACTATATGAACGCCTATGAGGACATGATCAGAAACACGGCCAGCAAGGATGCGCCCTGGTATGCCGTGCCCGCGGACAATAAGTGGTTCACGCGGCTGGTGGTTTCCTCGGTCATCGTCGATGCGCTTGAAGAACTGGACTTATCCTATCCCAAGGTCGACGCGGTCAAACGCAAAGAACTGGCTGCCGCACGCAAATTGCTCTTAAAGAAGTGAACGTCGGAGCGGCACAGCTGTCTTTTTGTTATGTTTCGCGAATATGAGCGTAGGCCAGTTTCTGCACTCAAGACGTTCTCTTCCGCGCTTGTCCGCGCGCCCTGCCCTTTGCAGCGGGCCCGGATGGCATTACTATAGCTCTGATTAATTCATTTCTGCGGAGATGACTTCTAATGGCTCATCGAAACGCTGTGGGTAGACAGAGGTTTGCACACGCCGCAAGCCACGGTTGGATGCTTGGTCTTGTCGCGGCCTTCTTGGTGGCATGTGCGGGCACGAGTTCCTCCCAGACCAAGCCCGAGCGGCAATCCAAGGCGGTAAAGCCCACGCAGGCCGCGTCTACAAATAGCCCGTCGACTGCGGAACCAAACCCAAACGCCCCCGGCGATTCCGAATCCGCCAGACCGGAGGATCGCCCCTTCAAGGGAATGAAATACCGCTTGATCGGCCCCTTCCGTGGCGGCCGATCGCTGACAGCGGCTGGGATCCCGGGCGATCCAACGACTTATTATTTCGGAGCCACCGGCGGCGGAGTATGGAGGTCGACCGACGGCGCCATGACATGGAGTTCGGTTTTCGATAAGGAGGGATCGGGAGATATTGGCAGTTTGGCGGTGGCGAATTCTGATCCCAACATTATTTATGCGGGAACTGGCGAGGCTTGCATTCGCGGCAATATTTCTCACGGTGATGGGGTGTACAAGTCGCTCGACGGCGGCAAGACCTGGAAAAACGTTGGCTTAAAGGATACGCGCGCGATCGGGAAGCTGATCATCAATCCCAACAATCCTAATATTGTTTTCGTGGCTGCACTGGGCCATCCCTATGGTCCCAACCCCGAGCGCGGCATTTTCCGCACCACCGACGGCGGCAAGACCTGGGATAAGGTTCTGTACAAGGACGAAAACAGCGGGGGTATCGATGTAGCTTTTGATCCTCACAACGCAAATATCCTGTTCGCGGCGCTGTGGCAAGCGCGTCGGAGTTCGTGGAACATGTCCGACGGAGGACCAGGCAGCGGATTGTATCGTTCTAGTGATGGTGGAACGAGTTGGAAGCGGATCGAAGAACACGGTTTGCCTAAGGGTCCCTACGGAAAAATTGGTGTGGCTGTTAGCGCGAATTCAGAGCGTATTTACGCCTTGATGGAGGCGCACAACCCCGACGGAGGTCTCTACCGCTCCGATGACGGAGGGGAGAACTGGATTCTGGTGAATCCCGACCACAGCTTGTGGCAGCGCCCCTGGTACTACATGCACGTCATTGCTGACCCGAAGGATGAAAACGTGGTTTACATCATGAACGTGGAATCGTACCGCTCGACCGACGGCGGCCACCTGTTCAACAAAATTAAGATCCCTCATGGAGACAACCACGGGCTGTGGATTGATCCGGCGAATACGCGCCGCATGATTGCCTCAAACGATGGCGGAGTCACACTAACGCTGGATGGCGGCAAGACGTGGACTCGTGAGGACAACCAGCCGACGGCCCAGTTCTACCACGTGACCACCGACAGCGCGACGCCATATCGCATTTACGGCGCGCAGCAAGATAGCGGGACGGTTGCTATCGTCAGCCGCAGCGATCAAGGCTCCATCGATCGAGCGGACTGGTACGACGTGGGGGGCGGGGAGGCTGGCTACATCGCGCCGTATCCGCCGGATCCAAATATCGTCTACGCCGCCGACTACCAGGGGAACATTACGCGCTTCGATAAGCGCACCGGCCAGATCCAAGCCATTACCGAACAGCCCGAACTCTCGGATGCTCGCGGTGCTGCCTATCTTGAGCATCGCTTTCAGTGGACAGCGCCGGTGATGATTTCACGGCATGACCCCAACGTGGTCTATCACGCCGGTGAACGTCTCTTTAAGACCACTGACGCCGGAGTTCACTGGCAGGCCATCAGCCCTGACCTGACTCGGAATGACAAAACCAAACAACAACCCTCTGGCGGCGAAATCACCTTGGACGATACCGGCACCGAGTATTACGACACGATTTTCGCGCTTGCCGAATCCCCCATCACCCCAGGGCTTCTCTGGGTGGGCACCGATGATGGTCTGATCCAACTTACCCGTGACGAAGGAAAGACCTGGACGAACGTCACTCCCAAGGATTTGCCGGAATGGAGCCGAGTCAGCCAGATCGAGGCTTCACCGTTCGATGCCGGCACCGCCTACGCTGCCGTGGATCGCCACCAGAACGACGATCTAGGTCCGTACATTTATAAGACCAGCAACTACGGCCAGAGCTGGACAAAACTGGTTCACGGCATCCCCGAAACTACGTTCGTGCGCGCGGTCCGCGAGGACCCCAAAAAGCGCGGGCTGCTCTATGCCGGTACCGAAGGCGGCGTGTATGTTTCCTTTAGCGATGGCGCCGATTGGCGTCCGCTGCGGTTGAATCTTCCGACCACGCCCATTCACGACCTGGTGGTCAAGGATAACGACCTGGTGTTAGCGACTCATGGACGCGCGTTCTGGGTACTCGACGACATCACACCACTACGCCAGTTCAGCGAGGATATCGGAAACCAGGAAGTGCATCTCTACACTCCAGCCCCGGCTTACCGAATTCACGGAAGCGGCGAAGCAGAAGAGGGGCACAACTCCAAACGCACCGGCCAAAATCCTCCGACAGGGGCAGTAGTGGACTACTACGTGAAAGAAGCCCCCAAAGCGGAAACCACGATGGAGATCCTAGACGCCAGCGGTAAGGTGGTTCGAAAATTCTCCAGCAGCCGGCTAAAAGTGCCGGAAGAGCCGCTAGGCCCTGACGATAAGAAACCAGAAAAGGAAATCAAGGTCGAAGCCGGGCTCAATCGTTTTGTCTGGGACCTCCGGTACGACGACGCCCATCGCGTTCCCAGCTACTACCTGTGGGAGTATAACGGCGGCGCGCACGGTCCGGTTGCTTTGCCCGGCCATTATCAGGTTCGGCTCACGGTCGGCGGACAAAGCCAGACCGCGCCGCTCGAAGTAAAGCTTGATCCCCGGGTGAACGTGACCCAGGCCGATTTAGAACAACAATTCAGCATGCTGCTCGAGATTCGCCAAGAGCTGAGTCGCCTCTATGACACGGTCAATCAGATCCAGGACGTGCGTTCCCAATTGGCCGGCTTAAAAGGGCGGCTGCCGGAAAATGCGAGTGCTAAGAGTATTTCGCTTTCCGCAGACGATCTGGAGAAAAAACTCGTGACGGTGCGCGATCAACTGGTAAATCTGACCATCAGCGCCAACGAAGATTCCCTGGCCTATGCACCGCAGGTCGATGCCAAATGGGCTTACCTGGCTATGGATGTGGGCAGCGCCGATGCTGCACCTACCGAGGCCGAGCAACGCCAATTCGAGAAGCTGAAGCGAATGAACCAGGAACTGTTAGGACATTGGGCTGAGTTGCAGCGTACTGATCTAGCCGCCTTCCAGAAACTGACGGCTGAAGGCAGTCTCACCACCGTGGTCGTTCCTCCGGCTGGCCGGACCGGACAAGGGGTAGGCACCGACGCCCACTGAGTCCACCTAAGTCGAAGTTATACAGTGGTTTATGAGACCCGGCAAGGTATGCCTTCCGTGCCACTGGCATGGCACTATTGTGCCTTGTGAGGCCTTAGTCCCATTGCTATCGTGCCCATAGTCTCAATGTTTTTCCTCCCCTGAAGGTGCCGATCCAGATTGGGGGTTTTACATGCGGTTCATGCATCTGTGCTACGCGGCCATCGGATTTGCCGTGGCCCGCTTGATATTCAAGCGGCAACCCGTGTCCGTGGCCGATCCAGTCACGCGGTTGCGTTCCTCAGGATTGCTCTAAGGGTTTGCTGGCCCAAGACTTGAGCGCGCGCCCCGTTGTGCTTCATTTCGTCACGCGCGTGCCCATCTTCTCCACTCCGGCCCGAAAGGGCTAATACCAACGTTTGATGACCCCCTGTCTGTCTTGTTCATAATTATCACTACAATTTCCATAGGACGGCGAACTCGATAGTCAATCGGGGTTGCTGTGAAAGCGAATGCTCCAAGCCAGCAACTTTAGTTGTCTGGCGAATCACGGGAGCTTCTCCCGGAGTCTCGGTGCTAAGACTGGCAAAAAACGGTATGACGGCTTTTTCCGTCGGCTTGGCTCTTACAGCCGCGGTATTACTAACGCCGTCAACCATGGCGGCCCAAGAGGATGCAGGCGACACTCCTCTTGGCGACGTGGCCCGCAGTTTCCGCAAGAAACCATCCGCTTCCCAGACGGTCATTGATAACGATAACTTTTCGAAGTTGATGGACGAAGCCGAGAGCCACCGTCTGTCGGTTTCTTCGCTTCTTTATTCCATGAACGCCGGAGAAAAGAGCTTTCAGGTTTCCGCCCCTGATGTGACCTGTAGCCTGTCGTTCAGCGCAAATGCCAGTTCGATGCTGGCCAATCCGTACGTGCTGAAAGATCTGCCACCCGCGGAACTGATCAAACTGGACGGGCCGGCCACGATTGATGGCGACTCACTGCAACTTTCTGTTTACAACGGCACCGAGTGGAACGTGCACGAGCTCACCATCGGTCTCACGATCGTGAAGCGCAAAGATCCTTCTGAGGCGTTTTATTACGGTTCGGCCCGCTTGGTTCCGGCTGTTGGGCAACTCGATCAAACGGTTGAAACACCGGTCGAAAAGCGCTCCGACGTAACTGTTCTCTACAAGATTAAAGGCGAGGCCGCGCCGTTCACTACGACGGTCTTCCGCACGCCTTTGGATACTACCCTAGCTTCTAACCAGGAATGGCATTGGGCCATCGTGCGAGCAAAGGGAACCCCATCGCGGGATCCGGCACAATCCGAACCGCCGCCAGCGCCAGCCGCTCCGGATACTTCCTCGGCGCCCTATCAGCTTCTACCCTCCGCGCAATCCCAATTCGGTCAGCAAGCGTCAGCCCGCTAGACGCGCCATCCTGGACTCAGCTTAAAATGAGTCGGACAGTTGCGGATCGCAGTCCAGGCATCTCAGAGCGAGATGTTAGACTGAGGTTATTGCCAACGAGGATCAGCAATGAAATTCGGCGTAATCATCTTCCCCGGTTCCAATTGCGATCACGACGCACATTGGACGGTTCAGCAGGTTGCCAAGCAAAACGCCACGTTCCTGTGGCATGAATCGCACGATTTGGAGAATTGTGATGTCATTATTGTCCCTGGAGGTTTTGCCTACGGCGACTATCTGCGGACTGGCGCCATCGCCAAGCTCTCGCCGGTAATGCAGTCGGTTCGGCGGTTCACCGACGGCGGCGGGCTGGTACTGGGAATCTGTAACGGATTCCAGATTCTGTGCGAGTCTGGTTTGCTGCCGGGAGCTTTGATGCGCAACGTGGGTTTGAAATACGTTTGCAAACCCGTTCATGTGCGGGTGGAGAATGCGGATAACCCGTTCACGAACGCGTGCCGCAAAGGCGAAGTTCTTAGCATTCCAATCGGTCACATGGAGGGCAATTATTTCTGCGATGGGGAGACGTTGGAGGAACTAAATCGTCATAACCGCGTTGTGTTTCGTTATTGCACCCCATCCGGAGACACTACGCAGACTGCCAATCCTAACGGTTCGCTGGACAACATCGCCGGGATCTGTAGCCCTGGCGGTAATATTGTGGGGATGATGCCGCATCCCGAACGCTCAGCCGAGCCGGAACTTGGCTGTACGGACGGTTTTAAAGTGTTCCAGTCTGTTGTGGGTGCTATGTCCGCGAAGTAGTGACACGTTTTTGAAAGTTCGAAGAATTTTCTTGCTGATTCACAGGCTCGCTCCGAAGTGGCGCCGTCGAAGCGTTTCCTTCACCTCTGGCTTGGGCCCTAACCTGATACTTATCAAAGGCACACGCAGGAGAGGCGGGTCTCATGACGGCAAAGCAAGAAAATGAGCCCTGAAGACTTCAGCTACTCTGCGAAAGGCTGCCGACATTGCTGCCGGGAGCCATTCTGAGCAACTCCGGCATGATTTCCGGACTCGCGAAGCTGGCTACCAAAGATATTCTGAAGAGAAGACCCACCCAACGTCTGCAATGAAAAAACTTTACCAGCGCTCGATGCCATACGTCGGTAGCCAACGGCCGCGCGCGGGCCGACGCCGACGGCATCCCCGGCACTGGCAGTCGTTGGCGGAATCTTAGCCGCGCTGATCGCCCCCTGTTGATGCTTTTTGCGCGGACACAGACAACCGCCCGACACCATAGCGGCGGAGTCAGAGGGTTCGGGCTATCGCCCCGGTCTTATCATCGGCATGCGCACAGGCAACATTCTGGCCGCCATTGCCGAGCGCTTTGTGGCCGTAGGCAGTGAACCAGCGAATGTCGGGCGAACGCTCACACTCTGCGTGATTCCGCCCCAGTTGCTACGCGTCGAGGTCTGACGCATCGAGCTGACACTTGTAGCGCTCGCTGTCTGATTCAGCTTCTCCGGGATTCTGTTCCAGGAGGAAAACACAGGCGCCACGTGAAATGCGCCGATGCTATTCCGCTCCCATGTCCGCGCGATAATCGCGTTGGAGTCTCCCCCTGCTCGTCCGAATCCAGCTACCAACAACGGTTTTGCGCCGCCCCCGCCTGCGTTCATCTTGTACCTCAACCTGCTGCCGAGGACCATCGGCTTGGCG
>Ga0137398_10000460_pt1 | contig 14547 bp, 13 predicted proteins | sample czorhiz216metaG_FD_106659 | JGI IMG/M metagenome (GOLD analysis project Ga0137398, IMG submission 106659) | Vadose zone soil microbial communities from Angelo Coast Range Reserve, California, USA - czorhiz2.16 metaG | ecosystem: Environmental > Terrestrial > Soil > Vadose zone | place: USA...
CGATCGCACCAGCACCAGCGTGGATTGGACCGACCCGAATGTGCTCGGCTCCCGATGGACCTCGGATCTCACCTACGCCGATTCGAGCGACGGTATGCAGCGTTCGCTGAAAGTCGCGCGTCCTTTCTACTCGCTGGATGCGCCGTGGAGCGCGAAGATCACGGCCGTGAAGTTCGACCGCACCATCTCGCGTTACAATTTGGGCGATATCGTCGATCAATTCAACGACAATGAATCATCGTACGAACTGAGCGGCGGCATTTCCAGCGGCTTGACCGACGGCTGGACCAAACGCCTCACATTTGGAATGCGCTACGACCGCAACATATTCCTGCCGACGCCGGTCACCTCCATGCCGGCGCGGCAGCTGCCCCCGGACCGAACTCTGTCCTACCCCTTCGTCGGATTTGATGTTCTTCAGGACAAGTATCAAAAGGTCGGCGATGAGAACCAGATCGGCAGAACCGAGGATTTGTATTTCGGTACCGAAGTCAAGGGCGAAGTGGGTTTGTCGAACTCGGCATTCGGCGCAGATCGCAACGCCATCATGCTGGCCGCGAAGGCCCTGCGCGGAATCGAGATAACCGGGCTGCAGCAGCTATTTTTGACCAGCGCTTTCTCGTCCCGCATCGAGGACGGCCGGGCGCGCAATCTGAGAGCCGACGCCGGCGCCAAATACTATTGGCGCTGGCGCACGGACTGGCTGCTGTACGCGGCATTATCGGGGACGGTCACCGATTCGCTCGATCCGGATATGCAGCTGCTGCTCGGCGGCGATAACGGCTTGCGGGGCTACCCCTTGCGCTACGAGTCCGGTACGTCGCGGGCTCTGTTCACCGTCGAACAGCGGTTCTATACGGATTGGTACCCATTCCGCCTGGTGCGGGTGGGTGGCGCCATTTTTGCCGACGTGGGCCGCACCTGGGGCAGCGGTGTCATCGGCAACAGCAATCCCGGGCTGCTGCGAGACGTGGGATTCGGTCTGCGGCTCGGCAATACCCGCTCGGGCCTCGGCAATGTGCTGCACATCGATTTCGCGTTTCCGCTCAACAATCTTGTGGGGATTCAAAGATTCCAAGTCTTGGTGCAAACCATGCAAAGCTTCTAGGGGGCCGCCCGAACGGTTAGGGGTCCGTCCGGTCAGAGGCCGCTTTGCGCCGCCGCGAATAGAGCCAGAGGAAACCGATGCACACGGCGAAATTGAGCACCCACCACCAGAGCTGCCGGGCGGAGTTCCTGTCGTCCGATGGGCCGGCCCCGCCGGCGACTTGCAGCGTGCCCTTGAGGGTCTCGCGCGCCGAGGCCTGCACCACCTGAAATTCGACCGCCGCCGCGCCCGGAATGGCGAGCTCTTTCGTCTGCAGCGTAAAGCTGCCGTCGGCTTCGGCGGTGGTCGGGTACGCGACACCGCGCAGCGTGACCGTCACGGCGGCGTCCCGGACCGGCGCGTTATCGATCAATCGACTCAGACGAATGGTCATCCCATCGTCGCGCACCACGCCTACTGCCATCAAGTTTGCCGAACGCGCTTCCACCCGCGCCGGCGCCGCCGATTCTCCGGACGCCGCGGCGAACGGAACGCCCGCAGGGCCCAACGCGACCAGCGCGAAAACCTGAACGAGTGCCGATACAGTCCTCAAACCGATGCTTCCTCAAAAAAGCGCTGCCTTCCTCAAAAAGGCGATGCCTTCCTCAAAGCAGGACGCCCCATACGCCCATCGCCGTGCCGGCGGTACTCGCGAGCAGGCCGAAGATGGGGAAGAAATTGTTGCGCGCCAGGAAAAACAGGGAACACAGGACGAGGCCGAGCTCTAGAAATCCCTCGCCGATATCGAAATGCAGTGCCCGGCGCTCCTCGAGCTTGGTTTCTTCGTCCTTCGCGTTGGCGTCGTCCTGAATCTTGGCAGCATCCGCCGTGTACTTGGTGCGAGCGGCCTCCAGCTTCTGCACGGGGGCTTCCAGCTTGGCGGGGTCCGTGCCAAGCGTATGCAGCAGGGTCAGAGCCACTTCGCTGGTGTACTCGCGATTTCTCTTCGCCTGGTAATAGGCCCAGGCATCGTTCGATTCGGTTCTATGAATGACGGCTTGAGTATGCGCTCGATGCGAGGCAATGGTGACGACGGACAAGAGAATGCCGACGACCCCCACCATAATTCCGACGCGGCGGGTCATGGGATCGGCGGCATGTTCAGGTTTGACTTCGATTTCAGGCATGGGGCAAGTATCCTCAAAGGTCAACGAAATGTTTCCCGGCTAAAGCATCGACCGCCGGCGGCGGCGCTTCGGCGGCTCTAGGACGTCGTGGTGAGCGCGTTCATTTGACGACGTGCAGGCGCGGATTGGCGCGCGCGATTCCGAGGACGCCGCTGCGGACGACTTCGACGATTTCGCCGAAGGCGCCGACGTTCGCTATGAATTCGCCGATCTCGGTTTCAGTGCTGGTCAGTTCCACGATGTAGCTCGAGGGGTTGGGGGACAGCACCTTGCCGCCGACGCGGCGCAGCAGAGCGCCTACCGCCTCGACGTGCTTAGGCAAGATCTGCAGCTTGATCAACAGCAGCTCGCGGGCGAGGGCGTCGCCGCCGGTCATGTCCTCGACCGCCACGACATCGACGAGCTTCAGGAGCTGCGCGTTGATTTGCGCGATAACCTGATCGGAGCCGATGGTGACGAGCGTGACCCGCGACACGGTGGGGTCATTGGTGGGGGCCACCGACAGCGACTCGATGTTGTAGCCGCGGCTGGAGATGAGGCCGGTAACGCGCGTGAGCGCGCCCGCTTCATTCTGAAGGAGTATTGCTATGAGATGCCGCATGGGCCGACAAGCATACGGGAGGGTGGTACTTGGGCGCCAGGGCGAGAACTGCTAGTCTTTCACGGTGAAAGACCGCTACGACATGTTAAATCAAGCCGCGCACCCGCTCGCGGGCGCCGGCATGACGGGCGCGGATATGCTGGTGCAGGTCCTCGCGGACGAGGGCGTCGACACGATTTTCGGCTATAGCGGCGGCGCGATTTTGCCGATATACGACGCCGTATTCCGCTACAACCTGGAACACCATTCTGCGATGCCGCTGATCGTACCGGCCAACGAGCAGGGCGCGGGATTCATGGCCGCGGGCTTCGCCCGGGCCAGCGGCAGGGTGGGCGTGGCTCTGGTCACTTCGGGTCCGGGGGCCACCAATATGGTGACTCCGGTGCGCGATTCCATGGCCGATTCCGTGCCCATCGTGGTGATCTGCGGTCAAGTACCCACCACGGCCATCGGCACGGATGCGTTCCAAGAAGCGCCCGTACCCAGCATCATGGGTGCCGTGGCCAAGCACGTGTTCTTGGTCACCGATCCGACCAAATTGGAAGCAACGGTGCGCACGGCGTTCGAAATCGCCCGCACCGGCCGGCCGGGACCTGTGGTGCTCGACGTGCCGAAGGACGTACAGAACTGGAAAGGCGTGTTTCGAGGCACAGGCAGCCTGCCCGTGGCCGGCTACCGGCAGCGGATGAATCGCCTCGAGCAGAGCAAAGTGCCGGAAGCGGCGTGCGCCGACTTCTTCGCGGCATTGGGTGCCGCGAAGCGGCCGCTGATCTATGCAGGCGGCGGCGTGATCAACGGCAACGCGGCGCATGCCTTGCGCGAATTTTCCAAGGAATTTCAGGTCCCCGTCGTCACTACCCTGATGGGGATCGGAGCGGTCGACACGACGCACTCGTTGTCCATGCGCATGCTGGGAATGCATGGCGCGGCGTTCGCGAACTATGCCGTGGACGACTGCGATTGCCTGCTGGCTCTCGGCGCGCGATTCGACGACCGCGTCGCCGGCAATCCGGCCAAGTTCGCCGGCGGGGCCAAGTTTATCGCCCATCTGGACATCGATGCGTCGGAAATCAACAAGGTCAAGCGGGTGGATTGGAGCCATCTGGGCTTGATGGCGGATGCACTGCTCCGTCTGCTGGATTACGGCAAGCGCAAGAGCTTCCGGCGCGATTGGTCCGAGTGGCATCGGCACTGCGACGAGCTTCGGTCGAAGTACGCCATGAACTACGACCGCGGCAGCGCGTTGATCCAGCCGTACCACGTCATCGAGGAAATCAATCGGCTGACCCGGGGCGAGGCCATCATCACGACCGGCGTGGGTCAGCATCAAATGTGGGCGGCGCAGTATTTCGACTTCCGCAGTCCGCGGCTCTGGCTGACCTCGGGCAGCATGGGCACCATGGGTTTCGGTTTGCCCGCGGCGGTGGGCGCCCAGTACGCGCAGCGCAATCGTCTGGTCATCGACATCGACGGCGACGCCAGCATCCGGATGAATATCGGCGAGCTCGAAACCGTCACCACCTACGATCTGCCCATCAAGGTGGTGGTGCTCAACAATTGCGGCGACGGCATGGTCAAGCAGTGGCAGAAGCTGTTCCACAGCGGCCGCCTGAGCGCCAGCGACAAGAGCCTGCACACCAAGGATTTTGTCAAGGCGGCGCTGGCCGACGGCTTCAAATACGCCGCGCGGCTCGATCAGAAAGCCGACGTGCCGCGCGTCATCGGTGAATTCATCGGTTTCAACGGCGCTGCCTTCCTCGAGGTCATGATCGATCCGGACGCCGGCGTCTATCCAATGGTGGGGCCCGGGCAGTCGTACGCCGAAATGATCACCGGCGAGCACATCCCCTCGCGCACCCCGGTGGATATCAAGCCGCCGGACGCGTCGGAGATGTTCTGATTCTAAAGCGGCCGCGCCTCGGCCGCGTCACCGGTGCCGCTACCACACGCCGACGTTGGGCATGGTGGTCCAAGGCTCCGCCGGAGACAGCGCCGCACCCTTCTGCAGCAGCTCGATCGAGATATTGTCCGGCGAACGCACGAAAGCCATGCGGCCGTCGCGCGGCGGCCGGTTGACGGTGACGCCGTGGTCCATCAGGCGGCGGCAAGCGGCGTAAATGTCGTCCACCGCATACGCCAGATGTCCGAAGTTGCGGCCGCCCGTATAACCTTCCCGATCCCAGTTGTGCGTGAGCTCGATCTGCGCGCTCTCGTCGCCGGGCGCCGCTAGAAACACCAAGGTGTAGCGTCCCTGAGGGTAGTCTCGGCGCGATAATTCGCGAAGGCCGAGAGCGTCGCGATAGAAGCGCAGCGATTGCTCGATATCCGTCACGCGTACCATAGTGTGTAAATATTTCATGGGGGTATGTCCCAGGGCCATTTCTCGTGAATCGCGCAAATTTGGAGGAAGCGATGCACAAAAGCAAACTTTCAGGATTCATCATCGGTCGGCCGATTGTTGTTTGATTGTCACAAATTAGCGACATATTTGACATAGCGCGGCGATAGACAGACATTGCGGCATAACTACTAGATTTTTCTATATTATCTGGTATTATAACGCTGTCGACGCAGCGCGCTTTTTGTGACCAGCGTTACTTAGTTGCAACACTGGTATGATACAAACAAGGTGGAGCGTACGGGCAATATGCTCCGTGCGTATCTTCCAACTTAAGGACGTGTCGGGTTTTTACCTAACACCTGTTCCACTCGAATCCCCGGCAAGTCCGGGGATTCTTTTATGACCGCAGCCTCGCGCTCGTGACCCCAACCTCGCGCTCATGACCGCAACCTTGCGCTGCGTCCGGTTTCCCGGGCATCCCGAAATGCCACCGCAGACTTTCCCAATCGCTTAAAGTTTGGGCGCGTGAAAACTCTGCTGCGCTCCCTGTATTTCCGAGTCATTGTCGCTATTCTATTGGGAGTGCTTCTCGGCTATCTGTACCCGGAAGCCGGCGCCAAGATGAAGCCCCTCGGCGACGGGTTCATCAAGCTCATCAAGATGCTGATCGCGCCGGTGATCTTTTGCACGGTGGTGACGGGTATCGCCGGCGTCGAAGACATGAAGAAGGTCGGGAGGACCGGCGGACTCGCGCTGATCTATTTTGAGGTCATGAGCACCGTGGCGCTGATGCTGGGGTTGGCCGTGGTCAATATCCTGCGGCCGGGAAGCGGCATGAACGTCGATCCTCGCACCCTCGATACGGCTTCGGTGGCGGCGTATACCGGGCCGGGGAAATTGCAGTCGGCGACCGATTTCCTTCTCAACGTCATTCCCACGACCGTGGTCGACGCTTTCGCCAAGGGGGAGATTCTTCAGGTCCTGCTGTTTGCCGTGCTGTTCGGATTCGCGCTGCAACGCCTTGGACGCCGCAGCGCGCCCGTGCTGAGCTTCATCGACGCATTGTCGCAGGTGCTGTTCGGGATCGTCGGGGTCGTCATGAAAGTGGCGCCGCTGGGCGCGTTCGGCGCGATGGCCTTCACCATCGGAAGATACGGATTCGACTCGCTGTTGTCTCTTGGTGAACTGATGGCCTGTTTCTATGCGACCTGCCTGATCTTCATCTTCGTCGCTCTCGGGCTGGTGGCGCGCCTGCACGGCTTCAGCATCTGGCAATTCGTCAAGTACATCGGAGATGAATTATTCATCGTCTTGGGCACCTCGTCCTCGGAGTCGGTGCTGCCGAGAATGATCGCCAAGCTGCAGAAAATCGGCGCCGGCAATTCGGTGGTAGGGTTGGTGATACCAGCGGGCTATTCATTCAATCTCGACGGCACGTCGATCTACCTGACCATGGCGACCTTGTTCATTGCGCAGGCCACGAACACGCCGATGAATTTGCTGCAGCAGCTCACTCTGCTGGCGGTGCTGCTGCTCACGTCCAAGGGCGCGGCCGGGGTGACGGGCAGCGGCTTCATCGTGCTGGCCGCGACGCTGTCTTCCGTGGGTACGCTGCCGGTGGCGGGTCTCGCGCTGATACTGGGCATCGATCGATTCATGTCGGAGGCGCGCGCGCTCACGAATGTGATCGGCAACGGCGTTGCAACCCTGGTCGTCGCGAAATGGACCGGCGACCTGGATGTCGTCACAATGCGCCAGGAGCTGAGTGGGGAACGGTTGCCGGCGCCGCCGGCTGCCTCGGCGTAGCGTCACCCGGCGCCCTCGCTCATGAAAACTCGGAAGGACTATTGATGCGTGTCAGCGACGGTTTTACGGATGCGATCGGCAATACTCCCCTGATTCGCCTGCGCCATGTCAGCGAAGAAACGGGTTGCGAGATCCTGGGCAAGGCTGAATTCATGAATCCCGGCGGATCGGTGAAGGATCGCGCGGCGAAATGGATCGTCCTGGACGCCGAGCGGCGCGGATTGCTGAAATCCGGCGGCACGGTGGTCGAGGGCACCGCCGGCAACACGGGGATCGGCCTCGCACACGTGTGCAATGCGCGCGGCTATCGTTGCGTGATCGTGATGCCCGACAATCAGGCGGCGGAGAAATACCAGATCATCGAGGCGTTGGGGGCGCAATTGCGCAAAGTGCCGGCCGTACCCTACAGCAACCCGAACCAATATCAGAAGGTCGCCGGGCGCTTGGCGGAGGAGACTCCCGATTCCATTTGGGCCAATCAATTCGACAACACCGCGAATCGCGACGCTCATTTCGAATCGACCGGTCCTGAGATATGGCGCGACACCGACGGTAAGATCGACGCCTTCTGCGCGTCCACAGGCACCGGCGGCACGCTGGCGGGCATTGCCCGCTATCTCAAGTCGAAGTCCAGCGCGGTGCGAATCGTTCTCGTCGATCCCCCGGGCAGTGCGCTGTATCACTACGTCAAGGACGGCGAATTGAAAACCGACGGCGGGTCATCGATCACGGAGGGCATCGGCACCGGCCGCGTGACCGCCAATCTCGACGGCACGCCGATCGACGATGCGCTGCGAATCTCGGATGCGCAAACCATGCACTTCGTCTATCGGCTGCTGCGCGAAGAAGGCCTGCTGCTCGGAAGCACGTCGGGTATCAATGTGGCCGCGGCGGTGACCCTTGCGAAGCAAATGGGTCCCGGGCACACCATCGTCACGATTCTGTGCGACGGCGGCGCGAAGTATCAATCGCGCCTGTTCAACAAAGCCTGGATCGCAGAGCGCGGATTCGTCGACGCCGTGGGCTAGTGCCATGAGCGGCAGTCCAATGGCCCGAAGCAAATTAAGCTCTGCGGCCGCTCCCATGACTGCTTTCAAAATTGGCCGGGCTACTCTAGTTCATGGCAGCTGCTTCGATTGGATGAGAGAGTGTGAACCACATTCCTTGCACGCGATAGTGACAGATCCACCCTATGGGCTCGTCGAATACACCGATAAAGAGCAGACGAAGCTCCGCAATGGACGCGGAGGCGTTTGGCGGATTCCTCCCTCTTTTGATGGCCATCAACGCGCACCCCTGCCTCGATTCACCGTTTTGAATGACGGCGACCGCGCAGCAATGCACGACTTTTTTTTCGAATTCGGCAAACTAACGGTGCGAATTACCGTACCAGGGGCGAACATCCTGATCGCGAGCAATCCACTTTTGGTCCATGTCGTCGCCAATGCAATGAGCGCGGCCGGACTCGAAATTCGAGGGTATCTTTCGCGTCTTGTAATGACTATGAGAGGCGGTGATCGGCCCAAGAATGCGCACGAGGAATTTTCAGACGTTAGCGTAATGCCGCGTTCGATGTTCGAGCCGTGGTTGGTACTACGGCACCGGCTCGATGGCCGAGTTCAGGACAATTTGAGGAAATGGGCCACCGGCGGTTTTCGCAGACCCTCCCCCGAGCGGCCTTTTGGCGACGTTATACAATCCAGCCCCACCCCACGATATGAACGCGCAATTGCACCTCATCCTTCATTGAAACCGCAGGCATTCTTACGTTCTGTCGTACGGGCGGCGCTGCCGATGGGTCAAGGTGTCATCCTTGACCCGTTTGCGGGATCAGGATCTACCCTCGCGGCAGCCAATGCTATTGGTTACGAAAGCATTGGCATCGAACGAGATCCGCAATACATAAGCATGGCGCAAAAAGCCATCTCGAAGCTCTCAGCCATCGATATCAAGTAGGGTAGCGCGTCCCAAAGTAGGGTAGCGCCCGTATCGTGCCTATGCGGTCCGAGATAGGTCGACCGCCGCCGAGGCGCCGAACCACGCCAGCGTCGAGTGCAGCGCCACCACGTCGCCCACCACCAGCAGCGCCGGCGACTCTACATTCGCCTTGGATGAGGCATCGATTATCGTGGCGAGAGTGGCGGTAATGACGCGCTGGTTCGGCGTCGTGGCCTGCGCAATGATGCCGGCCGGGCGCGTGGCCGGCGCACCGTGGTGCAAGAGCTTTTCGACGATGTGATCCAGGCGTGCCAGCCCCATGTAGAACACCGCCGTGGCTCCGGGCATCGCCAGGGCGCGCCAATCGGGCTCCGGGCCAGGCGCTTCGTCGTGACCCTGTGCATGACCGGCGACGAAGCTCACGCTGTGGGCGAAGTCGCGATGTGTCAGCGGAATGCCGGCATAAGCGGCGGCCCCCAGGGCCGCGGTGATGCCCGGCACCACCGAGAAATTGATTTGGGCTTTTGCCAGTGCCTGCAGCTCTTCCCCGCCGCGCCCGAAGACGAAGGGATCGCCGCCCTTGAGGCGGACCACGCGCTTGCCCTGATTCGCGAGCTTGACCAGCAAGGCGTTGATTTCCTCTTGCGTGGTGCCTGCCGTGCCGGCCGCCTTGCCCACGCAAATCCGCGCCGCATCGCGCCTCGCGAGGTCGAGCACTTCGGGAGCGACCAGGCGGTCGTGCAGAATCACATCGGCATCCTGCAGCGCGCGCAGTGCCTTCAGCGTCAGGAGTTCCGGATCCCCGGGACCGGCGCCCACCAACGTCACATCGCCCGCCGCACGGGGCGCGGTCGAAGTCGTCGCCAGGAGCTGCTGCGCGATGCGCCGCGCGCCTTGGGCATCGCCCAGGGCGAAGCGCTGCGCCGCCGGCCCGTCGACGATCGCCTCGAAGAAACGCCGCCGCTCCTCGGTGCGGCGCAGTTTCCGGCGCGAGGCACTGCGCAGCGCCTCGAGCCACAACGCCAATTCACCGATTCTTCGGGGGATCAGCGCTTCGAGCCGTTCGCGCAGTCGGCGCGCCAATACCGGCGATGTACCGCCGGTCGAGACCGCCACCAGCACGGGATCGCGATCGATGATTGCGGGCACGATGAAGCGCGACGCTTCGGGATCGTCGACCACATTGACGGGAATATTGCGCGACTCGCTCAAGTTCGCGATCCATCGATTCACGGCGCGGCGCGAGGTGGCGACAATGACCAAGCGCACACCGTCCAAATCCGCGGGGATGAACTCCCGGATGGCGAGTGTCAGCTTCCCTGAGGCGGCGCGTGCCAGAAGTTCGGGCGCGACATCGGGAGCCACCACGGTGATCAACGCAGAAGTTCGCTCCAGCAGCGAGATTTTGCGCAGTGCCACGTCGCCGCCGCCGACGACCAACACTTTTTGTCCGGTGAGATCGAAAAAGACCGGAAAATAATTCACGCGCTATCCTCGGCCCTTTATGCGGCCCGCTACTGCTTGGGTGCTCGCGCCGCCGCCAACACCGCCGGCTGGCGGCGCGGATGCAGCCCGCACTCGCGTGAATCGCTGCGTTCCCACCACCAGCGCCCCGAGCGTTCGTCTTCACCAGTCTGCACCGCCCGTGTGCACGGCGCGCAACCGATGCTGGGGAACCCCCGGTCATGCAGTGCGTTGTAGGGCAGTCGCTTCTTGCGAATGTACTCCCAGATCTCATTCTCCGACCATTCGAGCAGCGGACTCACCTTGTAGAGGCCGTATTCGCCGTCCCATTCGACCGGTGAGGCCAGCGCGCGGCTGGCTGATTGCCCGCGCCGGATGCCGGTCACCCAGGCGCTGCGGCCGGCGATGGCCCGGCGGAACGGCTCCACCTTGCGAACGACACAGCACCCGCGACGCTGCTCGAGACCGTCCCGGAACCCGTTGATGCCGTTCTCGCCGACCCAGCGTTCCAAGTCGGAGGTCTTGGGATAGTAGATGGTCAGGGCCCGCCCGTAGCGCTGCTGTACTCGCTCGATGAGGTCGTAGGTTTCAGGATACAGGCGCCCGGTATCGATGCTGAAGATGTCGATTTCCGGCACCGACCCCCAGATGAGATCGGTGAGGACGATGGATTCAGACCCTAAGCTATTGGCATAACACACGTTTTTGTATTCCGCGACTGCACTGCGGAGTTGTGAAATGCTGTCTTCTGCGCGCTCGCGCAGGGCCTTGGAGAGCTCGAACAAGGGGGGTCTCGCTGGTTCGCTTCAATATCAGAGGGAAAACTATAGGGCGGACCGTGCCTTGGCGAAACGAATTAGAGCGCATGAGGACATGCGTTTTGGTGATGGCGGCGGGCGCCGCTTCTTAGCGCGCGGAGCGGTTTAAACTTATATCCTATGCGCCGAACACCAATCAACGATAAGGCCGGCCGGCGATGAAGTTCCAGCAATTGCGCTATCTGGTGGCGGTCCATGAAAACGGCCTCAACATAACCGCGGCCGCGCGCCAGCTGCACACGTCGCAGCCCGGAGTCAGCCGGCAGCTCAAGCTTCTGGAGGAGGAACTGGGCTTTCAGCTGTTCGAGCGCGAGGGCCGTGCGCTGACCCGGACCACCGGCGCCGGCGAGGAAATCATTTCGCGCGCCGCCAGTATCCTGCGGGAAATGCAGAATATTCGCCGCACCTCCGCGGAGCTGCGCAAGGCCGACGGCGGGACTCTGTCGATCGCCACCACACATACCCAGGCGCGCTACGTGCTGCCGCCGGTGATTCGCGCCTTTCGGCTGAAATATCCGAAGGTACGCCTGCATCTGCATCAGGGCACGTCGGAGCAAATTGCCGAAATGGTTGCGCGCGATCGCGTCGATTTCGCCATAGCCACGGGTTCGGAGGAGCAATTTCCGCATCTGGTGCGTCTACCGGTGTATCGCTGGCACCGAGCGGTGGTCGTACCGCGCGGCCACCCGCTGGCATCGGTCGGCAAATTGACCCTGAAGAAGCTGGCCGAGTATCCGATCGTTACGTATGTTTTCAGCATTTCCGGCCGATCCTCGCTGCCCGCGCTGTTCGAAACAGCCGGTTTGTCGCTGGACGTGGCGTTGACGGCGCGCGACTCGGACGTCATCAAGACCTATGTGCGCATCGGGCTAGGGGTGGGTATTTTGGCCCGGCTGGCCATCGATCCCGCCACCGACGGAGACCTGGTGGTACTCGATGCGAGCCACCTGTTCGAGGGACACACCACTTGGATAGGGTTCCGGCGGAGCGCGCTCCTGCGCGCCTACATGTATGAGTTCATCGAGCTGCTGGCGCCCCACCTGCCCCGCAAGTTGGTGCGGGAGACCGAGAAATTGGAGACCCAGGAGGAGGTGGACCGTATTCTGGGCGATCTGCACATTCCGCTCCGCGACATGCCGTAAGCGCGACATGCCGTAAGCGTATATGCAGATATCGGGATAGTAGTTCCGGGCCGCGGCGCCAGCCGTTAGCCTTCTTTATTCGCTGATCGAGTGCGCTTCCGGGTGGTAGTCAATGATCGAGGGCAACGGCAGGCGCGTCGGACGCGAGTATTTCTGGTTCGCGCTGGCGCTCATCGTCATATTAATGGGCTCGGCGGCGCACGCGGCGAGCTCCACGCTGCTGAATGTCTCGTACGATCCGACTCGCGAGCTGTACGAGGACTACAACAAGGCGTTCGCGGCGTACTGGAAGAGCAAGACCGGCGACGCCGTGAGGGTCAACCAAAGCCATGGCGGATCGGGCAAGCAGGCGCGCTCGGTGATCGAGGGACTCGAGGCCGATGTGGTGACGCTGGCACTGGCCTACGACATCGACGCCCTGGCGGCCCAGGGCGGTCTCATCCCGGCGAACTGGCAGTCGCGATTGCCGGACAACAGTACGCCCTATACCTCGACGATCGTCTTTCTGGTGCGCAAAGGCAATCCGAAGAATATTCATGATTGGGGCGATTTGGTGCGGCCGGGCATCTCGGTCGTTACACCGAGTCCGAAGACCTCGGGCGGGGCGCGCTGGAACTATCTGGCGGCATGGGCCTGGGCGCTGAAGCAGCCCGGCGGCAGCGATGCCGCCGCTGAAGGCTTCGTCAAGAAACTCTACCACAACGTACCGGTCCTCGATTCCGGCGCGCGCGGCGCGACGGTCACTTTCGTGGAGCGCGGCATCGGGGACGTGTTGCTCGCCTGGGAAAATGAAGCCCATCTCGCCGTCAAGGAGTCGGGGCCCGCCAAGTTCGACATCGTCGCGCCTTCGGTCAGCATCCTGGCCGAGCCGCCGGTGAGCGTGGTGGACCAGAACGTCGACCAGCACGGCACCCGCAAGGTTGCCGAGGAATACCTGAAATATCTTTATTCCAAGCAGGGCCAGGAAATCGCGGCGAAGCACTTTTACCGCCCGCGCGATGCGGCGGTCGCGGCGCAATACGCGGCACAATTCGCAAACATTCCACAGTTGGTTACCATCGATGCCGTATTCGGCGGCTGGACCCGTGCCCAGGCCACGCATTTCGCGGACCATGGTACCTTCGACAGAATCTACGGCCAGTAATCGCGCATGGTCCTGAAGAGCGCTTCAGATCAGTGTCCGGCGATTGTGCCGGCATTGGCGCGCAACTCTATTTTCGGGACACCCATGGCAACGCCCGTCGCGGCAGTCGAAGTCAAGGAGCCCACGCCGCGGCGGCTGCCGCAGCGGGTGCTGCCCGGCTTTGGCCTCACCTTGGGCTACACCATGGTGTATCTGTCGCTGATCGTGCTGATTCCCCTGTCGGCGGTGTTCTTTCGCAGCTTGGGATCGGGCTGGGGCCATTTCTGGGACGTCGTGACGGCCCCCAGAGTGGTCGCATCCCTGCGCTTGAGTTTCGGCGCTTCATTGACGGCCGCGCTGATCAACGTGATCTTCGGGTTCATCGTCGCCTGGGTGCTGGTGCGCTATTCCTTCCCGTTCAAGCGGCTCGTCGATGCCATGGTGGACTTGCCGTTCGCGCTGCCTACCGCCGTGGCCGGCATCGCGTTGACCGCGCTGTATGCGCCCAACGGCTGGCTCGGGATCTGGCTCAAGTCGTTCGGGATCAGCGTGGCGTTCACGCCCTTAGGCATAGTCGTGGCGCTGACGTTCATCGGCCTGCCGTTCGTGGTGCGCACCCTGCAGCCCGTGCTCGAGGATCTGGACCGGGAAGTGGAGCAGGCCGCGGCGACTCTCGGCGCCTCGGCGCTGCAGGCCTTTGCACGCGTCATATTGCCGGCGCTCTGGCCGGCGTTGCTCACGGGATTTGCACTCGCCTTCGCGCGCGCCGTCGGCGAGTATGGATCGGTGATATTCATCGCGGGCAACATGCCGATGAAATCGGAAATCGCGCCACTCTTGATCGTCACCAAATTGGAGCAGTACGACTATGCGGGCGCCACGGCCATCGCCGTGGTAATGCTGGTCCTGTCCTTCGCACTCATGTTCGGCATCAACGCTTTACAAAACTGGGCCCTGTCGCGACATGGCGGCCGCTGAACCACGCATCGACGAGCGCCGGGCCGCGCCGGGCCGCCTGCTGTTGATTGCGGCGGCGCTGCTGTTCCTGGGCCTGTTTCTGGTGCTGCCGCTGCTCGCGGTGTTCGTCCAGGCGCTGGCCA
>Ga0137398_10000463_pt1 | contig 14509 bp, 11 predicted proteins | sample czorhiz216metaG_FD_106659 | JGI IMG/M metagenome (GOLD analysis project Ga0137398, IMG submission 106659) | Vadose zone soil microbial communities from Angelo Coast Range Reserve, California, USA - czorhiz2.16 metaG | ecosystem: Environmental > Terrestrial > Soil > Vadose zone | place: USA...
GGAGAGAGCGAGCAGTTGAAACTTTTTACCGGCTCGCCGGCCGCTTTTACGTTCCTAGGGGAACAAGCCGCGGACCAGCGTAGCCTCGGCCACCCGCCCCACCGCGAGGATCATCGCGCCGGCTCGCGGGGGAACGTGGTGCTTGCGCATGGTATCCACCATTTCGTGGAATGAGCGCACCATAATCTTCTGCAATCGGACGTTCACTTCTTCGCTGTCCCACAGCAACCCTTCCTGGTTCTGCACCCACTCGAAATAACTGACCGTCACGCCGCCGGCATTGGCCAAAATATCCGGCAGCACGGTGATGCCGCGTCGCGCCAGGATTTCGTCGGCGTGCGGCGTGGTCGGGCCATTCGCCGCTTCCGCCACGATGCGCGCCTTGACGGCCTCGGCGTTGTTCAGGGTAATCACGTTTTCCAGCGCGGACGGTACCAAGATGTCGCACTTCATCGTCAGCAAATCGTCATTTGAAATGCGCGAAGCACCGGGCATGCCAACCACCGTCCCGGAGCGTTCCTTGTATCGAATGGCCTTGATGGGGTCGATGCCCCGCGAATTGGTGACCCCCCCGCGCGTATCGCTGAGCGCGATCACTTTGGCCTTTTTCTCCACAAACAGCCGCGCGGCCGTCGCCCCCGCGTTCCCAAATCCCTGAATCGCCACGGTAGCGCCGCGCAGCGGAATCTTCTTGAGCTTGCAGGCTTCCTCTACCACAAACACCAAGCCGCGTGCCGTCGCTTCCGCGCGGCCCACTGAGCCCCCGATCGATATCGGCTTCCCAGTGACCACTCCCGGCACCGTGTGCCCCATCATCATGGAATACGTGTCCATGATCCAGGCCATGGTCTGCGCGTCGGTGTATACATCGGGCGCCGGAATATCCTGCGCCGGGCCGATCAGCGGAAGAATCTCGCTTGCAAACCGCCGCGTCATGCGCTCTAACTCGCTTTTGGACATCCGCTTCGGATCGCAGATGACCCCGCCTTTGGCTCCGCCAAATGGCACGTTGACCACCGCGGTCTTCCAGGTCATCCAAGCCGCGAGCGCTTTTACTTCGTCCACCGTGACCCCGGGGTGAAATCGAATTCCGCCTTTACCCGGTCCCCGCGCCACGTTATGTTGCACGCGAAACCCCGTGAGCACTTTCACCTGGCCGTTGTCCATCTTGGTCGGCAGGGAAACTTCCAGGACGCGTTTGGGGGTTCGCAGGATCTGGCGCAAGCCCGGATCCAGCTTCAAAAATTCCGCGGCCATATCGAATTGAATCTGCGCGATACGAAAGGGATTCAGGTCCTCGCGCGGGGCGATCCGCGGGATCATCGGTGCAATGGTTGGCTTCGCGACCGTGGCCATCGGCTTCGGTCCTTTCCTTTACGCGGCGTTCAATACCTTGACCCGCCTGCGCCTGTTATCTCTGTGCTGTTCCGTATACCGGACCCAACTGCAAAACTCTTGCGCTCGCCGTCAACGGTTGCGGGCGCCCGCTGTAGTTCGCCCTCGGCAATAGGCGGCTGATCCGAGCCTCATCCACTCGCCGCCAATTTCTTGCCGTTCTCCGCGTACTGATCCCGGCACGACGTCGAGCAGAAATACACATCCTCGATGCCCGGTAAGCTAATCGCGCGATCCTGAGCGATGTGCACGCCGCACACCGGATCGCGAACCAACTTCCGCGCGCCGATCTTCGCGGGTTCGGCAGCGTCGCTACCCGGGTTCTTATCGCGCTCCCCAGGTTTCACCGCGCCGCGCAGCAGCCAAGCCACGGAGCGCCGCAGAAGCGTCACGCTCCACCAGAGTACTAAGACCCAAAGCAGGAATCGCATAACGCGTGAAATGAAACCCATCCGCCCTTCAGCGAAGAATGTGTCCGAGCCTTCTGAGTTGAAGCGCCACCCGCCCGCGGCTCGCTGGGCACTAAAATTGCTTCCGGGACCGAGGCGCTAACCTGAGTCTATGCAAGGGGAAAACTCGGAGTCAAACGAAAACGTGTACTTTCAACACTTTGCGCGACCTGCGGGGGGGTCAAAATTCCCGGAAAAGAGCCCGGAAGCATAGCTAACCTAATTAATATCAATAACTTATGAAGGATTGCGATCTCGCGCGCCACTCGCGGACCAATCCACGGCTAGCGGCCTCAACCTACCCGCGCTTTTAAACTTATTCGCTCCTGCCAACGTCTTACAATGTACCTAGCATGGAACTGAGGTCTCTGTGGGTGTAGCTCCACTCCAAAGTGTAACGGGCATCCCCCAAGTTGCGCATCCGCGCCTTCGGCCTGCCGCACTCACCGGTTTTCGCGCCAGTGCCATCACCATGCTCGAGACCGTGCGTCTGGCGATCGACGCTCTCCGCGCTCACAAGCTGCGCAGTTTTCTGACGCTGCTCGGGGTCATACTCGCGGTGACTACCCTTGTGGTGGTTATGAGCGTGGTCTCGGGCATGAACTTCTATGTCGCCGACCGCATCGCCAACCTTGGCGCGAACGTCTTCATCGTTGACCGTTTCGGCATCATCACGAGCCAGGACGCCTGGGTCAAAGCGCAGAAGCGGCCCCTGGTGACCATGGAAGATTATGAGCGTCTCCGCGATAACATGAAGACCTCCAGTGCCGTAGCGGCCTTGGATGATCACACCGTGAACATTCGTTCCGGGAACGAGAAACTTGAAAATACCGACGTCATGGGCGTCTCCGCCAACTACGCCGATGTGCGCAACATTAACGTCGCCCATGGCCGCTTTATTACCGAATCCGACGATGCGCATCGCGTCGAAGCCGTTTTTATCGGCTCCGATGTCGCCGCCAAGCTGTTCCCCAACGTCGATCCGGTCGGCAAACTAATCCGCGCGGAAACTCACGAATATCAGGTGATCGGTGTCGCCGAGCCTATTGGCAGCGCTTTCGGCCAGTCGCAAGACAACTTCATGATCATGCCGATTCACACCTTCGAGAAGGAATTGCATCGCCCCCGCGACTGGGTGGCCATTTTTGTGCAAGCCCCTAATGCCGAAATGATGAGCGCCACCGAGGACGAAGCGCGCATGCTCTTACGCGCCTGGCGACATCTGCCCTACGATACCCCCGACAATTTCGCCATCCTCGGCTCGGACTCCATCATGAAGTTGTGGCACGACCTTACCGGCACGCTTGAATCGGTGGCCGTCAGCCTGGTCAGCGTCTTTCTGGTGGTTGGCGGAATCGTCATCATGAACATCATGCTAGCCAGCGTCACCGAGCGCACCCGCGAAATCGGCATCCGCCGCTCGCTCGGGGCGCGCAAGAAACACATTTTGCTGCAATTTATGACCGAATCCGCAGTCCTGGCCGCCATCGGCGGCTTGATTGGCGTGCTGCTGGCCTACGGCCTGGTCAATCTGGTCAAAGCCACCACCGATATTCCCGTGAAGACTTCACTGGCCGCGGTAATCCTCTCGCTAAGCGTCTCCGCAGCCGTCGGTCTGTTCTTCGGCATCTACCCGGCAACGCGAGCCGCGAAGCTCGATCCCATTGAAGCCCTGCGCGCCGAGGGCTAGCGGCTCAGAAAAAAAACGGAGAACGGACGACTACCATGGCGCAAGCCCACGGCGAAAATCTCAAGCAAGCGATGGACACTCTGCGCGCGCATAAAATGCGCAGCGGCCTAACGGTATTCGGCGTGGTCTTGGGCGTCAGCGTTATCATGCTGGTGGCCGCCTTGATTACCGGCTTCGACCAGCAGATCCAGGAAAACATCAAGCAGTTCGGCGCCGACACCGCCTTCATCTCCAAGTGGGACCAGGGCTTCCACGGCGGCAATACTCCGCTCGAAGAGCGTCAGAGGAAGCCGCTTACGCTCGAAGACGCCGCCGCGATCACCGAGGGCTGCCCGGCGCTCAAAAGCGTCACCACCTTCATGCAGACCGGCTGGATGCAGACGCACACCGTGCGCACCAAGTTGGGCGAAGTCAGCGCCGTCGATTTCCGCGGCGTGCAGCCCAATTTCGGTCAGGTGTACGCCAATGCCGCCACCCTCGCCGGCCGTTTCATCAGCGAAGGCGACGACTTGCATCGCGAGAAAGTGGTGATGCTCGGAGAAAACGTGGCGCCGGTGCTTTTCGCCGGCGGCGAAGCCGTTGGAAAATACGTCATGATCGACGGCACTGATTTTCTGGTCATCGGCGTGGTCGAAAAACCGAAGGGCGGCTTCGGCATGGGTGACGAAGATCGTCGCGTCCTCATTCCCTTCAGCACCTTCCGCAAAATCTATCCCTCCGCCGACGAACTGAGCATGCGCGTCCAGGCGTATCCCAATATGCTCGATCAGGCCGTTGATCAGGTCACCGAAGTTCTGCGCCGCCGTCGCAACGTTGCCTATAACGGCAAACTCAACTTCTCCGTGCGCACCGCCGCACAGGAAGTCGAGGAGTTCCACAACATCATGATGATGGTTTACGTCGCCACCATCGTGCTTAGCGGCATCGGCTTGCTCATCGGCGGCGTCGGCGTCATGAACATCATGCTCGTCAGCGTCACCGAGCGCACCCGCGAGATCGGCGTGCGCAAAGCCATTGGTGCGCGCAGCAGCGACATCACCTGGCAGTTCCTGCTCGAAGCCATGACCCTCACCGGAGTCGGCGGGATCATCGCCCTGCTGCTCGTCAACGGCCTGGTTCTGCTCATCCGCCTGACCTTGCAATGGAAGGGCAGCGTGCCCGCGTGGGCCGCCGCCGCCGGCATCGTCGTCAGCGTCAGCGTTGGCCTGGTTTTCGGCGTCTGGCCGGCCATGAAAGCCGCCAAACTCGATCCCGTCGAAGCCCTCCGCTACGAGTAAATCATGGTCCCCTGCGGGGACCACGAAGCATGAGAATGGGCCTGAGATGGCGTAGCGTTTGTGCAGCCACGTGGCGACCGAGGCCGAGTTGCTCTGGCGCAAGTTAAGCCCGCTTACGGAGTAGCCGCTCCGCTCCGGCGGAGTGCGCCGATCCTCCCGCCGCCATTTCTTTGCCTCTCTCAGAATGGGCCGCCAGGCAGTACAATGCGGGCGCACATGGTCGACCCACACTTCATGGATCGGAGGTCCCGGCTCATGTTTTTCGACCACAGACTTCGCCCCGTTTATCTGCTTTTGCGGTTAGCCGTCGCGGGGACGCTCGTGATTTTCGCGTTCGCCGCCAGGGCGCAAGAACCCGACATCACAAAAAAGCTCGACGGCTTCGACGCCTACATGGCGCAAGTCCTAAAAGACTGGAACACGCCCGGCATCGGCGTGGGCATCGTCGTCAGGGACCAGCTGGTCTTCGCCAAAGGCTACGGGTATCGCGACTACGAGAAAAAGCTGCCTTTCACGCCCACCACGCTGCAGCAAATCGCCTCCAATTCGAAATTGTTCACCGCCGTTGCCGCCGGCATGCTCGTCGAAGAAGGAAAACTCACCTGGGACAAGCCCGTGCGCGAATCTGTCCCCACCATCCAGTTCTACAACGATCAGCTCAACAACAACATCACCCTCCGCGACATGCTTTCGCACCGCACCGGAGTCACCCGCCACGATCTCATCTGGTTCAAATCCCCGTTCAGCCGCAGGGAACTATTCGAGCGCTTGAAATATCTCGAGCCGCAAGAGCCCATGCGCGAAACCTTCCTCTACAACAACCTCATGTTCTCCGCCGTCGGCGAAATCATTGAACTGAAGTCCGGCCAGAGGTGGGAGCAATTCGTCCGCGAGAAAATTCTCGCGCCCCTCGATATGAAAAACACCACCTACTCAATCGAAGAGATGAACCGGCATCCCGATCACGGCGTGCCCTTCCGCGAGAAGCGCGACTCCTTCGAGCTCTACAAAATCCCCTACTACGAAGACACCGAAGGCGTGGCCCCCGCCGGCGCCATCATCTCCAATATCGACGAGCTCTCACACTGGCTGGTGGCCTTGATGAATGACGGCAAATACAACGGCAAGCAGATCTTGCCCGCCAAAGTGCTAAGGGAAACCTTACAGCCCGCCATCGGCCTGCCCAACACGCTCGGCGAAGCCCTCGGTTATTGGGAGCTGCTAAATCCCGCGTACGGCATGGGACGCCAAACCGTCTCCTATCGCGGCCACCTGCTCACCTTTCACGGCGGCGACCTGCCCGGCTTTCACTCCCAGGTTTCCTTCCTGCCCAACGACAAAATCGGCGTCATCGTCCTGGTCATCAGCGATCACAGCGCTCCGCTCTATAACGTCGTTAGCTACAACGTCTACGACCGGCTCCTCGGTCTCGATCCGACGCCTTGGAGCCAGCGCCGACTACAGCAGCGGCTGGCCAACAAGAAAGCCGGCACCGAAGCGCGCTCCAAGGCCGGTGCCGACCGCGTGCCCAACACCAAGCCTTCACACCCGCTCGCAAGCTATGTCGCCGAGTACGAGAATCCCGCCTACGGCATTCTCAAAATCGGACTCACCGGCGAGCAGCTGCAGTTCGCATTCCACGAATTTCAGTTTCCCATGACGCCGTTCCACTACGATCGCTTTGACACGCCCGACGACGAGCAGTACGGCAAATTTTCCGTCAACTTCCGCACCAATCCTCAGGGCGACGTCGACAACGCGGTGATTTCGCTCGACGAAGCCGAAGTCGTTTTCACCCGCAAGCCGGAAACTCTGGACGCCAAACTCCTTGAAACACTCGCCGGGACGTACCTCACACCAAGCAAAGTGAAATTCCAGGTCACCTATCAACCGGGCGCCGGCCTGGCCCTGGAATTCCCCGGCGGTCCTCCGCAGAAGCTCATTCCCGTCAATGGTCTCAAGTTCCGCACGCCGCGGTTCGCCGACGTAATCTACGAATTCGTCGTCGAGAACGGCCAAGTGAAAGCCCTGAAGGAGCGCGATCCCTCCGGCGAATTCACCTATCTTCGCCAGTGAATCGTATTTGCATTGGGGATTTGGCCCGCTGAAGTAAACAAGCGGCGCAGCCACCGTTGGCCCTCCGCCCGCTCCCTACCAGCGTCAACTCCGGAGCTCGGTTTATGCAGCCGCGCGGCCTTGAAACCCGACGGCCAGTCGCGTACCCGCGATGGCGTTCACTTTGATTTCACTCGCAGTCTGGTCCACCACATCGCTGACGTCTTTCACGTACCCGTAGTCATGCCAAAGGATCAGCCCCCCGGGGCGCACGTATTTCCGCGCGTTTTCCGTGTCTTTGGCCACATAGCGGTAAGAGTGGCAGCCATCAATGAACACGGTATCGAAGGGAACGGGCAGCTTCGCCCAATCCATCGCGGAGGAGTCGCCAAACACCTGGGTAATCTTTTTCTGCTGCGGAGTATTGACGAAGCGCTGTCCGACCGTCTTTCGATTCGTCAGATTACGCAACTCCTTCGGGGTGTCGGCTGTGAATTCGCCGTCCCAATCGGGCGGCAAGTCCAGCGTAGTGATCTGTGTCTCCGCCGAGGTGTTCGCGGCGAGATTCAACGCCGTGCCGCCGTCAAAGGTCCCAATCTCAAAGATTTTCTGCGCCCCGCTGAATTTTACGATGGCCAGCAGGCTGGCCACTTCTTCGATATTGAGGGTCATACCGAGCGCGCGATCATAAGCCTCAAGTATGCGCACTTCGGTTTTTTCAATCCCGGGGAATACCTGCTTGAGCTCATGTCGCGGCAGGTTGCCCCAGATCCAGCTGTGAGATTGGCGCACGTGCGGATCGACGGGCATCACCACCCGCCAGCAATACTTCACCGCGTCGCGCGGAGATTTCACTTCCCGGAAAAACTTCTTCGCGCTTCTCGTCGCCAGGTTGCTCATGGTTGCTTCCTTTCCTCGCGCCGTCCAGCTCTTTCCGCAAGCAACTCAATGCGTACCCTGCCGCGGCTCCGGTTCGCCACACCTTTCTCCGATATTCAGCTCCGCGCGGGCTCGCGCTACCAGCGCGTCCAAATCATCGTGCTTCGAGAAAACCGCGCTGATGCCCGACCCGAACGCCGCCAGCTCCAGTTCTCGGCTGAAGTGCGCGGTTAGCAAAAACAGTGGAACGCCCGGCATCATGTATTTCAGTGCCACCGCTGCTTCGAGCCCATTCATCTCCGGCATCGCCAGGTCCAGGATGATGAGCTGCGGTGAAAGTTCCTGCGCCTTCTGGAGGGCATCGGCGCCGTCGACGGCCTCGCCGCACACGCTGAACTCCGGATAGCGGCGGAAAGCGCAGCGCAGTCCTCTGCGGATGGCTTCATGGTCATCTACGATGAGCACGGATGCAGGCACGGGTATGACCTCCGGTCACCCTCTGGCGTTCGTGGTTGGTCTGGACCTGTATTTTTAGATGTCGCGACCCAAAGAAAGGACTGACCCGCAGGAAGGGCGCGGCCAAGAGCCCGGAAAACCCCATGCCCATTTGAGTCTCCGGCCGGGAGCCTACGCGCGGGACTGCAGCCTCGAGCTTTTGTCGCCCTTGGACGACGTCAAGACCTTGATTCTCACCCAGTCAAACCTGCCGCTCGTCCGCCGGTGGGGCAGACGGCTGCAACTGGACGCCTTTCAGAGCACACTTCACGTCCAGAACGCGCAGCTCGGCGCTTTCGGCATTGGTGGTATGCGCGGCTCTGGCTTCCTCGGACAAAGTTATCCGGGGGGGCCGCGCTCGCGGTCCATCTCTCCGGCCTCAGCCTGAGCTTTTACTTTGGCCGCGACGCCCGCACCGGACACTCCGCCCAGCTCTTGCGGCGGCTAACGCGCAGCATTGTCGCCGTCCTCAATTGAACTGCATAGCTTCGGTCTCGCTGTCCATGCGGGCGCCGAGGCTAGCTGGCCGGGCACCAGCGAGGTGCGTGCAACTCTGATGGTCCTTGCTCTAGAAATCCTTGGGCCCCTCCGACATGGCCACATCTCCGAGCTCGCCGCCTTGCCGCTGTTTTAGAAAGCGCCATGGTTTTCACCCCCGGGGGTGGGGTTTACGACTGGCCGAGTGTACTGCTCTTGGGGGCTCGGGCCCCTTCCTCCTGCCTGCGGTAACTGGTATGAATCTTCGCCTCGGCCCCTAAATTCTCGACCGCGAGCCGCGTCTCCTGCACCATCAAAAAGCATCCCGACGCCAATCCCGCCACCGCCACGGCACCGGCCACCAGCGCCAGCCCCGCCGTCAGTTGAAACAGAATTCCCGGCCCATAGTAAGTAAGGATCGATCCCACCACAGAGACCAGGGCCGCCGTGGCAAACAACCCCAGCGAACTATAAATCGCGCGCAAGGCCTTCACCAGCAGTCGCGTCCGTACCTCGAGCCCGTCGAGTTGCGCCGCCCAGTTTCGATAATGGGCGTCGCTCGGCTCGAGTGAGGTCAGCTCCCGCGCCACCACCCGCGTGCGGTCCACCACCCGCGCCAGTCGATTGCCCGTTCCAAGCGCCAGCACCGAACACGCATTGGTAAGAATCGCCGGCGCTACCACCGCCGTAAGCACCGCAAACGGATTGCCCCCCACTGTGTCCATCGTTCCGCTCCTATGTGGCACAACCAAGTCTATGCCATTGCACGCGACGGTCTTAAACCTTCCCGACCGTCGAGCCTCACACACGTTGGCACAGCGCAAGGGGAAGCCGCAAATATGGATGCCCGCAGCGACGCGCGTCAGCAGGCTTGGTCGTCATACTGTGGCGCGGATGGCGTCCGGCAGTAGGCTTTGGCGCGAATGCCCTTTCCAAAGGGCCGCCGCCACTTTCCATCCGCCCTCTGTTTTCATATGCTGCGGCGGGGAGGGTCACCTTGGTGCGGAGAATGCTGGGTTTTGTTCTGGGACTTTCCTGTGTCCTCGCGTCGGAACGTACACGCGCGTTCGCCGAGGACACCGCCGCCCTGATCGATCACATCTTCGCGCCGCTGGCGAACGGCAAGACGCCCGGCGTTGCGGTCTTGGTCCGCAAAGGCGGGCGCACCATCTTCGAGCGCGGGTACGGCGCGCGGGAGCTGCGTACGCTGACAACCATCGACGCGCAAACCGATTTTCGCTTGGCCTCGTGCAGCAAACAGTTCACCGCTAAATCGATCATGTTGCTGGCGCGCGATGGCCAGCTGCGCTATGACGACAGACTTACCGACGTGTTCCCCGAGTTCCCGGCGTACGGGAAATCGATCACCATTCGCAATCTGCTGAACCATACTTCGGGCCTGCCGGATTACGAAGACTTGATGGCCGCGGAGGAAAAACGCAAAGGCGCGGCAATCTGGAGCGAGACGCGGCAGATCGAAGACCCGGAAGTGCTGCAACTTCTGGAGAAAGAGGCGGCCGGGAAGTTCGCGCCGGGCACGCGATGGAGTTACAGCAATTCCGGCTACGTGGTCCTCGGTTTGGTGGTGGCGAGAATTTCCGGCAAGCCGTTTGCACAGTTTCTGCGCGAACGCATCTTCGCTCCGCTCGGTATGAGGGAAACGCTGGCGTATGAAAAAGGGCGAAGGGAAGTCCCGCAGCGCGCTTACGGCCACGCGAAAGCAGGCCACGGCTGGAAGGAAACCGATCAGAGCTCGACTTCAGCGACGCTCGGCGACGGCGGGATTTATTCTTCGCTCGACGACCTGGCGAAGTGGGACGAAGCGCTGGCGCAGCACACGCTGCTCAGCGAAGCGGAAATGCAGCCGGCGCTGACGCCGGTGAAGCTCGGGGACGGCTCAGAGCCGCAATGGCCGGCGCATTCGGACCGCCCGGAAGGGACGCCGGTGGCTTACGGCTTTGGCTGGTTCCTCGACCCCTATCACGGCCAGCAGCGCAGCTGGCATTACGGCGACACCGTGGGCTTTCACAGTTACGTCGTGCGTTTCGCCAAAGACAGGCTGACGATTATCGTGCTGTCGAACCGCACCGACCTCGATCCGGAGGGCCTGGCGCTAAAGGTCGCCGATTTCGTTTTACGGTAAGGAGCAGGTATTCGCAGGAAAAAAGATAGTCGCGGAAACTAGCCTAGCCCGGCGAGCTTGCCCAAGCCTTTCATCTTCGCTCGCGCCGCCATGGTGCCGTACTGCTTCATCATCTGGCGCATCTGCATGTATTGCTTGATGACCTGGTTGACCTCTTGCACTGAAGTGCCGCTGCCCTTGGCGATGCGCTTGCGGCGCTTGCCGTCGATGACGTTGTGGTCGCGGCGCTCCTGGTTGGTCATGGAATTGATAATGGCTTCAAGGCGCGTAAGCTGGCCCTCGTCGACTTTCGCGTCTTTGGGAAGATTGGCGAGCGGGCCGATTTTCGGGAGCATATCCACGATTTGCTCGAGCGGACCCATCTTGCGCACTTGCTTGAGCTGATCGCGAAAGTCTTCCAGGGTGAAATCGTTCTTGCGCAGCTTGCGTTCGAGCTCGGCGGCGGCTTTTTTGTCAACGGCCAGTTCGGCGCGCTCAATGAGGGACATGATGTCCCCCATGCCGAGCACGCGAGAGACGATGCGCTCGGGGTAAAAGCCTTCGAGGGCGTCATATTTTTCGCCGAGTCCGACGAATTTAACCGGAGCGCCGGAAACCTTACTGATGGAGAGGGCCGCGCCGCCGCGCGCATCACCATCGAGCTTGGTGAGAATGACGCCGGTCAAGCCGAGTCGCTTGTGAAATTCGCCGGCGGAGCGGACCGCGTCCTGACCGATCATGGCGTCGGCGATGAACAGGATTTCGGCAGGCTGCAACTCTTTCTTGAGCGTGCTGAGCTCGTTCATCAACTCATCGTCGATGTGCAAACGGCCGGCGGTGTCGACGAGAATCACGTCGCTCGCGGAGAGCTTGGCTTCCTTGATGGCGCCGCGCACGATTTCAAGCGGCTTGTCGGTACCTGCTCCGGGCCAGAGCTGCGCGCCCACGGCTTTGGCCACTTGCGCCAGCTGTTCGCGCGCCGCGGGGCGGTACACGTCGGTAGAAACGACGATCGGGCGATGTCCGTGCAGCGTGAGCCATTTGGCGAGCTTGCCGGTGGTGGTGGTCTTGCCGGAACCTTGCAAGCCGACGATCATCCACACCGAGGGAGGGCGCGAAGCGAAAAGGGGCTTGGCGTGTTTGCCGAGCAGCGCGGTGAGCTCGTCGCGAACGGTCTTGACCACTTGCTGGTCGGGCGAAAGCTGCAGCATCACTTCGCTGCCGATGGCTTTTTGCCGGATATTGGCGAGCAGCTCGTCGGCGACGCCGACGTTGACGTCGCCTTCAAGCAGGGCTTCGCGGATTTCGGCGAGCGCGGCGTCCAGATGCTCGTCGGTGAGCTTGCCTTGGCCGCGCAGATTCTTGAAGGTGCGTTGCAGCTTTTCCGTCAGGTTCTCAAACATGTCCGCCCGTTCAGAGCCAGGAACCTCTATTGTAGCGAAAGTCAGCCACACCCCCAACGCCGGCACAAACCCTGGCCACCGGGACGCAAATAAACGACCGCCCGGCGGACGATGCGATCAGCCGGGCGGTCAACCATCTCGGAGAGAAAGTGATTACGGGTTAACTTTTTCGGCGGAACTGTTTTCCGGGGGCAGCGCGCAATGCTCCACACACTTGGAGGCGAAAAACTCGATCTCCACTTTCTTGTGCTTCACTTTCCCGGTGTCTTCCGGGGCCACAATCAGGGACTGCGGTCCGTCCGCAATATTAAACGTGCACTGAAAGGTTTGCGATTGCACACCGCGTTGCTGGCAGGAATTTTTCTCGAGCGCAGGTTCCAGCATTTCCGGCTTGCCGTGCAACTGGTTGGCGACCGATGACGGCACTACCGCTACCAGCATGGGCATTGGCGCCTTAATCTTGATGCTAATCACCTCGCCATCGCGATCCGGAGTGTAGCCGCCATAGACCTTCAAAAACGAAGTCAGCTCGTACTTTTCCACCGCTTGTTGAATCCACCGAAACTCTGGCGGGAAGCAGTTGCTGATGCAAGCCCAGCGGTAATACTGGACGTGCACATCGTTCGGTGACTTGAAATGGTGAGCGGGCGCAGCTTCCTTCTTGAGGATCGCCGCCAGGCCCACGCCCACACCGACCATGTTACCGACAGGGGTATTGAGTAGCGCGCCGTCGCGCTTTGTTACCTCGCCCAACCCGGCGAATGCTGCGGACTCGCTGCTGCCGCGGTCGTCGCGAACAACCAGGGTCATCGGCTCGGCGGGAAGATCGCAAAGGTAGGTGGTTTTAACGACGTGCTCGCGCAAGCACAGCGTTCGCAGGCTCCCAATGGTTTCAGGATACTGGAGCGCGCGGTTCCACTCCGCTTCGCCGGTCATGAAAATAGTTACCGGCTGTTGCGCCTCAATGTCTACATGCAGGCTCCCGCCTCGCGGCCCGGGACGGTACGTCCGGCCGGTGTGATAGTTGGCGGGATCGAGCCGCACGGACTCGTCATTGGCGGGCTGCCATTCAAAGGTTTTCTGCTGCGCCGACGCCGTTCGGGCGAAGGCCAGGGCGACCACGAGTGCGAAGCGCGGGGTGAGTTTCATAGTGATGACAGTATTTGAGAGGGGCCAGGAGTCCGACAACTGCCCGAAAGGGCAGGTTCGCTCTAGCGGTATCGTACCTGGTTGGGCACAGCCGGGGCACCGGTCCGCGCGTTAGCCCCCCGCACTACCGAGTCCAGGCCTGACCCCGCCGGTTAACCAAGACCTATCCCGGAAAATACGGCCAGGACCGCCCACGGACAGGTGCGCCGCGGGCCAGGGGAAGCTGAGCTAGCACCAAATGGGACATGCCCTAGCAAAAGATTAGTCACTCGTGGCATGCTATGGGCATGGGAAACAAAGATAGACGAAGCCGCGAAGCCAAAAAGCCGAAGAAAAAGACGCCGAAGTATGCACCGCCGAGGCGGGACACGAGCCAGCCGGCGCACGTCGTCTCCACGGCGATGACTCCGGAAAAGCCGCCGACCGGTTCCTAAAGTTTCGCTCACCCCAACCACCGGCAGGTTTTGTATCCCGCATCGGGCTTTGCGCGCGTGATGGTTCCTCTGAGAGCGGTCATTACTCGTTGCTTAAAAACTAAGACGAATGCCCAATTGGGCGGCGAAGGGAATTCCGACCGTGGTGCCCGGTCCGAAGAAATCGCCTAAAGCTCCTGCAGGCACGCGCAGCTGATTTAGGCTGACGATCGGGCGCGTTTCGGTGCAGTCTGCGCTCAGGCAGAGAGCGGTTGCGTTAGCGATGTTGTTGACCGGCGTGGGGAACGCGGAGATATCGGGAAGGAAATTGTTGCCCGGATTTTGGCGGTTGAAGAGATTGAAGAATTCGGCGAAGGGCCGCAGCGTGAACCGTTCGCCCAAGGCGATATTTCTGCTGACACGCAAGTCCACTTGATAAAAAGGCTTGCCGCGAAATTGATCGAGGGTGGTTGGCAGACCATTGACGACGGCGCGGTCTTGCGCCACACCATCTCCATTGATATCGGCTGGCGTGAACATCGTATACGGGCGGGCGCTTTCAAACTGCGAGAGAGTGGAAAGTTCGAGCTTCCAGGGAAGTTGCAGCACCCCCACGAGAACAAAACGATGGCGGATATCCTCGCCGGAAGGCCCGTGATCGCCGGGGCCAAAGGGATTTCTTACATCCGAGACGCCGTTGACGTA
>Ga0137398_10000464_pt1 | contig 14505 bp, 8 predicted proteins | sample czorhiz216metaG_FD_106659 | JGI IMG/M metagenome (GOLD analysis project Ga0137398, IMG submission 106659) | Vadose zone soil microbial communities from Angelo Coast Range Reserve, California, USA - czorhiz2.16 metaG | ecosystem: Environmental > Terrestrial > Soil > Vadose zone | place: USA...
CATCGCGCACGACGCCGACGATCCGAAAAGTCCCGGCATACTCGGGCAAATCGAGGCCGAAGTGCTGATCCAGCGGATCTTCGCCGCTTTTGAAGAAGCGCTTTACGAAGGCCTCATTGACGATGGCCACCGGCGCCGTGGTTTCGTTGTCCGCTGAGGTAAACACTCGCCCGCGCAAAATCGGCATGCCGAAATTCTGGAGATAGTTGACGCTCACGCGGTCCCACGACGCCCCTGCTTCCTCGTTGAGCTTGGCCGCAGGATGGCCGGCTACCATAATGAGTTCGCCCCAGTTGTCGGTGAGCGGGTTATAAAGCGCCAGCCCGGAGCCCTGCACGCCGGGCACACCATTGAGTTCTTCTTCAAACTGGCGGTAGAGCGCCGCTAGCTTGGGCTGCGTGTAGCTGGCTGGAGGATTGTTCATATCCACCACAACACGCCCTTCGACCTGATACCCGAAATCCTGATGTTCGAGCTTGTTTAGGCTGCGCGCCAACATGGTCGCACCGGCGACGAGGACAACCGACAAGGTGGCCTGGACAACCAGCAGGGCTTTGCGGACGAAGGAAGAACGATCTGTGGTGCCGCGGCCCGCGCCGCGGAGTGCTTCCGCGGGGTCGGTACACGTGGCAATCCACGCGGGAACCGCTCCGAAAATGATTCCTGTCACCAGCGCCAATCCGAAGGCAAACGCCAATACCATGAGCGACGGTGTGGTGCTGATGGGAAGAAAATGTGAGCTGTGAAAGGCCAGGGAAAGCAGCAGCCGCGCCGCTCCCATGGCCACCAGAAGCCCTACAATGCCACCGCCGACGGCGAGCAGCACGCTTTCCGTGAGCGCTTGCGCAACGATTTGCCAGGGTGTTGCGCCCACCGCCAATCGCACTGCAGTTTGCGCACGGCGCGCTACCCCGCGAGCCAGCAGCAGGTTTGCTACATTGGCACACGCGATCAGCAGCACGAGACCGCACACGGAGAGCAGGATCTGCAGGCTGCGGCCGTACTCCTCTTTCATCACCGCCACGCCTGCTCCTGCGGGTATCACCTCGAGAACCTGCTTGGGAAGCATGCGGATGACATCCGGCATGAAGTTGGCAGGATACCCGGAATCGTTCTGCAGCCATTGGCGTAGCAGACCGGTGAGGCGCGGAGCCATTCCGTCAATCGAAGCTCCCGGGCGCAATCGACCGATCATGCGCAGCCAGGCAGACACAGGCTGACGCAGCAGACTACCTTCGGCATTGATCAGGGGTTCTTGTTGGAGGGGGACCCAGATATCGGGAGGATCGCTTTCCAGCGTTTCGCCGAAAAACCCGGCAGGAGCGACACCGATTACGGTCAACGGGTGGCCTTCGGCGACGAATGTTGAACCCACTACTGAAGTATCGGATGCATATGCGGTTTGCCATACACGGTGGCTGAGCACCGCGACTGGAGGGGCAGCAGGTTTGTCGTCATCCGTCGTAAACACGCGTCCGCCGAAGGCCCGCACTCCAAGGGTTGAGAAATAACTGCCGGTGACGTACTCCGCGCGCAGAGGCCTGGCAGCCGATTCGACGCCCTGACGCCGCACGCTCAGTCGCCGGCGCCCCGCCTGGAAAGCGGTCACTTCCTCGAACTCCGGAGTTTCGGCCTTCAGCCGCTCGTACAAGGGAAAGGAAAACATTCCCCAGCGGTCCTGAGGACCCCCTTCCACGCAGCATTCGTCGCCTTCGCCGACTCGGTAAAGCCTACCGGGATCGGAAACCGGCAACGAGCGGAGCATCACCGCATGGATCAAGCTAAATATTGCGGTGGTCCCGCCGATTCCCAATGCCAGGGTCAGTACCGCCGCAACGGTAAAAACAGGCGACAGCCAGAACTGTCGCAGGGCGTACCGAAAATTGCCTGGCAGGTTTTGCATTGAACACCTCTTCATACCCTACGCAGTTCAGCCCCGGCAGGTTCCCAAATCCAGCAGACTCGTGAACGTCGCCCCATTCCGCCTGGTGCTGTTCTATTGACGCTTCAAGGAGTCGATCGTCACCGAGCTGCAATGGCTAGGGGCAATCCGAGGCGCGCTATCGATCAGGTAAGCGGGTTCTGGCGGGTGCTCGCTGCACGGCGGGCTAGGATCCGCCGATACCGTCCGAGAGCATTGCCGGCGACGTTCATCTCCAACGGCTCCGGCGGACGGTCTCGTGGTTAAGAACCCGGACGAACGCAGGCAAGCCTGGGAGGCGCGCTGGACGCAGAGCGCAGCGGCGGCTACACTGTTTGTTTTGCAGTTGTTTTTGAATCCATCGCGAGCGAATTTGCGCGCGGGAATGAACCGGATGCTTCGCTTTTTCACCGCGGGTGAGTCGCACGGTCAAGCGCTGCTGGCGTTTATTTCTGGGTTACCCGCGCAACTCCCTATTGACGTGAAGTTTATCAATCACCAGTTGCGCCGCCGCCAGCTTGGTTATGGACGCGGCGGGCGGCAGAAGATCGAAAAGGACACTGCCGATGTGTTTGCCGGAGTTCGCCACGGGAAGACGATCGGGGCGCCGATTGCCTTGCGGATTGAAAATCGCGACTGGGTCAATTGGGAGAAGATGCTACCGGTGGAGGCCGCGGAAGAAGATCCGGGCATGCGCAAGCTCGTCGCACCTCGCCCCGGCCATGCCGATCTTGCGGGGTCGCAGAAATTCAACTACCACGATGCGCGCTATGTTCTGGAGCGAGCCTCCGCCCGCGAAACCGCGGCACGCGTGGCGGCGGGCGCCTTTGCAAAACTGCTTTTGCGCGAATTCGGCACGGAGATCGCGAGTCACACGATTCAGGTGGGGCATGTGCGTCTGGAAAAACCAGCCACTTGGAAGAAGATTCAAGCGGTGAGCGCAGACCTGGATTCTCCGTTGCGATGCATCGACGCCGCCGTACAAGAAAAAATGAAAGCGGAAGTTGACGCAGTGCTCAAGGCGGGCGACACCGTGGGCGGGATTTTTGAAATTGTCGCGCACAATGTTCCCGTGGGGCTGGGCAGTCATGCGCAATGGGACGAGAAGCTGGATGGGCGGCTGGCGCAAGCACTGATGAGCGTGCAAGCGGTGAAAGCGGTGGAGATCGGAGGAGGCGTGGCGGGGGCGGGCTCCTTTGGAAGCGAAGTGCAGGATGAGATTTTTTACGAAAAATCGGTAAGGCGGTTTCGGCGCTCGACGAACCGCGCTGGGGGACTGGAAGGTGGCATCACCAACGGCGAAGACGTGGTCGTGCGAGGCTACTTGAAACCCATTTCGACGTTGCGCCAACCGCTGCACACCACGGACATGGTGACTAAGGAACCGGTGAAGGCCGCCTACGAGCGATCCGATTGGTGCGTGGTGCCGGCCGGCGCGGTGGCCGGGGAAGCCATGGTTGCCCTTGTGCTGGCGGATGCTTTTCTGCAAAAATTTGGGGGAGACTCGCTCGCTGAGATGCGACGGAACTTCGACAATTATGTCCAACAAATCGACGAGTTCTGACGCACGGGCCCCGGCGGCCACCCAGACGCTGCAAACACCGTCTCCCGGGCGCAAGATCTATCCGATCGTCAAGTACGGCGACGCCATCCTGGAGAAGCCGGGCGTGCCCATCAGGAAATTCGACGCGGAGCTGGAGCAACTCGTCGAGGATATGTTCGCCTCGATGTACGCGGCGCAGGGCGTGGGACTGGCGGCGCCGCAAATCGGATTGAGCGTGCGGATCGCGGTGGTGGACGTAACCGCGGGAAAGAATCCCGAAGCCAAGATCGTGCTGGCGAATCCGGAGATCGTTCACGCGGAAGGCGAAGTTCGGGAAGAAGAGGGCTGCCTGTCAATTCCGGGGTTCCGCGGATACGTGCTGCGGCCGCAATTTGTGACCATCAAGGCACAGAACGCTAAAGGTGAGGCGTTTGAAATTCGCGGTGAAAACCTACTGGCGCGCGCGTTTTGCCATGAAATCGATCACCTCAACGGAATCCTGTTTTTGCAGCACCTCAGCATGCTGAAGCGCGACCTGATCAAGCGGAAAATCAAGAAACTCAGGAAACAGGGCGAGTGGTAACTGTCGGAGCCGGCTGGACCTCCACCTTCCCCGACCCGGTCAGAACAAACGCCAACCGAGGGTGGGGCACACCACCAGAAAAACGGTGCGCCCGTACAAGAGACACTCACTCCCATGGTCGGGCATGGTGAGAATTGCAGGTTTAAGGATGCGAATCGTTTTTTGCGGCACGCCCTCCTTCGCGGTTCCCACACTCCAACATCTTCTCGCACAATCCGAATTTGAAGTGCTTGGTGTAATCACGCAGCCGGACCGACCGCGGGGACGTGGGCAGGAAATCTCCTTTTCGCCGGTCAAGGAAGCAGCGCTAGCCGCGAGTCTCCCGGTCCATCAGCCGGAAAAGATACGGTCGCCCGAAGCCGAGACGCTTCTGCAGAAACTCGCTCCCGATTGCGTGGTGATCATCGCCTACGGCCAAATTATCCCGGCAAGATTGCTGCCGGTTCCGAAACTTGGCTGGATCAATTTGCACGCTTCCCTGCTCCCCAAGTACCGAGGCGCGGCGCCTATAAATTGGGCCATCGTGAACGGCGAGACGCGAACCGGTGTAACGACGATGCGCATCGACGCGGGCATGGATACTGGGGAAACCCTCTTGCAGCGCGAAATCGAGATTGGCGCAAAAGAAACTGCACCCGAACTCGCGGCGCGCATGTCCGAGTCCGGCGCACCGCTCATGGCAGAGACCTTGTGCGGTTTGGCCGCCGGAAGCATCGCCCCAAAACCTCAGAACCACGCGGAAGCCAGCTACGCGCCGATGCTGAAGAAGGAAGACGGACGCATCGATTGGAAGCGCCCGGCGATAGAGATTTACAACCGGATGCGCGGATTTGCGCCGTGGCCGGGGGCTTACACCACGTTTCGCGGGCAGACCTGCCAGATCTGCGCCGAGCCGATGTCGAAAGCGGGGCTCGTGGGCATGCCCAGCGGCGTGGGCGGCGGCGCGCCCGGAACTTTGCTCGGCGAAGAGAATGGATTGTTCGTGTGGTGCGGCGACGCAACCGTTTTGTGCGTCAGCATCGTCAAACTAGAGGGCCGCAAGCGGGTAAAGGCAACTGATTTTGCCAACGGCGCGCGATTGAAAAGCGGTGAACGCTTTGGCGACAGCTGATTGCGCGACGCAAACCACTAGGACATACTTGAAATTTGCGCCTGGCACTTAATAGCGAACAGCCTTTGGCAGACTGTAGTAACGGGAGCTCACCTCACATGAAGATCTCTGAATCCTCAGCAAGACGCGGAATGGTGCGTTTCCGCGGGAAGGAATTGCTGCGCACGGCAGCATGCTGGATGCTGATCGCGCAGCTTGCGGGAGTGTCTGGTGCGCGGGCTGCGGCCGATAAGTCCACCCCGACACCAAGTCCGGCAAGTACGGCGGGCGATCCCGTCCTGAAAGCAATGCAAAACGAGATCACCCGAGCGACTGCGGAGCTTGGCAAAGCTGAGCAGCCGCCTTACTACTTGAGTTACACGGTGTACGACCAAGATTTTGTCGTTCTGGTGGGCGCTTACGGCAGTCTGCTGACCGACACCGTTGCCCAAAGGCGCTTCGCGGACGTGAACATGCGTGTGGGCTTACCGGAACTGGACAACACGCACGGACAGAGCCGACCGAGCGGGGTGAATTCCGGCAGCCTGCCGCTCGGAAACGACCAGGACGCCATCGCGCGCATCTTGTGGGAGCTGACCGATCGTGAATACAAGCGCGCCGTGCCATCGTTGCTGAACGTGCGCACCAACACGGCGGTTCGCGCTGAGGAGGAAGATAAATCACCGGATTTCTCGAAGGAGAAGCCACAGACGCACATCGGTGAGGTGCAGCCGGCTGCGCCATTCGACCGCGCGGCATGGGAAGGCGAAATCAAAAGACTTTCCGGGGTGTTCCGGAAATACCCGGAAGTGTACTTCGCGACGGTCATGATGCAGCTCCAGCGCTCCAACGCGCGGATGGTTTCGAGCGAGGGAAGCGCGATCGTGTCGCCCAGCACCTCTGCTCGATTGATCATGGAAGCGCAGACGCGCGCCGAAGACGGCATGGACTTGTTACGGGTCGAAACCTTCCAGGCACCGGCAGCGAGTGGTTTGCCGAGCGAAACGGAACTGATCGGCAAGATCGAGAAAATGGCTGTGGATTTGCGCGCGCTGCGCAAGGCACCGGTGGCAGAGCCATACGATGGACCGGCGGTATTGAGTGGACGCGCGGCGGCGGTCTTTTTCCATGAAGTGCTGGGCCACAGACTAGAAGGCCACCGCCAACGCGATGAAGAAGAAGGACAGACATTCACGAAGAAGATCGGGCAGGAAGTGCTGCCGAAATTCCTGAGCGTGATCGACGACCCGACGGTACACGAGATGGCCGGCGTGAAGCTGGCCGGCACTTATGACTTTGACAATGAGGGCGAACCGTCGCAGCGCGTGGAGGTGATCAAGGACGGAGTGCTAAAGAATTTTCTGATGTCGCGGATGCCGGTCAAGAATTTTGACCAATCCAATGGACATGGGCGAAACCAGCCCGGACGGATGCCCACGGGACGCCAAGGGAACCTGATCGTGACATCAACCCAAACCGTTCCCGAGTCGGAAATGCGACAACACCTGATTGATGAAACGAAGAAGCAGGGGAAACCCTACGGCTTGTACTTCGACGATATTCATGGCGGGTGTACGCTGACGACGCGGGCGCTGCCGCAGGCGTTCCAGGTGCTGCCGGTGCTTGTTTACAAGGTGTACGCCGACGGACGTCCAGATGAATTGGTGCGCGGGGTGGACATCGTGGGTACGCCGCTGGCGGCGCTGACGCGGATCTTGACCACCGGAGATCAGCCGCGCGTATTTAACGGCGTATGTGGCGCGGAGAGCGGGCAGGTGCCGGTCGCGGCCGTAGCTCCGTCGATGCTCTTCTCCGAGATGGAGGTGCAGAAGCGCGCGCATGAACATGAGCGCCCGCCATTACTGGCGCCACCGGGATTTGAAGATGCTGGTGTTGCCAAGGATGCCCAAGCGATGCCGGGGGTGAAACCATGAAGAGTCTTCACCTGCCGACGGCTTTGCGTACTTACCGACGATTGACGGGAATTGCCATTGCGGCTTCACTGGCGCTGAGCGCCACGCCAAGCCGGGCAACGTCTACGGGATCGCCACCGTCCCCGGACGCGGCCATGGTCGCGGCACATACGGCCGCGAAAGGCGATGGGTTGCTCGAAGCGCTGTTGACGGAATTGGACCGGTCCAAGGCGCAGCTAAAAATGGATCAGGTGCAGACGCCGTACTACATCGAGTACCGCGTGAACGAACTCGAGGATATTGGAGCCGAGGCGGCTTTCGGAGCCCTGCGCGAAAACCAGCACATGCACGTTCGCGTCCTGCGAGTGGTAGTGCGCATCGGCGATTACAAGCAAGACAGCTATTTCGGTAGGGGCCAGGGCGAGTCCAGCATCTTGCCGCTGGACAACGATCCGATTGCCTTGCGCCACCAGATCTGGCTGGCAACGGATGACGCTTATAAGGCCGCGGGGCAGGCACTGGCCGAGAAACAGGCGGCGATGAAGCAATTCAGCGCTGACCCGAATCCCGTGGATGACTTCGCGAAGGCGCCGCAAATGATTGCCATAGAGCCGACGGCGTCCCTGAAAATCGACGAAGCGGCGTGGAAGAGAACTCTGGAGGAAGTGACAAGTTTGTACAAGGAGTATCCCGACGTGCAGTCGGTGACCGCGTCGGCGAGGTTTTCGGCGATCAACGAGTATTTGGTGAATTCGGAGGGTACGGTCACGCGGAGCGGAAAGACGACATACAACGTGCAATTGAGCAGTTCGGCGCAGGCGGCCGACGGAATGCGGCTGAGTCGGAGCCCGGCGTTCATGGTGGCACGGCCGGAAGAATTGCCGACGCGCGACGCGCTGTTGGGCGAGGCGAAGAAGATGCTGGAAACGGTGGTGGCGTTGCGGCAAGCGCCAATCGTTGAGGAAGAGTACCGCGGGCCAGTTTTGTTCGCCGCTGATGCGGGGAACGACATCGTAGCGTCGTTGATCGGCCAGAACGTGCTGGGGCAAAAGCCTCAGCTTGGGAAACCAAATCGGACCACCGGGGCATTCGCGACGAGTTACAAGACGCGCGTGCTGCCGAATTTCCTGTCGGTTGTGGACGATCCGACGCTAAAGGATTTTCAGGGGAAAAGCCTGGTGGGGAGTTATGCGGTGGACAGCGAAGGCGTGAAAGCGCAAGCCGTCGATACGATCGAGAACGGGATGCTGACGAATTATCTACTGGGCCGCCAACCCATTCGTGACTTCTCTACCTCGAATGGACACGGACGGGCCGCACCGGGATCTTTTCCCGGGCCGAGCCTTGGTGTCCTGCTGGTGAAGAGTTCCGAGGCGCAATCGCCCGACGAGTTGAAGAAAAAAGTCATCCAGATGGTCGCGGATCAGGGCAAGGCCTATGGCTATCGTGTAGAGACGCTTGGCCCGGCCAATTCGCCGCGGCTGCTGTATCGCGTATATGCGAAAGACGGGCACGAAGAATTGGTGCGAGGCGCGGTTTTCAGTGAACTGGATATTCGCGCGCTGCGAAGCGATTTGATCGCCGTGGGCAATGATCCGCTGGTGAGCAACCGGGTCGGCGGTGCGCCGACGACGATCATCAGCCCATCGCTGCTCTTCGACGAGCTGGAAGTGAAGCGAGCGGATACCAGCAAGGACAAGTTGCCGGATTATCCGCCGCCGCCACTGAAGAAGTGAGCAGTATTCAATTTGCTCAGTTTTCAGTGCATGGTCCTTACTAAAGAGAGGGCGGACTTCAGTCCGCCCCGGGACAGTCGGAAGTCTGTCCCACGAGGAAAAGCAATTCCGCAGAGGAAATCGTTGACGGTTGGGAGCTGAAATTCGAGACTCAGTGCCATGACATTGCGCGAAAGACTGGAATGGCTGGGCCGGATAACCCTGCTAGTGTTCATTCTTGCGTCGGCGGCGTTTCTGAGTGCGATCACGGCGATGCGTATCGCGATTCACGGGCGCGAAGTAACCATGCCCAATCTGGTGGGCAAAAGTGTTTCCGAGGCCAGTCAGATGCTGCAGTCGCGCGGGCTGGTGCTGCGCGTCGCTGACCGCATCTACAGCGACCAGCCAATCAACGTGGTGGTGCGGCAGACGCCGACCTCGGGTTTGCTGATGAAAGTGTCGCAGCAGGCGCACGTGGTGCTGAGCCTGGGGCAGCGGCAATTGCAGATTCCGCTTCTGGAAGGCAATTCGCTGCGCGCTTCGCGAATCGAACTCCTGCGCACGGGGTTGCAGGTTGGCGAAGTCTCCGCCGTCACGATGCCGGACCAGCCGGTGGATGCCGTGCTGATTCAGAATCCGAAGCCCGGTGCGGGAGCGGCGACGCCGCGAGTGGACGTGCTGGTTTCCCAAGGGGCGCGTGAAACGGCGTATGTGATGCCACACCTGACCGGGCTGAGAGAGGCGGACGCGCAGCACCGGCTAGACGTGGCGCGGATGCGCCGCAAGGTAAATTATGTGACGGCGCCACAATGGCCGCACGGCGCGGTGATTGACCAGTCACCGATGAGCGGCTCGCGGATTGCAGCTTCCTCCACAATCGAGCTTACCGTCGCAAATTAAATCTAAATCGCATCGCCCACCGGCACTGACACTGCTGCCCTCCTGAGTGCCTTCTTCAGCCCTTCTGAGCGAGGCGGCGCACCGCGAGCACGGTAAGAACGAAAGTGAGGGCGACCAGAACGGCGACATGAGTGATCGCTCTACCTTGGCGTGGCACGCTGATAGCGCTGAAGAAGAGCTGCTGTAGGTGATGGGTTGGCCAGACAGGAGCGATCGCGCGAAGGAACTTTGGCAGCGGGTAGAACAGGCCAGAGACGTGCAGCATCCTGCCGTTATGACGCTGAGGAGCTCGAAAGTAGCGCCGCTGTGCGTAGCGAACGCGGCGTTGGCGGCGGGCTATCCAAGCGAACTCCGAAAACTTCCGTACCCGAGGTGTCAATCCTACCGGAGGTGATTCCAGCCTGGACCGCCTGAAGTTGCCTCCTTCAACCTGAAGGCCAAGACTTAAATGGCGAGCAAGACGTTTTTGTTGCCTGGGAGTCACTGAGCTTCACGGTTCAGGAGTGGCTCCCTGCCATTCGTTTAATACCACCGGAATGCCGAAGACTGCGTGATCCTCGCGCGAGGGATGGGGGAACTCAGGCGGTCCAAACCGCGTACCTTAAACCGAAAAGCGGAAGCCAGACAGCAGCGGAGGAAAAGTCATGAGAATCCTCGGTGGAAACAATTACCATTCTTGGTGGTCCTCGCCGGTCGTTGCGGTGGCGATCCTGGCCGGCGGCCTCTGTTTCGGTCAGGAGCCGATTCATGTTGCCGTCAACCTTGTGAACGTGGCGTTCTCCGTGCAGGGTGCGGGCGGCGCGCTGCTGGACAACCTCACCAAGGAGGATGTTGAGGTTTACGAGGATGCAGTCCGGCAAAGAATCTCATTCTTTGCCAAGAGCACGGACGTTCCGCTGACGCTGGGGTTGATCGTGGATGTCAGTGGAAGCCAGGATCATTTCTCCAAGCAGCACGAGCACGACCTCGAAGTATTTCTCAAGGAAGTGCTCGGGCCAAAGGATCGAGCGTTTCTGGTGACATTCGCAAACCACATCCGGCTGGTCAGCGATTTCTCGCCACCCGGACCGGAAATCATTGAGCACATGAAGGAGTATAAGGAACGGGGGAAGGGTAAGGGCAAAGGCAAACTCGCGGAGGTCCCCGAGCTGGGGCCACTCGAGAACCGCGCCCTGGGCACGGCATTTTACGACTCCATCTATTACTCGGTGACAGAGAAGCTCGCGCGGGAGAGCGGCAGACGGGCGCTATTGGTATTCAGTGACGGAGAAGATAATTCCAGTTCGCACGATATGATGACTACCATTGAGACGGCGCAAGCCGAAAATGTCCTGGTGTACGCCATTCGCTACACCGAAAAAGAACACGGAAAACTGACGGCGCGAAACAAATATGGGACCAGGGTGATGGACCGCATCGCCAAGGAGACTGGCGGGGCACATATCGACACGGAAACAACCGATCCGCACACGTATTTTCAGCACATCGCGGAGGAACTGAGGACTTCGTATGAGCTGGCGTATTATCCGACCAATTCAGGTAAGGATGAAACCTTCCGGAAGATTGTCATTCGGCCGAAGCAAGCGGGATTGAGGGTCCGGACGAAGACTGGTTATTTCTCAAAATAGTCAGCCAACTTTCCGAAACGAGCGGACGAAGGCAACCCTTGGTGCGACTTGGCGGCATCAGAAAGAGGGGGTAATCTGGCGGGAACTGGCCGAAAGGGCAAAGTAGTTGTTCGGCTTGGCCTTTCGTTCAGGCTATACTTGAAGGTTCGCAGCCGCGGGGAGCCCGCAGGAACATCGCGCGCTCTGATGGACGGGTGGCGCGGAACCCCAGATTCGAGAGAGAGGTGAAGTTTGCGCCGTACTTCATTGCTGGCGACCGTAAGACGGTCGACATTCCTGTCGACCACAATGCGGTTGACTCTATTCGTCATGATTGGACTGTTTCTGCTGAGCGCCACGCAGTCGGATGCACAACTGATTCATAAGAAGAAAAAGGTCAATAAGTCGACCAGCGCGGAGAATACCGCCGAGCCCGACAAGATTCTGTATGACAAGGCGATAGATGACGTCAAGCACGGACGGCACGAGGTCGGCCGGCTGAACCTGCAGACGCTCATCAACACCTATCCGGACAGCGACTATCTTGCCAAAGCCAAGCTGGCCATCGCCGATTCGTTTTACAAAGAGGGCGGGACGGCGAATCTGACGCAGGCTGTCCAGGCTTACAAGGATTTCGACATTTTTTTTCCCATGTTGCCTGAGGCGGCGTACGCACAGTTGCAGGTGGCCATGACGCACTACAAGCAGATGGAGAAACCAGACCGCGACCGCACGCACGTCCGCGCGGCTGAAGAAGAGTTCCAAACGTTCCTGTCAAAATATCCGACTGATCCGCTGGCACCGAAGGCGGAACAGCATTTGCGCGAAGTGCAGGAACTACTGGCGGAAGGCGACTTCCGCATTGGTTACTACTACTACGTGAAGGAAGATAAGAAGGCCGCAGAATCCAGACTGAGAGCGATCGTAAACCGGTACCCCCTTTACAGCAAGTCCGACCGCGCGCTGTGGATGCTTGGGAATATCTGGGAATCCACCGAGAAGAAAGAGATTGCCGCTCCCTATTACGCGAGAATCGTCCGCAATTATCCGCTATCGGCTTTGGTTCCCGATGCGAAGAGGCGACTGAAGGCACTTGGAGCACCGGTGCCACAGGCCGATCCCCAGGCTGTCGCCTGGATGACGGCAGAACAGAATGCCCCCCGGCAGCGTGAACTGTTTTACAAGAAGCCGCTGGCTCTGATTCATACCGGCCCGGGGCAGGAGTTGCGGGCGGCGGCCACAAACGGGAAGCCGACGATGACGCCGGAGGCGGAGAGTGGAGCGGGAATTGATGTTTTGGCGGGCGGGAGTCAGCCGCGAATCGGCGGCGGCGGCCCCGGCACAGGAATCGTCGCGACTGTGAGGGCAGGAGGCGGCAGCGTGCCAACTGACGGAGCGGAGAGTGTGGCTCCGACGACAGCGGGAAGCGAGGCAACTCCCACGACGCAACCAGATCCGAACGCGCCGGCGGCGACAGAGACTTCCGACGGTGGTACCACTGCAGCAGGAACTGCCGATGCCGCTCCCAAGACCGACGCAACGCCGCCTGCTGCGGCTCAGGCTTCCGATGCCCTCAAGACGGACGGCTCGACGGAGCACGACGGAACCCAAAATGGAACAAACGGGAGCGGCAAGAAAGAATCGACCAGCAAGAAAAAGAAGGGACTGCGAAGAATCGTTCCCTGGTGAGATCTTACCGTAGGGCGAAGATCAGGAGAAAGACCGCGTGGTGCAGGCTGACAGGGCCACACCCTGTGCGCTTTTTAACTCCCCTGAGCCGGTGGCAGGGACCAGAACGCTAGTATTCACTTCCGACACACGCCTGCCCTGTTGAGATTGACGCGTACTTCAACGGGTGCTCCAATACTCGAGAGTAGGTCATTCGGCATGGCGCTGAGTGCGGCACACGTGGGTGGAGTATCGTCGGAGGACGTTCGGTGGCCAAGATTCTGGTTGCGGACGACAACAGCAACATCCAGAAGATGGTGGGGCTGGCCCTGCGAGATCAGGGCATCGAAGTCGTTGCCGTTGGCAACGGTGAGGCGGCGGTACGTAAGATTTCAGATATTCGCCCGGACCTGGTTCTCGCTGACGTATTCATGCCAGTTCGGAACGGGTATGAAGTTTGCCAGTACGTAAAGTCGGATCCCTCGTTAGCACATATCCCGGTCATCCTGCTGGTGGGCGCATTTGATCCGCTCGATGAGCAAGAAGCCCAACGAGTTGGAGCGGACGGCGTGTTGAAGAAGCCGTTTGTTCCGCCGGATCCCCTGATCTCCATGGTTAAGTCCGCTTTGCAACGCGCAGCGGCGCTTCACGGAAACACCAGCGCCGCTAAAGCGCCGGAACCAGCAGTCATGAAAGCCTCGGACCTCCTCACGCCGAGCGGTGCGGCCGGGCCAGCGATCGGCAGTACGCCTGTCGAGACGGATGCACTCCACGCGGCGATTGCGTCCTCGAATGAAGAAAGTTTTGTGGATGAAGTGCCAGCGCGCCCTGAACCTGTGCGAATTGATAGCGGTTCGCAGATGGTGGCTTTCGGAAGCCTCCTGGAAACACCTGCGAATGAGAGGGAGGAAGATATCGGCTTTCTGCCGCCGGCGCATCCGGAATTGGCGACGGAGCGCGATTGGCGCGATCCGGATTTGGAGGAAATGGACGAGGAAGCGGAAGAAGAAAAACCGGATGCGCCATGGCGGCGCGAGGAAGCGGATAGTTATATCGATGTCGGACCGACGAGCGGGGCGAAGGATTGGCGCGCCGGTAGTTTCGAGCAGATCCTGGCAAGGAAGGCCAAGGGAGAGTCATGGGAACCGACAGACGAAGACCCGGAACTGGTTGAGGCCGCGCCCGCGGCGAGCAACCTTATGACGGAAGCCCCCGTCACGGCCAGCATCCCGGAGGCAACCGAGCTGACCGGAGCGATTTCGACTACGCCATTGGCGGCCGACGCGTGGGCCACCGCGGCTTCGCCAGTCTCGCAGGAAAACAGTTCCACCGAGACTGTCACGGCGGTGGAAGAAGTGAAAGAACGCGAGCGATCTTCCGCGGAACCGGTGGTTGCCACTGCGCCTGAAGTGCCGCCAGTCGAACAGGAGACAAAAACATCCAAGGAGTCGTGGTTTTCTGTTCCATCAAACCCCTGGAGCGCCGAGATGGAAAAGGCGAACCGCCTTGCTTCGGCGTGGGATGCTGCGGTGCCAGTGGCTGCTCCTCCGGCTTCGAGCAACGGA
>Ga0137398_10000465_pt1 | contig 14493 bp, 19 predicted proteins | sample czorhiz216metaG_FD_106659 | JGI IMG/M metagenome (GOLD analysis project Ga0137398, IMG submission 106659) | Vadose zone soil microbial communities from Angelo Coast Range Reserve, California, USA - czorhiz2.16 metaG | ecosystem: Environmental > Terrestrial > Soil > Vadose zone | place: USA...
CGGCCCGCGCCACGAAAAAGGGCGTCCCGCCGACCGCCCGGAACGCCCGCACCGGTGAGTTCACTCCCCCGGGGAGCACCGCTTGCGCCCGGGCGAAGAGCTCGTCCGAGTGGCTCACGTCAGGGCAACCGCCTTGAAATCGTAATCCTCGCTGGCGGTCAAGCGCGCCGCCAGGAAGCTCCCGGGTCGGGCCCAGCCGCCCTGCGCCAGGTAAGTCACGCCGTCGACGTCGTCCGCCTGCCACGGCACTCGTCCGACGTGCGTCGACCCCGCGGCGTCGTCGGGGTCAGCCACCCGGTCCACCAGGACCGACACGTCGCGCCCAACGAACCGGCCGAGCCGCTCAGCCGAGATGGCGCGCTGTACTTCCAGCAGCTCCTCGAGCCGGTCGCGCTTCACTCCCTCGGGGACGTCGTCTGGATACGCGGCGCCGCGGGTCCCCTCCTGGGGCGAGTATGCGAACGCGCCCAGCCGGTCGAACTGCGCCTCCTCGAGAAACTCGAGCAGCTGCCCGAAGTCCTCGTCGGTTTCGCCCGGGAACCCCACCAAACACGTGGTGCGGATCGCGACGTCCGGGATCGTGTCGCGCAGCCAGGCGAGCTTGGCACGCAGCGTGTCCCGGCGCTCGGGGCGGCGCATGCGCTCGAGCATCCGGTCGGAGGCATGCTGGATCGGGATGTCCAGGTAGGGGACGATCCGGGGCTCCCGCGCGATCAGCTCGACCAGGCGGTCGGTCAGACCCGCCGAGTAGACATAGAGCAACCGGTACCAAGGGACTCCGGTTCGGGCGAGCAGGGCCTCGAGCAGGTCGGGCAGCGCGGGCGCCCCCCGCCCCGCATCCCGGCCGTAGTGACCCAGGTCCTGCGCGACGAGGTTGATCTCCTTCGCCCCCTGCGCCTCGAGCTGCTGGGCCTCGCGCACCAAGCGCTCCAGAGGCTCCGAGCGGTGCTTCCCCCGCATCAGGGGGATGGCGCAGAAGGCGCACGTGTGGTCGCAGCCTTCGGAGATCTTCAGATACCGCACGTGGACCTGATCACCCAGGAACTGTCGCACGCCGGGGTGCACCGCCACGGGGTCGTCGATCAAGCCGCGCTCGGCGAGGGCAGGCACCAGATGGTGGAGGTCGGAGAACCCGAGGAACAGGTCGACCTCGGGGATCTCCTGCGCCAGCTCCCGCTTGTAACGCTCGACCAGGCAGCCGACCGCGACCACGGCTTTCACCTCGCCGTGCGCCTTGAGGCTCGCGGCCGACAGCATCGCATCGATCGACTCCTGCTTGGCGGCGTCGATGAATCCGCAGGTGTTGACGAGGATCACGTCGGCGTGTGGGAGGTCCGGGGTCACGACCGCGCCGTGCCCCACGAGGTCGCCCACCAGGCGCTCGGAGTCGACGGTCGCCTTGTCGCAGCCGAGCGAGATGACCCCGAGCTTCATCCGCGATAATTCCCGAACTTGAGCTCGATGCCCCAGTCCTGGGAGCGGAGAAACGCGATCACTTCCTGGAGCTCGTCCTTGGACGGCGCCTGCACGCGGATCTCCTCGCCTTGGATCGATGCCTGGGCTTTCTTGAATTTCCTGTCTTTGATCGCCTTGACGATCGCTTTGGCTTTCTCCTGGGGGATGCCCTGGGTGAGCTTGATCTCGCGCCGCACGGTGTCGTTGGCTGCCGGCGTGACCGCGCCGAGCTCGAGGTTCTTCACCGGCACGCCGCGCTTGACGAGCTTCGTCTGCAACACGTCGAAGAGCGCCTTCATTTTGAAGTCGTCGTCCGCGACGAGCGTGAGTGTCACCTTGGGGCGATCGAACGCGATCGACGCCTTCGAGCCCTTGAAGTCGTAGCGCTGCGCGACCTCTTTGGTCGCCTGGTTGACGGCGTTGTCGACTTCCTGGAGGTCCGCTCCAGTGGAGATGTCGAATGAGGCGAGTGTAGCCATGGGGAGAATATAAGGGTACGCGGTGCGCGGTTGCCTCCGATGAAACCGCGCACTGCGCACCGCGCACCTGCTTCGGGTTAGAAGAGGAAGCTTTCCAGCGCCCTGGCTCTCGAGACGTGGCGGAGTCTGGCCAGCGCTTTCTCTTTGATCTGCCGCACCCGCTCGCGCGTGATGCCGAGCAGCGAGCCGATTTCCTCGAGCGTCATGGGTTCCTGCCCCTCGAGACCGAAATACAGCCTGAGGATCTTGGCCTCGCGCTCCTTGAGGGTCGCCAGCACTTCCTCGATCGACTCCGTGAGCGCGTGCTCGAAGATCTGATCGTCCGGTCCGGGGCTCTGCGTATCGGGGAGGTAGTCGAGCAGCTTGTTGTCCTCGCCCGGGGTGAGGGGCGCGTCGAGGGAGAGGTGCGCCTGCGAGATGGACAGCGTCTTGGCGACTTCATCCTCGGAGATATCCATGCCTTCGGCGATCTCTTCCACGGTCGGCTCGCGGCCGAGCTCTTGCAGGAGCGAGGCCGAGCGCTTGCCGATGCGATGCAGCGTCCCGGCGCGGTTGAGCGGCACGCGCACGATGCGCGACTGCTCAGCGAGGGCCTGGAGGATCGCCTGGCGGATCCACCAGACGGCGTAGGAGATGAACTTGATGCCTTTGGTCTCGTCGAACTTGTGGGCCGCCCGGATCAGGCCGAGGTTGCCCTCGTTGATCAGATCCGAAAGGGAGACGCCCTGGTTCTGGTATTTCTTGGCGACGGAGACGACGAACCGAAGGTTGGAGCGGACGAGCTTGTCCAGCGCCTCCTCGTCGCCGCGCTTGATACGCTGGGCCAGCGTGACCTCTTCCTCGCGCGTGATCAGGGGATACTGGCTGATCTCGCGCAGGTACTGATCGAGCGAGCCCTCGTCGAACGAGGCACGCTTCGCCGTGTTGAGTTGCATGGCCTAGTCACCTCCAGGCGCGAACGGCTTTAGCGAATGATCGAGCCGAGTCGGTGCCAGCGAATATCGGTCAACCAGGGGAGCGCATCGTGCGCCTCCCGGTCGTAGCTGAAATACACGACGAGCGGCCGTCCCTTGATCGCCGCGGCGTCGACGAACCCCCAGTAGCGGGAATCCGCCGAGTTGTCGCGGTTGTCCCCCAGCACGAAGTACCTTCCGGTGGGAACGACCAGCGGCCCCCACGTGTCGCGGGTCGGGTGATAGTTGCGGGCCACGCTCGCGCCACCGAGCAGATAGTCCCGCTGCCAGTTGAACTCCGGATCGTACACGTCGTGACCCGGGTCCACGCGCTGCACGTAGCGCTCAGCGAGGGGGTCGCCATTCACGCGCACCTCCCCGCCGCGCATCTCCACGGTGTCGCCCGGGACGCCGATGACGCGCTTGACGTAGTTGAGCTCGGGATTCTTGGGATAGGCGAACACGATCACGTCGCCGCGCCGCGGCAACTCGAACCCCGGGAGCCGGGCTTTGGTCCCGGGAATCTGCGCGCCGTACACGGCTTTGTTCACGAACAGGAAGTCCCCCGCGAGCAGGGTTCGCTCCATGCTGCCCGAGGGGATCTGAAACGCTTCGACGAGGAAGGTCTTGATGATGACGAAGAGAATGACGGCCATGCCGACCGAGCGCAGCCAGTTGTCGAACCAGCGACCGAGTCGCGACTGGCGCCTCGCGAAGGGGGCGACCGGTAGCGACGCGCTGCGCGCGCCGGAACCTGCCCGCGGGGCCCCCAAGTCCTGCATGCCTTTTACTTTACCCACGCCGCCCGCCGGACGCAACGGTAATCGCCCATCCGCGGGCCGCGCCCCAGCGCCGCACCCGATCGCGGAACGCGTCCGGCGGGTCGCGATGCATTACTCGGGCCGCCAGGCACGCCGTTTCACCCTCGCGCTCGACGCGGACCCACGACACCGCGACGTCGCTCAGTGCGCCGAGCGCCGTCTGCTCGAGCGGCGAGCCGCCGAGCGACAGAATGATGACCAGCGATTCGTGATCCACCGGGCGCATGCTAACGCGTCCGGCGTGAGGAGCGTCACCTTCTTGTTGCAGTCGGGATCAATCCCGCGCACTACACTACGCCTCGGTGTCGATCTGCGCGCGCTGCAGCCGCCCGGAGAAGTCGACGTACACGACCTTCGTCTCTGAATAGAAATCGTACACTTCCCAGCCGCCCTCGCGGTGCCCGTTCCCCGTCTGCTTCACGCCGCCGAACGGCAGATGCGCCTCGGCGCCGATGGTCGGGGCGTTGACGTAGGTGATGCCGGTGTCGAGCTCGCCCATCGCCCGAAACGCCGCGTTCACGTCCCGGGTGTATAGCGAGCTGGAGAGCCCGTAGGGCACGTCGTTGTTGACGCGGATCGCGTCGTCGAGCGAGGCCACCTTGATCACCGCGAGCACCGGACCGAAGATCTCCTGCTGCTCGACCCGCATCCCTGGTGTAACACCGCTCAACACGGTCGGCTGGTAGAACCAGCCGCGCTCGAGTCCCTTGCCCGTGGCCCGCTCGCCGCCGATCTGCACGCGTGCGCCATCCTGGCGGGCGACGCCGACATAGTACTCGACCTTCTTCAGAGCGTCCTCATTGATGAGGGGGCCGACGTCGGTCCGCTCGTCCAGACCGGGGCCGAGCCGCAGCCGGCCGGCGCGATCGCACAGCATCTGCACCAGCCGGTCGTGCACTCGCTCGTGCACCACCAGGCGGCTGGTCGCGGTGCAGCGCTGACCGGTGGTGCCGAACGCGCCCCACAGCGCGCCTTCCAGGGCCAGGTCCAGATCCGCGTCGTCCATGACGATCATGGCGTTCTTGCCGCCCATTTCGAGCGACAGGCGCTTGTGCATCCGGCCGCACGTGGCGCCGATGGTCGCTCCGGTTTCGGTCGAGCCGGTGAACGAGATGACCGGCACGTCCGGGTGCTCGACCATCGCCCGACCCACGACCGACCCCTCCCCATGCACCAGCTGTACCACCTCGGGCGGCAGGCCCGCCTCGAGGAGCACCTCCACCAGCAGGTGCGCCGTGTGGGGCACGTCTTCGGCCGGCTTCAAGATCACCGCGTTCCCGCACAACAGCGCCGGAAACATCTTCCAGGTCGGGATGGCGAGCGGGAAATTGAACGGCGTGATGAGTCCCGCGACGCCGATCGGCCGGCGGAAGCTCATCGCCCACTTGTTGCGCAGCTCCGAGGGCACGGTGCGGCCGAACAGGCGCCGGCCCTCCGTGTGCGCGTAGTGCGCGGTGTCGATCCCCTCCTGCACGTCGCCCCGGGTCTCGGCCAACACCTTCCCCATCTCGCGCGTCATGGCGCGCGCGATGGCATCCTTGCGCTCGACCAGCAGATCGCCCACGCGGTGCAGCACCTCGCCCCGAACCGGCGCGGGCGTTTTGGACCATTGCGCGAACCCGCGCTGGGCGGACGCGACCGCCCGGGCCACGTCCTCGGGACCGGAGCGCGGGAAGCAGCCGATGACGTCGTCACGATCGGCCGGGTTGCGGTTTTCGAAGTACGCGCCCGTCGCGGGAGCGACCCATTGGCCGCCGATGAAGTTCTTGAAGTTCTCAGTCATGCGTCGTCAGCGTGGTGTGGGCGTGACATCGGGACAGATCCAGACCGCCGTCGCCCGGGCGCCGACCCGGGGCAGGACTTCCCGCGTGAGCAAGAGGATACCCCAGATGATCAGTACTTGTGAGATCACGTGGGCCGCGCCGAGCCGCCGCTTCCAGGAGGAGATGCTGGACCACAACCCCGCGGCGATCACGGTGGTGAGGCCCGCCAGATAGAAGATCAGGTGCAGGCCGCAACCGTGTGTGTAGGGCCAGACGCCGGGGGCGACGCCGATGCCGACGAGCACGCCAAGCGCCACCTTGGCCCACGTGCCGAGTCGCCCGGAGCCGCTCGGGGGTGCGACGCCGCCGCGCGGCGTCACGGTGGAGAGCGACGGCTTTTTGGCGGTCGGCTCGTACCCAGCCCCCCGGCCCAGCGTTGGGTCCGCGTTGGGGAGCTTCTTGAGCAGGCGGTCTACCTCCGCCATCTCTTTGTCCCAGTCCCGCTCTTTGTCGCCTGGCGCCACTACGCCTCCCGGGCCAGCCCGTAGCGCTCGATCTTCTTGTAGAGATTGCTGCGCGGCATATCCAATGTGCGCGCCGTCTCGGACACATTCCAGTCGTTCTCCTGCAGCTTCGCGAGGATATAGGTCCGCTCGGCGACCTGCTTGAACTCCTCGAACGTCGCCGCCCGCATCCACGGCGCGCCCGCGACGTCGGCCGGACCCGTCCCTCCTCCCCCGTCCCCCCTTCCCAAACCGGCGATGCGCTCAACATCGGATAGCGTGACGGTGGGCCCGGTCGCGAGAATGAGCAGGCGCTCGACGGCGTTGCGCAGCTCGCGGATATTGCCGGGCCAGTCGTACGCCGCCAGCCGTTTCAGGGCATCGGGGTCGAAGCCTTTGGCCTGCAGCCCGCCGCGCTCGGTCAAGCGGACGGTGAAGTGCTCGACCAGCTGTGGCACGTCGGCCCGGCGCGCGCGTAACGGCGGCACCTCGATCGGCACGACGTTGAGCCGCTAGAGCCGATCCTCGCGAAACCGCGCGGCGGCGATCTCGGCGCGCAGGTCCTTGTTGGTGGCGGCGACGACCCGCACGTCCACCGCCAGCGTCTTGCCCGACCCGACGCGGGAGATCACGCCCTCCTCGAGCGCTCGCAGCACCTTGGCCTGGGCCGAGGGGCTCATGTCGCCGATCTCGTCGAGGAACAGCGTGCCCCCGTCGGCCAGCTAGCACTTGCCGGCGCGGTCGGCGAAGGCGCCGGTGAAGCTGCCCTTCATGTGCCCGAACAGCTCGCTCTCGATCAGCTCCGTCGGGATCGCCGCGCAGTTCACTTCGACGAAGGGCTGCTGCGCGCGCGGCGACAGCGTGTGAATCGCGCGCGCGACCAGCTCCTTGCCGGTGCCGTTTTCGCCGGTGATGAGGACGCGCGCCGCGGTGGGCGCCACCTTCTCGATACGCTCGATCACGCCCTTCACGGCCCGGCTCGCGCCCACAATCTCGTAGTGGGCGTGTACCTCGGCCTTGAGCCGCACGTTCTCGCTGGCGAGGTCCACGTGCTCCAGGGCGTTGCGCAACGTGAGGAGAATGCGGTCCGTGTCGAGCGGTTTCTCGAGGAAATCGTAGGCGCCGAGCTGGGTCGCTTCGACAGCGGTCTGGATGGTGCCGTGGCCCGAGATCATCACCACCTGAGCGCGCGCATCGAGCTCGCGCAGCTTGCGCAGGGTCTCGAGGCCGTCCATCCCCTGCATCTTCACGTCGAGTAGCACCAGGTGGGGCCGGAACTCGGCGTAGAGACTCAGCGCCTCCGAGCCCGACGCGCAGGCGCGCACCTCGATGTCCTCGTACTCGAGCAGCTGGGTCAGGGCTTCCCGGATGCCCTTTTCATCGTCGACGACCAGCACGCGCCGGCTCACGTCTTCCTCCGCTTAAAGCGGTACAGCACCACGCCGGTCGGATGGATGGCGACATCGGTGAACGTCGGGGAGACGCGCAGCGGCACGGCGCCGCTCGAGTCGGCGCCCGCGACGCGCTGCGCCAGCTGCTTCACCAGGGGTCCCGGGAAGGGGAAACCGCGCAGCGACAGCTCGACGACCGTGAAACGGCCGACCCCGGGCCGCTCGATCGCGAGCGGGCCGGCGATGCGCAGCGGCTCCATCGGACGCAGCATCCCGGCGAGCGGCCCCAGCGCGTCCGGCGGGATGACCCGCGTGTCGAGGCGGCAATACACGGCGAGCGTACCCTCGAGCAGCTCCACCCGCAGCGAGTCGAAGCTCTTGCGGACCGACCAGTCGATTCCGCTGCCGATCATCGCCGCGATCTCGTTGGGGGAGAGCACCACCGAGTCGGGACCTGCGTCGAGCTTGAGGCGCTCGACCTTCGTTTGACTGGACGACAGCGCTTTCGGCGTGGGCGCGCCGACTGCCGTATCGGCGACGGGCGGGAGTTTGGTCGAGTGGGGGCCGAGCCACCGGGAGGCGCTCCGCAGCAGCGGCTCGCGGAACCACCACGCCACGAGGGCCACCACCAGGGCGGCGGCGACGAGCGCGAGCCGGAAGAGTCCTTTAAGGCAGCCGTTCACTGTGTTTCACATTGTACACCGCCGCGCCCGATCTGAGGGTGCTCTGCATCAGGTCGAGCGCGCTCACCACGGCCGTCTGCGCGAACTCGAGCCGCGCCAGCGCGGCCTCGAGGCCAGCAAAGTCGCGCGGTCGGGTCTCGCGCCGGGCGCGCCCCAGCGTCACGTGGGGGCGAAATGGGCGCGCCTCCGTGGGAAACCCGAGCGGGGCGAATTCTTGCTCCACGCGATGCTGCAGGATCTCGAGCCCCGGCTCGGGCGCGATCCCGGCCCACACGACGCGCGGCCGGCGGAAATCGGGGAACACGCCGAACCCTTCGAGCGCGAGCGGCAGCGTGCGCGCTCCCGCCGCCGCCCGCCCCAGCGCCCCGGCGACCTCGGGTTCCCGGTCGTCCCCCACCTCGCCGAGAAACTTGAGCGTCACGTGGATGCCCTCCCCGCTCACCCAATTCACGGGAAGCCCCAGGTCCCGCAGCGGCGTCGTCGCGGCCCACAGCGCCTCGCGCACGGGGGGAGGAAGATTCAATGCGACGAACAGCCTCACGCGCCGGCGGCGCGCCGGGCGGGGGCGAGCAGGCTGCCGCGACGGTAGCCCCGGGGATCGAGCTCGACGGCCGCGAAGCCCAGCTCGCCCAGCCGCCGCTCCACCTCGGGCAGCCGCTTGGCGAGCCAGGGGATCCAGCGCGGCTCCACCTCGATGCGCGCGCGCTCACCGTGGTGGCGCAGGCGCAGATCCCCCGTCACGCCCAGCTCGCGCAGGTACGCCTCCCCCTGCTCCACCTGGGCGAGCCGACCCGGCGTGATCGCGATCCCGTACGCCACTCGGCTCGAGAGGCAGGGCGCCGCGGGCGCATCCCAGATTGGGAGCCCCAACTCGCGCGCGGCCGCGCGCACGGCCGCCTTGGTGAAGCCCGCTTCGGCGAGCGGAGAGCGGACACCCGCAGCCACGCCGGCGGCGTACCCCGGCCGATGCTCGCCCAGGTCGTCCGCGTTGGTGCCGTCGCACACGACGGCCAGCCGCCGGGCGCGCGCCTCTGGAATCAGCCGGCGCCACAATTCCGTCTTACAGAAGAAGCAGCGGTTGGTGGGATTGGCGAGGTAGCTCGGGTCGTCGAGCTCGTGCGTGTCGAGCTCGATGACGGGGACATCGAAGCGCTCGGCCACGGTCCGGGCCGTAGCCCACTGGGCGGCGGGATAGGACGGGCTCCTGCCCACGGCAGCCAGCATCCGCTCCCGTCCCAGCTCCTGGCGGAGCACGACTGCCAGCAGGGCGGAATCGACCCCGCCCGAATACCCCACCAGGGCGGAGGAAACGCCGCGGGCGAGGTCGCGAAGGGCGGGGAGGGAGCCGGACACGGCGGAATACTAATGACTTACACTGTCTCCATCAAAGGACATTTCCTGGGCATGAATCGGATAGATCGTAGCTGCGAAACCGATTAGTCTTATCATACGTTGTTATCAAGCCAGTATTGTCTACGTCTAGTAGGCTGACACGACAGCGAGGCTTCGAAATGTCACACAAGACCGAGCTGGATGCCGTCGATCGCAAGATTGTGCGGCAGCTCGCCACCGACGGCCGCGCCAGCTATCAGGCGATCGCGGACGAGGTCGGACTGTCGCGGCCAGCCGTGATGGAGCGCGTCAAGCGGCTGGAAGAAGCGGGATACATCACCGGATACGGCGCGCGCCTGGACCGCGCCAAGTCGGGTTTTCCCGTGACGGCTTTCGTCGCCGTGCGCTACGCCAACTCCGACTACGTCGGCGACGAGCCGCGGATGCGGGACATGGAGAAGCATCCCGAAGTGCTCGAGTGTCACCATGTGGCCGGAGAGGATTGTTACATCCTCAAGGTCGCGGCGCCCGACCTCGAGAGCCTGCAGGGTGTGCTGAAGGATCTGCGCGGCTCGTCCAAGACGCAGATGAGCACGCGGACCACGATCGTGCTCGGCACGGTGTTCGAGAAGCCGGGATTCATCCCGGTGGAGCCAGACTGATGGCGGGGCTGCGTGGCCGGGCGCTCGTCGCATATCTGGTCGTGTGCGTGGTCTGGGGCTCGACCTACCTGGCGATCCGCGTCGGGGTGTGCGTGCTGCCGCCGTTTCTGTTCGCGGGCCTGCGATTCCTCATCGCCGGCCTGGTGCTGCTCACCGCGGTGCTGGCGCTGGGCGATACGCTGCCCAAACGCCTGATCGACTGGCGGACCCAGGCGATCGTCGGCGTGCTGTTGCTCGCCGGCGGCAACGCGTTCGTGGTCTGGGCTGAGCAGTACATCGCCTCCGGCGTCGCCAGCATTTTCGTCGTCACGGTCGCCCTGTGGATGGCGTTCTTCGACGCGATCATTCCCGGCGGCTCGGGCGATCTGGACTGGCGCGTCGTGACGGGACTGCTGCTCGGCTTCCTCGGCACCGCCCTCCTGGTGGGTGCGAGCCCCGCCGAGATCTTGCACGCCGATCTGCGCGGCCCGATCGCGCTCACATGGGCCAGCGCCTCATGGTCGCTCGGCTCGGTGTACAGCAAGCGGCACCGTACGGAGACGAGCCCCTACGTCGGAGCGGCGATCCAGATGATCGCCGGCGGCGCCGCGATCGCCCTCGTGGGCACGCTGCTGGGCGAGTGGAGTCGCTGGCACTTGACGCCAAGGGGCGCCGGCGCGATGGCGTACCTCGTGGTATTCGGCTCCATCCTGGGCTACAGCGCCTATACCTATGCGCTGCGTCACGCCTCACCCACGATCGTCGGCACGTACGCGTACGTGAATCCTGTGATCGCCGTGCTGCTCGGCTGGCTGATTCTCCGGGAGCCCGTGAGCGCGCGCACCTTCGTGGCGATGGCGCTGATCCTCGGCGCTGTCGTGTGGATCCAGTTCTCGCACAAGATCGGGCGGTCGGGCGGACGGGTGGAGGGCCGGACTGAAGGCCCGGCCTCGCCGGCTCCGTCCGCCAGTCCGCCCGTCCGTCAGACGGCCTCCTGAGGAGCGCCCCATGAGCAGCGTGAATCTCGCGGCGAAGTTCCGGTTGTTCGACGAGTACTGGAGTCCCAAGATCGTCGGCGAGCTCAACGATTGCTACGTGAAGCTCGTCAAGCTCAAAGGCGAGTTCGTGTGGCATCAGCACGACGTCGAGGACGAGCTGTTTCTCGTCGTGAAAGGCCGGCTGCTGCTCAAGTTCCGGGACCGCGACGTGTCGGTGGGCGAGGGCGAGTTCATCATCGTCCCGCGCGGCGTCGAACACCTGCCCGTGGCGTCCGCGGAGGCCCACGTGCTGCTGCTCGAGCCGAAGTCCACCCTCAACACGGGGAACGTCCGCAATGAGCGCACGGTCAGCGAGCTCGAGCGGATCTGAGCGGCGCATGATCGCCCGGCTGTGGCATGGGGCCGTCCCCGACGCCAAGGGCGACGCCTACGCCGCGTACCTGCGCCGCACCGGCATGGCCGAGTGCCGGGCCACGCCCGGGAACCTGGGCGTCGAGGTGCTGCGCCGCAGCGCCCGGGGCGAGACGCATTTCCTATTCATCTCGTACTGGGAGTCGCTGGACGCGATCCGCACCTTCGCGGGCGACGACGTCGAGCGGGCGCACTACTATCCCGAGGACGGCGAGTATCTCCTCGAGCTCGAGCCGACGGTCACACACTACGAAGTGCTGGAGCGTTAAACGTCGGTGTCGTCGACGGGAAACCCGCTCGGCAGGGCTGTGGTCGGGGGCGCGCGCAGCGCCGGTTTCCCTTCTTCCGTGTATTTGAAGCCCCGCGTGGTGTGGTACGCCAGATCGATGTCGGGCGCGGCGGCGAACTCGGTGAGGATCTCTTCCCAGATCGCGTGCTCGGTGCCGCGGCGCTTGCGGGGCTCGATCAGATAGCGGATGGTGAGCTGCACGCCGTCGTTCACCACCTTCGTATACACGATGGGCGTGAGCTTGCGGTAGTTGATGAGGTATTGCTGCGAGGCAGCGAGCAGCTCCTGTTCCGCCTGCTGGGTGAGGTGCTCCGCGTGCTTGACGGCGATCTTGCCGAGGATCTGCTTCGCTTTCTTCCAGTCGCTCTCGAAGGTGACCACCACCGGGACTTCGTTCCAGATGTAGCGGAATCCCTTGTTGTAGTTGGCGAGGGGCTCCGTGAAGACCTGCCCGTTCGGGATGTGAACGATGCGCCCGCTCGACTGGTCCGCGTCGACCCAGCCGCCGATCTCGTTGAGGGTGAACTGGAACAGCCCGAGGTCGATCACGTCCCCCGCGTGCGTACCGATCTGCACCCTGTCGCCCACCTCGAAGGGGCGGCGCCAGATGATGAATCCCCACGCGGCGATGTTGGACACGGGCTCCTTGAGGGCGATCGCCAGCCCCGCGGACACCAGCCCCAGGTAGGTCGTGAGCGCGCTGGTTCCGACGAACCATGTTTGGCTCACGAGGATCACACCCACCGCCACCAGCGCGTAGGTCACGCCCTTGCGCCAGCGATAGCGGCCCCAGGGATCCCGCACCCGCCGGTAGACCAACCCAAGGACGAAGTGGCGGACGAGCCAGAGCCCGACGATGGTCCCGACGGTCACGAGCAACCGCGTCTGGAGCTGGGGGCTCATGCCGAGGTGTGACTGCAGCCAGTCGATCATGGGGAGCGACGGGAAACTAGGGACCTGCGTGGCGGCGCGCCAGCCGGAACCGCGTAGATTACTTAGCGATGCCTAACCTTCGCCGTGCGCTGTTTCTCATCGTGTTGGCCGGGGCGTGCCACCGCCCCGCGGCCGCGCCGCTCAACCCCAGGGCCGAGGTCGCGGTCACGGTCGAGAACCAGAATTTCCTCGACATGGACGTGTTCCTCGTCCACGGCGGCCAGCGCATCCGCCTCGGCATGGTGTCGGGCCTCTCGTCGCACATTCTCATGGTCCGCCCGGAGCTGATCGGTTACGGCACGGAAGTGCAGTTCGAGATCCACCCGATCGGCGGTCGGGGCAATCCCCTCACCGAGACGATCTCGGTCCGGCCGGGGGACGTCATTCATCTGACCATCCCGCCGAGCTAGCGCCCGGCGATCATCATTCCGGCGAGCTCCTTGACGAGCTTGCCGCACAGCGCCGCCGTCACGCCGCTCGCATCCTGCGCCGGGTTGAGCTCCACCACGTCCGCGCCGACCAGGGGGACCTCGAGTCCGTGGAGCACGGCGAGCACGTCGCGCACCGTCAGGCCGCCCGGCTCACGGTGCGATACGCCGGGCGCGAAGGCGGGGTCGAACGCATCCACGTCCAGGGACACATAGGTCGGGCCCGCGAGGCGCGGCCGTCTTCCTTCGACCCAGGCACGCATGTCGATCACCTCGACGCCGTAGCGCTCGGCCTGCGTGCGCTGCACGGCGTTCATGGTCCGGATGCCCACCTGCACCAGGTGATCGGCGAGACGCTCCTCCATGACGCGAGCAAAAGGGCAGGCGTGCGAATAGGCGTCGCCCTCGAACTCGGGGTAGAGATCGGGGTGCGCGTCGAAGTGCAGCACCTCGAGCCGCGGGTGAAACCAGCGCACCGCGCGGATGACGGGGTAGGAGACCGAGTGGTCACCCCCCAGAACAATCGGCCGGCCGCCGCGGTCGAGCAGCGTGCGCAGCGCTTCCTCGATCTTGCGGCGTACCTCGACACTCGAGCCGCCGAGGGGAACGTCGCCCATGTCCGCGAGGGCGCCGTCAGCGCCGATGTCGACGCCGGTTTCCGTCCAGGAATTGCCGGCGGGCGAGTGCAGCGCCTGGCGGATGACGGGCGGAGCGGCCGCGGCGCCGCGCAGGAACGACGAGCTCGCGTCGTAGGGGAGGCCGATGAGCGTCGGGGTGGCGTTCGTCTTGGGCATACCGAAGGGGGCCGGGACGCGGGAAGATACACGTACAACGGCGGAGCGCGCGCCGCTAGGCGAGGCCCCGACGGTCCAAACTGCGGTACTGGATCGCCTCGCTCACGTGGCACGATTCGAGCGAACCCGCGCCCGCGAGATCGGCGATGGTGCGCGCGATCTTGAGAATGCGGTGATACGCGCGGGCCGACAGGGCCAGCCGCGTGATCGCCGTGCGCAACAGCGCGTCCGCACCGTCCGACACGCGGCAGAACGTTCGGATGTCGCGCGCCGCCATGTGCGCGTTGGCGTATACGCCGGGGCGCGTGGCGAAGCGCTCGCGCTGCACCGCCCGGGCCCGGTCGACCCGCTCCCGCACGGCCGCGCTCGCCTCACCCCCGCCCTGGTCCGCGAGCGCGCGGTACTTCACGGCTGGGACCTCGAGGTGGAGGTCGATCCGGTCGAGCAGCGGCCCCGACACGCGCGCGAGATAGCGCTCGACCCCGACGTGCCCGCACACACACGTGTGCTGCGGGTCGCCGAAGTAGCCGCAGGGACAGGGGTTCATGGCCGCGGCCAACATGAAGCGCGCCGGATAGGTGAGGCTCATGGCGGCCCGGGCGATCGTGACCACACCATC
>Ga0137398_10000466_pt1 | contig 14475 bp, 10 predicted proteins | sample czorhiz216metaG_FD_106659 | JGI IMG/M metagenome (GOLD analysis project Ga0137398, IMG submission 106659) | Vadose zone soil microbial communities from Angelo Coast Range Reserve, California, USA - czorhiz2.16 metaG | ecosystem: Environmental > Terrestrial > Soil > Vadose zone | place: USA...
CGCCGGATGAGCTCGGCATCCTCGGGGGAATCCTCGAACATCAGGATCCGGATCACCTGTTCCATCCGCCCGCCCCTTTCGCTGCGACCCCGCGCCTGCTGCTTCCGGCCGGCGTTGCCACGTAACCCGCGCCCGCCATGTCCTTCCCGCAAGGTAGGGTATCGGTCGAAGATTTTCAAGACCGCCCGCGAAGGTTCGCCGGGAGTTCCGAAAAGAGCGCACCCCGCGTCGGGCTCCTGTCGCGCGGCGCGGAACCCTCGTGCAGATCCCCGACACACCGCAGGCTCAGGCCGCGTTCGTGACCGCCGGCGCGTGGGGCGCCTGAAGCAGGTCGGCGTCGCTGCCGTCAGGCGAGGCGGGACAGCGATCGATGCAGGACCGCGAGAAGACGATCGATCTGACGCCGCGTGACGGTGAAGGGCGGGGCGAACAGCACCCCCGAGCCATCGGTGAACGGCAGCAGCTGCTCGCCGGCGATCCTGGCGGCGGCGACCAGGCGCCCGGCCCTCTCCGCGGCGCTCCCGCCCGGGCGGCCGCGGCCGGTTCGCGCGCCATCGAGCTGCAGTCCGAGCAGGAGCCCCTCGCCCCGGACATCGGCGACGAGCCCCGGGTGCCGCGCCCGGAGGCTCTCGAGACCGTCGCGCAGCAGGCGGCCGATCGAAGCGCAGCGCTCCACCAGCTTCTCCCGCTTGAGAATCCGGATCGTGGCGCGCGCCGCGGCGCAGCCGAGAGGGTGGCCGGCGAACGTCAGTCCGTGGTTCAGACCCGTACGGCGCAGCTCCTGCCCCCAGCCGCGCTCGAAGACCACCGCCCCGAGGGGCGCGTATCCTCCGGTGAGACCCTTGGCGAACACCATGGCGTCGGGGACGAGACCGACGGTCTGTGAGCCGAACCAGCGTCCGGTCCGGCCGAATCCGGTGACCACCTCGTCGGCGATCAACTTGATGCCGTGACGATCGCAGAGCGCCCGGAGCTCCCGCGCGAGGCGGCGGGAGAGGGGGATCGCCCCGGCGCCCGCCATCGCCGGCTCGACGATCAGCGCCGCGAAGCTCTTCGGCCCGTGGATCCTCAGGACCCGATCCACGTCCTCGAGACAGAGCTCGCAGGCCCGCGGCCAATCGCGGCCCGCCGCCTCCCAGAGATCCACGGGCGACCGGGCGTGCGCGGCCCACGGCCGGCGGTCTCCATACGGCATCAAGGTTCCGCCGCAGACGTTCTCGATGGTCATCGTGTCCCCGTGGTACGACTGCGTCAGGGAGAGGACGCGCCTTCTGCGGGTCACCTTGCGCGCGGCGCGGATGGCAGCCTCGAGGGCGTCCGATCCGCTCACGCTGAAGTGCGGGGTCGTGAGGTGACGGGGAAGAATCGACCGGAGATCGTCCGTCAGGGCGAGCCGGACCGCGGCGAAATCGGCAGGCGAGACCCAGGACATGACACGGGTCTGCGCCGCGAGGTGACGCCCCATCCCGGCGCGACCGGTGCCGATGTTGTTGACGTAGAACTGGCCGCCCCAGTCCCGTATCGTCCTGCCGTCCGCGAAGCTCACGGTCATCCCGCGGCAGCGGACGGCGATCGTGGACGCGGAGGCCCGTCGTGACCCCGGGTCGCCCGGATACCAGACGTTCAAATAGAAGGGATAGGATCGCTTTTGTCGCAAGCGCACGGGAGTATAGCATCGCCCGCTTCCCCGCCCTTGTAACCGGACTCCGGCGCCCCGCGTCTGAAGATGATGCAGGGGCGACCCGCCCCTCGCGGAAAAGGAGACTCCGATGAAACTGGAACGCAAGAGCGCGGCCTGGGTCACGGGACTGGCGCTCGCAGGCTGTCTGGCTGCCGGCGCGGTCGAGGCCGGCGCGCCCGGCGGGTACCGACCTCATGGCGCCGACGGCGGACGCGGAGGTCACGGCGGACCGATGATGTCGCTTCTCGCGAGGCTCGACCTGAGCGAGGACCAGAAGGCCCGGGTCAAGACTCTTCGTGAGGCCGAGCGTCCGAAGCTGGCCCCGCTGACCCAGGCGAGCATGCAGGCCCGCCGCGCCCTCGGCGAGAGCATCCATGCTCCCGCATTCGACGAGCAGGCCATCCGCGCCGCCGCGGCGAAGCTCGGCGTCGCCGAAGGGGATCTCGCCGTGGAGAGAGCGCAGCTGGCGTCCCGAATCAGGGGCGTGCTGACTCCGGCGCAGCAGAAACAGATGGAGAGCCTGCGCCAGCAGTTCCTCGATCGGAGGCAGGAGCGGCAGGATCAGCGCCACGCGGCCTGGGGCGACGAGCCGGGCGATGGCGAGGAAGCGCCGGACGCGCCGTAAGCGCAGGGAGGGTGCCGCGCCTCACAAGAAGTACTGTCGCGCGAGACGGCGGCCGAGATAGAGACCGGCCGCCGTCCCGACGACGCTCAGCAGAAACGCGGTCATGTCACCGGCCCACTCGCCGAGCCACCAGCCGATCGCGCTCCCCACGCTCGCCCCGACGAACATCAGCAACCTCGACATCGGGACGCCTCCCTCTTCCGCCGTTGCGGGATCGACGCGGCGAACGGCAGCGTCAGCGGCCCGATCCCGGGACGGCGCCCAGATAGTGGATCACCCAGGGCGCAAACCCCTCCCGTTCATAGAAGCGCCGGGCGCGCTCGTTCGTCGCCACGACGCCGATCTCGAGCACGCCGACCCCGAGCCGCCGCAGCTCCTCGTACACTCCCGACATGAGACGTCGCCCGACCCCCCGGCCCCGCATCTCCGCCAGCACCGACAGGCTCTCCAACTCGGCGAAGCGCCCGTGCGTGTCCCAGCTTTCGTCCGCTTCCTGCATGTGGGCGAGGGCGTAGCCGACCGGCCGCCCGCGGTGCTCCGCGATCAAAAGGAAGGCATCCTCCTCGGCGAGCCACTCTTCGTAAAGGCGGCGCCGGCGTTCCCAGGCCGACGCCTGTGATCGGATTGGAACTCCCGTCAAGCGTGGGTCGACCGCGAGGTGCCGGGAATGCAGGGCCTTCCAGAGCGGCTCCAGATCGCCGATCCGCTCGGCGCCCGCCTTCACCACGATCAGGTCATCCATCGGCCGGTCCGTTCCGGAGCCCGCCGCGTTCGGAGCCGCGCGCAGGCATCCTCCTGGAAGGAGAATGTCAGCTTGCCGGGGCTTTCGTCAATCTGCCCCCCACGGCGGCGCCAGAGCGCCTGTCCCCCAACATCTTGACATCGGACGGCACGTTCGCATACGGTGGATTCAATCGCTCATGCGACGGACCGCGCGCCAGACCTTCAAGGTCGATTCCAGCCTCCTCCCGGCCCACGATCCCGATGCCTTCTTCGCCTCCCTGACCCGCATCGCCATGACGCTGGTCCGCGCCGAGGGGGGATGCGCTGGTCTGCGCTCGCCGCAAGGGATGGTCTGCGCGCGTTACCTCCGGAAGAGCAACACGATTCTATTCCGTCGCACCTGGGCGCCGGGGGAAGGGCTGCCCGGCCGGCTAATCCTGGCGAAACGCCCCTGTCTCGCCCGGGCCCCCTCGAAGGGCGGGATTCGGCTCGACGGGATCCCGGCTCGATTCGGGGTGACGGCCGCCCTGAGCATGCCGATCCTCGGGCGACGAGGACGGCTCCTGGGGTTCCTCGAGCTTCACAGACGGGGGGCGCGGTCCGGGTTCGCGCGCTCCGACCAGGAGACTCTGAGACCGCTGGTCCGCCTCGCGGCGCTGGCGCTCGAGGGGGTCATCGATCATGCGGGCACGCACCGGAGGCTCGCGCTGGCCCGGCGGAACGAATCCCGCTACCGCCGTCTCATCGACTCGGCGGTGGAAGGGATCAGCCGGACCACACCCGGAGGAAGGTTCGTGGCGGCCAACCCCGCGCTGGCGCGGATGCTCGGGTATGCGTCGCCGCGGGATCTGATCGACAGCGTGACCGATCTCGCGCGACAGGTGTATGTCGACCCCCGCCAGCGTCTCGATGGAATGCGCAGGGTCAAGAAAAGCGGTGTTCTCACCACCTTCGAGGCGCAGTTGCGCCGCAAGGACGGCAGCAGCCTCTGGGTGTCGCTCAACGCGCGCGTGCTGCGCAACCGGGCCGGGAAGCCGGTCTATTTCGAGTCGTTCCTGCAGGACATCACCGATCGCAAACGGGCCGAAGAGAAGCACCGCGAGAGCGAGATGCGGTATCGACAGCTGATCGATCTCTCCCCGGACGCCATTTTTGTCCAGTGCGAAGGGAAGCTGGTGATGCTCAACCAGGCCGGCGCGAGGCTTCTCGGCAGCGACCATCCGCGCCAGCTGCTCGGACACCCCGTGATGGAGATGATCCATCCCGATTACCGCGACATGGTCCGGGCGCGCATCCGCGCCATGGATGCGGGAGAGACGGTGCCGACCGTCGAGGAGGTCTTCCTGCGCCGCGACGGCACCGCGGTCGAGGTCGAGGTGTCCGCCTCGCCTCTGCTTTATCAAGGGAAGCCCGCCGCCCAGGCGATCGCCCGCGACATCACGCAAAGAAAGCGCGCGGAGCGGGAGCTTCGCGAGCTCTCGGGGCACCTTCTCCGGGCGCGCGATGAAGAGCGGCGGCGGATCGCCCGCGAGCTGCACGACAGCACCGCTCAGTCCCTGACCGCCCTGACCCTGAAGCTGAGCCTGCTCAGCCGATCCGGCCCGGCCCGCACAGCCGCCGAGCGCGCGACGCTCGCCGAATGTCTGGCGCTCGCGCGCGACGGCGTGCGCGAGGTGCGGACCGTCTCCTATCTGCTGCATCCGCCGACGCTCGACGAGATGGGCCTCTGCTCCGCCCTGAAGTGGTACGCGGACGGCTACCAGGAAAGGAGCGGCATCCGCGTCGCCCTCGATCTGCCGTCGAAGCTGGGCCGGCTGCCCGAGGAGATGGAGACGACCCTGTTCCGCGTCGTCCAGGAGTGCCTGACGAACGTGCACCGGCACGCGCGCAGCCCGTCCGCGCGGATCGCCCTCGTCCGCCGGCTCGGACGGGTGTCGCTCGTGGTGAGCGACGCCGGCCGGGGAATCCCAACGGGGACCTTGTCCCATGCGCTGGGGGCGCGAGGGCGGGTGGGCGTCGGCATCGCCGGCATGCGGGAAAGAGTGCGGCAGCTCGGCGGCACGATCCGGTTCGACTCCAACAGCGACGGGACGCGGGTGACGGTCATCTTTCCGACGCGGAAACGGAGCACCCGGGATCGCCCTCCCGATCCCCGACGCTCCGTATCCGGATCGGGTCATGACCCTATTGACCGGATCGCGACCCCGGAGTAGGGTCGCGAAAGTTGAAGAGTTGGCCGGATACCGCAGAGACAGGCACGACCGTTCCGCCGATCTGAGCTCGACCTCGGGAGAGACTCACGACCCTCACGTTCTTCCATCTCGGAGGAGGCAACGATGACTGCTCGTGCTCGCAGGTCTCATCGCGCATCCTGGTTCCCGGTCAGCGCCGCGCTCCTGTCGCTCGCGGTGCTCGTCGCCGCCGTCCCGGCGAGGGCGGCCGGCCCTTCGGCCCGCTCCCCTCAGAGCGTCCCCCCCGAGACCCTGATCGGGGGCGTCACGCCGGAGGAGTACGCCGCGTCGCAGGCCGCGCTGCACGACTGGCTCGTGAAGCAGATGCCGGCCGGGACCCTGGACAATCCGCTCCGGCTCAGCCTCTCGGCGCAGGAGCGCAAGGAGCTGCAGGACGCGCAGTCGGGCGAGATCGGGCGGGCGGTGGTGGGGCGGACCAAGATGATCGGCGCGCTGATCCGGTTCTCCGCTCTCGACGCCTCGCTGCTCTCGGAGACCCCGCACCGCGTCGGACCCGGCCTGCTGCGCTCCACCCCGGACGGCGGGTTCGTCTGGGCCGCGGCCATGCAGTCCGAAGGGGCCGGCGCGCTGCGGGCGCATGTCCGGGGCCTCGATCTTCCGGACGATGCCGATCTGTTCTTCATGAATGACGCCGGCCAGGCGTTCGGTCCCTACTCGAAGAAGGGTCCGAACGGCGACGGCGACTTCTGGACGAACACCGTCCTCGGGTCGACGGGCGTGATCCTGCTCCGTCACTACGGCCCGAACGGCGCCGCCGATCTGAAGGGGATCTCCTTCAGCATCGCGGAAGCCGGGCATGTCTCGCAGCAGTTCGCGAACAACCTGAGCTTCGGGATCCGGCCGGAGACGTTCTGCAGCTTCAACGTGCCCTGCATCGAGAACGCCACGTGCCACACCAGCACGCCGGCCGATGCGGCCAAGAGCGCCGTGGCCCTGATGCAGTGGGTTTCCGGAGGCTTCATCTACACCTGCACCGGCGGCCTGATCGCCGACATGGACAGCAGCAGCCAGATCCCGTACTTCCTGACCGCGCACCATTGCATCAGCAGGGCCAAGGACGCCGGGAATGCGGAGCTCTACTTCCAGTTCACTCTCCCATGCGGGAGCACGAACTGCCCCGCCCAGACCACCCCGGGCGGAATCCAGCGTCTGGGCACGACCATCGTGGCGACCGGGACGGGCGGTGACTTCACGCTGCTGAAGATGAACCTGCCGCCCCCCGCCGGGTCGACCTTCCTGGGTTGGAACAGCGCGCCGGTCGCGTTCGACGCGAGCTCGCCGAAGCTGTACCGGATCAGCCACCCGGCCTGGGCCCCGCAGGCCTACTCGGACCAGCATGTCGACGTCAACGTCGGCACCTGCACCGGCTGGCCCCGCGGCGAGCGGATCTACAGCCACGATGACACCGGCGGGACGGAAGGCGGCAGCAGCGGCTCCCCGGTCGTCAACAGCGCGAGCCAGATCGTCGGCCAGCTCTCCGGGGCCTGCGGCACCAACGTCGCCGACGACTGCGACACGACGAATAATGCGACGGTCGACGGCGCCTTCGCCTTCTACTACCCGACCGTACAGCCGTTCCTCGGCACCGGCTGCACTCCCGTGACCGAGGTCTGCAACGACGGCCTCGACAACGACTGCGACGGTCTGATCGACTGCAGCGATCCCAACTGCAGCACCAGTCCGTCCTGCGTGAGCAGCTGCGGAGCCAAGGGAACCGCCTGCACGACGAGCTCCCAGTGCTGCTCCAACAAGTGCACCGGGCCGGCGACCGGCAAGACCTGCCGCTAGGAGCCTGCCCGAGTCCCGGGCTCGCCCACGGCAGCGGGTCGCGGTCGATTGCGGATTTTACGGGGGGCGGGAGCGCCGAGCTCCCGCCCCCTTTTTGCGTGCGACGGCGCGTTTCCCGCCCCGTCTTTCGCCCCGCAATCTCGCCGCGCGCCCGCCGTCCCGCCCGCTTGACACGATCGGATAATGCAACTAGCATCGTTACCATTATGGCCGCCAACAGCAGATTTCCGGTCGCCGTTCATATCATGACGGCCCTCGGGTATCGCGACGGAGAGTCGTTGAGCTCGCCGCGGCTGGCCCGGAGCGTGAACACGAACCCCGTGGTGATCCGCCGCCTGCTCGGCCAGCTCCGAAGGGCCGGGCTGGTGCGGGCGCGTCCCGGCAAATCGGGCGGCGCCCGGCTGGCGCGGCGCGCCGAGGCGATCTCGCTGATGGATATTTACCGGGCGATCGGCGCCGGGGGCCCCTTCTCGATCCCCGACAAGCCGGAGCACAAGGCCTGCGAGGTGAGCTGTCGCATCAAGAGAATTCTCTGCTCGGTGCTGGCGGAGACCGAGGCCTCGATCGCGAAGTCCCTCGAGAAGGTCCGCCTGTCCGATCTGGTTCGCGATATCGACGCGGCGGTGTCCCGCTTCTAGTTTTCCCGATATCATCCTTGGGTCATTCTGTAGCGAAAAGAACACCGGAACGATTTGGAGGTTGGTTCAGATGGCAAAGCGAATGATCATCATGTTGCTCGCAGTGGTCTCGTTCGTCGGGGCGCTCGGGTTCGTGAAGTATCAGAAGATCCAGACCTCGATCAAGCAGGCGTCCTCCTTCGCGCCCCCGCCCGAGGCGGTCACCACGATCGTGGCACGGGAGGAGACCTGGCAGGGCTCCCTCGGCGCGATCGGTACGGTGACGGCGGTGAACGGCGTCGTCATCAGCGCCGATCTGCCGGGCGTCGTCCAGAAGATCACCTTCAAGTCGGGGGATCGGGTCGCGCCCGGCGATCTGCTGGTGCAGCTCGACACCCGCCAGGAGGAGGCCCAGCTGGCCGCCGCGGAGGCGAAGCTGACGCTGACCCGCCTGAACCTCGAGCGCTCCCGGGGTCTCCGGACTCAGGGGATCAGCGCCCAGGCGGACTACGACACGGCCGAGGCGGAGCAGAAGCAGGCGGAGGGGAACGTCGCCGAGATCCGCGCCACCATCGAGCGCAAGACGGTCCGCGCGCCATTCGCCGGGATCCTCGGCATCCGCCAGGTCAATCTCGGACAGTATCTGAAAAGCGGCGACCCGGTCGTGCCGCTTCAGTCGCTCGACCCGATCTACGTCAACTTCGGCATGCCGCTGCAGGAGCTGGGCCGGATGCAGGGCGGCGTGGCGGTGAGCGTGACGGCCGAGGGGATCCCGAATGACGGCTTTCCGGGCCGTATCACCGCCATCGACACGGTGGTGGACGAGTCGACCCGCAACGTGCGTGTCCAGGCCACCTTCTCCAATCCGCGGGGCCTGCTGCGCGCCGGGATGTTCGTCACCGTGCGCGCGCACCTCGACAGCCAGGAGCGCGGCGTCATCCTGCCCGCCTCCGCGATCAGCTACGCTCCGTACGGCGATTCGGTCTACATCGTCGAAGAGATGAAAGGGCCGACCGGCGCCAGCTACAAAGGGGTCCGCCAGCAGGTGGTCAAGCTCGGCAGCGCGCGCGGCGACCAGATCGCGATCCTCTCGGGGGTCTCCCCCGGGGCCGAGGTCGTGACCTCGGGCGCCTTCAAGCTGCGAAACGGGGCGGCCGTCCTGGTGAACAACGAGACGCAGCCCGGCAACAGTCCCTCGCCGAGGCCCGAGGACAACTGACATGAAGTTCACCGATCTTTTTGTCAGGCGGCCCGTTCTCGCGATCGTCGTCAATCTGATCATCCTGATCGCGGGCGTGCAATCGATCCGCACCCTGGCGGTGCGGCAGTACCCGCGCAGCGACATCGCCGTGATCAACGTGTCGACCGTCTACGTCGGGGCCAGCGCCGATCTCGTGCGCGGCTTCATCACGACCCAGCTCGAGCGCGCGATCGCCAGCGCCGACGGCATCGACTATCTCGAATCCTCCAGCGCCCAGGGCCAGAGCACGATCACGGTGCACCTGAAGCTGAACTACGACACCAACGCCGCGCTGACCCAGATCCAGGCCAAGGTGGCGCAGGTCCGCAACGACCTTCCGCCGGAGGCCCAGGCGCCGGTCATCGACATCCAGACGGCCGACAACCAGTTCGCGGCGATGTACATCGGCTTCTCGTCCGAGGCGCTGGACCAGAACCAGATCACCGACTACCTCACGCGGGTCGTCCAGCCGAAGCTGACCGCCATCAGCGGCGTGCAGCGCGCCGACATCCTGGGCAGCCGCACCTTCGCCATGCGGGTCTGGCTCAAGCCGGACAAGATGGCGGCGCGCGGCATCTCTCCCTCCGACGTCCGCGGTGCCCTGGCCCGCAACAACTATCTCTCCGCCGTCGGCCAGACCAAGGGGTCGATGGTGTCGGTGAATCTCGTCGCCAATACCGACCTCAAGACGGCGGAGGAGTTCCGCCAGCTCGTCGTCAAGGAAGACGCCGGCGTCATCGTCCGCCTCGGCGAGATCGCCGACGTGGTGCTCGGGGCGGAGAACTACGACGTCGACGTCCGGTTCAGCGGCCAGACCGCCACGTTCATGGGTCTCTGGGCGCTCCCCAGCGCCAACTCGCTGGACGTGATCCGGAGGGTGCGCGAAGTGCTGCCCGAGATCCGGTCGCAGCTGCCGGCCGGAATCAAGGCGGGGATCGCGTACGACTCCACCACCTACATCGAGAACGCCATCGACGAGGTCCTCAAGACCCTCTCCGAGACTCTGGTGATCGTCATCATCGTGATCTTTCTCTTCCTCGGTTCGGTGCGCGCCGTCATCATTCCGATCGTGGCCATTCCGATCTCGCTGATCGGCGCCGTCTTCCTGATGCTGGTGGCGGGATTCACCGTGAATCTGCTGACCCTGCTCGCCATCGTGCTGTCGGTCGGCCTGGTGGTCGACGACGCGATCGTCATGGTCGAGAATGTGGAGAGGCATATCCGCCTCGGTCAGCGACCGTTCGACGCGGCGCTGCAGGCCGCCCGCGAGCTGGTCGGGCCGATCATCGCGATGACGATCACGCTGGCCGCCGTCTACACCCCGGTCGGTCTGCAGGGCGGCCTCACCGGCGCGCTGTTCCGCGAGTTCGCCTTCACGCTCGCCGGCGCGGTGGTCATCTCGGGCGTCGTGGCCCTGACGCTTTCGCCGATGATGGGCTCGAAGCTCCTGCACGCCGGCGACGCCGAGCGCGGCTTCTCCGGGTTCATCAACCGGCGGTTCGAGGCGATCCGCCGTCTCTACACGGGTCTTCTGTCGCGGACCCTCGCGTTCCGGCCGGTCGTTCTCGTCCTCTGGGGCCTCGTCGTGGCGCTCATCATCCCCTTCTATCTTTTCTCCCAGCAGGAGCTGGCGCCGAACGAGGATCAAGGGGTGGTCTTCGCGGTGATCCAGGCGTCGGCGAATTCGACGCTGGATCAGACGAAGCTGTTCGCCGACAAGATCGACACCACGTTCCGCTCGATGCCGGAAAGCGAAATCACCTTCCAGATCATGAACCCCACCGGTGGCTTCGGCGGGATGGTCACCAAGCCCTGGAAGGCGCGGACCAAGACCACCGGACAGCTGCAGATGGAAGCGGGCGGGCTCCTCTCGAAGATCCCCGGGGTGCGGACCATTCCGATCACCCTGCCGGCCCTGCCGGGCGGCGGGAACTTCCCTGTCGAGTTCGTTCTCGGCTCGACGGCCGAGCCGGCGGAGCTCGCCGCGCTCGCCAACCAGCTGGTGCAGAAGGCGTTCGCGAGCGGCCTCTTCTACTTCGCCGACGCGGACGTCAAGTTCGATCAGCCTCAGACGGAAGTGGTGTTCAACCGCGATCAGGTCCGATCGCAGGGTGTCGATCTCAGCCAGGCCGGCGCCGATCTCTCCACGCTCCTGGGCGGGAATTTCGTCAACCGCTTCAGCCTGCAGGGGCGGAGCTACAAGGTCATCCCCCAGGTGAAACGGTCGGAGCGGCTCACCGCCGACCAGCTCAAGGACATCTACGTCACGGGGTCGAACGGCCGTCTCGTGCCGCTGTCGACCTTCGCGACGCTTCGCACCACGACCGAGCCGCGCGAGCTGAAGCGCTTCCAGCAGCTCAATGCGGTGCGGATCCAGGGGGTCATTCGGCCCCAGGTCTCCCTCGATCAGGCGTTGCGCTTTCTGGAGACCGAGTCGGCGAAGATCCTGCCGCAAGGCACCACGGTCGACTATTCGGGCGAATCGCGACAGTTGCGCACCGAGGGCAGCAAGTTTCTGGGGATCTTCCTGCTCTCGGGAATCCTGATCTACCTCGTGCTGGCGGCCCAGTTCGAGAGCTTCCGGGATCCGTTCATCATCCTGGCCGGCTCGGTGCCGCTGGCGCTCTCCGGGGCCCTGTTCTTCTCCTTCATGGGAGCGACGACGCTCAACATCTACAGCCAGGTCGGCCTGATCACGCTGGTCGGGCTGGTCTCGAAGAACGGCATCCTGATCGTCGAGTTCGCCAACCGGCTTCAGGAGCAGGGGCGGGATCGTCTCAAGGCGATCATCGAAGCGGCGAGCACCCGTCTCCGGCCGGTCCTGATGACGACCGCCGCCACCGTCGTCGGGCATTTCCCGCTCATCATCGCCACCGGCCCCGGCGCCGGGGCCCGCAACAGCATCGGCATCATGCTAGTCAGCGGCATGATCATCGGGACGGTCTTCACGCTGTTCGTCGTGCCGTCGATCTACGTGCTCCTGGCGCGCGATCATGCGCGCGCCGCCGCCCGCGAGTCGACGGCGGCGGAGCCGTCCGGCGACCTGAGGCCGGCCCAGGTCTGAGCGAGGAACGACCCGCATGAATCGCTCTCTGGTATCGTTCTGCCTCGGAGTGCTCCTGTCCGCGACGACGGGCGCGCCGCACGCGGCGGACGATCCCCAGGCGCCGTCGGGCGATCCGGCGCTCGCCAAAGCCCGGGCGGCGGAACCGTTCGCCTTCGCCGATTTCACCTGGCTGAACGGCAACAGCCGTCAGACGACCTCAATCCTCGACACGAAGGTTTTCACGGGCGAATTCCGGCTCGACACCAACCTGATCTACGACTTCAACCATCCCGCGGACCACACGCTCGATGGCGCCGCCGAAAGCGGCCGGACGAGCGAGATTCAGGTCCAGCAGCTGGGGATCGGCGGCGACTTCCATTATCAGAATGTGCGCGGCCGTCTGATGACGCAGTTCGGGATGTACTCGCAGCTGACGCCGCGCAACGACGCCAGCCCCACGCGCGGTCAGTGGAACCTCGGCGACGCCTACCGCTACCTCTCCGAGGCGTACGGCGGATATCACTGGAACGTCTTGAACGGGATCAACTTCGACGCCGGCATCTTCATGTCGTACGTCGGCCTGTTCAGCTATTACAACTTCGACAACTGGGCCTACCAGCCGTCGTATGTCTCCGCCAACACGCCCTGGTTCTTCAACGGGCTCCGGCTCCAGATCTTTCCCACCGAGAAGCTGAAGACCGAGTTCTGGGTGATCAACGGCTGGCAGTCGTACGGCATGTTCAACGACACGCCGGGGCTCGGCTTCCAGATTCTATGGCGGCCGACCGGCTCGGTGTCGCTGCTCTCGAACGAATACTGGGGCCGCGACACGCTCGGGAACCCCGATCGGATCCGGCTGCACAGCGACAACAGCATCGAAGTGAAGTATCTCGACGCTCCGTCGAAGCGGCTGGACAAGGCGGCCTTCTCGCTGACGATCGACGCCGGGTGCGAGAGCGGCGGCGGGGTCCGCTGCTCCGGCGGCTCCGGCTCCACGCCGGCGCAGTATTTCCTCGGGTTCATGTTCTACAACCGTCTCTGGTTCTGCCGGGACCGCTACGCCCTGACCGTCGGCGGGGGCGGCATCACGAATCCGGGGCGCTACCTGGTTCTCCTGCCCCCGATCAACGGCGCGACCGCCTCTTCGGGGACGCCCTACTTCACCGAAAACCCCGGGGATCGATACCGTGCCTGGGACGGCACCGTCACCTTCGACTACATGCCGAACCAGTTCGTGACCTTCCGCGGCGAGATCGATCACCGGGCGGCGGATGTGCCGTACTTCGTCGGGTCGGGCGGGATCACTCCGACGGGCGGGAATACAGGACCGGACGGATCGCTGGTGCCCGGCTTCAGGCCGGATCTCCGCCGATACGAGAACCGGCTGAATCTCGCCCTGCTTGTGAAATTCTGAATCGAGCCTCGCGCCGCTCTCGACACCCGCGGCCCCCGTGCGGCGTCGTCAGGCGGATGGACGGGCCAGGTGGGCGCGCATGACGGCGAGACCTTCCTCGATGTTGGCGCGGCCATACCCGATCCGGAACCGGTCGGTCGGGGTCGGGCCGAGCGCCGATCGATAGATGCTGGCCGGCAGGAGCAGAACGCCCGAACGCTCGACCATCTCCCGGGCGAATGCCTCCACCCCTTCCTTTCCCATATACCGCGGGTAGCCGATGCAGCCGCCATCGGGCACCTTCCATTCGAACCGGCCGGCCTGCTCGGCGAAGAAGGCGTCGAGGAGCGCGAGATTCTTCTCCGTCAGCGCCCGGTTGCGCTCCAGGATCCGATCGCGCGCCTTGAGGGCGATCTTCGCCAGAAGCTCGCTCGGAGCGGAGCTGCAGATCGAAGTGTAATGCTTGAGCCGCTCCATCCTGGTCAACGAGGCGGCATCCTTCGAGGCGATCCAGCCGATGCGCAGCCCCGGCAGGCCGTAGGCCTTCGACATGACGCCGAGCGACAGCCCCCGCTCGTAGAGATCGGCGACCTGCGGCAGGCGCCTCGCGGGCGGCCGCTCGATCAGGCGGTAGACCTCATCGCTGAAGAGGTAGAGACCGCGCTCGCGGGCCATGCCGATGAGAGCGTCGAGTGTGGCGCGCGTGACCACCTTGCCGGTCGGGTTGTGCGGAGAGTTGATGCAGATCATCCGCGTGTTCGGCCGCAGCGCATCGCGGACGCGGTCGAGATCCAGATCCCAGTCTTTGAGAGGATCGAGCGGCACGCCGGTGGTGTCGCAGAGACTCATCGGCAGCGATTCCACCGACTGATAGTTCGGGATGATCGTGACCACGTGATCGTCCGGTGTCAGGGGCACAGCGACCACCGAGAAGACCCCCTCCTCCGCCCCCGCGAAGCAGAGCACGTCCGAGGCCCCGATCCGTTCGTAGGTCGAGGCGATCGTCTCGCGCAGCGCGGGCAGGCCGCGCGTCTCGGTGTAACCGAGATGGAGGGCCTCCCAGGCGGCCCGATCCGGCCCTTCCGCCATCGCCAGAAGCTCCGACAGGGA
>Ga0137398_10000467_pt1 | contig 14471 bp, 11 predicted proteins | sample czorhiz216metaG_FD_106659 | JGI IMG/M metagenome (GOLD analysis project Ga0137398, IMG submission 106659) | Vadose zone soil microbial communities from Angelo Coast Range Reserve, California, USA - czorhiz2.16 metaG | ecosystem: Environmental > Terrestrial > Soil > Vadose zone | place: USA...
AGCTTAAAATGGATCAGGTGCAGGCGCCGTATTACATCGAGTACCGCGTGAACGAAGTCGAGGACATTGGCGCAGAGGCCGCTTACGGAGCATTGCGCGAAAACCAGCACATTCACGTTCGCGTCCTGCGAGTGGTGGTACGCATCGGCGATTACACACAAGACAGCTATTTCGGCAGGGGCCAGGGCGAATCCAGCATCTTGCCGCTGGACAACGATCCGATTGCGCTGCGCCACCAGATCTGGCTAGCAACGGACGACGCTTATAAAGCCGCGGGGCAGGCACTGGCGGAGAAACAGGCGGCGATGAAGCAGTTCAGCGCAGACCCGAATCCCGTGGATGATTTTGCGAAGTCGCCGAAAATGATTGCCGTCGAGCCGACGGCGTCGCTGAAAATCGACGAAGCGGGTTGGAAAAAAACTCTCGAAGATGTTACGAGTTTGTACAAGCAGTATCCGGATGTGCAGTCGGTGACGGCGTCGGCGAGGTTTTCGGCGATCAACGAGTACCTGGTGAATTCCGAAGGCACGGTCACGCGGTGCGGAAAGACCACGTACAGCGTGCAATTGAACGGCTCGGCACAGGCGGCCGACGGGATGCGGCTGAGCCGGAGTCCGGCGTTTATGGTAGCGCGGCCGGAAGAATTGCCGACACGCGACGCGCTGATGGGCGAAGCAAAGAAGATGCTGGAAACGGTGGTGGCGTTGCGGCAAGCGCCGATCGTCGAGGAGGAATACCGCGGGCCGGTGTTGTTCGCGGCGGATGCGGCGGACGACATCGTGTCTTCGTTGATCGGGCAGAACTTGCTGGGGCAAAAGCCGCAGCTTGGGAAACCAAACCGGACGACGGGAGCATTCGCGACGAGCTACAAGACGCGCGTGCTGCCGAACTTTCTTTCGGTGGTGGACGATCCGACAATGAAGGATTTTCAAGGAAAGAGCCTGGTGGGAAGTTACGCGGTGGACAGCGAAGGCGTGAAGGCTCAGGCTGTCAATACGATCGAGAACGGGATGCTGGCGAATTATCTGGTGGGCCGACAGCCTATTCGCGACTTTCCCGCCTCCAATGGCCACGGACGCGCCGCGCCGGGATCTTTTCCCGGGCCTAGCCTCGGCGTGCTGTTGGTGAAAAGCTCCGACGCGCAAGCGCCTGATGTGTTGAAGAAAAAAGTCATCCAGATGGTGAAGGAGCAGGGCAAGGAATACGGCTATCGAGTGGAGACGCTCGGGCCCGGCAATGCGCCGCGGTTGCTCTATCGCGTGTACGCGAAGGATGGGCATGAAGAATTGGTGCGAGGCGCGGTGTTCAACGAACTGGACATTCGCACGATCCGCAATGATTTGATCGCCGTGGGCGACGATCCGCTGGTGAGCAATCGGGCTGGCGCTGCGCCAACGACGATTATCAGCCCGTCGTTGTTGTTCGGTGAGCTGGAAGTAAAGCGGGCGGACACAAGCAAGGATAAGTTGCCGGATTATCCGGCGCCTCCGTTGAAGAAGTGAGGCGTAGCTCGTAACCCTGAGCCTGTACTCGGGGCGGACGCCGCCCTGGAGAGTGCCGTGAGAGACTGGCTCTCAAGTCACAAGCTGCTTCCTTCTCTTGTACCTTCACATTCCGCTGGCACGTCCCAATAATAGAGATTGGAGGGACCGTGCGAAAAACCATGAGACATAGGATCGCCTGTGTAGCCCTGACAATTGCAGGGGTGGCCGTTCCGGGCTTGCGAGCACAAGACCGGAAGGAGTCTCTCCCCGCTCCTTTGCCCGCGCAAATCTTTACCGCCAGGAAGGTATTTGTTTGCAACGGCGGGGGAGACACACTTGGCTATTACAGTGGCGGACCCGACCGGGCATACAACGAGCTCTACGCAGCTCTTAAAGGCTGGGGGCGATATGAACTGGTGGCTACTCCCGCCGATGCTGAGTTGGTATTTGAAGTCAGCTTTTCAGTGCCAATCCTGGGGGAAGCCGTCTCTGGTGGCGCGGGTACGCCGGTATCCAGCAAGACGGTGATAGATCCCCAATTCCGGTTGGCCATCCGGGACCTAAAGACGCAAGTGTTGTTGTGGACCTTTATCGAGCACGTGCAGAATGCACTGTTGAAGGGGAACCGCGATAAGAACTTTGATCAGGCAATGGCGGCCCTTGTGAACGACATAAGAAATGTGGCTGGCCAGCCCGCAGCAACAGGCGGCACTTCGAAGTAAGCCATCTCGCAGAAGAGTTTGGCTTCAAACACACTGCTCGCTTTCCAGGGCTATAGGGGGCCTCGATCGTACTTCCGACCCCGCTATTGGCGTTGGCTTCGAGCGTGCAGAGGCGGGCACCACGCTGGTGATTTCGGGGCAAGAAACGGTTGACGAATTGACGGAGAGAATCGAGACTTTAGCGTATGACTCTTAGAGAGAGACTGGAATGGCTGGGGCGGATGACGCTGCTGGTGTTTATTCTGGCGTCGGCGGCGTTTTTGAGCGCGATCACGGCGATGCGCATTGCGATTCACGGGCGCGAAGTGACGATGCCGAACCTTGTGGGCAAAAATGTTTCCGAGGCGAGCCAGATGCTGCAATCGCGCGGGCTGGTACTGCGCGTGGCGGACCGGCTCTACAGCGACCAGCCCATTAACGTGGTGGTGCGCCAGACACCGACGTCTGGGCTGCTGATGAAAGTGTCGCAGCAGGCGCATGTGGTGCTCAGCCTGGGGCAGCGACAATTGCAGATTCCGCTGCTGGAGGGCAATTCGCTGCGCGCTTCGCGAATCGAACTGCTACGCGCGGGATTGCAAGTGGGCGAAGTTTCCGGCGTGACGATGGCGGAGCAGTCGGTGGATACGGTGGTGATTCAGAATCCCAAACCCGGCGCGGGAGCCGCGACGCCGCGAGTGGACGTGCTGGTTTCGCAGGGTCCGCATGACACGGCCTACGTGATGCCGCACCTGACCGGGCTGAACGAGACGGACGCGCAGCACCGGCTGGACGTCGCGCAGATGCGCCGAAAGGTCAATTATGTGACCGCGCCGCAATGGCCGCGCGGCGCGGTGATAGACCAGTCGCCGATGAGCGGCACGCGAATTGCGGCGTCCTCGACGATCGAACTTACCGTCGCGAACTGAAGAATCCGCGTCGAACCGGCCGCCAGCGATGATCGTGGTTCCCCGCTCATTCATTTGATCGGGTCGCCAGGCCCGCAAGCGGGCAGCGCGATCACCTTGCGAATTACTTGGCGGATTCCTTTTTGTGCAGGGTGGTGCACATCGTCAGAGCCGTGTTAGGATCGACGGCGCTGTCACCCTCTTCGACAAATTGGATGATGCCCTGCTTGTCGATAATAATGTTGGCGCGCAGGGCCCACTCATAGGTCTCGTCCTGAACGTTGTAACCTTTCAGGATGCCGTAGGTCTTGAGCATCTTGCGGTTCATGTCGCTGAGGAGCGGGAAGGTAAGGCCAATCTGCTTGGCGAACGCGGCGTTGGCGGCGGGACTATCCAAACTAACTCCGAAAACTTCCGTATCCGAGGTGTCTATTTTACCGGAGGCGATTCCAGCCTGGACCGCCTGAAGTTGCTTCGTTCAACCGCCGGTGAAGGCCAGGACGTAGACGGCTAGAAAGACATTTTTCTTGCCGCGATAGTCGCTGAGCTTTACGGTTTTCCACTGGTCGCTGAGAAGGGTGAAGTCAGGGGCCGTGTCGCCGACCTTGAGGGTCATCTTAGCGACTTGTGACTTCTCAGCTTGTGGCGCAACGGGAGCTGCCGCGAAGGCGACCGCAACCAGGAGCCCGAGAGTGAGCGTGTGTTTCATGGAGAATCTCCCATCCAAGCTGGGATGCAAGTGACTGCAGGAGCTTACAGCCCCCCCACAATTAATACCACTGGAATGCTGGGAATATTCCTTAATCTTTGCGAGATGGGAATCGGAGGAACTTAGGCGGGCTAAACCGCGTATCTCTAAAGTCGAGGGAGGTCTTGTGAGCAAACAAAGCGTAAGGAATCGGGACGTGATTAAATCTTGCTGCGGCGCCAGGGCCTTCAGGGAGCTTGCACTTCTTGGAGTGTTTTGCAGCGTGATTGGCGTGACGGCCCTGGCGCCAGCGGCTTCGGCAAGAGCCGGTAGCGTGAAAGGGCAACAGGATCAGAGCGGAGCGGGAGTCATGGCGAGCAAGCAGGCGACCGCCAAGGAAGTGGGGCTGCCAGTTTATCCCGGGGCCAAACCACACAAAGACGAGAAGGACGACTCCGGGGCCGTTCAAATGGGAATCTGGGGCAGCTCCTTTGGCTTCAAGCTGGCGGTGGTAAAGATGGAGTCGAATGACGCGCCGGAAAAGATTGCGGAGTTCTACAAAAAAGCGCTGGCCAAATATGGGAACGTTTTGAATTGCTCGGATGCATCGCAGAAGACAAATGCCAAGGACCAGGCCGGATCCTCGAAGCGGCTTGAGTGCGGAGACGATAAGCCGGAAAAAGGAGGACTCTTGTTCAAAGCGGGGACGAAGCAAAAACAGCACATCGTAGGAATCCAACGCAATGGGCAGGGAACCATTTTCCAGTTGGTCTACGTGGAAGCGCGGGGCGACGATAAAGAGAAGAAGGCAGACTAATGGCCATTTTGAAAGGGTGCGGGTCCTAACCGCTAGCTTGCGGATGATGGCATTGTAATTGAAAGAACGGCAAGCGATTGTTACGGTGATTTGAAAAACTTCAGAGGTTGTCAGAGATAGAAGGCAACCCTTCGTCTAGCGAGCCGGCATCACAGAGAGGGGGTAGTTTGGGTGGGAGGTGGCCGAGGGGCAAAGTAGTTGTTCGGCCTGGCCTTTCGTTCAGGTTATACTCAAATGTTCCAAAGCTACTGGGAGTTCGGATGATCCCCCGGGCTCTTAAGGACGGTGGCGCGGGACCCCAGACTCGAGAGAGAGGTGAAGTTTGCACCGTACTTCCTTCCTGGCGACCGCCAAGCGGTCGGCTCTAACTGTGATGACCGGACTGTTTCTGCTGAGCGCCACCCGGTGCGATGCTCAAGTCTTTCATAAGAAGAAGAAGGTCAATAAGTCAACCAGCGCGGAGAACTCTGCGGAGCCCGACAAGATTCTATATGACAAGGCCATGGATGATGTCAAGCACGGGCGGCATGAAGTCGGCCGGCTGAACCTGCAGACGCTTATCAACACCTATCCGGACAGCGAGTATCTTGCCAAGGCCAAGCTGGCAATCGCCGATTCGTTTTACAAAGAAGGCGGAACGGCGAATCTGACACAGGCAGTCCAGGCGTACAAGGATTTCGACATCTTTTTCCCCATGTTGCCGGAAGCGGCATACGCGCAGTTACAGGTGGCGATGACGCACTACAAACAGATGGAGAAACCGGACCGCGACCGCACGCACGCACGCGCGGCTGAGGACGAGTTGCAAACGTTTCTGTCAAAATATCCGAACGATCCGCTGGCTCCAAAGGCGGAACAGCATTTGCGCGAAGTGCAGGAACTGCTGGCGGAAGGCGACTTCCGCATCGGTTACTACTACTACGTGAAGGAAGACAAGAAGGCCGCGGAATCCAGGCTTAGAGCGATCGTAAACCGGTACCCTCTTTACAGCAAGTCCGACCAAGCTCTTTGGATGCTCGGGAACATATGGCAAGCCACCGAGAAAAAGGAGCTTGCGGCTCCGTATTACGCGCGGATCGTTCGCAATTATCCGCTGTCGCCTTTGGTTCCCAATGCCAAGAGCAGGCTGAAGACACTTGGAGCGCCGGTGCCGCAACCCGATCCCCAGGCCGTGGCGTGGATGAAGGCGGAACAGAATGCGCCGCGGCCACGTGAAATGCTCATCAAGAAACCGCTGGCTCTGATCCGCACCGGCCCGGGGCAGGAGTTGCGGACGGCAGCCACAATCGGAAAGCCGACGATGACTCCGGAGTCGGAGAGCGAAGCAGGAATTGATGTTTTGACGGGGGGCGGGAAACCGCAAATCGGCGGTGGCGCGGGCACGGGAATTGTCGCGACCGTAAGCGTGGGAAGCAGCGGTGCAACAACTGACGGCGCGGAGAATGTGGCTCCAACCGCAGGGGAGAGCGAAGCAAATCCTCCGGTGCAACCGAATTCAAACGCGCCAGCGGCGAGTCCCGCAGGTGGTACGACGACGGCAGCGGGAGCCGCCGATACGGCGCCGAAGACCGATGCAACGCCAACCGCCGCGGGTCAGGCTGCCGATGCACCCAACGCCGACGGCTCGACGACGCAAGACGGAACGCAAAATGCACTCAATGGGGACAGCAAGAAAGAATCGACAAGCAAGAAGAAAAAGGGCCTGAGAAAGGTCCTCCCCTGGTGAAGTTTTTCAGCAGGGCGAAGATCAGGAGAACCATCACGCGGTGCGGCCGAATGGAGCCGCACCGCGTGTGCTTTTTAGCTCCCTGGGGCGGTTGGCAGGAGCCAAAACCATAGTATTCATTTCCGACACACACCTGCCCTGTTGAGATTGACGCGCAATCTAGTGGGTGCTCCAATACAATTGATGTAGGTCATTCGGCATGGCTGCGCGCTGAGTGTGGCACACGCGGGTAAAGTATGGTCGGAGGACTTTCGGTGGTCAAGATTCTGGTTGCGGACGACAACAGCAACATCCAGAAGATGGTAGGGCTCGCCCTGAAAGATCATGGCATCGACGTCGTTGCCGTTGGCAACGGCGAAGCGGCGGTGCGGAAGATCTCAGATATTCGCCCTGACCTAGTGCTCGCCGACGTATTCATGCCGGTCCGGAACGGGTATGAAGTTTGCCAGTACGTAAAGTCAGATCCCTCGCTAGCGCATATCCCGGTGATCCTGCTGGTGGGCGCGTTCGATCCGCTGGATGAACAAGAGGCGCAGCGAGTCGGAGCAGATGGGGTGTTGAAGAAGCCGTTTGTTCCCCCGGATCCCTTGATTTCAATGGTCAAGTCCGCTTTGCTGCGCGCGGGAACGGCTCACGGGAACGCCAGCGCCGCGAAAACTCCGGAGCCGGAGGCTTTAAAGGCCTCGGACCTCCTCCGGCCAAGTGGCTTGGCACTGCCGACGCTGGCAGGCATCCCTGTGCCGACGGGCCCACCCGAACCGGCCATGGCAGAATTCGAACAGGAAAGTTTTGTGGATGAATTGCCGGGGCGTCCGGAGCCTGTACGGATAGATAGCGGTTCGCAAACGGTAGCCTTCGGAAGCCTCCTGGAAACACCCGCGGATGAGAAGGAAGAAGATGTCGATTTTCTGCCGCCGGCGCTTCCAGAATTGGCGACAGAGCGCGATTGGCGCGATCCGGATCTTGAGGAGACGGACGAAGAAACGGAAGAAGAAAAACCGGCTGCGCCATGGCGGCCCGAGGCGTCTGGGACTTATGCCGATGCCGGATCCACCAGCGGAGCAAAGGATTGGCGTTCCGGTAGTTTCGAGCAGATTCTAGCAAGGAAGGCTCAGGGAGTGTCGTGGGAACCGGCAGACGAAAAACCGGAACTCGTTGAGACGGCCCCTGCAGCAAGCAGCTTCGTGACGGAAGCGCCTCCCGTCCCAGCCAGCATCTCGGAAGCAACAGCGCTCATGGAGCCGGTTTCGACTACGCCACTTGCGGCCGATGCTTGGGCGGCGGTGAGTTCACCTTCCTCGCCGGAGACGAGTTCGACGGAGACTGTGGAAGAAGTAGCGCGCGTGAATAACCACGAACAATCCTCCACCGAAGCGGTAGTTGCCAGCGCACCTGAAGCGACGCCAGTCGAGCCGGAAAAGAAAGCTCCCAAGGAATCATGGTTCTCTGTTCCATCAAACCCGTGGAATACTGAGATGGAGAAGGCGAACCGGCTTGCTTCGGCGTGGGATGCTGCGGTGCCGGTGGCCGCTCTTCCGGCGTCGGGCAACGGAACGGAAAAAGCCACTGAGGCCGTCAGCGAGACGACTCAGAAAGTGATCGAGGAAGCTGACTTGCCAGCGGCCGCTGTTGAGGCCATCCGCGAGGAGGCCGTGCAAGTTACCGAAGGCGCGACGCTTACGGCGGAGGAACGAGCCTCTAGTGAAAGCTTCTACACACGACACGAAGCCGCAGAGGCGGAGGCGGCCGCGTCCAAAAGCAGCATGGACGACCTGGTGGCCAAAGTGCTCGCAAGGATGAGTCCGGAGGTGCTGCAGGCGGTTACGCGAGAGATCCTGAAACCCGTCGTGGAAGCGATGGTCAAGGAGGAGATGAAGTCGAAGAAGTCCTAATTCCCTGCCTCGTAGATTCGGAAATCCATCCACGCTCTGTACTCATTAAAATTGAATGTTGCTTCGCAGGGCCGGGCTCGGCGGAATTGACGCAGCCACTTTGCCCCTCGTATAGTCAAAGATTACTTTAGACAAGAAAAGGCGCATGTGGTGCAGTCGTGCCGGAACTCCTTCCAGGAGATGCCCACGAGATGGCTCGTGAGATAGCAAAGGCGTACGAACCGCAGCAGATCGAACCGCGCTGGGCAGACTTCTGGGTAAAGGAAGGGCTGTTCAAAGCGGATGCGAATGCGCCCGGGCCGGTGTTTTCGATCGTCATTCCGCCTCCCAACGTGACGGGGTCGCTGCACATCGGTCACATGCTGGACCACACGGAGATTGACATCCTCACGCGCTGGCACCGCATGCGGGGATACAACACGCTCTATTTGCCGGGAACGGACCACGCGGGAATTTCGACGCAGCGGGTGGTGGTGAGGCAACTCGCGGAGCAAGGCATGAATTACCGGGAGCTGGGGCGCGAAGAATTTGAAAAGCGCGTCTGGAAATGGAAAGAAGAGAGCGGCGGAACGATTCAACGGCAGATGCGGCAGATTGGGGATAGCTGCGACTGGTCGCGCGAAAAATTCACGTTGTCGCCGGAACTGTCGCCCGTGGTGCGGGAAGCCTTTGTGCGGCTTTACGAAGAAGGGCTGATTTACCGGGAGAACCGATTGTTGAACTGGTGTCCGGTGTGCCTGACGGTGCTGAGCGATTTGGAAGTGGTGCACGAGGAGCGGCAGGGGCACCTGTGGCACATCAAGTATCCAGTGGCAGGAACGAACGAGTTTCTCGTTGTGGCCACCACGCGGCCTGAAACAATGCTCGGCGACACGGCCGTGGCGGTAAATCCGGAAGACGAACGATACGAGCACCTGGTTGGCAAAAAAGCGCTGCTGCCGCTGATGAACCGGGAGATTCCGATTATCGCGGACGCAATGGTGGACCGCGAGTTTGGGACCGGCGCGGTGAAAATCACACCCGCGCACGATCCCAACGACTTCGAAGTGGGGCGGCGTCACAAATTGGCGGAAATCGAGGTGATGACCGACGACGGCAAAATGAACGCGGCGGCGGGGGCCTACGCGGAGATGGACCGCTTCGAGGCCCGGAAAAAGATTGTTGAGGATTTGAAGGCGCGGGGTCTGCTCGAAAAGATTACCGAGCACACGAACGCCGTCGGATTGTGCGAACGGAGCAAGACGATTGTCGAGCCGCGAGCATCGACGCAATGGTTCTGCAGGATGAAGCCGTTGGCGGAGCCGGCGATACGGGCGGTAGAAGAGTATCAGCCGGGAAAAGACGGCACGATCCGGATGGTGCCCGACAACCGGCGGGAAGAATACTTGAACTGGCTGAGGAACATCCGCGACTGGACACTGTCGCGGCAACTCTGGTGGGGACACCGGATTCCGGCGTGGTATTGCAAAGAGAACAGGCACGTCACGGTGGCGCGAGAGGCGCCGGCGAAGTGCGCGACGTGCGGGTCGACAAATCTTGAGCAGGATTCCGACGTTTTGGACACGTGGTTCAGTTCGGGGCTTTGGCCCTTCGCGACCCTGGGGTGGCCGGAGAACACCGCGGATTTCAAGACCTACTATCCGACGAGCTTGCTGATCACCGGATACGACATCCTTTTTTTCTGGGTGGCGCGGATGATCATGTTGGGAATTCACTTTACGAGAAAAGTGCCCTTCCACGCCGTCTATCTGCACTCGCTGGTACGTACGGGGAGCGGGGAGAAAATGTCCAAGTCCAAAGGGACGGGACTCGATCCGGTGGCACTGAATCAGCAGTACGGAACAGACGCGATGCGGTTCTGCCTGGCGTCGATGGCTGCGCCGGGGACGGATATCGTCCTGTCAGAGGACAAGCTGGCAAGCGCGCGGAATTTTGCGAACAAGATATGGAACGCGGCGCGCTTCTTGTTCGTGAATCTGGACAAGTTTGAAGAGAGTGGGACGAAATTGGAACAGGTGGCGGCGCCGGAGGTGCGTGCAAAGGCCCCGCATGCTTATCGTGGCAGCATCCCGCTGGTTGATGCGTGGATGTTCGCCCGCCTCGCGGCAACCGTCGAATTGGTGAATGAGGCGCTGGCGAATTACCGGTTCCACGAGGCTGCTCAAAACATGTACCAGTTTTTTTGGGGCGACTTCTGCGACTGGTACATCGAATGGGTGAAACCGGAACTGCAGAACGCAGACCGCGAGTGGGCGACCGTGGCGTGGAAGAATCTGTTCGCGGCGTTCGATGCGGCGCTGCGGCTGCTGCACCCTTTTATGCCGTTTTTGACGGAAGAACTCTGGCATAAGTTGCCGCAAAAGGGAGGGGCAAAATCGATCGCGCTGGACCAATTTCCAGAAGCGCCTGCCCATTGGAAAAACGCAAGAGCCCTGGAGGAAGTCGATGGGATCCAGGAAGTGGTCGCGGCTCTTCGCAACATTCGCGCGGAGTTAAAACTCGATCCGAAGAAGAGGGTAGCGGCGGACTTCTCCACGAGTGACCCCCGCGTGGGCGAAACGATCCGGACGAACCGCGGGGCGATTGAGCGGTTCGCAGTTTTGTCGGAACTTCGCATCGTTCCGCGCCAGCAGTTCGAGGTGAAAAGCGGGGCGGCGCGCTCGACGGCGCGATTCGATGTACGCATCGCATCTTCCGACACTGTGGATGTGGCGGCGAAGAAGACGCGGTTGATGAAAGAGATCGAGGGTTTGCAGAAAGCCATAGCGTCGAAGGAACGACAGCTCGGGGATGAGACGTTCCGGAGCCGCGCGCCGGAAAAAATCATTAAGGGGCTAGAAGCTACACTCGCCGAGCAGCGCATCGAACTTCGCAAGTTGCAAGATCGTCTGTCGCAGATCGAAAAAGATTCATAGTTCTTCGGGGTCTTATGGATTGGAATTCTCACTACGTTGCTGACCTTTTACGGCGCGCGCTGGAAGAGGATATCGGTACGGGAGACGCTACGACAGCGGCGGTGGTACCACCGCGCGCGGCGGCGCGTGCTCGCATCCTCGCCAGACAGACACTTGTTTGCGCGGGATTGCCGATAGCCGAAAAGGCCTTCCGCTCGCTGGATCCGGAGATCCAAGTTACCTGCCCGCACAACGATGGGTCGTTTGTAGAACCGGGCGCGGAAATCGTGCAGATCAACGGAAATGCCCGTGCAATCCTCGCCGGCGAGCGAACCACGCTGAATTTTCTGGCGCATCTTTGCGGAATCGCGACGCTGACGCGGCGTTTCGTGGAACAACTGGCAGGGACGAGAACGCGGATTCGGGATACCAGGAAAACGACACCTGGTTTGCGGGCACTGGAAAAATATGCGGTGAAGACGGGCGGCGGCTCCAACCACCGCTTCGGACTGTATGACGCGATACTTTTGAAAGGGAATCATATCGCGCTGACCGGCGGAATCAAGGAAGCGATGGACAAGGCGCATACCTATGTTTCACCAAAGGCGCCACCACCGCGTGCGGCGAGCGCCTACGATGCGGCCGGCCTGGACCCGGAGGTCGTGGGCCCGGGACCGTTGCCGGTGCAGATCGAGGTTCGCGATCAGAATGAATTGCTTGAGGCACTCGGGGCCGGAGCGGAGGCCGTGCTGCTCGACAACATGACACCGGAACGCGCGGCGGATTGCGTGAAGATCGCGCGCGGGATTCGCGCCGACTGCGTGATCGAAATCTCCGGAGGAATCACGCTTGACAATGCGCGAGCTTACGCGGAGACCGGCGCGGATTTTCTCTCTTCCGGGATGCTCACACATTCGGCGCCTGGCGCGAACCTCAGTCTGCTTGTGGACAGCATCGAGGGAACGTAAGCTTAGGCGGCGCGAAGAGGCACGACGAGATCCCCATGTCTCAGGAATCCTTACCGGGCACAACCGACCGGCGGCTGGCAGGGTTGCTCACGTTGCTGGCGGAAAATGCCACCATCGTGATCAGCGGCGCGCGGATCGCTAAAGAGGTTGGCGTCTCGCGGTCCATGGTGTGGCGGTGGGTGGAACGGCTGCGCGAATTGGGCGTGAAAGTAAAGAGCCAACCAGGCGCCGGATACTTCCTGGAACAAATCCCCGATATCCTGACTCCGGATATGCTGAAGCAACGCCTGAAGGGCAGTCTTTTTGGAAAACGCATTTTTCATTTTTTCAAGACGGATTCAACGAATCGAGTAGCGCTGGAATTGGGACATGCCGGCGAGCCGGAAGGCGCGGTCGTCCTGGCGGAAGAGCAAACCGCGGGACGCGGCCGGGCGGGACGCGCGTGGCATTCCCAACGCGCGGCGGGCATTTACGTGACTTTGCTTCTTCGGCCAAAACTGGCGCCGGTACAGGCTCCGCTGCTGACCATGATGGCGGGGCTGTCCGCGCACTCCGCGGTGCAGGCGCTGACAGGGCTAGATGTGGACCTGAAGTGGCCGAACGACTTGCTCATTCAGGGGAAAAAGGTGGGCGGCATCCTGACGGAGATGCACGCGGAGCCCAATCAAGTGCGATTCGTGATTGTGGGGATCGGGCTGAACGTGAATCAAGAGAAGTTTCCCGGTGAGCTTGCCAACATAGCAACTTCCCTGCGCACGGAAACAGGCAAACCGCAATCGCGCATGGAGGTACTGGTCTGGTTGCTGCACGAATTCGAGAGCGATTACAATCGTTTCCTGCGGGAAGGCGTGGCCAGCGTTGTGGCCCGCTTCGAATCGGTATCAAGTTATGCAAAAGGCAAGCGCGTGCGGGTAACAAACGGAACGGAAAGCTATGTCGGTACAACTGCGGGACTCGGGCCGGAGGGATTGCTGCAAGTGGAGCGAGAAGACGGACGAGTCACGGCGGTGATTTCTGGTGACGTCGCGGAGGCACGCTAGATGCTGCTGACCATTGACGTGGGGAACACCAACTCGGTACTGGGCGTTTTTCGCGGCGAAGAGCTGATCGCGAATTGGCGTTTGACAACGGCCCGCGAGCAGACGATCGACGAATATGGCGTGCTGACGAGGAATTTGTTCACTCTGGCGGGATTAGATCGGGACGCGATCACAGGGGTGATCATCAGCTCGGTGGTGCCGCCGGTGAACCGGACACTCGCTGAAATGTCTCGCGTCTATTTTGGGAAGAAGGCGATGTTCGTGGAACTGGGCGTGAAAACCGGGATGGCCGTGCTGGTGGACACCCCGTCAGAGGTAGGAGCGGACCGGATCGTGAATGGCGTAGCTGCGTTTCATCAGTACGGCGGGCCGTGTATCGTGGTGGATTTTGGGACTGCGATCACGTTCGACGCGATTTCCGCGAAGGGCGAATATCTCGGCGGGGTAATTGCGCCGGGACTGGGAATTTCGTCGGAGGCGTTGTTTGCGCGCGCCGCGCGGCTGCCGCGCGTGGAAATCAAGGACCCAGGAAAAGTAATCGGGACGAACACCGTCACGCACATGCAAGCAGGTTTGTATTACGGTGCCGTGGACATGGTGGACGGGATGATCGTGCGCATGAAGAAAGAACTTGGAGAAGATGCGAAGGTTGTCGCGACCGGTGGCCAGGCGAAGCTCGTCTCGAAAGGCTCGAAACATATCCAACATACCGATGAATTCCTTACACTGACGGGCTTGCGATTGATCTGGGAGAAAAATCAACCGGCGGAACACGGCAAGAGCGCAGCAGCGGCTCCGGCAAAGAAGGCGCAGAGCTAAGCCTCCGGCAGCGGAGACGCAGACGGAATCTTGCCCAGAGACCGACTATCCGGGGGCGCCCCAACTAACGAAATGGACGGCTGGAACTACTTCAATTACTTTACGGAAATCGAAGAATACTTCTGGAAGAAACGCGGGGCGCATCTGCTGGTGTCGCCGCTGGACTGGGCGATCATGGAAGCGTGGCGGAAAGCCGGAGTGCCGCTGGAAGCCGCTCTAAAGGGGATCGACAAAGCGTTTGAGAGTTATCAGAGGTCGCGCCGGGGAGCGGGCAAGCCGTTGAAAAATCTGGCGTATTGCACGGACGCGGTGCTGGAGGCAGCAGAAGAACAGCAGGAAGCGGCTGCCGGGAGTGCGCCGAGAGTCGCGCGAGCAAAGGCTAGCGAAGCTTTTTCGCGAGATGAATTGAAAACGTATTTTGCGAAGAATGTGGCGCATTTGAAACGTGCGGCAGAAAAGAGTTTGCAGCAACAGCCGGAGGTCGCCGGCCGGTTAACGGACATTGCGGAATCGCTGGAATCAAGCAGCCAGCTCCTC
>Ga0137398_10000468_pt1 | contig 14461 bp, 15 predicted proteins | sample czorhiz216metaG_FD_106659 | JGI IMG/M metagenome (GOLD analysis project Ga0137398, IMG submission 106659) | Vadose zone soil microbial communities from Angelo Coast Range Reserve, California, USA - czorhiz2.16 metaG | ecosystem: Environmental > Terrestrial > Soil > Vadose zone | place: USA...
CGCCAGCCGCAACGTTTCTGACTTTAAGGAGTCACGACTGACAAACTTCAGCCGGGCCGTTCAGCGTCACATGACACTTTTTGACCCGCTGACACAGCTGGCCAGCATTGATGTAATTCTTGAAGGCGGTGAGAAGGCCCGGCCTGTTATCAACACGCTTTATCGGCTCATCCTGACGGTCCTGCAATCTGAGGCGCTGCGACCGGAGACATTTTCTGGGGGAGACAAGCTCCGGTTTTCTGTGCATGACACCTCGATGGATGTCATTGATCTACCCGATGGATTCCGCACTACAGTGGCCTGGCTTGCCGATATTTGCGCCGCATGGCATGAACGCGAGGGCGCAGACAATAACTCTGACCCTGCTGCCATAACCGGAATCGTGCTGCTGGACGAAATTGGCCTTCACCTTCATCCCAGCCTCGAAAAGGCCCTTGTACCGCAGCTTCGAAGGGCCCTGCCTCATGTGCAGTTCATCATAAGCACGCATTCTCCCATGGTGCTGTCCAGCTTCGATCGCGATGAACTGGTCGTTCTCGACGCTGGCTCGCCCGGTGGAACCAGGGAGCTTGATCGCCAGGTGTTCGGCATGACGATGGATGATGTTTATTCATGGTTGATGAATACCTCCCCAGGCAGTCCAGTGATGGAGGAAATGCTTGAAAAACGCGATCCTGACGTCGCCATGTTCCTCTACCAGTCGAAGGACGTAAACGCGGATCTTGCGCGCAAACTCATTGAGGAGCGCAAAGAAGATATCAAGAGATTGCAAACGCGGAACGAAAAATGAGGAGATTGGTCCGTCCAAAAGTTTTGCCGCCGACGCTGGTTGAGGTCAGGAGAGATTATCCATTCAATTCAACCGGCAAGGCCGAGTTTCCTCTGGGCAAATGGAACCACCCGGATGTGAGGGGCGCATTGTACGCCATAACCGGGCGGGTCTGCGCATATTGCGGAAGCCTTGCCTCCGACAACCGTGGCGATGTGGAGCATTATCGGCCACAGTCCATCTATCCATGGCTCACCTACGAGTTCACCAATTATCTGATTGGATGCCGCGTCTGCAACACTTCCAGGAAATCCAAGCAATTTCCACTCTTCCCACGCTCCAGACGTTTGCAATATAAAGCCCGGTTCTTCGCCAATCCCGATGCTCTGCAAGAAGCCCTCACGCGAGAACGACGATTGTTGCTGGATCCGGTCAGCGATCCGATCGACGAATGGGTGGATATTGAAGAAGAAGGCAATGTCGCGCGTGTTTGCGCCAGCACCGTAGCAGCCGAAAACAGCACTGCGCTCAGGATTGTCGAAGAGACTATCAAGTTTTTTGGACTGAACACACTCGTAGATCTGGTTACAGAGCGCGACACTCACGTCCAGGCTGCCCTGATTGCACTTCGCAAGTGGAAGGAGGGAGACTCTGCCAAAGGCGATGTTGTGTGCGCTCTGAGCAACCGTTATACACCGCACGGCTGGGCAGTGAGGCGGGTTGCAGAGCGACTTGCTCCTACTCTTGCGCTGCCATCGGCGCAAGGAGACTTGAAGTGGCTGATTGAGCAAACGATCAACTATATTCAGAAAGCCGATGCCATACTGGCCAAACCTATACAGCCGAAAGACCGTAAACTAGCGCAAAGCCGGAAAGAGGAAGCGTGCTGGACTCTGGCCACTCTCTGGAAAGACCCGCCTGTAGCAAACTCGTCCGTCGTCGAGGGATGGATTACCGCAGGTGGCCGACGTGCAGAAATCGAACCTTTTTTCAATCAACTGCAATAGGGGCCTCAGTATCCCCCTCGCGCTCGTGCGTGCTTGAACAGTCGACGATTGAGCGGAGAGATTGCTTATGTCTTACTACAACAGTATCTGGAAACTGACACAGCGCGAACGCATGCGCATCGCTGCCGGTCTGCTCACCTTGCGCCGGCAATTGGAAGGCAAGCAAGGCATTCCCGCGAAAACCACTGAAAGAAATCTGCTTCTCGCGACATGGAACATCCGCGAATTCGGCGGGGGAAAGTATGAGCGCTGCCCTGACTGCTACTACTTCATCGCCGAGATCATTGATCATTTTGATTTGGTCGCAGTCCAGGAGGTCCGTGAGGATCTGGGCGCGCTCAAACAGGTGATGAAGATTCTCGGAAGCTGGTGGCATTATATAGTGACGGACGTCACCCTTGGGGCAGCCGGGAACAACGAGCGATTGGCTTTCCTTTATGACAGCCGCAAGGTGCGCTTTGATGGCCTTTCCGGCGAGATCGTGCTGCCGCCCAGGAAAAAGGCGCCCGTTCGCCAGATGGCGAGAACTCCCTTCGTGTGCGGGTTCCGCGCCGGGTGGACAAGATTTGAAATCTGCACCGTCCATATCTATTACGGCAGCAGCAAAGCGGAAGACCCTGTTCGCGTGGCTGAAATCAGGAGTCTGGCGGAACTGCTTTCCAAGCGAGCGGAGAAGAAACCGGCGAACAAGGCAGAAAAGGCACGACAAATTCAGCCACCCAATGTGATTTTGCTGGGAGACTTCAACATCTTCGATTCGAAGAACGATAAGACAATGAAAGCACTCAAGGACAACGGATTTCGCGTACCCGAAGAGATCAGTGGAGCTCACACCAACAAGTTGCGCGACAAGAACTACGACCAGATCGCGTTTTATGAGGTTGCAAAACGGTTCGAGGTTAAACAAAAAGAAGTATTCGACTACTACCAATCGGTTTTTTCGAACAAACATCAGAAGGAGTACAACGAGCTCGCAGGCGGCAAGAAAAAGTTCGACACGTGGCGCACCTTTCAAATGTCCGACCATCTCGTCCTCTGGACTGAATTGCAGATCGATTTCAGTGAGAATTACCTGGCTGTCCTCCTCAGATCGGGGAAGCCAGGAAAGCGACAGCATGCTAGGGGTGCATCACCAGGTCGCCACCAGGCGTGATCGGCAGAGATGACCACTTCGCCGCGCGGCCAGCTGCGGTGCTAGCGACCTGGGCCCAGTCCGGTGAGAAAGGCTGCTGTGCCGAACGCCGAGGAATTGACGAGGTCCATTTTAGGGGTCAATCTATCGGTTCAAGAGCATAGCGGACTTCTGGAATAGGATCACGATCGGCGACCGCTAACCAAGAGTCGATAGAGTTGTGCGTTATTCCGCCCTTCTGCATCTCGTGCGCAAGACGAACGCACTGCGCTCGGACGATTGTGAGTGATACGGTTCGAGCGTTCGTCAGTGGGTCGCGAGTGTTCCAAACGTCATAAGAGGTTTCGGTGAAGAGAGCGTCCAACGATTCTGCAAGTCTTTCCATATCCTCGCGGCGAAGTTCGTTTTCCGAGCAGACTTGGATGAGCAACCAAAGAGCGCGGTGCAATGCCGGCTCTCTCCGCGTGGCAGTAATGGTAATGGCGATCTCCTTCAAGGCGTCAGGCCATTGTTCGAGAGTCTTCTTCTTTGCCAGATCCCGCCAACGGTGAATCGCCGCAAATCCCTCGGCAGCGATGTCATCCTCTTCACCGAGCACGGCTCGATGAATTAGCCGAACTGCTCGCTGTGTTGTTGAAGGATCGATGCGCACTACATCTCAGTGCCTTATCCACGGTGTTTCAAGCCATCCTATTAGTTGTGTTGACTGTAATCGTCTTTCTCTATAGCATCTCGCCAAATGTACTGGGAAATACCACGCGTTCAATTTTTGCACAAGCTTGAATAACGTCTACGGAAGTGTTTTCGCCGAGGGGCTGCCTGACCTGAAGTGGAGTGTCCATAAATGACCGCGAACATTTTGTTTCCCATCCTCTGGACTAGTTTCTCATCGAGCCTCATCTCAGAATGGCCGTTCCGCCTGCTCGGGCTACTAATTGTCGCCGTTGTGCTGGCCCTTCTTTCACCGGTGCTCGGGAAGGCCCTGCCGCGGAGGACTTCAACGTCTCCCGTGCCATTCCCCGAGTGGTCTCCAGACAAAACGTGGGACTCTCTGAAAGCAGTTTTCATAGCAACTGTTCGAGAAGGCGAATCGGCTATTAACTGGTATCGGGACAACATTCGTGGAAAGAGGCTTTGCTCCCGACTTATTCGGCTTTTCGCGATCTTCTTAGCTTCTGTTGGGGCGCTAATTCCGTTAATTGTTGCCGCGGCCCGCAACTACGACGGATCGAAAGCCATCTTTGACCCACAATGGGGTTACTTTGCCTTCGCCAACGTTGCGGTCCTTCTCGCCATCGACAAGTTCTATGGTTTTTCCACGGGATGGGTCCGCTACCTAAAGACACAACTTGCCCTTGAGCGGGCGCTATCGGATCTCCGCTACGATTGGACAACGCTCGTATCCAAAATCCAAGGTCAGTCGCCGACTCCGGACGAGACCCAAATCGTGCTCCAAAAGCTAAAGGAATATGTTGATTTTGTGCATACTCAAATCCAGCAGGAAACCGAGGCATGGGTATTGGAGTTCCAGTCCGGTTTGTCCGACCTAATGGTTTCTGTGAAGGCTCAGTCCGAAACCAACCGACCTGGGAGTCTCCAAGTAATGGTGACCAATGCCAATCAATTCGAGCGCGTTACCGTGCTGCTTGACCAAACAATCGAGTCGAGTCTTCAGGGAGAGCAATGTCTTTTCCAATCTGTGGCTCCAGGTGTTCATGCCGTCTCAGTTCGAGGGAGGAAAGGTGACAAAGTACTTATTGCGAGCGACGTTGCCAAAGTTATGCCAGGGACGGTCGCAACGTTGAGCGTTGCTATTCCGGTTTCTTGAGGTTCTGGGAACTTGCGCGGAGAAGGATGCTGTGGAGACGGAAGTCCAAGAACTGGCCTCAGCTCCTGTTGCGAGTGTAGTTGAGTTACAATGACGCGCCAAACTGTGAACTCATGAGGAAAATCACAAAAGCACAAAAGGTGTGGCAGAAAATCGAAGCGGGCCTCGAAGGGTACACCTTGGAGGGCCTCCGCATGTTCTTTGCCGCGGCATCAAAGTTCTTGATAAATCCCAGCCATTGGGACGACCCGCGTCCAAGCACTCCGTACGATAAGTATCCGGAGATTGATGCCTTTCATATTGGGTTTACACAGTATTCCAAAGCCCAAATGTCGGGGGCGAAGAATGCGCGACTGGACGAGTCTGAGATTGGAGTCATGCGTTTACTGAAGCAGGCATCCGGATGGCGTGGCCACAGCATCGATAAGGTGACTGCGCGCAAGAAGCTTGAAATGTTTCGGATCCGAATGCACAAACGATTTGATGACCTGAGAGACTCCGGCGATTTCCCCCAAGTCTCAAAGCCTGGGCGGAAAGTGAAATCACTAAAGGGTCTCAGAGTCTACGAGGGCGTGATTCGTGACGAGTATCTATCCACTGAGAACCTAGATCTTCCAGCAGACGTTGCACCTCAGGCGGAGCAAAGCCGAGCAGAACTCGGTGGCCCCACCCAACCGAATGCCATATGACGGCCGGGATTGCCAGCCATCTTCGTGAGAGGCTATTCGACAAGCCTTCGCTGTTGCGGCGCCAAGACGATTTTGCCCTGCTGGATTCGGAAATGTTTCCCGGTCGCTCTCACTTTATCGCATTCCTTGAGGAGCGACACTTCGAGGCTCAGATCGAAGAAGCCAAGCACATCCTTTTGCGTCTCGCGTATCAGGCGGAATTTCCGCCACCGAATAAGTTTCTTACTAACCTTCTTGAAACTGAATCTCACCTTGCTGGAGCGACATTGCATGGAGGATTCATCGGCCAAGACCATTTTGTTCACCTAGTCAATCTATATCTCCTCGGTCTCTACGTCTTTTGGTACCACGGAGCCATACACAAGCGCGTGGTGGACCAATTTCAGGCGCTCGCCGGCAATATAGATCCTGGGTCCCGTCGAGAAGCGCGTGTGTCCGCGTGCAGACGCTATATCGCTTCATGGCGCGAATTCGTGCTGTTCCACGACCTAGGTTACCCATGGGAAGTTGGACAGGGATGGGGGGGCGCTCACAAGTATCTCGATCCTTTCGCAAAGATTGAGCAGTACGCCACTAAAGATGGCGCGTTGTTCGCGATTTCTCAGCTGATTGCTCTGGAATGGATCAAAAAAGAGGAGACAACAACTCGGCTTGAAAATGACCTGAAGATGTCCTCTCGGGGTTCAGACCAGAATCAGGTTCCCTTGTTTAGAACCGGAGAGCAAGAAGCCAATCGCAACTGGGGCAGCGCGGAGAGATTGCCTGCTACGACGGACGCGGCGTTATGGCGCTTGATTTGTGAGTTCGTGCCACCGAGTGACAGACTATCGATTCTCGAAACTACCTTGGATGGGCTGCCGGTTGCATCGACAAATGATGAACTTAGATCCTTCCTGGTCGAACCTCGTCCTCCAATATCGGAGCTAACAAACCCACAAGAGCTCGCAAAATGGGCTGCTCGAAATGATTTACCGACGCGCCTTCGGGGTCTTTATCAATGGAGTCACTACACGAAAAACTTTGAGCAGCACTATGAAAAGCTCTTGAAAGAGCTATTCCCCTCACCGACGGATGGACCGCAAGCGTTCCGCCAATTTGTAGAAAAATTCCTCGATAAATCCGCACCCCCCAGACCGGTTGCAGAAGACCTGAGTTTTGATGATTACGCCTATGAGATCTTTTTCATTCTGTTGAGGTTGCTGGACTTCGTCGACAGCTTCGACCGAGCACAAACCTCTCCGCTAGCGATAAGCCACAACATTGCCCAATCCGCTAAGAAGGGACTTCAAATTGGTCTTTTAAAGGAAGTTGGGAGAAGCCTTGAGGTTTTGCTGGAGAAACATGCGGGCGACTTGGACAAAGGCGATGACCCGGCAAACATTACCACCAGACCGTTGGAGCAATACTTGAAAGAGCTTCTAGAAAAGCTCAAGGAGACCAAGGATTTGGAAAAGGAAGTCGGCAGATGACTTTTAAGACAACTTATAGACAACGTTGATTTTAAGAATCGACTTTTCAAATTCTACAGTCAGCTGAAAATGCAAATAACCAACTCGGTTGAAGAACCATTGCCTGCTGTCTTCCCGCACTTTGACTCGCCCACCGACATATCAAGCATTCCTGAAATCGACAGAAATCTCTTTGAGCGAAATCATTTCGTACGTGACCTAGATAGGATCTGCGCTGCTCGAGGTCTCACCGGGAGCGAGACTTTGTTCCGCTATGTTCCCGTTTGGGCTCGGCAGCGGTTCAAATTGGGAGCTGTCTTTCCAGATCACGGGTTGGTGTCGGGATTGCTTTATGCGCAAGTCGTTCAGTTCTGGCAGTCTGCATTCCGTGACCGGAAACGGGCCGTAGTTCGTCTTCTACGGCTTCGAGGCAGACGGCAACAGGTTCTGGAACCCGCCGCGGGTGCGCATTCAGCCGAGCACGAAGTGCTCTACACAATCTTCATTCACAACCTATACCCCAGTTCGTTCGAAAGTACCGAACACCAGGCATTTCGCACCAAGCGGGACAAGAACGTCGCATTCACCTACTTGGCGTTGTTGTGCGATTCTCTTCAACCTTGGGACCGTAAGCGCCTATTCAATCAAGGCACCGGACCATTGTCATACGTCACGAACGCCGAGAATTTCAACGTGGAAATAGATGGCAACGTGCTGCGAATAACGGAACGGGGTGACCAATTGCGAATCGACGAAAGGCAGGCGGCGCTGCGCACGCACTTGGACTCCTATCTCGAACGAGCATCGGAATTGGTCAAGCTGCACCTTTCGGAATGGCGACAGTGAAGCCGCGATCGATCGCCGAAGTATCGCTTGGACTCACAAAAGGCGAGCCTGATTTTCGGGTCCTTTACAAATTCCAACGGATAAGGAGCTACTCGTTGGATGCCTTGAGCCGTCGATACCTTTACTTTTCGTCGTTTCATCAACTGAACGATCCGTTTGACCCATTTTTAACACTGATTGCAATGCAGGCCGGCGACGTGGCGATTGCCTATTCTAGGGAAGGGAGCCTAAGATTTTCTGCGTAACAGAGGAGAAGTTTAGCCCACTCATGTGGGCTCATTATGCTGATTCTGGAGCCGGGATGTGCATTGGCTATGCTGTATTCACGGGAAATCCGAGACTCTTCAGCCCCGTCGAGTATGTGGAAGATCGAATATTGGTCGACTCCTCCAAATTAAGTCACAACAATCGGAGCGGGAAGCCGAATAGCGTGCCTGTATTCCCCGCGCTGAGAGTAAATACGAGGATATCGCTCATTCTGTCAGCGTCCCGTGCAAAGGAAGCGATACCGGAGACAGTCAAAGATTTTGAGATTGTCTTTCCGAGGAACTTAGCTTGGCAGGGTCGTGGACAAGCACTCTACGACCCGGATAACTGATGTTCTGATCATTGCGGCTCGGGCCTGTCCCAACTGTGGAATTTGAGAGTCTCCCTTTGGTCTGCGCCCTTTGATCCGATCAAAAAAACGACCGCCTAGTGCTGCACTAGGCAGTTAAGTCCAGCCCGCGCGTCCCGAGTCGGATAGGCGCCTGCGTGTGAACGAAAATGCGTCCTTGGAGGCTTCATAACAGATTTCCGATTGTTTCAAACAGGTCAACGCTGCAAGGTTGGATTCACCGAGTGAGGAGCATTCTTTAGGTCAATTCTGTCGTGCCAGGGCTCGGTCGCCCCACAGCTTCGTAATGAACTTGAGCACTCGCGAAGCGACCTGACCTGGAGTGCCGTGGTGTCCCAGCGCCTCGAACAGGCGTCGATAGCCTGCCAGCGGATAGTAATCGTCGAAATGGTCCAGCACTTTCTGGTGAAGAGTTGCCGCCATAGTCCCGGTGCATCCCACCGGCACGACAAAGAGTCGCTTGGCGACCGCCAGCCGAAATTCTTCTTCCATGCCGTCCGCAGGAGAGATCGCTCCCGCGGGATTCTTCTTGTTGCCGAATAGGAACAGGGCTATGCCAGCCTGTGTGAGCATATCTTCACGGTATGCGGTCCATCTACGCTTGCGCTCGGCCACATCAGATATTGCGATTGGAAAAGGCCGCAACACGATTCGATCGTCGAGCAGCCGCGTACCCTCGTGGTCGAGTTCTTCGAGAATACCGTTGAGAACGTAAGGGCCTACGCCCAAACCAAAGCCGGAAACGATGCCGAAACCCCCATGGATGAGCGCTTGTGATATTGCCTGGATTAGCTGCTGCGCTCCCAGTTCAGACCAAGGCGTGTACTCTGCAGCGCTCCCTGAAATGAAAACGCGCGCAAGTTTGTACCTATAAAAGATTCGCCGGAGTACATCTGTATATTGTCCATAGTCTTCCACGAGCAAACCCATGATGCCGTAACGCTTGAGGTCTTTTACTTGGAGCTCTTGTTTTGCCCGGGCGTACTGATACACGGAATTGTTTTTGAAATCTTTGCGTTGGACTCTCCGCAGAAGGCAATAATGCTCTCTGCGATTTTCGCCGAGCAGAACGCGGATTCTACTGAGAATGTAATTCAAGTTGGGATCGTTAAAACTGAACCCTATGAAGAGGAAGGTTTTTGAGACCAGGTCACCCTGGAGTGCAGTCGAGAAAAGATGTCGGCGAGATTCATAAGACTCGTAGTCGTCCTTAGTAACGACAGCCTTGTCGGGCTGGGAGACGTCCCCATGCATTTTGTAAACCACGGCGTCGCGTCGGGGTACGGTGGTGGCGAGATTTTCTATGGTCGTCTTAACATCAGGGGTCTTTCCGTGCGCTTCGAGTGAATCCTCGATTAGAGAATCGTAGTTCGTGGTCCAAAAAGTTTTGATCGGAAGGGATGCCAACAATTCATGGTTGGCGGTCGATTTAGAGCGCACGGCAAACTCGTGAATTAAAGCCTGGTTGATTCGATGCCGCCCTCCGCGCTCGTTGACATGAAACTGCGCAACGGTGATCAAATCGTCTTCCTTATCAACATCGAGTCCTATGTCGCTCGCTACATCCCTGAGTAGCTCCTTCCAGTTAACAAGCCCGGCGGGAATGGAAAGACCGGCCCCGGCGAAAATCGCGGCGTTTTGATCGTGCAATGCCTGGACATACGTTTCGATGAAGGAATCGATCGGATCTCGTGACATAACTCCTCGCTCTATGCTCTTGCCGCGTCACCGGTTACGGTGAGTCAGCTGGTTAGCAGAACCCTTATGTCGTTGTGTTGCGCCGGCGACATCTTCGCAGAAGCACTCGCTAACAACGCCGCGCAGCAGCACATTCAATTACGCGGATAAGGTCCTGAACATCACCCCAATGGGCTATGGGCGCGTCGATGTCTCTTAAGAGCTGCGGCGCTCTTCCACGTGAATTCTTTAAGCGGATACCGCAGATGCCCTTTCCTAGATGAAAAGCGGTATCTAACTCCCAATCTACCCAGTCGCGCCAGGCAGTGCCATTTCCGATCAGGCAAACAAGTACGGAAGTCTTCTGAATGATCGACCGAATTTGTTGTTTGATGTAGGAGCCTCGCACGCTGTTGATGACATCCCGGAGACTGCCGTCATGAAAATCGATTTCGAGATTTGGTGCCCGTGCCATAAGGCGAAATCCGTTCACTTGTGGAAGATCTTCTACGTGAAAGCTGAGATATACGCGTCGCTTGGAGGCGTGGTAATGCAGATCGCCCCTGTGTGCTGTCAAAAGTGGAGTGAGGGGGTCGAATCCTCGATGTTCGAGCAAGTTTCCCAATTTGGTATTTCCGCGCGCATGAAGATTTATGCCGTAGCGGCCTTCGACTGTTTTGATTAGCGTGTCGTCTCTAGTGGAACGAAACATTTGATTCTCCAAGTTGATGTATGGGAATTCCCAGCGCGCGGAGGTCTTGCTGCAAACGACGAAGGCCCTCCAATGCGTCAGGATGGCACCGCCGGATTTGATCCGGTTTCTCGCAGAAGCAGGGGGTATGTCCCTTAATGTAGGGCTGTTGTTGGAGCGTCGAGCATATGTTTCTCCAATTCGTGTCTTGAACCAATAACCGAAGACAATCTGTTCCACGGCTCCCATCGCGGATTTTCGAATAGGCTTCAAGGATCCCCGTGGCCCCGTGCGTATAGTCTGGCCATGGCCAACGGCCTTCGGAGGAGTAAAAGAGCTGGCCATACAAGAAGGGGATGACGAGTTGTTCCAGAAAGTCTCTGAACCGAAGATCAGGTTTAAGAAAGTCGTGCTCGTCGAAAGGACTGCAGACACACACACTCTTGTCCGCTTGGCCAAAGTGTCTCCCGGGAGTTGGATCTATTCCCTGAACATAGAGCGCCGGCAGATGTGACCAGGATTTGTCCGCTCGTTCTGCAATTCGTATCTGAAAAGTCCCTGAAAGGACGACGGAGGTAGCCCTATCAGGAATCTCGCCACCCAGGATGAAGAATTTGTTCGTGTCACGATCATAGCTCGCCGTGAACGAGATGGTGCCTGAAACCGCACCGTTGCTCGGAATCAAGTCAGGGTAGTTGCTCCGCAGCCATTCTTCATCGCTTTCCGTGAACATGGTCGGGGCACCATGGAGCCCTTGGGGCAAAACCGCTCGCTGTCGCTGCTCTGGACACGGTCTGGGCCTTGGTGTTGCGAGTATCCTCGCCGGCGCCGACAATTTTGTCGTCCGTGGCATACTTCGCACGAATATTCGCCGCTTCGTCCGCCCATGCCCCCAAGTTTTTCCGACCGTCGTCAATTACCCAATCATACGTCTTGCAAACAGAAGACAAGAGCGTGCCATCGGGCAGTTTGAAGTCATCGAAGGGGTTGCGGCCGGCTACATCGGTTTTCTGGTCCTGGTCTTTGATATTGTGGATTCTGATGCCCACCACTCCATTGCCGCGATTCCAGCTTTTGAGGATTTCGTGCTGAACCCATTCACGATTCGCGGTTTCCGCTCCGATCAGAACGACAGTCACACTGGTATTCGTGAGTTGATCGTCGATCCAGCGCTCAATCGCAGCGTTACCGTTTTTCTTGATGGACTCCCAGTCCGCAGCATCGATAAAGCCGTACTCATCCTCGCTCGCAACGACATTTGAGTTTCTGACTTGGCCTACGCGCCAGGCGTCACGTTCATAGTGAAAGCTGAAGAAAATTTTTCGAGACACAAAAGCCCCCTATTCTCATTTTTTGCCGTGAATTGCTGACGGCGGCTAAGGTTAGGAACTGCGAGAGAATTTCTTCAATCTTGCAGTTGAAACTCAGATAGCGCTGTTGCAGCTACTCACACATTAGAGTTGGGCGAGGATGAGGCCCCAGTTCCTGCGCCTCGCCGAAGGCTACCTACAGGAACGTCGACTGCTTATTCCTTGCTATTTTCACGAGTGAGGGTCTATCCTCACTTGTGATGAGGCATTTTAGCTCGGTGTTTTGCCTATGTCAAACTAAAACTCACTAGTGAAACGGAGGTGTACGAATGACCCTTCTTCGTCTGGGGGCAATGCTAAGGGATCGAAGAGGTGGCAAGGGAATTCGAGAAGTGGCGAAGGAAATTGGAATCAGCCCTGCGACGCTGACACGCGTGGAGGGCGGGCGACTCCCGGATATAGCAACCTTCCAGAAAATCTGCTCTTGGTTGAAAGTCAATCCAGCCGAAATTCTAGACATCACCACAACGAGCAACACCACATCGACTGACACGCTAGTGGCTGCCGTTCATCTCCGCGCTGATCAGACTCTGCCCGAGGATGCGGCTGCAGACTTGGCTCAGTTGATCGTTGTGGCATCTCGCGAATTGGTGCGCCGCGCGCAGAAGCGTCGAGTCGATGTTTCGGCGTGGCTTTAAGACCTGGAGCGAACAGACGGCTCTTCGGGCACGGCAGAAGCTCAAGCTTTCGCCAAGTTCTCCACTGGACCCGTTGCGGCTCGCTGAGCTCCTCGGTGTCTTTGTATTGCAGCCGAACGATTTGTCAGATTTGGGAGAAGAGCTCCGGCTCCGCCTTGTAAATGTTCACCGTGATTGCTGGTCCGCCATCACGGTAAGCGACGGGAGCTGCCACCTTATCGTGGTGAATTCTTCGCACGCGAAGACTCGCCTGAATAGCAGCCTAGCACACGAAATCGCTCACATAATCTTAGGACACGAACCGTCCATGATGTTCATGAATTCAACGAGCAGGATGGCTCTCCGCACTTACAACGAAGAGCAAGAAGAGGAGGCAAACTGGCTGGGTGGGTGTCTATTACTACCGCGAGAAGCCTTAATGTTAATCAGGAGGACCGGAAGATCTGACGAAGATGCGTGTTCGGATTACGGGGTTAGCTCGGCGATGCTGCGATTTCGGTTCAACGTAACGGGAGTAGATGCACAGCTGCGGCATGGACAAGGCCGTAGAGGTAAACGCCGATGAGAGGCTGCGTAGCGGCTTGCAGAAGGAGTAGAGCGATGCTCAAACGTTCTCAGCTCTTGAACAGCGGTAAGTAGCCGATAGCTGTTCGTCCGAGAATGCTTCGGAGTTAGTCTGAAATGTGGCAGAATGATGCCTGAAATGAAAGGGGACCCAAAATGGCTAGATCGGACCTCCTCCTTTCGCTCGTACGCGCTGGCACCACTGGTGATTCCATTCGTTTTCGAAAGGCTGTGGAAGCGGTGATTGCAGAGGAGCGCGCGAAGAACCATTCAGTACTTGCAGGCCAGCTCACCGAACAGCTCGAGCAGAAGCTCGAAGGGCCGCACGAGAGTTCCGCGAGCCACAATGGCAACGGCCGTGGCAATGGTTCGACGCCGTCGCCCTCACAGTCGGTGCAGGACATATGTTTCGAAATCATTCCACGGCGATCGCTGGCAGATCTCGTCCTTACAACGACAGTTCAGTCGATCGTTCGAGAATTAGTTGAGGAGCATAATCGCCAAGAGCTGCTCCGCTCCTACAACCTGCAACCGCGAAACCGCGTGCTACTGACAGGTCCGCCCGGGAATGGCAAGACATCATTGGCCGAAGCGCTAGCCCGGTCGCTTTCTGTTCCCCTAATTGTTGTGCGCTACGAGGGCGTTATCGCGAGTTACCTGGGGGAAACGGCCGGAAGGCTAAGACGGCTCTTTGACTATGTCCGTTCTCGTGCTTGCGTGTTGTTCTTCGATGAATTCGACACGCTGGCTAAGGAACGCGGTGATGTTCATGAAACAGGTGAGATCAAAAGGGTAGTTAGCTCACTACTACTGCAGATTGATAATCTCCCAAGTCATGTCGTGGTCGTGACTGCTACGAACCATCCGGAACTTCTTGATCGCGCTGTGTGGCGCAGGTTCCAAGTTCGCGTGGAATTGCGACCTCCGACGGTATCCCTCATCGAGGAGTTTTTGGGACGATTCCTCCGGGAGCTTGGGCAGCCCTTGCGACTTTCGCCGCAGACGCTTGCTCGCCAGCTTAATGGAGCGAGCTATTCGGAGCTTGAGGACTTCACTTGCGACGTTGCAAGGCGTCACGTACTTGCCTTGCCGGAATCTGATCTGAACAAAATCATGAGTGAACGCTTACGGCAGTGGAAGCGGACGTCCATGCAGACAACTTCCAAGTAACGCGTTAAGTTTGTTC
>Ga0137398_10000469_pt1 | contig 14453 bp, 10 predicted proteins | sample czorhiz216metaG_FD_106659 | JGI IMG/M metagenome (GOLD analysis project Ga0137398, IMG submission 106659) | Vadose zone soil microbial communities from Angelo Coast Range Reserve, California, USA - czorhiz2.16 metaG | ecosystem: Environmental > Terrestrial > Soil > Vadose zone | place: USA...
TACACGCCGGGGATCCGCTGCTGGGGAATCCTCCCCGAGAAGATCACGCCGTCCGCGACCTCGAGCCTACGGGCGCTCTCGAGGAGCTCCGCTTCCATCTCGCCGCCCCCCACCAGCAGGAGCTTGAGATCGGGGAACCGCGGCCGGATCCGCGCGTACGCCTCGAGGAGGAGATCCAGGCCCTCGTAGCGGTAGAACGAGCCGATGAAGGCCGCGACCCTGGCCCCGCGCAGATTCCAGCGCAAGCGGTACTCCTCGTCGGGAGCGGCCGGCGCGAACCGCGCCAGGTCGATCCCGTTCCCGATCACGGCCATCCGCTCCCGCGCGATGCCGCGCGCCGCCAGATCTTCCTCCAGGCCGCGGCAGAGCACGGTGATCTGGTCCACATGCCGGCACGCCCAGGTCTCCGCCGCCCGGGTGGCGCGGTACTTCCAGGAACCCTCGGCGTACGTCCGGTGGTCCACGGCGGCGTCCTCCCAGAAGGCGCGGATCTCGTAGACGACCGGGAGGCGTAGCTTCCTCGCCGCGAGGATGGCCGCCAGGGCGTTCAGGACGGGGGAGTGCGCGTGCAGGATCTCCGGGGATTCGAGGGCGGCGACCGCAACGATCCGCCGCGTGAGCGCGTCGATCAGGACCCGCTCGCCGACGAACGGAAACCGGCTCGCGGGGGTCGCGCCCGTGCGGTAGTACCGAATCCCCCCGATGTCCTCGATCGGCGGGGCGTCGCGCTTGATGCTCGCCTCGTGCTTCGGCGACGTGACCGCCGCGGCGTGCCATCCGCGCGCGCGCTGGGCCAGCATGATGCTCTCGCTGCGGAAGGAATACCCGCTGTGATCGGGGAGGCTGTGATCCAGGACATGGAGGACGCGCGTCATCCCGGAACCCCGGCCCCCGCGACCACAGAGGCCAGCACGCGGTGGACGGAATCCGCGGCCTGCTCCCAGGTGTGCTTCTGGGCGAAGCGCGCCACCGCCTCGCGGTCCCAGGATCGGTCGAGCGCCTGAGCCAGCGCGAGCGCCAGGGCGTCATCGTCTCCCTCGGCCAGTGCGCCCGCCGGACCCTTTCCAATGATCTCGGGCACGCCGCCGACCGGCGTCGCGAGCACCGGGGTGCCGCAGGCCATGGATTCGAGGACGACGTTCGGCCAGCCCTCGCGGCGGCTGAAGAGACACGAGAGATGGGCGGCGCCGTACCAGAGGTGGAGCTCGGCGTGCGGAACCTGGCCGGCGAGCCGGACCCGCTCCCCGAGGCCGTAGAATCCCACGAGCCGCTCCAGCTCCTTCCGATAGACCCCTTCGCCCACGATGACGACGCGAACGTCCTCGTAGCCGCCCAGATTCAAGAGACCCCGGAACGCGCCCAGGAGACGGTCGAAGCCCTTGTTCTGGGTCAGATGTCCCACCGCCAGGACCAGCCTGCCGGCCTGGGCCGATCCGGTGCGCTCGCGCGCGGTGTCCCGGGGGACCGGATGAAACTTCCGGGCATCGACCCCGTTCGGGATCACCCGCACCTTGCCGGCGGGCGCGCCCAGCTCCTGCATCGCCCGGCCCAGGGCCTCGGAGACCGCGATCAGGCCCGACGCGCGCTCCAGCGTGCGCACCAGATGAGGGCGCGCGGAGGGAATCTCCCGAAACAGGTTGATGTCGCTTCCGCGCGCGGACACCACAACCGGCACCCCGAGCGTCCGTCCGATCTCGACCGCGGCGAATCCGTCCGGGTAGACGTAGTGCGCGTCGATCACGTCGAAGTCGAACGCGGCCCGCAACGACTTCACGTACGGCAGGAGCGCCCGGGCCATGAACGGACCGTGCCATCCGGTGGCCACCTTCGGAATCATGAAATACCGGGGATGCGTCACCGGAAGACCCTCGATCGTCTCCTCGCGCGCCACCTGGGAGTAGAGCCAGCGGGCCCCGAGCTTCAGGGGAGGGAAGTAGGGCACGGGGGCGACGACCCGGAGGGACACCCCGGGGAGCGCGGCCACCCGCGTCATCCGTTCCTGGATGAACACCCCGTGCAGGGGCCAGATGTTGTTCGGAAAGAGCGAGGTGAAAACGAGGACCCTCATCCCCGGAGGAAGCGACGGCCCCAGGTCTCGAGCACGAGCAACGCCCAGAGCTCGGGGGCGAAGTCGCTCACCCCGCTCTGGTGCCGGTCCCACCACGTCCGGATCGGGGCCACCTCGAAGAGCTCCCCGACGAAGGCGTCCTTCGCGAACATGCGCTCCTCGAAGAGCGGCTTGAGCTCTCCCCGGAACCAGCGGGCCAGCGGCACGGAGAAGCCCATCTTGGTCCGGCTCAGGGTCTCGTCGCCGACCAGCTTCCGGACCGCTTTCTTCAGCACGTACTTCTGGGTCGAGCCGTGGAGCTTGTACGAGGACGGCAGGGAGGCGGCGAACTCCATCACCTCGTGGTCCAGAAGGGGAACGCGCACCTCCAGCGAATGCGCCATGCTCGCGCGGTCCACCTTGGTGAGGATGTCGTCCACCAGGAAGGTCTTGATGTCCACGTACTGGATCCGGGCCAGGGGATCCCATCCCTCCGTCTTCTTGAAATGGGCATCCAGAACGGAAAAGGAGTCGTAGTCCGCCAGCGCCCGGCGGAGCGGCTCCCGGTAGAGCTTCCGCTTCTTTTCCGGGGAGAGCCAGCTCACGGTGTGGAAGTAGCCCCGCTCGGGATCCAGCGCGAGGTTCTGCAGCGTGGTCTTGGCCCGGAAGACGCGGGGCATCCAGTCCAGCTTGGGATACGCGGCTCCGAGCGCTCCGAACACGGGGCGTCGCAGGGACCGCGGCATCACCGAACGAAACCGGTTCTCCCAGAAATCCAATCGGTAGCGCCGGTACCCGGCGAAGTTCTCGTCCCCGCCGTCTCCCGAGAGGCACACGGTGACCCGCTCGCGCGCGACCTCGGAGACGTAGTACGTGGGCACCATCGAGGAATCCGCGAACGGCTCGTCGTAGTGCCACGCGAGCTGATCCAGGATCGCCGCGGCCGAGGCGTCCACCGTTTTCTCGTAGGGGTTGGCGTGGAAGCGGCGCGCCATCGCCCGCGCGTAGGGGAGCTCGTCGAACGCCTGGTCCCGGAAGCCGATCGACGCGGTGTTCACCGGCTGGTCCATCAGCTCCGACATGATTCCGACCACGGCGCTGGAGTCGATGCCTCCCGAGAGGAACGCGCCCAGGGGGACCTCGCTCTCGAGATGGATGGACACCGATTCGCGGAGCTTCTCGTAGAGGAGGCGGGCCGCTTCCTCCTCGTCCATCCCGCGGGTGGGCTGGAAGCGAAGGTCCCAGTACTCGCGCGGCTCGCCGGGGCCCGTGCGGGTGACGGTGATGGTGTGGCCGGGGGGAAGCTTCCGGATTCCCTGAAAGATGGTCCGAGGGGCGGGAACATAGAGGTAGGTCAGGTACTCGTCCAGCGCGAGCGGATCGATCTCCCGGCGCGCGGCGGGGTCCGCGAGCAGGGCTTTGATCTCGGACGCGAAGGAGAAGGTCGATCCGTCCCAGCGGTAGTACAGCGGCTTGATGCCGACCCGGTCCCGCGCCAGGAAGAGCTCCTGCTTCGAGGCGTCCCAGACGGCGAAGGCGAACATGCCGCGCAGATGGAGGACGCAGTCCGGCCCGTACTCCTCGTACGCGTGGATGATCGTCTCGCTATCGCTATGGGTCTGAAAGCGATGCCCCAGCTGCTTCAAGCGCTCGGTGATGGGGCGGAAGTTGTAGATCTCCCCGTTGAAGATGACCGCCTTGGAGCGGTCCTCGTTGAAGATGGGCTGCGCGCCCCCGGCCACGTCGATGATGGCCAGACGCCGGAAGCCCAGGCCGACGGGACCGTCGACGTGGACCGTCCCGTCATCCGGGCCCCGGTGGCGTAGCGTCGCGGCCATACGCTCCACGCACGCCGCGGAGGCTGGAGCTCGGGGCTCCACGTGATACAACCCGGTTATGCCGCACATAGTGGTGGTCCATTCGGCCGGCGCAGGAACCGAGTGCCGGATGATGGTTGGAGCATTCGGGGATGCGCCCCGGCGCCCATGGAGGATAGCGCACACGCCACGGTTGTGCCAGAATCCTGAAAATGATGCAAACGTCGTCGCGCCCCCTCCGCATCATCCACGTCATGAACGCGCTCGCCGTCGCCGGCATGGAGGTGGGCGTGGTCAAGCTCGTGAACCGGCAGGACCCCAAGCTGTTCTCGCCCATGATCTGCGCCCTCACCGTCGCGTTCGACGATGCTCGAGCCCTCGTCGACCCCCGCGTCCCGATCTTCGTCCTCGAGAAGAAGCGGGGCATCGACGCATCCCTCTTCGTGAAGCTGATCCAGCTCTTCCGCCGGGAGCGGCCCCACATCGTCCACTCGCACAACTGGGCCACGATGCTCTACGTCGTGGTCGCGGCCCGGATCACGGGCGTTCCGGTGCTGATCCACGGCGAGCACGGCTACGACGATCAGCGTTCGATCCAGCGCCGCCTCGGAGCCAAGCGGTTTCTCGCCCGGTCCATGGCGCGCCTGACGGCGGTGTCCTCGGATATCGAGCGCATCCTCATCGAGCGATGGAGGGTGCCGCCCGAGCGGATCACCTCCATCCCGAACGGGGTCGATCTGGAGCGCTTCCCGGCGCGCGTGGACACGGAGGAATTGCGCCGGGAGCTCGGACTGACGCCGGAGAACCGGGTCATCATGAGCGTGGGGCGGTTCGTTCCCGTGAAGAACTTCCCGATCCTGGTCCGGAGCTTCGCGAGGATCCACGCGCATCGACCCGAAACGCGGCTTCTCCTGGTCGGCGCCGGAGACCCCGCCGAGCTCCGGGGGCTCGCGGAATCGCTGGGCGTGCGGAGCGCGCTCCTCCTTCCGGGGCCGCGGAGCGACGTGCCCGCGCTGCTCGCCCTCTGCGACGTCTACGTGAACTGCTCGTCCTTCGAGGGCATGTCCAACACGATTCTCGAGGCGATGGCGGCGGGCCGGCCGGTGGTCGCGACCGCCGTGGGCGGGAACCCCGAGCTGGTTCGGGAAGGGGACACCGGGTTCCTCACGCCGCCCCGCGACGAGGCCGCTCTGGCGGGACGCATCGAGCGCCTGCTCGAGGACGACGCGCTGCGCGCCGAGATGGGCGCCGCGGCGCGCAAGATCATTGCGCGGGACCACCCCATCTCGCGAACGGTGGACGCGTACAACAACATGTATCTGGAGAGCATCTTCCGCCGCGAGCTCCGGGCGTCGGAGCCGTCGACCCAGGCCGCGCGCCGGGCCGCGGCGCGGGCGCTCCGGTATTCGGGACTGACCTGGATCCGCGGCGCGACCGAGCGGAACTCCCTGACCATTCTCGCCTACCACCGCGTGCTCCCCCTTCCGGAGAGCCTGCTCTACCCGTTCCAATCCATGGTGATGCCGCGCGACCTGTTCGAGCAGCAGATCGCGCACCTGAAGCAGCACTACGCCATGCTCACGCTGTCCGAGGCGGTGGGCCGGCTCCGGAGCCGCGATCTTCCGCCGCGCGCGGTGGCCGTGACCTTCGACGACGGCTATCGGGACAATTTCGAATGCGCGCTCCCCATCTTGAAGAAGTACGGAATCCCCGCCACCTTCTTCGTCGTGACCGGCGCCCTGGAGGGGAAGAACCGATTCCTGTGGGACGAGATCACGAGCCGCGTCCGGCAGATCCGCGACGAGGGGACGTCCGAGACGCTCCTCCGCGATTCCCTCCCGGAGTGGCTCGCGGAGAAGGTGCGCCTCCTCGGGGCGGGGGAGCCCGCGGACAAGATCGCCGAGCGGGTCGTCGACGACATGAATCGAGTCCCGCCGTGCGAGCGCGAGGCCGGCCTCTCCGCCCTGCGCCGTGTCACACCCGACAACGCGTACGCCGACCCGCCCCTCATGACCTGGGACGAGGTTCGCGAGATGCGCCGGGCGGGGATGCTGGTGGGCGCCCACACGCAGAGCCATCCCTTCCTGGACGAGCTGGACCTGGACGCCGCGAGGGGCGAGATCGAGGGAAGCATCCGCACGCTCGAGGAGCGCCTGGGGGAGCCGATCTCGCTCTTCTCCTACCCGCGCGGCCGATTCAAGAACGACCTGAAGCCGATGCTGCAGGAGCTGGGAATCGAAGCCGCCGTGACCACCGACCTGGGAAGGAATTCTCCCGGGGTGGACCCCTACGAGCTCCGGAGATTCGACGCGGGCTACTGTCGCATCCACGCCGGCCGCGACACCGTCCTTCTCGACGTGGAGATGCAGGGGTGGTTCGGGCCGCTCCGGGCGGGGTATACCCCCTCCTGACGCATTTCCTTGCACCGAACCGTACGTACCCGCCACATCCGTACCGATTCGCAGGCCTTTCACCCCACCTCCCAGAATTGAATCCATGTTCCATGGCTGCACATGCTTCCGGGGACGCCATCTACGGGGCTGGTTGCAAATCGCGCGCTCGTGGATCGATCCTTGCAAACCGCCCGAATGGAACGTCGATTTCATCCCCAAATCAAATCTCCAGCTCATTTACGCGGGAAGGTCCAGACGGCCCAAGGTCTCCGGCTCCTACCTCGTTGGTGTGCCACCTGCGCCCTGCTTCTCGCGGCGGTGTTTCCGCATGACGTCGCGGCAAGCCCCTACGCCTTGACCCTCCTCTGGACGGCGCCCGGGGACGATGCGGACACCGGACGCTCGTCCCGTTACGACCTCCGATACTCCACGTCCGCCGTGGGCGCGGACACCCTGCAATGGTGGTCCCTCGCGCGCGGGGCGCCGAATCTCCCGAGGCCCTCGTACTCCGGCCAGGAAGATTCGACCCTGGTCCAGGGCCTGAACCCGGAGACAACCTACTCCTTCGTGCTCCGAACGTTCGATGAGGCGGGGAACGTCTCGGGATTCTCGAACGTCTGCGTCGCCACGACCGATCCCGCGGTGCCGGCCGGCTCGCCCGGCTCGCTCGCGAGCGCGGGAGGGACCGCCCCCGCGATCCACGCGTATCCGAATCCATCCACCGATGCCGTCCATTTCCTGATCCACGTCGTGGATCCTTCCGGCGAGCGCGTCCAGCTGCGCCTCTTCGATCCCTCCGGCCGGGTGATCGCGGACATCGCCGACGGATCGTTCCCCTCGGGCGACACCGTGATCTCGTGGCCGCGGGTGACGCGGAACGGGGATCGTGTCGCCCCGGGTTACTACGAGTCCATCGGAACGATCGGCAGCGCCAACGTGCGCGAGCGCCTCATCCTCCTGCCATAACCCCGTCCCCGCCGGGGATGCTACACTCCGGCTCCCATGGTGGAATCGCAGGTGTTGGAACAGAGCGGCTCGCCGCGACCCGTTTGGGCGTCGTGGCTCGGCCGCGTTCCGCGGGACCTCTGGATCGCGTGGGGCGCCACGGCGGTCGTGTTCTTCCCGATCTTCCGCGGATGGATCCGGGACTGGATCGTGGATCCCAACTACTCGCAGGGATTCCTCATTCCGTTGATCTCGGTCTTCCTCGCGGCGCGCGCGCTCGGGCGGGGTGAGGCCGCCCCCGAAGCCCGCGTGGAATTCTCCTCGCTCGGCGCCGTCCTGGTGGCGTTGGGGGTTCTCGGCTACCTCTTCGGCACCGCCGGCTCCGAGGCGTTCACGACGCGGGCCGGATTCGTCCTCACCTGGCTGGGTGCGGTCTGGTGGATCGCGGGGCCGGGACTGGGTCGGCCGCTCGCCGTCCCCACGCTCTTCCTCTTCTTCAGCATCCCCGTGCCCGCCGTGCTCTATTACAACGTCGCCGTCCCGCTCCAGACCTTCGCCGCGGCCGCGGCCACGTTCGTTCTTCGCGGGGCCGGCGTCCCGGTGGCGCGCGACGGAAACACCCTCCTCCTGCCGGGCGCGGCGCTCGAGGTGGCCGACGCCTGCAGCGGGATCCGTTCCCTCACCGTGCTCCTGGCTCTGGGCGCGCTCTGGGCCTATCTCGAGCGTGGCCGCGCGGCCCGTCGCGCCCTCCTGTTCGCGAGCACGCTGCCGCTGGCGGTGCTGGGAAACGCGGTCCGCGTCTCCGTCACCGTGCTCGGGGTCTACGTGTTCGGCCCCTGGTTCGCCGAGGGCGCGATCCACGAGGCGACGGGCCTGCTCGTGTTCCTGGTCACTCTGGGAGGGCTCCTCCTCGTGTCCCGCATGCTTCGCACTTCGGCGTGAAGCTCCGCCTCATCGCGCTTCTCGTCCTCCTGGCGGTGGCCGGTCTCTGGACGCACGTCCTGAGGGGCAGGCAGGCGCGGGACCAGCACGCCGCGCGCTTCGATCTCATCCCCGTCCAGATGGGGCCGCGCACCGGCGTGGACGAGCCCTTCGACGCAGGCACCATGGCGGCGCTCAAGGCCGACCTCGTCCTGGGCCGCCTCTACCGCGATCCCAGGGACGGAAGCGTGCTCCAGCTCTTCGTGGCCTACTTCGGGAGCCAGGAGACCGGAAGCCAGATCCACTCGCCGCAGCACTGCCTGCCCGGCGGGGGATGGCGCATCCTCGACCGGGCCAAGTGGACGCTCCCGACGCCCACCGGACCGCGCACGATCAACGAGTTCGTGATCGAGAAAGGGGCGGGGAAGCAGCTCGTCCACTACTGGTTCGTGACCCGGTCGGGCATCCTCTCGAACGAGTTCGCGCTGAAGTGGGACCTCGTCCGGAATTCGCTGCTGGGTCTCCCGACCGACGCGGCCATGATCCGGCTCGTTCTCCCCGTGGGCCCCGAAGGGCTCGACGCCGCGCGGCGGGATCTGCGCGCGTTCTGCCGCGCGATGATGCCGGTGATCGACCACGCGATCCCGATTGCGCCCGCCAAGGACCGCCTCGCCGTCGCAATCTAGGCTCTTCCCGCGTGCAGAATCCAACTCGCTTCCTGCATCGAGCGGGCCGTCCTGCGAACGTAAGCAGCACCCAACTTCCCACACCGCAGCGGAAATGATCGCCGTGCGCGATGCAATTTTCTCGTGGCACTGAATCTGCTCGACCGGGCAGCGGGGGGATTGGCGGGCGAGCCGCCGTCCATGCTCAGAGCAAACTGCCCGAAAGGGCAGGACGCAGAGCCGCGGAGCTAAGGATCGCGATCCGGACGTTCTCCGGAGCGCTGTCGATGCCAGCCGGGCCGCCGTGGACCCAAGAACCATGGCGGCTCGACCTATTTGCTCGACAACGATCCAGGGGGAGAACGCCACCATGCCCACCACGCCGCGCACTGCCCGTCTCCGTTTCCGTCGATCCCGAGGCTCCTCGCCGACGAGGATTCTCCTGTCGCTTCTCGCCGTCCTGGGGGCGCTCCTCCTGCCGCACGTCGCGGCGGGCCAGACCTCCCCGGACTCCACCGTCGTGCTCCTGTGGACCGCCACCGGCGACGACGGGTCGGTCGGCACGGCCACGTCCTACGATCTGCGCTACCGCTCGGTCGGGATCACGGGCACCGATACGCTCTCCTGGTGGAACGCCGCGACGAGGGTGACGGGCTTGCCCGTGCCTCACGCCTCCGGCGCGACCGACTCGATGCGGGTGCGGGGGCTGACTCCCCTCACCACGTACTATTTCGTGCTTCGCGTCGGCGACGAAGTCCCGAATTGGTCCGGCTACTCCAACCTGGCGGTCAAGACCACGTCGGGCGACCAGACGGCGCCGTCGGCCGTGGCCGATCTCACGGTCACGGGGACCACCGGCACGTCGATGAGCCTGCGCTGGACCGCGCCGGGTGACGACGGATCGGTCGGCACCGCCGCGTCCTACGACATCCGCTACTCCACGTCGGCCATCACCACGGCGAACTGGGGCTCCGCCACGCAGGCGACCGGCGAGCCCGCGCCCACCGCGGGCGGCACCCAGCAAACATTCACCCTCGGAGGGCTGACCCCCAGCCGGACGTACTACGTGGCCATCCGGGCCACCGACAGCTCGGGGAACGTCGCCGGCATCTCGAACGTTCCGACGGGGACCACACCGGACACCGTGGCCCCCGCGCCGGTTCACGACCTCTCGATGGATCCCGACTCGGGCCCCATGGATCCCATCGTCGTCTCGGCCCTCGGGCTGGAGGTAGCGAGCGATGCGCTTTGATTCAGGGATGATCTCTCGCCGCGCGCGGATGGCCTCGCGCGCGGCGATGCTCGGCGCGGCGGCACTCCTTTGCACCGTCGCGTGCCCGCCGCGGGCGGCCGCGGACTCGGTGGCGCTGGCCTGGACGGCTCCCGGAGACGACGGGAACACGGGAACCGCCTCTTCCTACGAGATGCGCTACTCCGAGAATGCGGTCGGCGCGGACACCTCGGCCTGGTGGGCCGCCGCCACTTCGGTCGGAACGATGCCGCCTCCGCTTCGGGCGGGCACGCGCGAGTCCTTCATCGTGGCGGGCCTTCCCGCCGCGACCACCCTCTACTTCGCGATCCGGGCCTCCGACGAGGTTCCGAACGTGTCGGGTTTCTCGAACCTCGCGAGGAAGCAGACGGGGAGCGGGACGGTGACGCTCGCCACGCCGGGGAATTTCAGCGCCACGGTCACGCCGGGGATCGTGCTCTTGACCTGGGATGCCGTTCCGACCGGAGGGCAGGAGCTGGGGTACCGTCTCTACCGGAGGGCTACCTCCGAGACCGCGTCCACGCTCCTCGCCACGCTGCCCATCACGGCCACCGCCTGGAACGATTCGAGCGCCGCGGCCGGGCTGAGCTACGATTTCTCCCTCGCGACCTACGACAACACGGCCGAGGGAACGCCGGCCTCGCTGGGGGTCACGATCCCGGGGACCGCTGCGCTGGACGCGACCGTGGTTCACGGCTATCCCAATCCGGCCCGGGACCAGGTCACCTTCCGTCTCAACGTGGACTCCACCTCCGACCAGCGCACGCGCGTGACGGTCTTCGACCTCACCGGACACAAAATCTGCCTCCTGGCCGACGAGGCCTTCTCGCCGGGGCAGCACGCGATCTCCTGGTCCTGCCACTCCGACGCGGGATACAAGGTCGCGCCCGGAATCTACAACGTCATCGTGGATGGCCCCTCGGGCCGCGCGGTCACCCGCGTGGCGATCGTCCCCTAGCAAGAGTTCCTCCTTTCCAGAAGACCGCAGGGAATCTATGCTCCGGCCCATGGCCGCCCGCCGTGAGCCGCCCTTGGCGCTGAGTGTCGACGTCGAGGACTACTTCCAGGTGCAGGCGTTCACCGGTCGTGTGTCCCGAGAGGACTGGCCGCGCTTTCCCTCCCGAGTCGAGCGAAACGTCGATCGGCTGATGGATCTCTTCGACGAGTCGGGGGCCAAGGGGACGTTTTTCGTCCTGGGCTGGATCGCGCGCCGCCATCCGGACCTGGTCCGGCGGATCGCCGGACGCGGGCACGAGGTGGCGTCGCACGGTGTCACGCACCGCATGATCACCGAGCTCACCCCGGGCGAGTTCCGAGAGGAGGCTCTGGATTCCCGTCTCATGCTGGAAGACCTCGCCGGATCGCCCGTGATCGGATTCCGGGCACCGAGCTACAGCATCAACCGGAGCACGCTCTGGGCTCTCGAGGTCCTCCGGGACACCGGCTACGCGTACGACTCGAGCGTCTACCCGATCCGGGGACGCCGGTACGGTTATCCGGAAGGGCCGCTCGTCCCGGCCCGCATCCCGGCCGGCGCGGGCGACATCGCCGAATTTCCCCTCCCGACCGTGCCCCTCGGTCCGTTTCGCGTGCCGGTGCTGGCGGGGGCCTATCTGCGCTTGCTGCCGGGATGGGTCTCGCTGGCCGCAACCGCGTATCACCAGAGGCGCGCGCTGCCCCTCGCGGTGAACGTGCATCCCTGGGAGATCGATCCCGAGCAGCCGACCGTGGGATTCTCGCGCCTCTCCAAGTGGACCCACTACCTCCGGCTCGGGGGCACCGAGGGAATCCTGCGCCGGATCCTGCGGCGCGGCGCCTTCGCGTCCTTGGCGGCGCGCCTCTCCGAGCTGGGGCTCCTCGAGACGCCCTCGAGGAACGGGGCGCCATGAGCTTCGTTCTCGTCCCGATCTTCGCGAGCGCGACCCTCGCCATCGCTTCCGGCACCGTGATCTTGATCTGGAGGCCCAACCGCGCGGTCACGCTCCTGGCGGGCGCGGCCCTCCTCCTCCTCGGATTGCAGCAGCTGGGCTGGGCGCGGGCGATCAGCGCCATACCCCTCGGGGACCGGGACTACTGGCTGGACCTCTCCCTCGTCTGCTGGCTGCCGGTCTCCCTGTCCTGGCTCCTTCTCTCGATCACGCTCGCGCGCGGCACCGATCCCCAGCGAAGCCACGGATGGCGCGTCTTCGTGACCCTGCAAGCGCTCGTCTCGATCGGGATGGTGTCGGCCCTGCACTGGTTCTCGCCGCTCGGCCGGAACGTCGTCGCCGCCGGAACCGGGGAAGCGGTCCCCGTGACGAACTTCGGCATCGCCGTCCTGGCGATGCTGCTCCTCAACGTGTCCCTCATCAGCGCGAACTTCGAGTCCACCTACGTGGCCCTCTCGGCGCGCTGGAGGCGCGCGTTCTCTCCCGCGGTCCTGGGCATCATCTTCCTCTTCGCCTGGTGCCTGGTATTCATCTGCAGCAGCATCCTCCTGGGCCGCCTCGCGCTCTGGGACGTGGCCAAGTCCTCCATCGCCTTCGGGCTCCTCTCCCTCGGCATGCCGCTCTCGCTGGTCCGGCGGCGCGGGGTCGAGGCCACCGTCACGGCGCACCTCCGGCCCTTCTACGAGACCCTTTCCTTCGCGCTCGGATGCGGAGCACTGCTTCTCTCGGTCGGGATCGTCCAGATCTCGGCGCTGAGCGGGTGGTCGCTGGCACGCGCCGCCTGGATCGTGGTCCTCTGCGTCACGCTTCTGGCGCTCGCCGCGCTCGCGATCTCGGGTCGGTTCCTCCTCACCCTCCGGCGCCTTCTCGAGCCCTACCTCTACACGTCGCGCTTCGATCCCGAGGTGGTGTGGAGCCGCCTCTCGCACGAGCTGGACGCCACGTCCACGAGGCAGGATCTCTGCCGTCTGATCCCCGGGCGCGCGGCGGACATCACGGGGGCGGGGCCGGTGACGCTGTTCCTCAACTCGAACGGCACCGACGAGTACATCATCGCCGGGAGCACCCTCGATCCGACCCCGGTGGAGCGCGTCGGCCCGGACGAGCCGCTGGCGCGCGAGCTTCGAGGGTCGCGCCACGCGATCCACTTGCGGGGCCGGCCCGACGATCTCGGTCTGATCCCGATCTACGTCGAGAACGCCAAGCAGATCGCCGCGTGCGAAGCCGCGTGCGCCGTCCCCATGAGCCACCGGGGCGAGCTCGTGGGATTCATGCTCTGCGGCGACCCCGAGTACGGGCGCGAGAAGCTGGCCGGCACGCTGCTCCTCCTCGAAGTCGTGGCGCAGATGGTGACGACCCGGTTGACTTCACTCGAGCGCGGCGAGTAACGTCATCCGCCTGATCCGCGCCCCACTCCGAACCGAATGAGAACGAATCGAGGCATCCCCATCGTCCCAGGCGCTCGCGCGCGGCTCCTCGCCGTCGCGGCACTCTGCGTTGGCGGGGCCCTGGTGCCCCGGAGTGCGGCGGCCCAGGCTCCTCCGACCGGCGCCGGCGCCGCGGGGATGACGATCCTGAGCTCGCCGGCGGACGCGCAGATCGACCTTCGAGGCGCCACCGAGCTCATCGGCGCTTCGCCCCTCGACCTGGGACCGCAGTGGAGCGGGCGGTATTCGGTCGTGGTCCAGGCCCCGGGTCACGCCGCGGCCCAGGGCGTTCTCTACTTCCCGGAGCCGGGCGTTCCGCCCTACGCGCTCTCGGAGCCCCGGCGCCTCACGGGGAAGCTCCTCCTGCACTCCCTCTATCCCCCCGGCGCCGCCGCGCTCATGGGCCATCGCACGCCGCGGGGATGGGCGTTCGTGGCCGCCGGCGTCGGCGGTCTGGGCGCCATCGTCCGCGACCAGATCGAGTACAGCGACAAGAAGGACAAGCCCGACGTGGAGCTGCAAGATCAGGCGGGGGACTTCCGCTACGCGCGGGACCGGTGGGCGATCTACACCAGCGCGGTGTGGGTCCTGAGCGCGTTCGACAACATCGCGAGGGCCCGCCTGGAGGTCCTGGAGTCCGGCCCGAGCCGGGTCACGGTCGCGACCCCGGCGGCAAGCCGGCCGGGCGTGGTCGTACGCTCCATCCTGGTTCCCGGCGCGGGGCAGGACTACGTGGGCCGGAACATGCGCGGCGCCATCTGGCTGGGGGGCACGTTCCTTTCCGGCGCCGCGTATGTCACCGCCAGCGAGAGCCTCCACCGGATCCAGACAAAGCGCGCCCGCGCCGATGCGCTGCTCCTCACGGCGACCTCGAGCGAGACCGCGGAGCGGCAGGCCGAGGTGGATCACTTCACCGATCTCGAGAAGCGATCGCACAAGCTCGTCGACCGGCTCGCGCTCACGACGCTGGCCATCTACGTGGCGAACGTCATCGACGCGGGCCTGACGCCGGTCGGGGCGGGCTCGGCACATGCGAGCAA
>Ga0137398_10000471_pt1 | contig 14440 bp, 15 predicted proteins | sample czorhiz216metaG_FD_106659 | JGI IMG/M metagenome (GOLD analysis project Ga0137398, IMG submission 106659) | Vadose zone soil microbial communities from Angelo Coast Range Reserve, California, USA - czorhiz2.16 metaG | ecosystem: Environmental > Terrestrial > Soil > Vadose zone | place: USA...
GAGTAGTCGCCGCCAGACTTTCCATTCCCGCCGGACGCAGCGATAACAGCAGCTTCATGGCCCACGACCCCAACAACAGCGCTGCTGCACCTCCGAGACAAGAAAGCAAGACGCATTCTGTCAAAAGCTGGCGAATCACTCGCCCGCGGGAGGCGCCCACCGCGGTGCGCAGGGTGATCTCCTTTAGTCGTTCATTGGTGCGCGAGAGCAGAAGATTGGCCACGTTGGCACAGGCGATCAGCAAGACTAGGCCTACCCCGCCAAAAAGCGCGAGAAGCGGCGGCCGAACATTGCGCACCACGTCTCCGTGCAGTGCCACAACCTGGAGTCCCAGGGCCTGCTCGGAAAATACCGTGAACTCCGAACGCAACTGGGAGGCAATGGAATCCAGCTCGGCCTGCGCTTGCGGAATCGTTGCGCCCTTTCGAAGCCGGCCGATGACCCGGATGTAGCACTGGTCGCGCGGGTCTTCCGCCAGGTTGCTGTCAAACGGCACGAACGCGTCCATTTCCGCGGGAACACTCGAGCCTTCCGGGAAAATTATCTTGAAGTTCGCAGGCATCACGCCAGCAACGGTGACCGGATGCCCATTCAGTCGAACGGACTGCCCAATGAGCCGCGGATCAGCGCCGAAGCGATGACGCCAGAGCGCATCGCTCAGAATTACAGCCCTCGCCGAATACGTGCCTTGCTCCTCCGGAAGAAAAAATCGCCCAAGTTGCGGCTTGGCGGCCAGCATCGAAAGAAAATTTGAGGTCACCAGCCCGAGCCGCACGTGCTCAGGTTCGCCTTCCCCAGTGAGTGCGCCGCTTTGCGCCCAGATGCCCCCGAACTCCTCGATCAACCGGCTGCGTTCGCGCAAGGAAACCAGCTCCGGACCGGAAGCGGGTCCCCTTCCTTCACTGCCAAAAATCGACCACACCACCGCCAGTCGGTCCGCTTGCGGGTATGGCAAGGCCTGAATCAACACGGAATGCACTACAGTGAAAATTGCCGTGTTGGCGCCGATGCCCAGCGCCAGCGTGACAACCGCTATCGCGGTGAAGCCGGGTTTTTTGGCAAAGAGCCGCGACGCGAATCGCAAGTCTTGCCACAATGTGTCGAGAAACGGCAGCCCGCGCTGCTCCCGGTGCGCTTCCTTCGTTTGCTCCACGCCGCCGAAATCGCGCCGTGCCGCATACCGCGCTTCCTCCGCGCTCATGCCGCGGCGCACGTTTTCTCGCTCGAGCATCTCAAGATGCGCGCGGAGTTCGGCATCGAGCTCCCTTTCTTCTTTTGATTTTGCGAAGAAAGCGCCAAGTCTTCGTGCCAGCACCTTAAAAGTCGTCACAGCCTGGTCCTTTGCCGACTTCTGCGATCGTTATCATGGAGTCACTCGCTGCGCAGCACGGTGGTTGGATCGACTTGCGTTGCGCGTCGTGCGGGAACATAACTCGCCAGAACCGCCACGGCAATCAGTATTGCGGCGGTGCCGAACAGCGTGACGGGATCGGATGCGTTTACGTCAAAAAGAAGCGTCTTCATGAGTCGCGTCAGCGCAAAGGCCGCCAGCAGGCCTAGCGCCACGCCGCCAAGCGCGAGGTGCGCGCCCTCAAAAACGACCAGGCGCAAAATGTCGTATGGCTTGGCCCCCACAGCCACGCGGATCCCGAGTTCGCGGTGGCGCTGTCCTACGGAGTAAGACAGGGTCGCGAACAGACCGGTGCAAGCCAGGACCAGTGCAATCGCTGACAGAAAGACCAGCAGAAAAAGGGTCAGGCGCTTCGGTCCAAACGAATCGGCGACAACCTGATCCATCGGGTTCACGTCATAGATCGGCTGCTCCGCATCCACGGAGCGGATCGCCATGCGCGCGGAGTCCGTCAGCTTTGCCGGGTCCATCGTGCTGCGCGCCAGTAAAGTCATGATTCGGGGCGGATTCGTTTGCTGCGCCAGCGCCACATAAAATTCCTGGCGCACCGGGGCGTCGATCACGCGAATTTGCCGCACGTCGGAAACGACGCCGACAATGGTTAACGGCCGTTCGTCCGCCTCCGCGCCGGAAAAAACATCGGGACGTCCGTATTGTCTGCCCAGGTAAATGCGATGGCCTACGGCGTCTCCCAGCGGCCAAAACAGACGCTCCATCGTTTGGTTAATGACCGTGACGCGGGGGGCGTCGCGTCCATCGCGCTCCGAGAAATTGCGGCCCCGCAAAATACGGGCGCCCATGGTACGAAAATAATCCGGACTGATCACCCGAAAACACGCGTTCTCTGTGGCTCGCGCATCTTCGCTCGGACGTCCTTCCATCGTAAAATCGCGCGAAGCAAGATCGACCGCGCGGTCTCCCATTGGCTGGCCGGAGACCGCCGCGACACTCTCGATCTTCGGGGCTGACCCTATTTCCAGCAGCGCGCGATCGAAGAACTGCGCGATTTCGTCTCCGCGGCGGTATTTTGTTTCTGGCAGCGAGACACGGAAGCTCAGCAAGTGATCCGCGCGAAACCCCAGATCGATCCCCTCGAGATGGCGGTAGCTTTCTGCCATCAATGCTGCCCCAGCCAGCACCACGAGCGACAAAGCGATTTCCGTGACTATCAGCGCATGGCGCACCAACCGGCCGAATCGGCTTCCGCCGATCTTCGATCCGGATTCCTTGAGCGATTCAACGAAGTCTTGCTTCGAGATCTGCAGCGCCGGCGCTATCCCGAACAGAATTCCCGTGAGCACCGCGATCCCGCAGGCGACGGCGATGGCGCCATGGTCCACGCGTACGAGTTCCGGTGCCGTGGGCAAGTAGTCGCGGGGAATGAGGTTCACCAACAGTGGTAAACATCCGGCGGACAGGCAAACACCGGCCGCGGCTCCGGCAAAGGATAGCAGCAGGCTTTCCGTCAGCATTTGCCGGACGAGCCGCGCACGCCGAGCTCCGAGCGCCACCCGTAAGGCCATCTCTTTCAGCCGCGACGTTGCCCTCACCAGTAGCAGCACCGCCACGTTGGCGCACACAATCAAGATCAGCAGTCCCACCGCGCCGGCAAGCACCAGCAAGGCCGGCTTCACCCCGCCAATGACCGCTTCTTTGATGTTCCAAACGTTCAGGTCCCAGTCGTGATACTCCGGCGCGGTGATGCCGTATTGTTGTTCGAGCTGCTTGGAAAGGGTTCGCAAGCGGGCATTCGCTTGTGCCTCGCTAACGCCAGCGCGCAACACGGCCACAATCCAATTCCGCCGGTCGGAGCGATTGTTGTTTGCAAAATCCAGTTGGAGAGGAATCCACAATTTTCCGCCCCACAAATCATAGTAAGGCGGCATCACCCCAATGATGGTGTAGTCCAGATCATCGAGGCGAATCACGCTGCCCAGGGCGTTGCGGTCACCCAAAAAGCGCCGCTGCCACAGTTCGTAGCTGAGGACCGTGACGCGCGGGCCGCCCGGACGGTCCTCCTCCTCGCGAAAGGTCCGCCCCAGAATCGGCGCCGTTTGCGTCATGGTGATCGCGTTGGCGGTGACCCGCGTGCCGAGGATGCGCTCCGGATATTCTCCCCGCGTCAGATTGAAGCTGTCGCCGTGCACCGCTCCCACCTCTTCGAAAAGTTCATGGAGTTGTTTCACCTCCAGAATTTCCGGAACCGATAGGAAATTGACGAACGTCCTTTGATGCGGCAGATAGGCGCGCACAACCTCCCAGCGGTCCACGACCGGATAGGTAATGCTGGTGCGAATCAGGCAAGCGTCGATCAGGCTGTAGAGTGAGGTGCCCGCGCCGATCCCCACCGCCAGAATGGCAACGATGATCGCCGATAGCGCGGCGTGCTTCGCGATCAATCGCCCGCCAAATCTCATGTCCTGCCACAGTGTTTCGAGAAAAGGCAGCCCGCGTTGCTCGCGGCAGGTCTGTTTGGTTTGCTCCACGCCGCCAAACTCACGGCGTGCCGCATACCGCGCTTCCTCTGAGGTCATGCCGCGGCGAATATTTTCTTCTGTAAGCGCCTCCAAATGTGCGCGCAACTCGTTGTACAGATCCTTATCGTCACTGCGTTTGCGAAATAATCCCGCCAGGCGAGATCTGAACATGCGCATCCGGCTCATCTCACGCCCCTTCCGCGCCCAGCAAGCGCGCGATGATACCCGCCATGCGCTCCCAGCTCTCTGCCTCCGCAGCAAGCTGTTTCCGGCCCGAGCGCGTCAGCGAGTAATACTTGGCCTTGCGATTGTTGTCCGAGACGCCCCACTTCGACGCAATCCAGCCGCGCTGCTCGAGCCGCAGCAAAGCCGGGTACAACGTGCCCTGGTTGAGCTTCAGGAGATCTTCGGAAACTTGCTGGATGCGTTGGGCGATCCCGTAGCCGTGTAGCGGACCCAGCGCATCGAGGGTCTTCAACACGATCAAGTCGAGCGTGCCCTGCAGAACCTCACCTCGTGGCGGCGCCATCTGTGACTCCTTTAGATGAATAGCAGAAGACTAAGGGACTTCCTGTTGAACGTCAACAGGAAGCTCTTCTTTATTGACGCGGGAGCTCAGAAAACGTTTCTCGGGGGTTTGACCTCAACCGCGCAGCGGCCTAGCATGTCTCGCCGACGTCACGACCTGCAGCACGAGGGGGACCGATGCGACCAGCAGTGTGGTGTCTGATGTTTTGCGAGGCGGTGGCTTCCCTGTTTGGCCCACTGAGCTCAGCGCAAGGGCTGGCGAGCACCGACCTGTCCCGCTTCCGTTCCGTCGGCAACGTCGCGCTTTCTCCCGACGGCCACCGCATCGCCTACACCGTAGTGATGCGTGATCGGCCCGGCCGTCCCTTCGGCCAACTCTGGCTCCTCGATCTCGCCACGCAGAAATCCTCGCGAGTCGGCGGCGAAAAAGATGCCGGCGGCAATCCGTTATGGTCTCCCGACGGCAAGTGGCTGGCCTTCAACGGCCATCATGGTGACCAGAGCGGACTCTTCATCGCGCGCCCCGACGGTTCCGAAATTGTTTTTCTCGCTCCCACCAGCGGTACCAACAGTCCGCTGCCCGGAACCGGCCGCGAGGCGACTTGGTCGCCCGACGCCAAGCAAATCGCCTTCATCTCCTCCACACCCGGCGCAGTGGCCGCCGAAGCTTCCGGCGATCCCATGGTCATCACCCGCTATCTGTACAAGCCCGATGCCGGCGAAGGCATGACCCGTTTCAACGACAATCAGCGCCTGCATATTTTTTCCGTCGACGTCGCCTCCAAGCAGGTGCGCCAACTCACCAGCGGAGAAACTGACGAGCACTCCCTCGACTGATCGCCGGACGGCAAGGAAATTCTCTTCAGCTCCAATCGCGAACCGAATCAAGACGAATTCTTCAACTACGATGTTTTCGCGCTACGCGTAAACGGCGGCAATATTCGCCGCCTCACCGCCACAGAGAACAACGAATACGACCCGCTTTGGTCGCCCGATGGCAAGCACATCGTCTATCGCGGCACGCGACGCGGCCTGACCGACCGCGAAACCACTATGGAAGATTCCCACGTCTGGCTGATGAACGCCGACGGCAGCGACCGCCGCGAAATCGGCGCCCTCCTCGACAATCGCCAAGGCGCCCCGCAGTGGGCGCCCGACGGTAACTCCGTCTATTTCACTGTCCAGGAGCGCGGCAGCATCCACCTGGTCCGCGAGGCCCTCTCCGGCGCTAAACCCGAGTACGTCCTCGAGGAAACCGGTTCCGTCGCCGGTTGGTCCGTCGCCAAGGGCGGCGCGCTGGCTTTTGCCTTCACCTCGCTGCACGATATGTCTCAGGTCTATCTGAAGAACGGCGCCGGCGCTCCGCAGAAACTCACCGACCTGAATGCGGAGCTCCTCAAGGGCAAACAGCTCGGCGACGTCGAGTCTTTCACCTTCATCAGCAACGACAATAAGTTCGAGGTCGAAGCGTTTCTCACCAAGCCTGTTGGCATGAGCGCCTCCTCCAAGCATCCGCTCATCGTCAACATTCACGGTGGACCGCACGGCCAGAACGGCCCCAGCTTCAACTTCAAGAATCAAGTCTACGCCGCGCGTGGCTGGGCCACGCTCAACGTCAATTTCCGCGGCTCGACCGGCTACGGGCAGAAATTCGCTGACGCCATCTTCGCCGATCAAAACGGCAACGAAGGCCAGGATGTTCTATATGGAGTCAGCGCTGCGGTGCGCCGCTATCTCTGGATCGATCGCGAGCGCATGGGCATCGAGGGCGTCAGCTATGGCGGCCAGCTCACCGACTGGCTCATCACCCAAACCAACGAATTCAAGGCCGCCATCCCCACCGCTGGCATCGCCAATCTCATCAGCTACAACTACATGACCTACTATAATCAGTATGAAGAGATGGAGTTCGGGCAATTCCTCCACCAGGGAAACCTCATGGACGTAGCCTGGGAGCGTTCCGCGCTCAAACACGTGGCCAAAGCGCACACACCCACCATGCTCATGCACGGTGAAAACGACAATGACGTCCCCATCGCGGAAGCCGAACAATTTTTCATCGCGCTCAAAGATGTTGGCACCGAGGCCACCTTCGTCCGCTATCCGCGCGAAGGCCACGGCCTCAGCGAAACCGGCCACCTCATTGATTCGATCGACCGCAGCATCGCCTGGTACGAAAAGCATTTCCCCAAGCCCGGCGCCGAAGGCACAACCAACGTCCAGCCGTAAGGCTGCGCGATGTTCAGCCGCCACGACGACCTGGCAGCGCCGACATCCTGCCGGCGCCCGGTCCTCGCCACAAAGAAAAAGCCCCAGCCAAAGCCGGGGCTTTCGAAATAATTGCAATGAATCCGTCTAGGCTTTCGTTTCCGTCCCCGCGGCAACCGCCGCTGCAGCCGGCGCTTCCTCGCGCCCCGCTCGCTTGATGCGTGCCGCCTTGCCGCGCAAATCGCGCAAATAATAGAGCCGCGCGCGCCGCACCTTGCCCTTGCCCACCACTTCAATCGAGCTGATCGTCGGCGAGTGCAGTGGGAAAATGCGCTCGATGCCCACGCCAAAACTCACGCGTCGCACGGTAAACGTGGCCCCCGACGCCCGGCCCTTCTTCGAAATCACCACGCCTTCAAACGCTTGCAGCCGCTCTTTTTCCTTCTCGCCTTCGCCCTCTTTCAGCCGTACGTTGACACGCACCGTGTCGCCCGGCCGGAATTCGGGGAGGTCTTTGCGCAGTTGCGCTTCATGTAGTTTTGCAATTACCGGATTCATGTTCGTATTCCCTGCAGACCCACTCGGGCGGGGCCAGCACATCAAAGGCAAACGTCAATTATAGGCAAATCCCCGCCAATAGCCTAGCGACTTTTCGAGTGCGGCGGACTTGCCGCCGCTTTTACGCGGTACCCCTACCGCAGACCTATACCAGCGCCGAAACCGCGCGACGCCGTCGAATAACCGTTTCCGCAAACCGCTCCATCTCCTCCAGCTGCGGGCTAAACTGCAGCAGCACTAAATCCACCCCAACCGCCTCGAACTCTGCCACGCGCTCCGCCACCTTCTCCGCCGTTCCCACCAAGCCCGACCGCAACCCGCGATTCGACACCGAATAATCCTCGAGCGAAACGCGCTGCTCGAGCTGCGTCCCCGCAAGCCACTGCTGGTAATTCGCATACCCCGCCGCGGATTGCTGCACGTCCATAATCCGCCGCAACTCGTCCTGGGCCTCCCGCTCCGTCTCGCGCACAATCGCAAAGCCGGCCACGCCGAATTTCAGCGCGGGCAACTTGTGCTTCGCGCGGCGCTCGCGCAAATCCGCAATCTTCTCGCGCACCCGTTCCGGCGGATCCCCATGCATCAGGTACGCATCGCACTTCTCCGCGATCAATTCCTTCGCCGCGGGTGATTCTCCGCCCGCATACAGCGTCGGTCGCGGCTGTGACACCGGCTTCGGCTCCAGAACATTATCTTCCACTCGATAATACTTCCCTGAAAACGAAAAATGGTCCCGCGACCACACCCCGTTTAGCACCTCCAGCCATTCGCCGGTGCGCGCGTAACGATCGTCGTGCTGCTCGAAACCCACGCCATACTTCCGCGCCTCGTCCGCCCACCACGACGACACCACATTCAACGTCAGCCGTCCGCCGCTGATGTGATCGATGTTGGCCGCCTGTTTCCCAAGCAGCGCCGGCAAATGAAAGGTCGGCCGCACCGCCACCATCAACTCGATCCGCTCGGTCACCGCCGCCAGGGCGGCCGCCGTCGACCACGCATCGAGCGACGGCGCTTCGACTCCCTTGATGTCATTCAAATTCAGCTCGGCAATCAGCGTGACGTCAAATCCCAATTCTTCGCTGCGTTGCGCCAGCCGCTTCACGTATCCCCAGGTCGCCTGCATCTTTTCATCCGCAACGTTGCGCAGCCATCCGCCAAACACCGGAAGCCAGTATCCGTATCTCATGCCTGTTCTCCTGCCGCCAGCAACCGCGCCGGCTGCTTCGCTTTGTGCATGCGCGCCTGTTCAATCAAAAAATCCGCCAATCGCCCGTAGGGATTGAAACCCAGCATGCGCTCCGGATCGGCCACGAAATTCGACAGTGCATTGATGTCGTAATACATCTGCCGCCCGCTGCGCTCATCGAAGACGTATTCAACACCACCTACCTCGATGCCCGCGTTCTGCATAATCCGCTCGACGTCCGCGATCACCTGCCGCGGGGCTTGGTAGACTTCCACGGTCATTCCCGTCTTCGGCGCATCCACCGGGCAAGCAATGCGCGTCAACTCCTCGCCCTTGGTGTTCTTGCAAATATCCGCGGGGCACAAATCAAAAGTTTCCCCGGTAATGTGAATCTGAATGGCATACAGATGCTTCCCGCCAAGAACCTCCACGCGAGTGATAATCCCGTCCCGCGCCGTGAAGCACTCCTGCACCAGCGCCGTGTTATCGATCCCAAAATCCAAGGCCCCCTGCTCGACTGCCGCTTGCAACTCGTTTCGCGAAGAAAAGCGCTTGATCCCTGCCCCGCTCCCACCGATATTGGGCTTCACAATCAGCGGATACCCCACCGCCTCCCCGGCGCTCGCCACCTGCGAAGCATGATTAATCACTCGTGCCTTCGGATACGGCAGCCCCAGCCGCTCGAGAAGCGCCAGCTGTAGCGCTTTCGAAGTCTCATGCCGGAATGCCCGCGACCCGTTCACCACCCGCACGGCTTTGTCTTCTAAATGCTTCAAATAATTCAGCGTATAGAAAATACCGTGCCCCACCCCGCGCTGCCAGGCCGAAGGGCTCATGCGATTAAACAGCAGCGAATACTCGCGTTCCGGCGATGCCGCGTCGTACTGGTGATAGCGCGCGTCTAGCTTGGTCCACGGCACGCCGCGCGCGTCCATTTGCTTGAACAGCGGCACAAACCAGTTCGGCTGCTCGTAGTAAATCGCAATGGGCTTATCCCGCTCGTTGCCGTTCCCGGCCGTTTCGCTCATAGTCCCTCGGACCTAATCCCCAGTTCCTTTATTCCGCACCGAGACCTCGGCAGCTTCTGCGCTCTCCGCGTCTCTAGGTCAGCTTCTAGCCTTTGCCTTTATCCCCGCAAAAGCAAATCCGGTCGGTTCCGCCGCGTCTTCTCTAGCGCCGCCGCCGCACGCCATTTCGCTACCTCCGCGTGATTCCCGCCGATCAACACCTCCGGCACTGCCCACCCACGAAACTCCGCCGGCCGAGTGTAGTGCGGATAATCCAGGGGCACATTGCCATCATCGCTGCGCGAGCCGATCGGTAGGGACGCGATATATTGCGGCCCACCCGGCCGGGGGCCGCCCGCCCTAAACGATTCATTCTGCGACGAAGCCTCGTTCCCGAGCGCCCCCGGCAAAAGCCGTGTCACGGCATCCACCACCAGCATCGCCGCCAGCTCCCCGCCGCTCAAAACAAAATCCCCAACCGAAATTTCCTCCGTAGCCAGATACTCGGCGACGCGCTCGTCCACCCCTTCATATCGCCCGCAAATAAAAATAATTCGGTCCAGCCCCGCGTACCGCCGCGCGGTCTCCTGGGTAAACCGCTTCCCCGCCGCCGACAGCAAAACAATCGCCGTGTTGGATCCCCGAACCCCGGCCTTCGTTGCATCTCCCACGCCGCGCCCCAACAGCGCTTCCACCGCCAGAAACAGCGGCTCGGGCTTCATCACCATACCCTCGCCGCCGCCAAACGGCCGGTCATCCACGGTGCGATGCCGGTCCTTGGTGAACTCCCGCAAATCCTGCACCTGCACCGTAATCAGCCCGGCCTCGCGCGCCCGCCGCACAATCCCGTGCTCCAGCGGCCCCGCAAAAAACTCCTGGAAAATCGTAATCAGCTCGAATCGCATAAACAGTTCAGTCTAGCGTATTTTGAAAGCGAGGAAACCACGGCGGAATGCTAGTTCAGCTCGCGCAGCCCTTCCGGCAAAACCACCTCAATCCGACGCGCTAGCACATCAATCCGCGTGCAAATATCGTCCGCCAACGGAATCAACAACTGCCCGCCCCGCGTAGCGACCGCCAACAGCGGCGTCCCCGCCACGCCTTCCCCTATAAATTGCACATCCGCCACTTGTCCGAGCAGCGCCGGAGCGCTGGTGAGTGAGCACGGCGAAGACGCCATCGCGGAAGCGGGTTCCTCGCGGCACTCAAACACCGAGCAGCCCATCAAATCCGATATGAAGTAATGTCCAGCAGGCAGGACCACCCGCTGTTCGATCGGAAGTAGCACATCCAAGCCGCGAAATTTTTCCGCCTCGGAAATCGAAGCACAACCCGCGAAATGAAACACCGCTTGCCCGCGATGATTCTGGCTGAGCCAGCAGGCCGCCAACTCCATCCGCCGCGGCTCGCCTTTCGCCAAATCGCCGACAAAGACTTCCCGCAACTCCGTCAGCCGCTGCGGAAAATCCGTCAACAACTCCGCCGCCACTTCGCCCTTATTCCCCCGCGGGCGAAGGATATGCGCCAGCGCCACCCAGCGTTGTGGCGCGCCGTTCACTTATTCCAGGATTTCAAGCGTGAAGCGCTTGCGCACTTTCATTCCCGCCGCACCCAGCAGCGTGCGCACCGCCTTGGCCGTGCGGCCCTGCCGCCCAATCACTTTGCCAAGGTCTTCCGGATGCACGCGCAGTTCTAAAATGGTGGCTTGCGAACCCTCTACGGATCTCACGTTAACTTCCTCCGGATGGTCCACGAGAGCCCTGGCGATGGATTCAACCAGTTCCTTCATAGGGCACCTCTACGAACGCGACTTTTCATCAACTTCGAACATGAGCCTGGGAAAAGGCGCCCTGACTAGGAAGAGGGAGCACAAAACCGAACTTCTGAGGCTTACGCTATTTTTTGCAAACGGATGAAGCTGCGCACGGTATCGCTTGGCTGTGCGCCGACTCCGAGCCAATACTTGACGCGCTCGGCATCCAGCTTGATCTCTGCCGGTTTTTTAAGCGGATCGTACGTCCCCACCAGTTCGCGAACTCGGCCATTGCGCGGCCGGGTCCTCTCAATCACCACCACGCGATAAAACGGCTTCTTTTTCTTGCCAATCCTTGCCAATCGAATCATCAGCACTAAGCCATTCCTCCGGCTACTATTCTAGTCCTTCCAAGCCACCCGCGGCAATCTTAGACTCCAAAGCCATACTGTTCGCGCCCCACCTGACTCTCGACCGGGGCCCGCTCCGGGGATGCGGTATTCTCTTCTGCGCATACGTCTTTACGAAAGGCAGCGCCCGCGACCTATTGGCCGGAGCGTTGGCGCTCTGCTCGCGGGCTTCCTGTTCGTGGTCAGGCTCTCGATCGGCACCCACCTGGCGCGGCCCGCAACTGGCGTTTTCCCGCTGCTAGGACGGCCGATGAACGAGGTGCTGTTTCTGCTTGCTACCGCCTATCGCACAATCTTCGGCGCCGCGGGCAGTTACGTCATGGCCCGGCTCGCGCCCGATCGGCCCATGCTGCCCGCCTTGCGGGTGTAAAGGCCTTGTTTTGAACACGGTGGGCGCGGTGGTGGCGTGGAACCGCGGGCCGGCCTTCGGACCTCACTGGTATCCGCTGGCGCTAATGCTCACCGCCCCGCCGTGCGGATGGTTGGGCGGCCGACTTCGCATCATGCAGTTGCGCGCGCACTGACACTTAAGATGTTTTTGTCTCAGGCAGGGGCGGGGCCGAGGCTAGTTCAGTTGCAGCAAATCGATCAACGATATATCCACAATGTCTTGGGGGTCGAGCGTTCTCTGCAGACTATCCACGAAGCGCATTTTGGTGCCTTCGATTACCTCGATTTTTATTTCCGCTTTTTCCTTGCCGATGTTCGGCCCCATGAAGTGGATGGTGTGCTTCCTGGCGTCGAAGGCACCCCGCAGCATGCCAGCGTTATCTTTTCTCGTGATTTTCAACTCTTGCGTGCGCTTGGTGTCGCAACTGAGCATGCCTTCTACGCCGGGTTCGGCGTTAAACTCCGCGCATCTCGCGCGAAACCGTTCGCACAGATCCGCCCAGATGGCCGCAATGTGCAGAGCCAGATCATTCTGATCGCGGATCGTTTTGGCATCCGACGTCTGTTTCAGTTTTTGCTGCGCGGCGAATCGCGCCGCGGCATCTTTGGACCAATCAGACACTGCTATCTCCCGTGCGCCGGCTGAAACCAGGCGCCCCTGGCCTCCGGGCTATCTTCGGATCTTCCCGGTCTCCGGATCGACGTTGCTTTCCCACCAACTCGCCGCCCCGCGTTCGGTGCGAAATCTGCGGTCAATTCCCGGAGGCGCGGAGGACTGGATGTGCAAACGGTCGTCCTTCTCCTCGAAGGTGAGTCGCCCCACTTCTTCCTTCTTCGCGTTGTGAAATGTTCGTATCACTTTCGGCATCCCGCACCTAGTTTCCATCCGCCAAGCTCCGCGTCGCAAGCGATTGGCGTTCATCGCCGTACATACATGGTCCCCGATTACAAAGTTCCGGTCTGTTCCAAAGAAGACATTCATGACCGATAGTTGTTTTTGGCGGAGCTATGTAGGATGGGCTGCGTTGCCGCTTGAATTGTATTAAACTCTATTATTCTCGCATGGAAACCAACTGCTCACGCTGCGGAAGCTCCATGACCTGTGCCAAAGAACAGGGCTGCTGGTGCGCGCAACTTCCCCATGTAGTACCCATGCCCGCACAATCTGCCGGCTGCCTTTGCCCCAAGTGCCTCGAAGCCGAAATCACCCGTCTCGAGCAAAACGACCCGCAACCCGCCGCGCGGCCCCGCCCGTAGGGGCGCGCGCTGTATTCGTGCCGGTCAGAATTCCGTTCCCTACTCCACCCTAACCGCCACTGGCTGCCCGACCCTCCGTTTTTGAGGGTGGTACCGACCCGTTCCCTTCCGCCATCCCTAATTTGCCGCAACCACCGCGGCCATCTGCTCCGCGTGCGGCCTGGTATAGTTGATCCAAATCTCGGCCGCGATCATCTGCAGCGTGAACCCGACCCAGAACGCCGTTCCGAAAAACTCGTGCGGATCCGGCCGACGCCCCTCGAGCGCCGCCACAGCAAAAAACGTCCCCATGATCGGCCGGATCGTCGCCACCGCAAGCCCAATAGCGTAGCCGCGGATCATCCATTCGCGGTGCTGCGCAAACTCCCGTCGCAGCGCATGCCACAGTGCCTTCGCCAGCGCAATCAGGAAAAAACTCCCGAACAGTGTGATCGCCGCCTTCTCATCCACCCCGCCGATGGTCTTGCCGAAAGCCAACGTCAATCCGGTAACTCCCAACAGCGCGCTCGCGGTCAGAAAGATGCGGCCCGACCAGCGGTGAATCCGCGGATGCCTTGCGCGCAACCTGCGCACAAATTGAAGCGGCCCCAATATCATGAACAGCATCGCGGGTACAATGTGCATCAGCGTCAGCGTTCGCCGGTCAGCGAAGGCGCCATCCAGCGCCGCCGCCGGATTATTCCTGCTGCTGAGCGCCCCCGGCGGCCGCCACAGGATAACGCTCCGCCGCACAGCAACCGCAAGCCCAATCAGCGCCAGGAAGATCACCGCCGCCCAAGCCCATCGCACCAGCGTGCGGTTCGCCGCCATAGGCCCTGCCTCCTATTAAGGCATACGCATTCTCTGGCGTCTTTATAACCGTACCGGTTGAGAACCGTCCGTGTAAGGCCGGAGCGTAGTGCGAAAAGCGGCTTGGTACTCCCACAACTCCGGTACCAAATTTTTGATGCTCTCGGCCCATGGAATGCCATCGGAGGCTGGCTTACTCTGGAAGGTGGGTCTCTGGGTCACCGTCGAATGGTTTCGCTCATTGCTTTGCTCTTTGCTCTCCCCGTAGTCGGGCAAGGCTGCCCCCATGAAGGCCCCGACCACCGATGGTTCGGTCGCGTAGGCTGTCAGATTCAGCGCAAGCTGACCATCGAGCGCGCTCGTCCTCCCCGAACGATCTGGTCCTTTCACCTCTTGAAGCTCTCGGTGAAAATCGATCCCCGGCATCCTCATCTGTTGTTGGAGTGGCCCGCGCGATCGCAAA